>Ga0073934_10005811_pt1 | contig 18627 bp, 12 predicted proteins | sample LarsenN4metaG_FD_76834 | JGI IMG/M metagenome (GOLD analysis project Ga0073934, IMG submission 76834) | Hot spring sediment bacterial and archeal communities from British Columbia, Canada, to study Microbial Dark Matter (Phase II) - Larsen... ... | reverse complement strand
GCTGGTGCAGCTGGACTGGCTGGCCGAGCGCTACCCGAACCAGCTTTCCGGCGGCCAGCGCCAGCGCATTGCGCTGGCGCGTGCGCTGGCGGTCGAACCGAAACTGCTGTTGCTGGACGAGCCGTTCGGCGCCCTCGACGCGCGCGTGCGCAAGGACCTGCGCCGCTGGCTGCGCCGCCTGCACGACGAAATGCACATCACCAGCGTGTTCGTCACACACGACCAGGAAGAGGCGCTGGAAGTGGCCGACCGCATCGTCGTGCTGAACAAGGGGCACATCGAGCAGATCGGTACGCCGGACGATGTCTACGCCACGCCGGCGACGCCCTTCGTCTACCAGTTCCTCGGCAACGTCAACCTGTTCCACTCGCGCGTGCATGCCGGCTGGGCCGAGGTGGGCAACCTGCGTGTGCCGGCGCCTGACATTGCCGGCGAGGGCGAGACCCGTGCCATCGCCTACGTGCGTCCGCATGACATCGAGCTGTTCAGCGAGCCAGCCGAGGACACCCTGCAGGCCAGGGTCATTGACGTGCGCCCGCTCGGGCCCTTTGTGCGCCTGGAACTCGACCACGGCGGCGAGACGGTGGAAGTGGAGCTGCCGCGCGAGAAGTTCACGCCGGGCAAGTACGCCCGTGGTGACACCGTGCATTTCCGGGCGCGCCACCTGCGGGTTTTCCCGCAGGCTGAAGTGGCGCGCGCGATGCCGCCGACGGCATAACTCTTTCGGCACCGACTGCACAGGAATTCAGCAAAAGTTGGTTCGTTCGCTACGTCGCCAGCACTAGGCTTTCCCCGTCGCCCGTAGCGGGTGCATGAACGGAAAGCCTCGCGATGTCTGCTGCCCTCCCCGACGCGTTGCCGCGGCTGTCACCGGAATCCTCCGGGATTCCGCTGGCGCGCATGGCGCTGCCGCTGTCTACCCGCGCCGCACTCGCCGGCTTGCTGGCGCGTCACCGCATCCTGTTGTTGCCGGGCTGGAAGGATTCCGGGCCCTGGCACTGGCAAACGCTCTGGCAGCAGGAATTCCCGGCGATGGAGCGGGTTGCGCAACGCGACTGGCTGCAGCCCGACCCGGACGCCTGGGTGAATGCGTTTGACGAGCACCTGCGCGCGTCACGCAAGCCTGCCGTCGTCGTTGCGCACAGCCTCGGATGCATCACGGTCGCACGGTGGGTGGCGCAGCGCGCGCGCAGCCCTGGGCAGGCCTGGCCGCTGGCCGGGGCGCTACTGGTCGCCCCGGCCGATGTCGAGCGGGAAAGCGCGCCGCCGCCGTTGCGGCCGTTCGCGCCCATCGCGCGCGTCCCGCTGCCCTTTTCCGGCTGTGTCGTTGCCAGTTCCAACGACCCTTGCTGCCGTGAGGAGACGGCGCGCTCGCTCGCCAGCGCGTGGCGCGCGCGCTGCGTCGTGCTGCCCGACGTCGGTCACATCAACGCGGATTCGGGGCTGGGCAACTGGCCGCACGGGTTGTCGCTGTTGGCGTGGATGGGGGGAGGGTGAATGCCGTTTCTTATTGCAGGCGCATTGCATTTCTGTTGCGTACTGATGCTGCATTTTCCCGGAGAGGTGCAATCCAACCCAGAATGAATTGTTTTGACACGGCAGGCAGCCGAGTGACGATGCGGGCATTCGTTCACTCGGGAGAGCCGGTGTTGAAAGCGATTGATTCCACTGACGGGCCCGATCCTCGCCTGGCTGAATTCCGGCAGGCGGTCCTGTTGCTGCCGAAAGGGCAGGGCACGGACGACTACCGGCAGCTTCGCGCCGCACTGGATGATCTGCTGCACGCGTGCGGAGGCGGATCGCTGGCCTGGCGCGAGGCGTCATTGCTGCTCGACGCGGCATTCCTGCAAGACGCCCAGCGCAACTTCGGTCTGCTCGAATGGATCCGGCAGGAATACCTTGGCCGGCAGGACGTTGACGGCTTCGCTGCCTTCTGGGCAGACGTTCGGCGTGTTCTGCACCCCAGGACGCTCAGCCCGCACGGTTACCTGACCAGTCTCGAGAGCCGGGACAGTGCGCAGGTGTGGCGCGACGTCGGTGTGCTGCAGGAAAAACTGGCCGCGCTGGGCTACGTCGCCTTCATCAATTCGGGAACGTTGCTTGGCGTGGTTCGGGACGGCACCTTCATTGCGCATGACGATGACGTCGATCTCGCCGTCGTGATGCACTCGGACAGCGTTGCCGGTGTCGCCCGTGAATGGCGCCGTCTGAAACAGGCGCTTGCCGCAAGCTGGCTTCTGGACGCGGAGTTCGAGCGCAAGGGCAACACGCATTGCAAGATCGGTTGCGCCGGTGGCGCCAGCGTTGACCTGTTTCCCGCCTGGCTGGACGGAGACCGCGTATGGGTCTGGCCGTACCTGGCCGGCGGTGCCACGCGTGACCAGTTGCTGCCCTTGCAGGCGAGTCACCAGTCCGGTGTCCGGGTTTACCTGCCGAAGCGGGCCGAGGCCCTGCTCGAGCACAACTATGGGGCGGACTGGCGCACGCCGGATCCGACCTTTCGTTTCGACTGGAAGCGCGCAGGGCAGCAGTTCGAGGACTTCCTTGCAGCGCACCGCAGCACGCGAGAATCCCCATGAGAACCGTCATCACCTATGGAACCTTTGACCTGTTCCATCATGGACACGTCAACCTGCTGCGGCGATTGCGTGCCATGGGTGATCGCCTGGTCGTCGGCTGTTCGACGGATGAGTTCAATGCGCGCAAGGGAAAGCGCAGCGTCATGACCTATGCGCAGCGCGCGGAGATCCTGCAGGCATGCCGCTACGTGGACGCGGTATTCGCCGAGAGTGACTGGAGCCAGAAACGCGGCGACATCCTGCGTGAAAGGGCGTCGGTGTTTGCCATCGGGGATGACTGGGAAGGTCACTTCGACGACCTTCGGGATCTGTGTGAAGTCGTCTACTTGCCGCGCACGCGCGACATCTCGACGACGGAACTCCGCCAGTATGCGGGCCTGCTGCAGGCGGAACGTATCCAGGAGCTGCGCCTGGCGCTGCAGCAGGTGGAACGGGTGGTGGCCCGCCTGTAACGCCCGTCAGCGGACCCGGATCGCCATCAGTCTTCCGGCCGCTGCAGCGTGGCCTCCTTCACCTGCGCCTCGCTCACGCCCGGCGCGCACTGGCTGATGAAGCGGTAGGCGTAGTCACGCAGGTAGTGGCCCTTGCGCACGGCAAGGCGCGTCACGTTGTTGCCGAACAGGTCGCCTGGCAACAGTCTGAGGTTGCGGTCGCGCTCGGCGTCGTAGGCCATGGAGGCGACGATGCCGACGCCGAGGCCGAGTTCGACGTAGGTCTTGATGACGTCGGCGTCGAGCGCGGACAGCACGATGTCGGGCACGAGGCCGGCGGTGGCAAAGGATTCATCGATGCGAGTGCGGCCGGTGAAGCCCTCGTGGTAAGTGACGACCGGGTACTCGGCAATGTCCTCCAGGGTGACCTGCGCCCGCCCGGCCAGCGCGTGGCCGTTCGGCACGATCACCGCGTGTTGCCATTCGTACATCGGGAAGGCCACCAGGTCCGGCACGTTCGACAGCGTTTCCGTGGCGATGCCGATGTCCGCTTCGCCCGCCTGCAGCAGCGCGACGATTTCTTCCGGGCTGCCTTGCAGCAGGACCAGGTGCACACGCGGGAATGCCTGGCGGAAGGCGGCAACGATGCCGGGCAGCGCGTAGCGGGCCTGGGTGTGCGTAGTGGCAATGACCAGGTTGCCCTGGTCACGCTTGGCGAACTGCTTGGCGATGCTGCGGATGTTCTTGGCGTCGATGAGCATGCGCTCGACAACCACGGCCAGTTCCTTGCCCGGGTCGGTGAGGCCGAGCAGGCGCTTGCCCTTGCGCACGAACAGTTCGACGCCGAGTTCGTCCTCGAGGTCCTTGATGTGCTTGCTGACGCCGGACTGCGAGGTGAACAGCGCGTTGGCGACATCCGTGAGGTTGAAGTTGCGGCGCACGGTTTCCCGCACGATGCGCAGTTGCTGGAAGTTCATCGCGTCTGGACTCTGCCGTCTCGCCGGCATGCGGAGGTGTCGGATGGCCACTATAGGAAGGCACCTCGCCGCACAGAAATACGAATTCGTTGTTTGGTTATTACCCGGGCAGCAAAGCGCCCCTGGGCAAAAAAATGCCCGCGCGAGGCGGGCAACGCTGCTTGCTGTGCCGGCATGTCGCCCCACGGGAGTACTGGCGATGTCCAGGCGTTGGCCGGGGCCTTCTGCGGGCCCCTGTGCGGTGCGGGCGACCGGACTCGCCCGCACCGTTCTCCTTCGGGCAAGGCTCAGAACTTCTGGTCGATGCCCAGCGCGATCGTTGTCGTCTCCGGGCGGGTGGCGGCAACCGGGTCGTTCTCCACGCTGGCCCAGTAGCCGAACAGCGTCGTCGCCTTGCCGACGGCGTAGTCCGCGCCGATCGCCGTCAGCGTGCGCTCGCGGCCACTCGCATCGCCTTCGTTGGCACCGGCCTGTGCCTTGAATTTCCACTTGTCGTTCTTGTAGGCGCCGCTGACCAGCCACAGCGCGTCTTCGCCGGTTGGTGCGGTGGTATCGCCGACGTCCTCGGAGGTCTGGTACAGCGCACCCACTTCAAAGGCATCCGCCTTCCAGGTGACGGTCAGGCGAACGATATCGGCCACGCTCTGCGTGTTGGCGGTGGCGCCGTCGATGTCGACGTAGCCGTCATTGTTGCCGGAACCGCTGTTGTTCTGCGCGATCGCCAGTGCGGCGTAGAGCGCGTCCTTTTCGTAGACCAGCGACGCCGACAGGTAATCGGCAATGCCGTCTTCCACGTCGGTGCCGGTGTTGGCGTCGTTGTCGGCGTTGTCGAGGTCGCGGCCTTCACCGGGCGCGAAGGCCAGGTTCACGGTGAGCGCATCGGCGAGCTTCGGCGAACTGTAGTAGACGAGGTTGTCGACGCGGGACTCACCCGGCCCGAGGTTCTGGATGTCGGCGGCGAGGTCATTGAACTGGTCGACTTTCCCCTGCGAATCCTTGAGCGGGGAATCGATCTTGCCCAGGCGCAGCGTGCCCACGTCAGCCTTCAGGCCGGCGTAGATGTTGCGCTGGGTGAAGGGGCCGACACCGTCGTCCGCCTTGATGCCGAATTCGGCGTAGTAGAGGCCCTTCAGGCCCTGGATGCCCGTCTCCGCGTCGCCCTTGACGCCAATCCGCGAGGCGTTGCTGTTCAGCGACCAGACGTCGGTGGATGTCGCGGGCGCGCCGGTGTCCGTCGAGACGGAGTCGAGGGTGACGTTGATCTTGCCGTACAGCGTCGGGCCTTCGGCGAGCGCCAGCGCCGGGACGGCGCCGATCAGGGCAAGGGCGAGTGCGTGCTTTTTCATGTCGCGTTTTCCTTGGTTGCGGGTTCCGGTTAGCGTGGCCGGTCTGGCGCCTGCCTCGGTGGCGAGCAGGCGCAAACACCGGATGGCGGCATTCTGTTCAGCGCCCCGCGGGTGGTGAACGAAGGAAATCTGCGATGGATAGACGCCGGTCAGGTGGAACGCATATGAGTTTTTGGTACATAGTCCGGCGTTGACTCGATACCCGGCCAGCGGCGGCCGCGTGCCGGCCGGCACCCAGCAGGTGCGGCGGACGGCGGGCGCCTCCGCCCGCGGCCCCCAGGGCAGACCCGCGCATGGATTTCAACGGCAAGAACGTCTGGATCACCGGTGGCGCCAGCGGCATCGGCCTCGCCATCGGCAAGCGTTTCGCGTCACGCGGCGCGCACGTCACCGTCTTCGACTTGCGCCTGCGTGACGAGGCGCTGCTGGAACTGGAAAGCGCGCGCCGCTTCTCCGCCATTCCGGTGCGCAGTTACGTGCTCGACGTGGCCGACGGCGAACAGGTGCGCCGCCTGTTCAACCTGGCGGCGAAGGAAACCGGCATGCCGGCGCTGGTGTTCAACAGCGCCGGCATCGTCAGTGCGGTGGAATTCGACCGCCTCAGCTACGACGAATGGGACCGCGTGATCCGTGTCAACCTCTACGGCTCGCGCAACGTGGCGTCGGCATCGTTGCCGCTGCTGGCGCCGGGCGCACGCCTGGCGCTGATGGCCTCGCTGGCCGGCATTGCCGGCGGTTACGGCTACGCCGCCTACGCGGCGTCGAAGTTCGGCGTGGTCGGGCTGGCGGAGGTGCTGCGGGTGGAGTGGCACCCGCGCGGCATCGAGGTCAGCGTGATCTGCCCGCCGGAAGTGGAGACGCCGATGGTGCAGGAGGAGCGCAAGTTCCGTCCGCGCGCCACCAGCGACATGAAGCTGTTCGCCGGGACGCTGACCGTGGACGAGGCGGCCGATGCCATCGTGGCCGGCCTCGAACGCGGGCGTTACATGATCGTGCCCGGCGGAAAGGGCAAGATGACCTACCTGCTCACCAAGTTCCTGCCGCGGATGATCACGCACCGCGTGGCCGACGTGATCGTCACGCGGGCGCTGGCGAAGCGCCAGGAAACGTGAAACCCGGCCCGGCCTTCCGGGTGATTCGCCAATAAAAAAGCCCGCGGTTTCGCGGGCTTTTTTTCTGGCGTTGCGCTCAGCGCGTGGCGACCACGCTGCCGTTGGCGTCAGCGCGCACGAACTCGAACGTCCGCGGCAGGCCGCGCAGCGCGATGCGGCCGTTGGCGCGCAGGTCGAAGCGCGAATCGTAGGTGACGCTGCCTTCCTCGACGCCGACGCGCAATTCGCCGTCGCTGGCGCTCCAGCTGCCGCGGCTGGCCTTGTCGTTGTCGAGGTTGAGGCTGGCGAACACGTCTGCTGCCGGCGCGTCCGAGCGCAGGCTGACGACGACGCCGCCCGGATAGAAGCGGTAGTAGAGCGCGTTGCCGGAGGCGCTGTAGGCCAGGCGGTAGATGCCGTCGTACATCGGCTCGCTGGCGGCGGTGGCGGAGACGTCGCGCGGTGCACTGGCGCAGCCGGACAGGCTGGCGAGCACGGCGATGACGAGGGCGGCGAGAAGGCGGATGGCCATGGCTGAACTCCTTTTCCTGCGGAAACCGCGGGGCTTGCTGACACGGTGCCGGGGCGGCACGAGCGCGCATCTTCCACCCCTTCTGGCCGCCACGACACCGGCGTACAGGCGTTTCGGCCAACGCTTCGTCAGTTTGAGAAATTCGGATGACACCGGCACGCCGCCTCCGCGGCGGCGCGCTAGGAATTACGGATGAAGGCGCCGCCGCCGCCTCATCCCGGCAGGCGAGCGGCGAGCGCCCGCTGACAACACAGTCAGGCCGGCCAGAGCGCGTCGCGCAGGCCGGAAGAGCGCGCGACCGCACGCCGGATGGCGGCATCCAGCACCGGGGCGGCCGCCCAGATCTCTGCCTCCTGCCTGGCGCGCGTGATGCCGGTGTAGAGCAGTTCGCGCGTGACGATGTCGCTGGCGGTTTCCGGCAGCACCACCAGGGCGCGGCGGAATTCCGAGCCCTGGCTCTTGTGGATGGTCATCGCGAAAACGGTTTCGTGTTCCGGCAGGCGGTTGAGCGCGACACGGCGCACGCGGCCGGCGTCGAGCGGGAAGAACGCGCGCAGGCGGCCGCCGTTTTCTGCATCCGGCAGCACCATGCCGATGTCGCCGTTGTAGAGCCCGACGCCGTAATCGTTGCGGGTGACCAGGATCGGGCGGCCGGCGTAATGCCCTTCGGGCACGTCGTCGGCGGCATCCGCCGGCGGGCCCGACTGCCCGAGGCCGAGCGCGCGCTCGACCAGGCGATTGATGTTCTGCACGCCGAAACGGCCGACGCGGGTGGCGCAGAGCACGCGGAACCGGTCGAAGGTGTGCAGCGCCGCGCGCGGGTCATCGAGCTGCGCCAGGTAAGGCTGGAAATGCTGCCGCGCCTGCTCCTGCACGCGCAGGATCAGCTCACCGTCATCGATCTGTGCCCAGCGCACGCTGCCGCCGTCGCGCAGCACGGCGTGCGCCGCGCCGGTGTCGCCGGCGTTCACCGCCGTGGCCAGCTGCGCGATGGCGCCGCCGGCCTCGTAGCGGTGCGCGCGCGTGAGCACCACCAGGCTGTCGCCGATGCGCCCCGGGCGGCGCGCCGGTGGCGGTGGCGGCGGCTGCAGGCCCACCGCCTGCAGTTGCCGGCGCATCGCCGCCGACAGCACGGTGTCGCGGCCGCGGTTGCAGATGTCGCCGAGCACGGCGCCGGCCTCCACCGAGGCGAGCTGGTCCGGGTCGCCGAGCAGGATCAGCCGCGCCTGTTCCGGCAGCGCAGCCAGCAGGCGCGCCATCAGCGGCAGGTCCACCATCGAGGCTTCGTCGATCACCAGCACGTCGAGCGCGAGGCGGTTGCCGGCGTGGTGGCGGAAGCCGCTGCCGTCCGGGTGCACGCCGAGCAGCCGGTGCAGCGTGGTGGCGTCGCGCGGGATGGCGTCGATCACGGCGCCGGGCGCGCCTTCCGCACGCAGCTTTTCCAGTGCGCCGGTGATCGATTCGGTAAGGCGCGCGGCGGCCTTGCCCGTCGGTGCGGCCAGGCGGATGTGTGGCGGCGTGTCGCCGTCATGCAGCGCGATCAGCAGCGCCAGCACGCGCGCCACCGTGGTGGTCTTGCCGGTGCCGGGGCCGCCGGCGATCACCGCCAGCCGGCGCAGCACGGCGACGGCGGCGGCGATCTTCTGCAGGTCGTCGTTGCCGCGGCCGGTGAACCAGGTGTCCAGCGCCGCGCGCAGCGCGTCGCTGCCGATGCTGGCGGCCGCTTCCGCACGCGCGCCGAGTTCGCGCTCGACGGTGCGCTCGAAATCCCAGTACTTCTCGAAATACAGGCGGTCGCTGCCGTCGAGCACCAGCGGGCGGCGTGTGCCGCCGTCGCTGACCAGGCGCGAGGCGCGCAGCGCCTGCCGCCAGGCCGCCAGTGCCGGTGGCGCGATGCCGCTGAAACCGCTTTCCGCGAACAGCCGCGACGTGCCGGCGGCCTCCGCCAGCGGCAGGCAGACGTCGCCGCGTGTCTGCGCCTGCGACAGCGCGACGATGGCCAGGCGGACGTCGTCGTTGTCCTCGCCGGCATGCGCCAGCAGTTCGCGCGCGACCAGCACGTCGAAATCGCGCAGCGCACCGAGGCGGCGCGCGTCGTCCAGTTGCGCGGCCAGCGTGCCGCTGGCCGCTGCCTTCGTCTGCGCCGTGCTCATGCCGTGCCCTCCGCGTCGAACAGCCGGTCCAGTGTCTCGATCAGCGCGCGCGGCGGGAGCTCGTGGAAAATGCCTTGCCGGCAGCCGCCTGCCGGCGTCATCCCGCGCAGGAAAAAATAGAACACGCCGCCGAAATGCGTGTCGTAGTCGTAGGCGCTGCCGAGGCGATGGCGCAGCAAGCGGTGCAGCGCCACCGTGTAGATCAGGTACTGCAATTCGTACTGGTTCTGCGCGATGGCCTGGTTGATGGCCGCCGGCGTGTAGGCGGCGGGCGTGTCGCCGAGGCGGTTGGATTTCCAGTCGGCGATGTACCAGCGCTGGCCGCGCTCGAACACCAGGTCGATGGCGCCGCGCATCAGCCCGGCGACGCGCTCGTCGCTGAGCGATTCGGCCGGCAGGCAGCCGTCGAGCGCGGACGCCAGGTCACGCGCGCGGAAATGGCCCAGGCGAAACTGGAACTCGAGTTCAGCGATGCGCCGGTCGCCGAGTTCGCACAGTGTGAAGCCGCTGTCGTCGACGGGCGTGCGCAGGGCGCCGTGCAGGTGCGTGGCGATGGCGTCGGCCCAGTCGACCTCGATGCCGCGCCGTGCCAGCTGCACGCGCGCTTCCGCCGCGAGCTCCGGCACGCCGGCATCCAGCGGCAGGTTCTCGAGGATGCCGTGCAGCACGTGGCCGGCGTCGCGGCCGCGCACGAAGCCGGCGATGTCGCGCGCCGCGCTGCCGCCGGCCGGCGCGTCCCCGGCGGCGTCCTCGGCATCGGAGCCGCGGTCACGGCGCGGGTAACGCGGCTCGTTGCCGGCGGCGAGCCCGGAAAAGCTCATCGCCTTCCAGTGGCTGGAGACGCGCCGCTGCGGCTGTTGCGCGGCGAAGCGCGTGGCATCCACCGGCGGCGGCTGGAAGCGCGCGTTGCCGTCCGGCAGGTCTTCCACCAGGAATGACGCCGGCTGCGCACGCTGCAGTGCCTGCAGCACGGCGAGGATCTGTTCGTCCGTCGCCTTGCCCAGCGTGTCGGCGAACGCCTTGTCCGGCTGGCTGCCCTCGTCGGCGTGCAGCAGCCAGTGCAGGCCGCTGCCCGGCGCGCCGTAAAGCGCGCCCCAGGGCAGGTAGCACCGGTGGATGGCGCGCGTGAGCGCGACGTAGACCAGGCGCAGGTCTTCCTGCAGCCGTTCGGCGTCGTGCGCTTCGCGGTGGCTGCCGTGGCTGCGCAGTTCGTAGGTGAGCGCGTTGCCGTTGCTGCTGTCGTGGAAGCGGTTGAGCTTGCCGAGGTCCGCGGTCATGCGCGCCAGCGTCGGCAGGAACACCACCGGGTACTGCAGGCCCTTGCTCTTGTGCAGGGTGACGATCTGCACGAGATTCTCGTCGCTTTCCAGGCGCAGCTGTTGTTCCTCGTTGTCGTCGCCGCCCTCGTGGATGGCGCTGGCCAGCCAGCGGCACAGCGCTTCCGGTGCCGGGCAGGCGGCGGACGCCGTCTGCACCAGCTCGGCCAGGTGCAGCAGGTTGGTGAGCACGCGGTCGCCGCCCGGTTGCGCCAGCAGCCGCGGCGCGATGCCTTCCTCGTGCAGCCAGAGGCGGAACATCGGCATGAAGCCGAGCGCCAGCCAGCGCTGGTGGCAGCGGCGCGCGCGTTCCAGCGCCAGGTCCCAGCGCGCCTCGTCGTCGATCAGCGCCGCCAGCGCGGCGGCATCCAGCCCCCACAGCGGTGTCGCCATCGCGCGGCGCAGCAGGCCGTCGTCGCCCGGCGACGTCATGGCGGTGAGCACCACCAGCAGGTCGGAGGCCTCGTCGGTGCCGTAGACGCTGTCGCGGCTGGTGACGGCGGCACCGACACCGCGCAGGCGCAGCGCTTCCTGCAGGCGCTGGCCTTCGCGGTGCGTGCGCACCAGCACGGCGATGTCGCGCGGCTGCAGCGGCGCGTCGCCGACGGTGGCCTTGCCGGCGGCAGCCAGCGTCAGCAACTGCGCGATCTCGCCGGCGACGGCGGCATCGACGGCGTCGTACCAGGTGTTCGCCGGTACCAGGCCGCTGCCGGCCGCCTCGGCGCGGCGCACCCGCCAGAAGCGGAACGGTTGCGCGCGATCCTCCTCGCCGGTGACGCGCAGCGGTTTCCTTTCCGCGTTGCCGCTGGCCTTGACCGGCTCGAACGCGATGCGCTCGCCGAACAGGAACGGGTCGCGGCTGTTGCCGAACAGCGTGTTCACCGCCGTCACCAGCGCCTGCGTCGAGCGCCAGTTGGTGGACATCGTGTACTGCGCCTGCGCACCGGTGCGTGCCTTGGCGTCGAGGTAGGCGTGGATGTCGGCGCCGCGGAAACTGTAGATGGCCTGCTTCGGGTCGCCGATCATCAGCAGCGCGCGCGCGGCGTCGCCGCCGTAGATGCGCTGGAACACGCGGTACTGCGCCGGGTCGGTGTCCTGGAATTCGTCGATCAGCGCCACCGGGTACTGCGTGCCGATCTTCGCCACCAGGCGCGCACCGCTGCGCGTGTCGTCGATGGCCTCGCGCAGGCGTTCGATGAGGTCGCCGAAGGAGGCAACGGCATGTTCGTCCTTGCGCGCGCGCAACTGCGCGCGGCACCAGTGCATCGCGCGCTCGACGAAGCGCGTCTCCAGCGCGCCGAGTGCCGGCGCCAGGCGCGCGAAATCGCGCATGAACGGCTGGTTGGCCGGGCAGGTCTCGTCCTCGAGACGATCCGGGCTGATCCGCGACTGCAACACGTCGGCGGAGAACCAGAGCGTCTTGCCGTACACGTCCGGCAGCAGGTCCTCGCCACCTGCCCAGGCATCGAGCTCGTCGGCGAAAGATCGCAAATGACGCTCCTGCGGCGCCTTGCGTGACAGCCATCCGTCGAATTCGAGGACGGACTTCATCAGTGCGTCGCGTTTTTTCGTCCAGGTGGCCTTCAGCCTGTCCACCAGCGCGACGAATTCGTCGTGTTCCATGCCGCCGGTGTCGCTGGCCAGGCGCACACTGCTGTCGAGCAGCGGCCGCACCAGCTCTGCGAGCTTCTCCGGCGTGCCGAGGCCGCGCGCGAACAGGCAACGCGCCAGTGCCGGGTTGGCATAGAGGTGCACGCGGAAACAGTCGGCGACGACTTCCTCCACCAGTTCGCTGTCGTCGCTGAGCAGTTCCACGTCGAAGGGCTGGCCGCTTTCGAAGGCGTGGTCGCGCAGCGCACGCTGGCAGAACGAATGGATGGTGAAGATGGCGGCCTCGTCGATGCCGGCGATGGCCGCGCGCAGGCGGCGGCTGGCGTCGATGCGCGCGTCCGCCGGCAGCGCGGCGAGGATCGTCGTGCAGTCGTCGTCGAGCGCCACCGGCTGGCCGTCGAGGTGGTCGACGGCGTCCTGCAGGCGCGCGCGGATGCGGTCGCGCAATTCCTCGGTGGCGGCGCGCGTGAAGGTGACCACCAGCAGCTGCCGGACGGTGAGCGGCGCGCCGGCATGCCGGTGCGTCAGCAGCACGCGCAGGTAGAGGTTGGCGATGGCGTGTGTCTTGCCGGTGCCGGCACTGGCCTCGATGAGGCGCATGCCGTCCAGGGCCATGGCGGGAACGTTCAGCGGCTGCATCAGGATTTGCCCCCGGTTTTCTTGTCGCTGCCCTTGCCGGTTTTCGCCGGCTTGCCGTCGGTGCTGCTGCCCGTGCCTGGCTTGCTGTTTGCGCGCTTGCCGTTGCCGGGCTTGTCCGGCGCGGCGTCATCGTCGCCGGCAGGTTCCTCCTTGCCGGCCAGGTGTGCGCGGATCGGCCCGTAGACCGTTTCCGCGAGTTCCAGGAAGGCGTCGTTGATCGCGAGGTCGCTGCAGCGCCAGGCGATGCGCACCGCTTCGTCGAGCACGTCGCCGCGCAGGTTGAAGCCGCCGTCGAAGGCGGCGATGGCGCCGTCGCGCGCCGCTTCCGGCGTCTTCGCCGCGAACCATTTCCAGTTCGCCTTGGCGAACAGCGGCAGCGGTTCGAGGCGGCCGCGTTCGCGCAGTGCCAGCAGCGTGGCGAGTTCGCGGCGTGCGTCGTCAACGGCGAGGACACGCAGGCGCAGTTGTTCGGTGGCGTCCTTGTCGAGCAGGCAGGAATCCGCTGACGGCGGCAGGCTCCCCTGCGCGCACAGCGCCAGGTGGCGCACCCAGAACGCGAGCGCATCCTTGCCGTCGATGCTGCCGGCCTTCCAGGCAACGAGGCCGCCCGGGCCGACGCCGGCGACCTGGCCGGTGATCCGGCGTGCGCTGTTGCCGCTGCCGAGCGTGATGTCGACGGGCACGGTGTCGCGTGCCCCGCGCTTGCCGAGGTCTGCCACCAGCGGGGCGACGCCGGCCTGCTGCGCACGCCAGTGCAGGTGCTCGAGTGCGCCCTGCGGCAGTTCGCCGCGCGCGGCGAGGCGGCGGCGGAATTCGTTTTCGGCGGTGCCCGCCAGCGCGGCGTTTACCCAGCCGGTCTTCACCTGCCAGCCGTCGAGGGCATCCAGTTCGAAGGGTTCGTCGTCCAGCGGCACCTCGTGCTCGTCGCGGAAGCGGATGCCGAGGCGCTGCTGCAGGAACCACGCCGTCGGGTTGCGCAGGAAGCGCACCAGTTCGTCGAGCGCGACGGCGCTGCCGGGCCCGGCGTCGTCGGCGCGCGGCGGCAGCGGCGCCGGGCACCAGGGCAGCGCGGCGCCGGCAGCGGCCGCCTGCGCGGCGCGCGCGCTGGCGGCGCCGTGCCAGTCAGCGTTGTAGGTGTAGAGATGGTCGGTGGCGGTGTTGGCCGTGCGCGGCAGGAAGTAGCGCGCGCTGAACGGCTGCAGCGGGTGCTCGCGCACGAATTGCCGGCGGAAGTCGTCGCGCGCCTTGCGCGTTGGCGCCGATTGCGCGGCGATGTACTCGATCAGTTCGGTGACCAGCACCGACGGCAGCCGTGGCTTGTCGTCGCGGATGTCGCGGCCGGTGTAGCTGATGTAGAGCACGTCGCGCGCACTCAGCAGCGTTTCCAGGAACAACTGGCGGTCATCGTCGCGGCGCGAGCGGTCGCCGGGTTTCGGCTGCCGTGCCAGCAGGTCGAAACCGACGGCGTTGGCCTGGCGCGGGAAATCCTCCTGGTTCATGCCCAGCAGCGCGATGACGCGGAACGGCAGCGCGCGCTGCGGCACCAGCGAGGCGAAGGTGATGTTGCCGCCGAGGAAGTCGTTGCGGCGGCCCGGTGCGGCCAGCCGCGCGAGCAGGTCCTCGCGCAGCACGCCGGTGTCGATGGCGGTGCCGCCGAGGCCGCCGGCGGCGAGTTCGCGCGCCTGCGCGGCGAGGGCGTCGCGCACCATGTCGACGATGTCCTGCTCGTTGTCGCCGCGCGGGCGCACGAAGCCGTTGAGCAGCGCGTTGATGCGCGCCTGCCAGGGTGACGGCCGCAGGGCGTTGCCGCTGTCTTGCCCGGCGAGCAACGGTTGCTGCGCATGCAGCGCGTCGACGAAGGCGGCGAGCAGGCCGAGGGCGGTGGCGCGCTGCCCTTCCACCTGCGTGCAGGGCGCCACCGTTGCCGTCGCGCCGGCCAGCAATTCCTGCTCGCCGGAGACGGCGGCGCCGAGGAACAGGCGGCGCAGGCCGAAGGCCCAGGTGTGCGCGTTTTCCGCCGGCAGGCCGAGCGCTGCGCGGTGCGCGCCGTCGTAGCCCCAGCGGATGTTGGCCACCGCGATCCAGTGGCGGATGTCGTCGAGGTGGTCGTCCTCGATGCGGGCGGCGCGCCGGATCGCCGGCATTTCCAGCAGCGCCAGCACGTCGCTGGCACGCAGGCGCGACGACGGCAGCCGCAGCAGCTGTTCGATCGCCGCCAGCAGCGGTTCGTCGTTGCGCCGCGGCAGGTCGGCGATCGACCACGGCAGCTGGCGGTCGCCGTCGGCGGTGCCGAAGACCGCATCCACCAGCGGCGCGTAGGCGGCGATGTCCGGCGCCAGCACCAGCACGTCGCGCGGTGTCAGGTCGGGCATGTCCCGGAACATCGCCAGCAGGCGGTCGTGCAGCACTTCCACCTCGCGCATGCGGCCGTGCGTCGCGTGCACCTGGATGCTGGCATCGGCGGCCGGCGCGGGATCCTGCGCGCTTTCCGTCAGCGCGAGGATGTCGGCCTGCAGTTGTGCCAGCCGGTGCCTGCGCGCGGGCTGGCCGCGGCCGGTGCAGAGATCCTCGTGCTGCGTGGCACAGAGCGCGTCGCAGTCGCTGTTGAGCGCGGCGATGAAATCGCGCGACTGCTGGCCCCAGGACGCGAGCAGCCGGTTGCCGACGTCGATCAGCGCGGCACCGCTCTCGTTCAGTTGCGCGCGCAGGCGCGCGGCCTGCGCCGGCGCCAGCAGGTCGCCCCAGAAGGCGGTGCTCGGGTTGAGCAGGTAGAAGTCGACGTCGATGACGTTCGCCAGCCGCGCCAGCGTCAGCAGGTAATTCGGCGGCAGCGCCGGGATGCCGAACACCGACACGCGCGGCGGCAACGCCGCCAGTGCCAGTTCGTGCAGCGCGCCGCGCCGGCATTGCTGCTCGAAGGCCAGCATCAGGCGGGCGCGGTGCCCCTCGGCAGGCAACCCGGCGACGAGGTCGCGCCAGAGCACCTGCTGCCAGGCTTCGTCGGCGCCGAGGCCGAGGGTGCGGTTTTCTTCCCACGCCAGCAGCAGTTCCGGGCGGTAGACGAGGTACTGGTCGAAGAGGCCGGCGATGCGCGTGCACACGGCGTGCAGGCGGCGCGGATCCGGCGCGTTTTCTGCGCCACGGCCGCTGCGCACGAGATAGTGGCGCAGGTCGGCGAAGGCGGCCGCCGGCAGGTGCGGCGGCAACAGCGTCATCAGGCGCCAGGCGATGGCGCTGCCGTCCCAGGCGGCCGCCGGCGGCGTGTTTTTTTCCTGCCGCAGCAGCGCCTGCAGCGTGTGCCAGACGAACGAGCCGGGCACCTGCATGTCGAGGCCGCCGGCGATGCCGTGCTTCCGGGCCAGTTGCTGCCACAGCCAGGTGTCGGTGCCGCGTTCGGCAATCACGGTTTCCGGCGCCAGCGGGCCGCGCTTGCCCGCCAGGGCGGGCTGCGCCAGCCGCTCGGCGAGGCGCTCGAGCAGGTCTTCCTGGCGATTGCTGCTGATGATGCGAAGCATGCCGGCGGGTACTCCCGGGGTAATGGCGTGGCGGAGACGGATGCTGCGGCCGGGATGCGACGGCGGGTGTCGCGTGCCGTCAGCCGGCGGCGGTCATCCCGGTGTTCCGTAGGCGCGTGCGAGGCGCGCGGCGATGGCGGCGAATTCCTCGCGCAGGCCTGCCGGCTCCAGCACCTCGACCTTGTCGCCGAAGCCGAGCAGCCACCAGCGCAGTTGCTGCGTGTCCGCCACCGTCGCGCGCACGACGACCTGCTCCGGTGCCGCCTCATCCGGGGGGCTGATCTTCTGGTCTTTCGCCAGCGGCCGTTCGTGCAGGTGCATGGCGGTGCCGCGATCCATGCGGAACACCAGCTTCAGCGGCCTGTTGCCCACCGGGTAATCGAACGTCTCCACGACGAAGTCATCCAGCGAGAAACCGGCCGGCTCGCCGGCGGGATCGCCGGTGAGCGTCACCGACCGGATGCGCTGCACCGGCAGGTGCGCGATGTGGCTGCCGTTGTCGCCGCTGAGGTGGCAGACGAAGTGGATCACGCCATCGACGAACACCAGGCCGAGCGGGTCGGCGGTGTAGCTCTTGGTGCGGCCCTCGTGCTTGCGCGCGCCGTAGCTCAGGTGCACGCGCTGTGCGGTCTGCAGCGCGTCGTAGAGCCGCTCCAGCAGCGCATGGTCGATCTGCGGCAACGCCAGCGGCTGCCCGCGCGATTTCACGCGGATGCGCGCCGGCAGGCGGCCGACGTCCTGGCTGGCGCCCTCGGCGGCCAGCAGCCGCTCGGCGGCCTCGAAACGCGGCGCCAGCACCTTCAGCACGCTGGCCGGCAGCAGCGGCGCGAGGTGGTCGCGCGCCAGCGTCAGCGTCAGCGCCGACACCTTGTCGATGGCCTGGATGTCCACGCGCGCGGCGTCCTTCACCCAGCTCCAGCCGTAGGGCCGGGTGCGGCTGTCCTTCATCACCGGGAACACCTGCGCGAGTTTCTCCAGGTCGCGCTCGACGGTGCGCAGCGTGGTGTCGTGGCCGGCGGCCAGCAGCGTTTCCTGGATGTCTTTCGCCGTGGTCTTGCGCGGGAACGGCGGCAGGCAGTTGAGCGTCTTGATGTAGCGCAGCGTGGTGTCGGTCATGGTCGCGTCCGGTTGCGGGAAGCGGGCACTTGCTGCGTGCCCCGGCCGGAGTTGTACGACAAAAGGGTGAACGGCAAGAAGGGGGCGGGTACCAAAAAGCGGGCGACGTGAATTTCTCCATGCGGAAATTCACGCCGACCCCTCTTGGGTTTCGCGTCAGTGCAGTTGCGCGTGTGCCGGCCGCTGCCGCGCGATGCGCTGCACGCTGTCGTCGTCCTCGTTGAGCACCAGGGCGGCGTCGGCACCGGCTTCGGCGGCCATGCCTGCCGCCAGCCAGAGCACCAGCGGCGGCGGCAGCCCGGCGATCTGCACGCAGACGCTGCTGGCGTCGATGCGCAGGGGTTCCGGCGTTGCCGTTGCCGCCGGCAGTGCCGGCGCCAGCGTGCCGAGCAGGAAATGCCCGACGGCGAAGGCATGGCGGTCGCGCAGGAACTGCAGCGCGGCAGCGCCGGCGATGCTGCCGGCGGGCACGCCGAGGTCGATGTGCGCCAGCAGGCGCGGGTCGGCGAGGGCGGCGTCGAGCAGCGCGCGGCCGCGCACCAGCAACCGGCTGCGCAGGCGGTCGGCGGCGGTCACCGGGGAATCGGCGGTGAGCGCCGGCAGCACCAGCACGCCGCCCAGCGGCGGGTAACCCGGCGCGGCGAACAGCGCGCCGGCGCCGGCGAGGTGGCGCGCGCGCAGGCGGTCTTCGCGGGCAGCGAGGCGGCAGCCGCCGAGGGCGGGCGCCCGGCCGGCGGCATCGCCGTTCGCGGCCGCCGGCAACGGCAGGCGCTCGGCGCCGTAGCCGGTTGCCTCCTGCAGGCAGGCCGGGAACCAGGCCGCGGGCGTGGCGGAGGTGAGGCGTCGGGCGAGATGCAGGAAAGGCGTTTTCACGAAGGCGTTCCTCGTCGCGGAAGGGGTGCGCGGAGGATCGCGGGCGGCAACGACAGGGGGTGTCGCAGGCGGGCGGGTGAATGACGCCGGCGGCGCGCGGCAACGGGCCGCGGCGCGCGGGCGTCAGTAGACGTAAACGGTGCCGGAGTCCTTCACGCAGTTGCTCGCGGGCGTCAGCTCGCAACCGTCGCTGCCGTCGCCGCCGGTGCCGGCGTGGCCGCTGTCGTCGCCCGGGGCGGCAATCGCCAGCGTGCCGCCGTCGCCGGAAATGGCCAGCGCGGCACCGAAGCGGTCGGCAGAAGCCACGTTGCGCACATCGGTTGCGGTGCCATCGAAGAACAGTTCGTTGCTGCGCGCCTTGATGCTGCGCCGCAGCACCCAGTCGTTGTCCTGCAGTTCGAAGTAGTGCGCGATGCCCGACCACTGCGCGCAGTCGGCGTGATCCGCG
>Ga0073934_10005809_pt1 | contig 18629 bp, 18 predicted proteins | sample LarsenN4metaG_FD_76834 | JGI IMG/M metagenome (GOLD analysis project Ga0073934, IMG submission 76834) | Hot spring sediment bacterial and archeal communities from British Columbia, Canada, to study Microbial Dark Matter (Phase II) - Larsen... ... | reverse complement strand
GCTTGAACATGGACGTCGTCGTCGCAAAGTTCCCGATCCCCAGCGTGTCCAGGAAGCACATGATGAACCCGACCACGGAGTGGTAAGCCGTCGCCGGTTTTTCCGCGGAGGCCGCCGCTTTCGTGCGCGCCTCCCGCCCCAGCCGCAGCCACATGTACAGGAACCACGCCGTGACGCTCGCCAGCGTCACAAACAACATCGTCTTCAAGTTCAGCATGACGCTGCATCCTAGCCGAATCCCCTCCGCAAACAAAGCAGATTTCAACTCCCCATCGTGTTCTCCCTGTTCAAATGACCCCTCGCGGTTCCCGCACAGGGTTTGCTTTTTCCTTGGATTCCTTGCTTCTGGCTCAACGTGAGAAATCGCAGAGCGATGAGTTTCAGGATTGGGGTTCGCCGTATTTTCCGGCTCGTTCGGTGAGGATTCGGGAGATCTCTTCGACCACCGCGCTGGGAGCGCGTTCGAGAATCGTTTCCAGCGCGGTAATCAGTTGGATGCGGGTCTCTTCGGCAATGCGCGCGCGCCCGCGGCGCGGCCCCCCGGCCGGAGTCGCCGCCGAAAGCGCTTCAATCCGCGCCAGCGTCCCCCGGTGTGGTGAACTACGGCCCGATTCCCAGTTCTGCACCGTGCTCTGCGCAACGTGCAGTACGCGGGCAAATTCGTCCTGCGTCATTTCCAATTGTTCCCGCACTTTCCGGATGGACTCGGCCTGTCGCACTCGACTCACAAAAAACCTCTTGACTTAGGCCCAAGATTAGGCCTAATATACGCTGCAGGCGTTTCCGGCGAATCGTCCTGCTTTTTCAACTTAGCACGGAAGTCCCGCCGGGACGAGCGTCACACGCTGGGGTGCGGCGGTGCAAAAAGCGCGCGCAAGAACAAAGGGAGCGGCGCGGCCCGAACGGGCCGACCTGGCCGTCTATACCCACCGTGTCCTCGCGGTGTTGCGTCCCCTCGACGCGCCCGACTGCGACGGGGTGCTCCGCGCCGCACTGGAATTGAATCGCGCCTCGCACATCGGTCGGTCCGAGACCGCTCTCGCCGACCAGCGACCCAAGCCGCCGACGGAGCCTTAACCGGCGGCGTAGCCTGTTGACTTGCCAACTGCCGGCTCTCGACCGTCCGTGTGCAACCGTGGGCATCCCGTAAGTCGAAGTCCGCAGTTCTCCGTTGCCGGTTCACAGTTGAGCTGCGCACGGTAGGCCGGCTACCCTCAACTCTCCACGAATCGGTGTTCGTCGGTGTTCATCTGCGGTTACAATTCCCCTGCATGCACGACGTGATCGAGAAATTCATCCGCCACTTGCGCGATGAGCGCAACGCCTCCCCGCACACCCTGCACAGCTACCGCACCGATCTTGACCAGTTCTTTTTCTATCTCGCGCCGCCCGGCAAGAAGCCTCCCGCTCTGGAGAAAATTGACCACCGCCTGCTCCGCGAGTTCATCGGCCACCTGCACGACCAGGGTCTCCAAAAGAGTTCCATCGCGCGCAAGCTCGCCGCCCTGCGTTCCTTCTTCAAGTTCTGCGTGCGCGAGGGCATCCTGCGCCAGAATCCTGCGCGCCTGGTGGCCACGCCCAAGCTCCCCAAGCGCATCCCCTCGGTCCTCACCGCGGAGGAGATCAGCAATTTCCTCGATTCTCTGGCCCGCTCTGAACCGCCGCTGGATGACAAAGAACATCCGCACCGCCATCGCCCCGGCGCTCCCGAAGATGAATCGCGCCTCCTGCTGAAGCGGGACCGCGCCATCCTCGAACTGCTGTACGCCTCCGGCCTGCGCGTCAGCGAACTCACCGGCTTGAACCTCGACGACCTCGACCGCTCCGAGCAATTCCTCCGCGTCCGCGGCAAGGGCCGCAAGGAGCGCATCGTCCCCTACGGCTCAAAAGCCACAGCGGCACTCGAAGCCTACTGGCCCGTGCGCGGCGAACTGCTCCGCCGCAACAAGTCCGTGGACTTGGAGGCTGTCTTTTTGAACTATGCCGGTCGCCGCCTGACCACGCGGTCCGTCGGCCGCATCGTTAAGAAATACGTGCACCTCTTCAACATCAACTGGGACCTGCACCCGCACTCCCTCCGCCACGCCTTCGCCACGCACCTCCTCGCCGACGGCGCCGACCTCCGCGCCATCCAGGAACTGCTCGGCCACCGCTCGCTCTCCACTACCCAGAAATACACACACGCCTCCATCCGCCAGTTGATGGAGGTCTACGACAAAGCCCACCCCCGCGCGTAGTCAAGACGCAATTGCTTGTTTGACATGCAGCGCATGAACCAGGCACAGGTAGCCCTGCCCTTCAGGGCAGCACATGCCGCGAAACGGCGCTCAGTGTCACATCAAAGGATGCCTCTTGCTTGGTTTGGCGTGACGCGCCCGCTTCGTTCCGTCAATTTGCTTATGTACGTTTGTACTCTCTAAGCGTACGCTTAGGCTCATGCGGAGGACGGAGCGATGATTGTGGCAAAAAGAGTGCCAGCAACCACCTTCCGAAATAAGTTCCGCCGGCTGGCGGCCGGCGTTTCCGGCAAACGGGTGATCCTCATTGAGAACCGCCGCCAAAAACCGAAATACCTGGTGGACAAGGAGTTTCTCGACAGCCTCATCCGCCAGCAGGAAAGCGCTCTTGCCACGCTCGAAGTCCTCGCCGACCCCGCGCGGGCCGATCGCTTGATCAAACTGGGCAGAACCGTGGATGCCCGCGTCCGCTCCCGAAAGCTCAGGCTGTTCTCCAGGCAGGAGGTCTTCGGCAGGCCTTGAGTTCTGCGCAACCAGCTTTCGCGGTTCGCTTCACCGCCGACGCGAAGCAGGACGTGCAATCTCTGGATGGCAGCATCTGCAAGCAGTTGCGAAAGGTTTTGGAAAAGAAACTCGCCTTTCATCCCGCGCAGCACGGGGATCCGCTCACTGGAGTCTTGAAAGGCTATTGGTCGCACCACTCTGCTGCGCCTCGCGTGATCTATCGCATCTACGACGACCTCAAGCTCGTGCTCGTCTGCGCCGTTGGGCCACATCGCGCAGCTCACTCAAAAGACGTGTACAGGCAGTTCGATGCACTGGTCCAGGCAGGGCGAACGGCACAGCAGATACTCGACGTCCTGCGCAGTTCGTCAAAGAGGTAAGGAATAGGAGGGTTGTTGATTCGGCTCACGCCGCCGGCTGCGTCTTGGGCGGCATGGACGACAGGTTGATCATCGCAGACACCTTTCCAAACCCCGCCAGCAATTTCCGCAGCCGCCCGCGTTCCTCGAGGTCCATTTCCACAAATTCGAAGCCCACGCGCTGTGGCCCCGCCTTGCGCATCAGCACCCGCGCCCGCAGCGGCCGCATGCCGGAATGGATTTTCAGGCTCGCTTGCGAGCCCGGAGTCATGCGCGTTTCCGCTGCGGCCAGTCCGCCGCCCAGGCTCAGGAGTTGCGTGGCCAGCTTGTAGTCGCCATGGGAAGTTTCCGCAACCGAGGAAATCGTCTGCGGCAGTTGCACGCGCGTGTACCGCCGCTGCCTCATCCACGTGGTATCCGGCGTGGCGTCCAGCGGCGCCAATCCAAACTCCTCCGCCGGCAAGCCGCTCTTCGGCAGGAACCCTTGCGCCCACTCCGGGTCAATATTCGCCAGCGCCTGCGCGGCCACCACGCGCAGTTCGTTGGGGTGCACCCAGCGGAACAGTTTCTTCTCTTCCACCAGCCGCCGCAGGGCCGGCGCCGCCACCGACGCCCGCAGCCGCCCCAGGGCCTCGATGGCCTTCACCTGGATCAGCGAGCCGCCCCCGCTGGGCTGTTCGCCGCTCGCAAAGTACAGCAGCGCGCGCGCCATGCTCGCATCGCCGCTCATGCCCACCTCGTCAATGGCCTCCGACCACACCAGCGGGTCGAGCGATTCGAGAATGTCCACCAGCAGCCGCCCGCGCTCTTCTGCCCCCGCGCTGGCAATCTGCCGCACCACCGTGTCGTGGTACGGCCGCTCCCACTCGCGCACCCGGCCCGGCAGCGCCTGCTGCACCGCTGGCATGTCCAGCAGCGTCAGTAGCCCCACCGTGCCCGCGGCCTCGCCCGGCGGACGCTCCCGCAGCATCCCGCGCAGGTGCGACACCCCGGCATCGCCCACTTCCTTCATCATGCGCGTCAGCCGCCGGCACTCCTCGCGCCGCTCGCACCGCGCAAACCGCTGCGCCGCCTGCTCCGCGGCCACTTTCGGCACGCGCCGCAGCACGTCTATCAATTCCACCGGCGCGGCCGCCTCGCGCAGTCCTTCCTCGATGAAGTCCGCAAGGCGATTGACCACCCCGATCCGCGGGCGCAGGCTTTCCGCCAGTTGCGGCCGCTCCAGCTCCACGCGCCGGATGCAGTCCAGCGCCTGCTGCATGCCCTGGTAGTTGCGCCGCGAGGTCGCCTCCTGGCTCATGCGCACGAACGCCGCGCCCAGTAGCGTCTGCATCTCCGCATCGCTTTCCTGCGCCACCTGCTCGCCGACCATGCGGATCGCCGCGTTCAGCAGCGCGAAGGCCGTGCGCGCATAAAGCTCCGCCAGTTCGCTCAACCCCATGGCCGCGCGCTTCCGCGCGTCGGCCTCGGGGTTGCGCACGCAGCCGGCGTAGTTCGTCAGGATCCCCGCCGCATCTTCCAGCTTGCCCTTGTCCACCAGCTCGCTCACGTACTGCCGCACGTTCTTCGGCGGGATGCAGTACGCCTCCGGCGACATCAGCACGGCCTGCTTGCCCGTCTCCGGCACCGCCGCCCAGAACTGCCGATCCAGGATCTCCGCGTGCGATTCCACCAGCACCCCGGACTTGCTCATCTTTTCTTCGTGCGCGGTGAGCACCTTGCGCAGGTTTTCGATTTCGTGCCCCATGCGGTCCAGCATCTGCCGCACCGCGTTCACCTTCACCTCGCCGCGCTCAAAGCGTTGTAGCGCAAACCGGATGGCCATGTGCTCAGCCAGCTTCAGCAGCGCCGTTGGGTCGGCCTTGCCGCTGGCCTTGGGCAGGCTGGCCAGCGCCTGCCGCAGCATGTCCTGCGCGCTCGCCGGAAGCTGCGCGAACTCCTGCTGCACTGCACCGGCATCCTGGTTCGTCACCGGCTGCGCGCTGGCGTGATGCATTCCCGCCAGCAGCCGCACCACGCTGATCACGTCCTCCTCCAGCGCCAGACCCGTGTTTGCTCCGCCTCCACCGCCGCTGCCTCTGCCGCCGCCATTGCCAGTCCCGCCGCCGCTTCCTGCGCCTGCTCCCCAGCCTTGTCCGCATGCGCTTGCGTCACGGCCACCGCCGGAACCCATTCCACCTCCGCCGACAGTGCCCATTCCCCTGCCGTTCCCACTTCCACCTCCCGCACCTGAGCCCCCGCAATGGCCGCCCTCCGCCGCGACAATCATTTGCAGCAGCTTCTGCGGGTCGTTCAGCCACTCACGCATCTGCCCCGCTTCCGGTGCCAGCGACTGCGCCGCAATCTGCGCCGCGATTCCGCCGCCCGCGTTGGCCGAGTCTTCCGCAACAAACCGGATTTCGTTGATGCGGATGCCGGCGTCGGGACCCTCGCCCAACACTGACTTCAACTGCGCCGCCAGCCCCGCCGCCTTGGTGCCCGCCAACGCAAAGGCTTTCACGAATGCGGCAAACTCATCGGAAGTCACCCGCGGAGAAAACGTGATGCTGGCCAGGCCCGCCTGGCTCAGCAGTTCCGCAAAGCTCCGCTCCGCGGGAGTGCCTTCCACAGGCACGCCATCCAGCAACAGCTTGGGTCCCGAGACGCCCAGCAGGAAACCGTTAGTTGGATCCGCCGCCACTGTTTCCTGCAATTCGCTCCAGGTGGTCTTGTATTGCTCGGCGGTGCGCACGTGCACGAACCCGTACAGCCTCGTGAACTTCAGTAAGATGTTCAGGCTGCGCAGGAACGTGCGTGCCGCGGCTGCTCGGGTGCTGCTATTCATGTTCCTCCCCTGGCTGGCTCGGGGATCCTGAATCCTAAGTTCTAGTATTCCTAGAACTGTCGCCCCACCTCAATGGTACCCTCGTACCCCTTTTCCAACCCGTTACCCCTCCCTCGATTCCCTTCCGATCGCCTTGCCACTCCGGAGCCAAAGCCCGGCGAACGCTTAAGTACGCAAAGACTTGCTGCCCGATCGGGTTGCTTTCCCTGCGCAGGCTGGGCACGCCATCCCTCCTGGATAGTTTCACATTCCGGCACTTTGACCTCTCCTCTCTCGCCTTCTTCGTTGACGGAATTTGCTACCGCTTCTATAATGGGCGTTTGTCTATCGCTTTGGGAGGCTGCATGTACGCCGTCATTCGCGTTGGGGGCAAGCAGTATCGCGTCGCCCCCGGAGACACCATCAAGGTCGAGCGCTTGAAGGAGAAGGTCGGCGGCAAGGTGACCTTTGACGAAGTCCTCGCCGTGCGCACCGACGATGCAAAGGTGGTCGCGGGCAAGTCGCTCTCCGGCGTCAGCGTCACCGGCAAGGTTCTCGAGCACGGCCGCCACGCTAAAGAGATGGTCATGAAGTACAAGAAGACCAATCAGTACCGCATCACCCGCGGCCACCGCCAGAACTACACGGCCGTCGAGGTCAGCGAAATCAATCTGTAGAGGCGGCCTTCAGGTCGGCATGTAGGGGCCACCGGCAGGTCGCCCGACCGTAAATCGAGGTTCACATGGCACACAAAAAAGGCGGCGGTTCGTCCACCAACGGGCGCGACTCTCAGGGACAGCGTCTCGGCGTCAAGCGCTTTGGCGGCCAGCTCGTCAACGCCGGCACCATCCTCATTCGCCAGCGCGGCACCCGCCGCAAGCCCGGCCGGAACGTCGGCCGCGGCAAGGACGACACCCTGTTCGCCCGGATCACCGGCATCGTCCGCTTCGAGGACAAAGGCCGTCTCGGCCGCTACATCAGCGTCCTCCCCGTCGCAGACGCCGCCAAACCGTAACGGTGAACTTTCGGTCGGCAATTTCGCTTCAGCTTCGTGGCTTCCGCGGTGGCGGACGCTTACTTTTTGGAGCGCCCGGCGGCTCGCACAACAGCCTGTGATTCGCTATTCGCGGCTGCCGGCCTGAACGAAGCGAAGGACCTCCATTCTTGCAGGCCGGGAACCCGGGTCTTCGCCTTTGTCTTTCCCCTCTAGCCTGTCGTATCCTTTGTTAGGACAGTTGAACTTCCGAGCGGCTCCTCTTTTCACTGGACACTGCTCACTGTGCGCTGTTCACTGCATTCATGTTCGTTGACGAAGCCAAAATCATCGTGAAAGCTGGCCACGGCGGCAACGGCTGTGTTGCCTTCCGCCGGGAGAAGTACGTTCCGCGCGGCGGCCCTTCCGGCGGTGACGGCGGCGATGGCGGCAGCGTCATCCTCGAAGCCAGCGCCCACGACAACACTCTCCTGCGCTTCCGCTACAACCGCGAGTTCCGCGCCGAACGCGGCGCCCACGGCGAAGGTTCCAACCGCCACGGCCGCTCGGGTGCCGATAGACTCGTGCACGTCCCCCTCGGCACGCTCGTCTTCGACGAGGAAACCGGCGAACAGCTCGTGGACTTCACCGTCCCCGGCCAGCGCTGTGAGGTCGCCCGCGGAGGTCGCGGCGGTCGCGGCAACGCCCATTTCGCCAAGCCCTGGCACCAGGCCCCGCGCGAATCCGAGGAAGGCCAGCCCGGGCAGGAGCGCCGCCTGCGCCTCGAGCTCAAGCTCCTCGCCGATGTCGGCTTGGTGGGTTTCCCCAATGCCGGCAAGTCCACGCTCATCTCGCGCATCTCCGCCGCCCGGCCCAAGATTGCCGATTATCCTTTCACCACCCTCGAACCCGTGCTCGGCGTTGTCTCCGCCGACTCCGGTCGCAGCTTCGTGGTCGCCGACCTGCCCGGCCTGATCGAAGGCGCACACGACGGCGCCGGCCTCGGCATCCGCTTCCTGCGCCACGTCGAACGCACACGCCTGCTCGCCCATCTGGTGGACACCAGCGACTTCAACGACCGCGACCCCGTGCACGATTTCGAAATCATCCGCAGCGAACTCGCCGCCTTCGGCGACGCGCTTTCCGCCAAGCCTTTTCTCGTCGTAGCCACCAAGCTCGACGCCACCACCAACCGCGCCCGCCTGGAAACTCTCCGCGACTTCTGCGCCGTGCGCCGCCTCCAGTTCCACGCCATTTCTGCGGTTTCCGGCGAAGGCCTCGCCGAACTCATCCGCGCCATCGCCGCCGCGCTGCAAATGCTCGCGCCTCCCCTGCAACGCGTCGAGGATTTTCCCGCCGTCCCCGCTTCCGCGCCCCTCTCCACGGAGGAACGTTGACCAACTCCCGCGCCCGCCGCCACCTGGCCCATCCGCGCAATATCGCCATCTTCGGCGGCTCGTTCGACCCCATTCATGTCGGCCATCTGGCCGTCGCCAGCGCCGCGCAGCGCCGCTTCCGCCTCGACGAAATCCACTTCGTTGTGGCCGGCCGTCCGCCGCACAAGCCCAAGCGCGCCGCCGCGCCTTTCGCGCATCGTTTCGCCCTGGTGGCGCTGGCCTGCGCCGGTCATGCGCGTTTCGTTCCCTCTCTGGCCGAAGCCGGCGACGACTTCTCGGGGCACCGCACCTTCTACTCCATTGACACCGTGCGTCATTTCCGCCTCCGCTATCCCGGCGACCGACTCTTCTTCCTCCTCGGCGTGGACTCCTTCCTGGAAATCCCCGCGTGGCGGAGCTACGCGGCCCTGCTGCGTGCCTGCGACTTCATCGTGGCCAGTCGTCCGGGCTACCGCATGGAGCCGCTGCGCCTGGTGATTCCGCCGGAGCTGCTCCAGCGCTCCGCGCCGCGCGCCACGCACTCCATCGCCCTGCGGCCAACCACCGTGCACTTGCTCGACACCGTCTCCAGCCGCGTCTCCTCCACCGAAGTCCGCCGCCGTCTGCGCCGACGGCAGTCCATTCACGGCCTTGTGCCCGTGCGCGTGGAGGAATACATTCTCAGGCAGGGCCTTTACCGGTGAGCGTCCACTCTCTGCGTCCCGAACTGCGCTGCGCCGTCGCGGCGGCCCGCAGCAAGAAAGCCGAAAACATTGCCGTGCTCGACTTGCGTAAGCTCGGCGCCTTCACCGATTTCTTCCTCATCTGCAGCGGCTTGAGCCACCCGCAAATCCAGGCCATCAGCGATGCCATAGAAGAGCAACTCGACAAATTGGGTGTCGTCCGCGCGCGTCGCGAAGGAAATTCCCGCACCGCGGACTGGGTGCTGCTCGACTACGGCTCCTTCGTCGTGCACGTCTTCTCCGCGCGCGCCCGCCTGTTCTACGATCTCGAGCGCCTGTGGCGCGCCGCTGCGCGCATCGCCATCCCCGACTCGCTCCCCCTGCCGGCCGCTGAGCCTGCCGAGGCTGCCCGCAAGCCATGACCGCCGAGCGCATCCCGTGGGTGGCCGCGGATCCCGCCTCGCAGCGTGTCCTCGAACTCGCCCGCAAAGTCGCCGCCACCTCCACCACCCTGCTCATCACCGGCGAAAGCGGCAGCGGCAAGGATCAGCTTGCCCGCCTCATCCACGAACTCAGCCCGCGCCGCGATGCTCCCTATTTGAAGATTGACTGCGCCAGTCTGCCTCCCGAGCTGGTCGAATCCGAACTCTTCGGCCACGAAAAAGGCGCTTTCACCGGCGCGGTCGAGCGCAAGCTCGGCCGCCTCGAACTCGCCCGCGGCGGCACCATCGTGCTGGATGAAATCGCCGCCCTGGCCCCCGGCGTACAGTCCAAACTCCTCCGCGTGCTGGAAGAGCGCGCTTTCGAGCGCCTGGGCGGCACGGAAACCCTGCGCATACACGCCCGCCTGCTCGCCCTCACCAACGCCAACCTCGAGCTCGCCGTCGCTGCCGGACGCTTCCGCGAAGACCTCTACTTCCGCCTCAACGTCGTTTCCGTGGCCGTGCCCGCGTTGCGCCAGCGCCCCGCGGACATTCTCCCCCTGGCCGACGAAATCCTCGCCCGCCTCCGCGCCGTGCACGCCCGCCCGGACATCCCCTTCAGCCCCGCCGCGCGCCGCTTGCTCGCGACCTATTCGTGGCCGGGCAACATCCGCGAAATGAAGAACGCCATCGAGCGCGCCCTGATTTTTGCCAGGGACACGGCCATCCGCCCGGAGGATTTTCCGGAAAGCGTGCGCGCTGCCGCCGGCGCTTTGCCCGGTGGTCCGCACGGAGCACTCCGCTCGCTCGAAGAAATCGAGCGCGAAGCCATCGCCGCCACCCTCGAAGCCACCCGCTACAAAATCACCAAATCCGCCGAAATCCTCGGCATCTCCCGCAAAACCCTCCTCCACAAACGCAAAAAATACGGCCTGGGCTAGATGCCCCCGCCGTCATCCCGAGCGAAGCGAGGGATCTCTCTGTCGCGACGGAACAGCGCCAACTTGGAGTGCGGCAGTTCGCTGCCACCTTGGCTTGTTTTCACTTGGGTTTGTGGGTCGCGGCTTCAGCCGCGACATCGGGGGTCGGAGCTTTGGCTCCGACAAAACTCCACGGCGCGAAGCGCCTTCCTCTCTGCCCAAGGCTGTCGCGGAGGCCCCGTCCGCCGCGACATTCCCTCCATCCCGTTTCATCATTTCGTCATTTGTACGCTAAGCTTCGGACCATGAAAATCCGTTTCCTCATGCTTGGCAAAACCCGCCGCCCCGAAATCCGCGCCCTCCTCGACGACTACCTCTCTCGCATCCGCCACTATTGCGATGTCGAGGTCACCGAACTCCGCGACCCCTCTCCGGCCAGCCTCCGCAAGCTGAGACTCGACCCCGCCGCCACCCTTGTACTCCTCGACGCCGCCGGCAAACAGCTCACCTCCCGGCAATTCGCCGGTTGGCTTGGCGACCTCCGCGACCGCGCCGCACACCAAATCATCTTCCTCTGCGGCGGCGCCGAAGGTTTCCCCGACGATCTCCGCCGCCGCGCCCACACGAAATTCTCTCTCTCCACTCTCACCATGCCCCACGAACTCGCCCGCCTGCTCCTCGCCGAGCAGCTTTACCGCGCCTTTGCCATCCTCTCCGGCCACCCCTACCCTAAGTAGTTCACGCCGCTTGGGGCCAGCGGTTTTTTTCTTTTCCTCCTTTCCTCACGTTGTCATTCTTCTGCTTTGCCTACGTCTCCCTCCGATTTCTATTGACACGTTCCTCCGCCGGTGTTATCTAGCGAACATCGCTGTGGTGGTGGTGCTCCTACAGGAGGGGTGGTTCCGGCTAAAGCGTGAGAGTTCGCGGTTCCCGAGGGGCGGGAGCCCAAATCGAGTTCTATCCAGCAACACCCCACCCCACCCCGGGAGGTGAAGGCCGCACGGTTTTCACCTCCCGTTTTTTTTGCCCGCAACTCCCCACACGCCTCCATCCTGCAAGGAGAATGTTCTCCTGCCCGTCTCCTGGGGAATCCTTAGACTTGTTAACTAACAACCTGTGGGGGGATTCCTGGTTCCTGCCTTCTGCTTTCTGCTTTCTGACTTTCGATTTCTGCTCCCTGTCTTCTCTTCCCTGACCCCGCACCCCTTCCGTCACGCCGCCGTCACCGGCACGCCTTTCACCCTGCTTTTGCCTGCCCGCTTGGCTTCATAGAGCGCCCGGTCCGCGCGCTCAAGAAGCTTTTCTGCCGACTCGCCCCGCCGGCATCCGGCCCACCCCGCCGAGAAGCGCACCGCAATCTTGGCGCCCTGGTAGTGCACTTCCGGCACGCCGATGCGCCCCACCAGCCGTCCGGCCATTTCCGGCACACAGTCCACCATCACCACTAGGAACTCGTCGCCGCCCATACGGATGGCCAGGTCCGACGCGCGCACCAGCGACTTCAGCCGCGTGGCGAAGCCCTTCAGCACCTCGTCCCCCGCGGCATGCCCGTGCTGGTCGTTAATCTGCTTGAAGTCGTCCAGGTCCAGCATCACCACCGTCAGCGGATGCCCCGAGCGGTCGAACCGTGACACTTCCGCCCGCAGCCGCTCTTCCGCAAACCTCCGGTTGTGCAGCTCCGTCAGGGGATCCAGCATGGCCAGTTGTCGTAATGCTTCCGCGTGCGTTTCCAGCCGCGCGGTCTCTTCAATCTGCTCCGCCAACTGCCGGTGCAAGCGTTTCACAATGATCTGCTGGTAGATGGAGTACACGTTGAACAGCAGCACCGCGCCCACCAGCCCGCGCACTGCCTGGTTCAGGTTGAATTCGAAGAACGTCTCGCGGAAGCTGAACAGCGTGGGCAGCGACAGGGAGACCACCGCGAAGGTCAGCAGCAGGATCACCGTCACGCTGCCCCACCACAGGAACCAGTCGCGCCTGTGCAGCCGCTTTAGCCGGGCCTGGAATTCGCTCACACCCATTCCCCGGCCTGCCCACTCGCAACTACTGTTCCAACTTGGACAGCGCAATCTCTGACCACAACAGCGACTAACTCTTTGACTTCATTTCTGTTAGAAAACCTGCGCAATTTTCAGAAGAGCGCCCTCCCGCTGCCCCGTGCCCGGAACGGAACACTCTCCCCGTTTGAAACCCGTTGCTCTTGAACCTCTTCGAGATCCCGCCCTACTCCTTCGCCTTGTGGGGTGGCTATAGCCCCGCCCTGAGCCTTGCCTGTTCATTCTCAACGCCAGGGAATCCAACTCCTGAAATTCCGAAGCCAGCGCTGATTACCTCGTCCTTCTTATTCACCCCATCCGCACCGCTTCAACATCCGCACGTAGTGGTCCGCCTCCCGCGTGGGCCGCGGTATCCGGTAGCCGTCGCAGACCGCCAGCGTCAACTCCATCGCGCTTCGCAGCGAAATGCGGTGCCCCTGCGATACATAGATCGGCTTCACCCCCGCCCGCGTCCTCACCGCCGCGCCGATGATTTCTGTGTCATCCCGCAGCGGCACCCAACTGGCCGCCTTCTGCGCTGGCGCGCGGTGCGTCCCCGTCAGCCGCGACTTCGCGCACCCGATCGTGGGCCGATCCAGCAGCACGCCCAGGTGGCACGCCAGCCCGAACCGCCGCGGGTGCGCGTACCCCTGTGCGTCGCAGAAAATCACGTCCGGTTCCGTGCGCAGTTTTTCAAAGGCAGCCAGTAACGCCGGCAACTCGCGGAAACTCAGCAGGCCGGGCACGTACGGGAATTCCAGCGGCCGCACTGCCATCGTCCGTTCCACCTCGCGCATTTCCGGAAACGCATAAACGATCACTCCGGCGACCGCTTGTCCCCTGCTTGTCCCCCCGCCCTCGAACGCGAAGGCCACATCCGCCCCCGCCACGTGCCGCACGCCGCTCAGCCGCTTTTCGTTTTTCTCTTTTCGTTTTTCGCCTCTTCCCCCCGGCCACCGGTCCTCTAGCACCAGCCGCGCGCGCAGCTCCTCCTGGATGCGCCGCGCCTCCGCGGGGGTCGCGTCCCACCGATGCAGTTCCAGCGCCTTCATCTCCTCCCTTCCTCGCTTCGTCTCACCCTTGCTCGCTACTCATCACTCGCCTCTCGCCACTTCTTTTCTCACTTTTCATTTTGACACTGGCCCCGCCGGAGTATAATGCGCCCGATTAAGTGGCAGATAGAGCTTCCCTGGGTCATCTTGCCTGTCGCCCAGGCGGGAAAAGAGGAACACGGTGGCTCTGGAAATCACCCTCCGCGAACAAGGCGACGTAACCATTCTGGACCTGAACGGCCGAGCCACCATCGGCCTCGGCAACGATTTGCTCAACGCCAAGCTCCGCCAGGTGGTGGATAGTGGCGCCAAGAAGCTGCTCATCAATCTCGCCGGCATGACGCAGATTGACTCTTCCGGTATCAGCAGCGTGGTGCGCACTTTTGTCACCATGGAGCGCAGCAACGGCAGCCTGAAATTGCTCAGCCCCCTCGGCCGCGTCAAGGAAGTGCTGGCCGTCACGCGCCTCCTCGCCGCCATCCCCACCTTCGAGGACGAAGCCAAGGCCCTGGCCAGCTTTCGCTGACGCTGGCGGATGCATGGGCCGCCCCGGGGCGCAGGGCAAATGCCTTCTGACGCGCCTTGCTTACAGGCTCTCTCAGTTTTTTCAGATTGTTTCGCCGCTGTGTGGGAACCTGCTCGTCGGCCCGCCAAAGCCTCGGCGAAGGCGGGCCACTATCCGCCCTTTTTTAGCTCTGCCAGCACCAGCTTGGCCACTTCTTTCAGCGTCTCGAACACGCCGATGCCCTGGATGGCCACGCCCTCCAGCACTGGCTCGCCCTTCTGCTGGAGCAGTCGCGTCAACTCCTCCACCGGCAGCACGCCCGGCAGGTCCCGCTTGTTCAACTGCAGCGCGTAGGGAATGGTGTTGAAGTCCAGCCCGTGGTCCCGCAGGTTTTCTTTCAAGTTTTCCAGCGTCTCCTGGTTAGCGTCCATGCGTTCTTCCTGCGAATCGGCCACGAACACCACGCCGTCGGCGCCCTTCAGGATCAACTTGCGGCTGGCCTCGTAGAACACCTGCCCCGGCACGGTGTACAGATGGAACCGCGTCTTGAATCCGCGCACGGTGCCCAGGTCCAGCGGCAGGAAGTCGAAGAAGAGCGTGCGGTCCGTCTCCGTCGCCAGCGAAATCATCTTCCCTTTCTGACCTGCGCCGGTGTTCTCGTAGATCCACTGCAGGTTGGCGGTCTTCCCGCCCAGACCCGGCCCGTAGTAAACGAGCTTGCAGTTGATTTCGCGTGCTGGAAAGTTGATGAAACTCACGAGATCCCTCAGCACTTAGGGGCTGCTTTTTATAGCACACCCTACCCCCCCGGCCAACCTTCATTTCGCCAATTCGTGTCCTCGCCGAAAACTCCGCCCCGCCGCGGGTTTTATCTCTCCGACTGCTTGGCCCGGGCGCTCCTTGTGGCTTCCTTCACTTCCAGCTATGCCGCTCCGGCCGATTTGACTTGTGTGTTTAGCTCTGCTAGTCTTCCCTCAATGGCGCGCCGCCGCAAACCATTCAAACGCCGTTCGTTACGCAGCACTCGCAATTCCTCGACCCGCGCCAAGTTGCTGAAAACTAAATCCTTAAGGGAGAGAAGCTCGTCCCGAAGGTCGCCCGAAGTGATTGTTGACCCCGCCGTCCAGCAGCAGCTCAAGACTTTTGAAGAAGCCGTCAAGTATTTCCAGCAGCAAAAGTTTCACAAGGCTCTCCAGCTCTACGAGAAAGTGCTCCCCGGGCCCAGCAAGGAATTGGCGGACCGCGCCGGCGTGCATCTGCGCATCTGCCAGCAGCGCATTGCCCGCCCGCCGACAGGCAGCCTGCGTTCCGCGGAGGATCACTACCATCACGGCGTGGCCATGATGAACCTCGGCCACTGGGACGAGGCCCGCGAGCATCTCGAGAAGGCTCGCAAAATGGCCTCCAAGGCCGACTATGTCTATTATGCCCTGGCCGCGCTCGACTGCCTCATCGGCGAGACCGACTCCGCCATGCTCAACCTGCGCACGGCCATCGAGCTGCGCCCGGAGAACCGCTACCACGCCCGCAATGACGAGGACTTCGCTTCCCTCCAGGAAGATCCCCGCTTCACCGAAATGCTGTATCCTGAGCGTGAAAGCTCAGCCTGATCGCAGGCGCGCATCGCCGCAGCCATGAAGGCCAAAGCACAGGAAACCTGGCAGCCCGTCCGCATCGTCGCCGTCGGCGGCGGCACGGGTCTCTCCACGCTGCTGCGCGAACTGAAGGAACACGTCGCCCGCCGCAAGGTCGAGCAGGTGCGCATGCCCATCTCGGACCTCGCCGCGGTGGTCACCGTCACCGACGACGGCGGCAGTTCCGGCCGCCTCCGCCGTGACTTCGCCGTGCTCCCCCCGGGCGACATCCGCAACTGTATGGTGGCCCTCTCCAAGGACGCCGCGCTGCTCAGCCGCCTCTTCCAATACCGCTTTCCCGCCGCGGCGGGCGGTCGCGAACTCCGCGGCCACAGCTTCGGCAACCTCTTCCTCACCGCGCTCACCAAGGTCACCGGCGACTTCACCGAGGCCGTGCGCCTCTCCGGCCAAGTCCTGGCCATCCGCGGGCGCATCTTCCCCTCCACCATGCAGAACGTCACCCTCGAGGCTATGCTGCAAGACGGCCGCATTGTCCGCGGCGAAACAAACATTTCTCGCTCCCGGAAGCGCATCCGCCAGGTGCGCCTCGTGCCGCGCAACGTTCGCCCCCTTCCCGAAGTCCTCCACGCCTTCCGCGAAGCGGACTTCATCTTTTGCGGGCCCGGCTCGCTCTACACCAGCATCATTCCCAACCTGCTCGTCCGCGGCGTGGTGGACGCCATGCGCAAGTCCCCCGCCACGCGCATCTACATTGCCAACCTCATGACCCAGCCCGGCGAAACCACCGGCTACTCGGTGGCCGACCACGTGCGCGCCATTTACGAGCACACCGGCCCGGGCCTGTTCGATTGGGTGGTCATCAATAACGGCCGCTTCTCACCGCGCATGCTGCGCCGCTACCGCGCTCAAGGCGCCGAGCCCGTCAGAGTGGACCTCCACGAACTCCAGCGCCTCGGCCTGCGCTGCATACTGGACAACCTCGTCGAAGAAAACGCCGTCGTCCGCCACGACGCCGCACGCCTCACCCGCCTGCTGTTGGAAGAATTCATCCATCGCCCTCTGTAGCTCAGGTCCCGCTCGCCCTGATCCCGCGGCTGCGGGACGCAGGGCCACTCGCCACTTCTTGCCCTGACCCCCAGCCCCTGATCCCTGACCCCTTTCTTCCTACATCGCCTCCGCCGCCGCAAGCTGCAGCTTGCGCAGCGCGCGCATGCGTTCCTTGTACCGTTGGCGACTCAGCCGCTTCATGCGATAGAGGGTGTAGAGATAGCTGGGAGCGCGTCCGGATCCTTTTTCACGGTTGCATGGTCCGCAGCAGGCCACTACGTTTTCCATCCGCGTAGAGCCTCCGGAGCTGAGCGATTCCAAGTGGTCGAGAAACAGGTTTGACCGGCGCAGCCGCCGCCGGCAATAAAAGCATCTTCCTTTCTCGCGCCGAAAGATGGCCAGGCGTTTGGCGCCGTCGTAGTTCGCGGTGCCGCGATCGTTCACATCCACTGTGGTGTATCCGCCGCGGCGAAGCGAGCCCACAATCTCCCGGGGCAGGAAGACTTGCAGAGTCAAGCCGCGGGCGCTGCGCTCGGAGACGGCGATGCAGCGCTTGTGGACGAGCTTCAAGAGTTGGTTTTTCACGCTCAGGAAACAACGCTGGACGCCGTCGCCAATGGCGCGCTTGGTGGTGGTCACGGTGCGCTGGCCGCGTAAGCGTGAGTGGCGCAGCAAGTAGTAATAGAGGGCTACTTGCGGGGCCTTCAGCTTCAGGAGCGGGACCAGATAGTCCACCGTCTCCTCCCAGACCCGCCCCCAATTCACGTTCTCGCTCATCGGCTTCCCTTTCCTGCGTTGTCACGCCGGGCGCAACGGGGCGTTGTCATCCTGCTTGCCCCGAGCAACGCCAAGGGAGCGCAGCGAAGGATCTCGCTTCTGCTGCCCGTTGCGCGGTCATTCTGAGTCCGCCTTGGCGGACGAAGAATCCCTTCCGTTCAAAGCCTGGGTTGATAGTACTAATCTTTCGAGCGTACATTTACATATGAGATTATCTAATTGCAATTGGCGTGTCAACTGGAATATTGTGGATATTTGCCGCCAATAGTCGCGCCGCTTTGCGGCACATGTAGCGGCGCGCTTTAGCGCGGCCAAAGAATGTAGGGGCGTTCTTAGACCTCCGCGTGGAGTGCCCTCCGTGCCAACATCTGTGAGACAAGTCTAGTACCGTTATTTACTGAGCAGGGCGAGAAGGAAAAAGGGAACAATGAGCAGCACGTCGAAGGTGTTGGGTTCTGGGGGTTGGGCAGCCACGGAACGGAGCGAAGGCGAGCGCAGCGAGCCGCAGCGGAGTGGAGTGGCTGCCCAAGCGGGCGCCGCGCCGGATTCCCTTTCGCGACCCGATCCCGAGGTGGTTGCGAAGCCGAAGCGCCGTACCTTCACTGCCGAATACAAACTGCGCATTTTGCAGGAAGCCGAAGCCGCGGTAGGCACGCCGGGCGGCGCCGGCGCTCTGCTTCGTCGCGAAGGCTTGTACTCCTCGCACCTGGCCGCTTGGCGGCGCGAGCGGGTCGACGGAATCCTGGAGGCGCTGACCCTGCAGAAATGCGGCCCGAAATCCAAGCGCAACCCGCTGGCGGAAGAAAATGAGAAGCTGCGCCGGGAGAATGCCCGCCTCACGGAAAAACTCCGCAAGGCGGAGATCATCATCGAAGTTCAAAAAAAGTGGCCACACTGTTGGGCCGTCCGCTTCCGGAACAGGATGCGGAGGAGAAGCTCTAATGGCGGCGGTCAACGAACTGGCCGCAACAACCGGTATTCGGGCGGCGTGTCAGGCGCTGGCTCTGCCGCGTGCTTCCTACTACCGGAAGAGGCGTCCCCGTGGTTCGCGCCCGCCCGTTGCTGGGCGGTTGCCCGCACGGGCGCTGCGTCCCGAAGAAAGGGAGACGGTGCTGGGGCGCCTGCACGAAGAGCGCTTCCAGGATCGCTCACCCGCCGCGGTTTACGCCATGTTGCTCGACGAAGGGCAGTACCACTGCTCGATCCGCACCATGTACCGCTTGCTCGAACAGCGCGGCGAATCCCGCGAACGCCGCGACCAACTCACCCATCCGCCTTACCAGAAGCCCGAACTGCTGGCGACCGCTCCCAACCAGCTTTGGAGCTGGGATATCACCAAG
>Ga0073934_10005808_pt1 | contig 18632 bp, 15 predicted proteins | sample LarsenN4metaG_FD_76834 | JGI IMG/M metagenome (GOLD analysis project Ga0073934, IMG submission 76834) | Hot spring sediment bacterial and archeal communities from British Columbia, Canada, to study Microbial Dark Matter (Phase II) - Larsen... ... | reverse complement strand
TGGAGACGGAAAATATTTTCCATCACAACTATTGCATCATCAACTATAATCCCGAGCACAATAATTAAAGTGAAAAGTACTATCATGTTCAAAGTAATACCCATCATACTCAAAACTGCAAATGATATCATAAACGATAGCGGAATTGAAGTTGCAACCAGAAATGAATTTTTAAATCCCATGAAAAAGAAAAGCACCATACCAACGAGCAATACTCCGGTAATTATTCCGTTTTCAAGTTCGTGAACAGTATTTAAAATAAATTTTGAATTATCACCTGTAAAACTGATATTCACACCATCAGGGACCAATTCCTTATTATTATTCAGAAGTGCTTTTACTTTGTCAGCTATTTCAATTATGTTCGCACCGCTTCTTTTTTTCACTATTACTGTAACACTTTCCTTACCGTCTTCCCTTGAAAAGGTTTTTCTGTCTGCATATCCATAGGTTACATCAGCAACATCTCTTATATAAATTTTATTATCACCAATATTTTTTATAACAAGATCTCTAATATTTTCAGGCTCTTTATATTCTCCGGGAACTCTTACTAAATAGCTTGATTTCCCTATATCAACAGAGCCACCGGGAATATTCAGGTTTTCTGAAGATATTTTATTGCTTATATCATTAAAACTCAAACCATAACTGAATAACTTATCTGCATTTACATCTATCTTCACTTCCCTTTCAATTCCACCTACAACATCTGCAGAAAGGACTCCGGGGAATTCTTCAATCTTATCGCTGATTTTGTCTGCAGTTTCTTTCAGTTTCCATAGCCCGATATTCCCTGTTACGTTAACATAAAGCATCGGAAGTTCTGAAAAGTTTATTTCTGTTATTGACGGTTCCTCAATATCTGCAGGCATTTTCGTTTTCGCGATTGCTACCCTGTCTCTTACTTTTTGCAGAGCATCTTCAATAACTATATCGCTCGTAAATTCAACAGAAATAGAGCTGAAACTTTCTCTTGATACAGATGTAATCTTCTTAACTCCACTTATTCCTTTTACTTCTTTTTCGATTTCCTGTGTTACAAGATTTTCAATATCCTGTGGTGATACTCCGGGATATACTGTTGCTATGAATACATAAGGAATTTTTATTGAAGGCGCTGCCTCTCTTGGAAGAGAAACATATGAAGTAATTCCGATTACAATAATTATCAGAGTGAGAATATATACAGTAATTTTATTGTTTACTACAGCTTGAAAAAATTTCATTTTTACACTTTTTTATTTTTTGTTACTTTTTAAATTTAGTTTACTACCTGGACTTTATCACCATCTGCAAGAAACTGGAAACCTTCGCTTATGAACTTATCCCCGACCATTAAACCGTCTTCAATCATAACGTTATTGTCATGTCTTCCGCCTAATTTTATTATTCGCTTTCTTGCGATATCACCTTCAAGCACAAATACAAATTGTTCCTCAACATTATCAATTATCATGTCCTGACTTAAAACAACTACATTGTCCAGTTCTTTTTTAGTAAACTCCATTGAAGCTGACATTTCCGGCTTTAACTTCCCGTTTGGATTAGCTACAACTACTTCAACTTCAAATGTTCGTGTAGATGGATTAAGAGCCGGGGCAATGTATGAAATTGTTCCGTAAAATTCATCATCCGGAAAAACGTCAACGTTTACTTTTACTCTTTGCCCTTTTACTACTTCGTTTACATATCTTTCGGGAATTCCGACGCTAACTTTCACCTTTGATACATTTATTACACTCAATATAGGAGCACCCGGAGAAGACATCTCTCCCCTGTTCATGAATTTCGCATCAACTATTCCGCTTATCGGAGAAGTTACTACTGCTTTCCGCAATCTCGTTTCGTATATTTTAACAGATTTTTCAGCTATATCAAGCTGAAGTTTTGCAGAAGTATATTGCTGCTCAGTTGCTACTCCATCTAAATATAATCTTTCTGTCCTGTCATAATTTTCTTTTGCAAGGTTATACTGTGCAAGTGCCTGGTCATATACGGCATAATCCGCATCTTTTAAAAGACGGGCTATTACCTCACCTCTGCCTACCCTGCTACCTTTGTCCTTAGTTAACGATATAATAATTCCGCCTTCTTCCGATGAAAGTTTGGCTGACTCGTAAGGTTTTAAGACACCGTTTACTTTAAACTTTTCAGTGAATGAGGTTCCCTGTATCTCCATTACCTTTACTAATGGAAGTTTTTTCTCCTTCTGAACTTCCTCTTTCTTTTTACCGCAGGATGTTAATGAAACTGCAGTAATCAGCATAATTAAAACTATCAGTAATTTTTTCATATTGTTTATAAAGAAATTTGGTTTCATTTTTTATTTTTCAAGTAATTGTTCTAAATCTGCTTTTGCAGACATATAATCATAAATTGAATTCAAATAAGCCAACCTGCTTTGAGTAAGAAGCAACTCTGCATCGAGCACATCTATCTGCTGTACGACTCCGTTTTTAAAACTGCTGTTTGCAAGCTCATATCCTCTTTCTGCAAGTTTTACAGTTTCATAATTCGCTTTTATTCTGCCTTTAGCATCTTCAATCCTGAGCAATATTCCCTGCGATTGGATTTTAAGTTTTTGTTTTACATCGAGTATAGTTTCTTCGTTTTTCTTAACTTCAAGCTCCGACTGTTTCTTTTTATAAGGATTTGTAAAAAGATTAAATCTCCAGTTTAACCCTATGCCTGCAGTTACTGAGTTGTTGAACTTGTATGATGTAATAGACTTGTCATCATTTTCATTAGCTGAATTTTGCCATTGCCCGTAAATATAAAGCTTTGGAAGATAGTTTAACCTGTCAACATTTACAAGTTCTTCATTTATAAGTTTATTGATTTTCAATTGTCTGATTGCAACATTATTTTCTGCTATTTTCTTTATTAATTCGTCCTGACTCATTTCGTATATTTCAAGACTGTCATAGGATAGTTTTCCGATTACATCAATATCCTCATCTGTTTTCAAGCCCATTGCATTTTTAAGGGCTTTCTTGCCGAGAAGTAAATTGTTCTCTGCCTGTGTAACATTTGGCTTAAGGGTTTCTACTTTTACTTTTGCCCTGAGATAATCGAATTCAGTTGCAGTACCGTTTTTATACCTCAATTCAACTACATTCAGATTATCCTGTGAGTTTTTAAGTGCAGAAGAATTGACTTCTGCAATTTCTTTCAGCAGTAATACATTCAAAAAAGATTTCTTAACATCTGTTCTGATTTTATTTTTAACAGCAAAAAGATTTTCTGCTGTTAAATTCGAATAATATTCAGCAATTCTTATTCCCTGAAATACCGGTGTACCTAATACAGGTATAGGTTCTGTAATCTGTAAAGTTGCATTCAACTGGTTATCTGTTCCAATCTCGAAGTTCTGACCGAAGATATTTATTACCGGCTTTTTAAAAAATCTGCCATAAGTGTAACTAAAATCAATTGTCGGTAAAAGTCCTTCATTCCATGCTTCAGTTACTCTGTAATCTGCCTTCATTTTATCATATCTTGCATTAACAAGCTCGGAATTGTTGTTATAAGCTTCTGAGATTGCCTGTTCAAGAGTATATGATTTTGGTGTCTGTGAAAACGAAATACCTGCAAGGGAAAACACCATCAGGAAAATTATGATTAATTTCTTTATCATATTCAAATCATTTTTTTTATGTGATTTTTTTATTTTAGTATTATTATAAAGCTCTTTGCCTCTTTCTGTAAGTAAACCGTTTAATTCTATATCGTTAATGAATTTTAATAAATATCCGAGACTGTATCCGTTATTAACAATAAATTCCGGATTCATCAGATTTCTTGCAACTGCTATATCAAAAGCAATAATAAGTTCTGCAGGATAATTTTTGATTAATCCTTCTTTCTTACCCTGCCTGATCAAACGTTGCATAGTTGAATATATAGTTTCAGTTTCAAACTTATCAATTTTTTCCCATACATTCGGGGCGTAATTTTTTACATCTTTAAACCATTTTAAACTGACTTTTGAAAGTTGCTCTGAATGAAATTCCGATATTTTATGAAATTTTGCTATTACATCAATATCTTCATCAATAATTTCGTTTACTCTATGTTTAAAAATTGCGAGAAAATATTCTGTTACTTCGTCAAGTAATTCTGTTTTCGATTCGAAATATTTATATATAGTCTTTTTGCTAATCCCCAGCTCTGAAGATATTTCATCCATTGTTGTTTTATGGAATCCGTCCCTTAGAAACATTTCCTGTACAAGCTCAATAATCTTCTTTTTTTCTGAATCTATATTTTTCATTAAATCTTTGTTTCTTTTGAGAAATTGTTTTATAATACGATACTTTTATTTATTAAGTTTCAAATATATGCTTTTAGGAAACTATTTTAGTATTTTCAGTTTCCAAATTAGCTACTGTAAAAATGAATAGCAAGTCATAAATTGAGGTTTACAAATTATTAATACGTAGTTAACGTTTATATTTCTTGGATACTTTTATATTATTTATTTGTTCTTTTTAAACTTTGCCGATAAAAACTTATAAATTATAGGAAGTATTGAAAGGAATACAATTATTACAATAACTTTTTCAATATGCTTTTCAATATTCGGAATAGTATTGCCGAGTAAATATCCCAATAAACTCATACTTAATATCCAAAGTGCTCCACCGATAATATTGTATCTGAAAAAGTCTATGTATTTCATCTGTGCTATTCCTGCAACAGTAGGAGCAAAGGTTCTGATAATTGGAATAAATCTTGCGATTATGATTGTTATGCCTCCATATTTTTCATAAAATTCATGTGTCTTAATCAGGTAATCTTTTCTGAACAGTAACGATTGTTCTTTTTTGAAAAGATGCGGACCTGATTTATGACCAATCCAATAACCTACTGCATCCCCTATTACAGCGGCAGGAATGAGTATCGCATTCAACAAAATAATATCCAGTTCTCCGGTTGAGGCAAATAAACCAGCAGTAACCAACAAAGAATCTCCGGGTAAGAAAAAACCTGCAAGTAAACCTGTTTCAGCAAAAATAATTATAACCAGACCTAGATATCCGACTGTATGAATTAATGTTTTAACGTCGTAAAGCTGGGTGAAAAAGTCTTTTAATGTTTCCATATATTCAATTATTTTGTATAACCCTCATTTTTGCATATTTTAAAATTATTTTTTTTATTACTCCTAAATCTTTAAAATAAATTTCTGCTTTCTTATCAATTCCTTTTCCGGTTACCGCTAGAACCTGTCCGCTTCCGAAAGACTCGTGATTAATCTTAACGCCTTTTTTTATATCAGAAAATTTATCGTCTTCAAACTCAGGAAGAGATTTGCTGTAACCATTGTATTTAATAGCTGTATTGTCGTACTCATACGAAATTCCGCTTTTCTTTTGTCTAACGGGGACTAAATCTTTTAAACTAATTTTTTCAATTTCAACATTTTCCTTTAAAACTTTGTCGCTTATTTCTTTCAGAAATCTCGATTTGACCTGATATGATTGAACGCCAAACCTATACCGCTGATTTGAATATGATATGAATAATTTTTTCTGTGCCCTTGTTATTGCTACATAAAAAAGTCTTCGCTCTTCTTCCATATCTTCTTCGTTTGCAATAGAGCCGGAAACAGGAAAGAGATTTTCTTCAAGCCCTGTTATGAAAACTACCGGGAATTCAAGCCCCTTAGAGGAATGAATTGTCATCAGTGTTACTGCATTTTTTCTCGAATCAAATTCGTCTATATCCGCTACGAGCGAAATCTGTTCGAGAAAATTTTCAAGAGTCGGCTCTTCTGTATTATCAGAAAATTCTGCAACGGCTGATTTGAGTTCTTCGATGTTGTTTAGTCTCTCTTCTGCCTCATTCGTGTTTTCAGATTTATATCTGCTAATTATTCCAATCTCATCTATTACACCGTTTACTAATTCAGATAATCTTATTTCATTCTTCAGGGTTTTATATTTTTCTATAATGGATATAATTTCTCTTAGATTTTTTTTCAGTGCAGTCTTTATTTCAGGATTGGTTTCTGAAGTGTAAATCACATCATAAATACTTCTACCTGTATCTCTTGCGATTAAAACAAGTTTTTCTATGCTTGTTTTTCCAATTCCATCAGTTAATCCGAGAACTCTTAGAGTTGCTTCGTCGTCATTCGGATTCACAATAATTTTCAGATAGCAGATAATATCCTTGATTTCTTTTCTCTGATAGAATCTCGTTCCGCCAACTATAATATACGGGATTCCTGAGTTCCACAGCGATTCCTCGAGTGTTCTCGATTGAGCATTAGTCCTGTATAAAATCGCAAAATCGCTGAATTTAAGTTTCTTATTTTTAATTTCATCACGGATTTGTCTTGCGATTTTGTTTGCTTCATCTTTGTCTGTTAGAGTTTCAATGATTTTTACTTTATCACCTTTTTTATTATCTGTCCACAACTCTTTTTCGATCTGTCGCCTGTTCTTTTTTATTACATCTCCGGCTAAAGCAAGTATGCTTCCTGTTGACCTGTAGTTCTGTTCAAGTCTGAATATTTTTCTATGCGGGAAATCAGTCTCGAAATCGAATATATTCTGTATCTCAGCACCGCGCCATTTATAAATAGACTGCGCATCATCTCCTACTACCGAAATATTTTCATACATTTGTGAAAGCATTTTTACAAGTTGATATTGTGCCCTGTTTGTGTCCTGATATTCATCAACAAGTATAAACTTAAATCTTTTCTGATATTTAATAAGTATTTCCGGATATCTTGAGAAAAGTTCGAGCGGTTTTATCAGCAAGTCATCAAAATCCATAGCATTGCTCTTTAGTAGTAACCTCTGATATTCATGATATACTTCGGCAACTTTTTTTTCAAAGGCATTATATGCTTTAATACTATATTCAGAAGGTAATATCAATTTATTTTTCAGTTTTGATATTGCACCGTGTATAGCAGCCGGATTAAAAGATTCAGTTGAGATTTCAAGTTCCGTCATTACACGTTTAACTAAATTTAACGAATCATTTGTATCATAAATTGAGTAACTCCGTGTAAATCCGATTCTATCTGCTTCAAATCTCAGAAGTCTTGCAAATATCGAATGAAATGTTCCCATCCATATCCTGTTAGCATCAAGCCCGGTAAGATTAGTAACCCTCTCCTTCATCTCATTTGCCGCTTTATTCGTAAAAGTCAGGGATAATATTTCGTATGGACTTACGCCACGTTCAATCAAATATGCAAGTTTATAGGTTAATACTCTTGTTTTTCCGCTTCCTGCACCTGCTATTATCATACAGGGGCCTTCTATCTCAGTTACTGCTTCTCTTTGGGCGCTGTTCAGGTCTTTAAGATTTAATGCCATGAAATCTGTTATTAAAAAGTTTAAGATAGTTAAAATTGAATTTATAAAAAATTAAATTTGTTTGAAATTTTTTTTAATACTTTTTTATAAACAAAAATTTGACTTATTTGTAAGCTATACTTTTACTAATTTGCAAGGTGCGTAATATACTTGATTACACAATCGGCGGACTTGAAGAATTCGTTATTGAAAACGGTTACGAAAGATACCGTGCTAAACAGATTTTCAGAGCTTTACATAAATCTATTGTCATTAATTTCCATGAAATCAAAGGAATTCCAAAAGATTTAATTTCAGTACTTGAAAAGAATTTTTACATAGAAAGATTAAAAACTGTATCTGTTCAGGAATCTAAACAGGATAATACGCTGAAATTTCTTTTCGCACTTCCGGGTAGTAAAGCTAAAAAAGATATTATAAAGTTTGAAAGTGTTTTTATGGAAGAAAACGGGAGGGTAACGTATTGTATCTCCTCTCAGGCCGGCTGTAATGTAGGGTGTGTATTTTGTGCAACGGGAAAGCTCGGCTTGATAAGTAACCTGTCATTGGCAGGAATAATTTCACAGGTTTATGAAATAATCAGAATAACAGGGAAAAAACCGACAAATATAGTTTATATGGGGATGGGAGAACCGCTACTGAATTATGAAAACGTTTTAAATTCACTAAAAGTATTAACCTCTTCAGAAGGACTTGCAATATCTTCAAGAAGAATTACTGTATCAACTGTCGGATTCCGTGGCAAGATTAAAAGATTTGCAGACGATATTTCTTCAGCGGATAACATTTCAACCAGAAATACAAAACTCGCAATATCACTTCACTCAACCGATAACGGAATAAGGGAATCACTGATACCGACATCCGCAAGGAACAAATTGTCCGTTATTTATGATGAGATTACATATTTTTACAGAAAAACAGGCAACAAGGTAACATACGAATATATTTTTTTCAAAGGATTAAATGACACTGAAAACGATGTGAAAAGATTATCAGCATTAAGCAAAATGATTCCCTGTAACATAAATATTGTTCCATTCCACCCTATAGATGGTATAAATAAAGCAGATACTAAAATCAATGGCAAAATAAATTACACACTGAAAAATTCACTTTACAGTAAGTCTGAAATAATGCATTTTGCAGAAAGACTCAGAGAAAATGGTGTTGTAGTAAACATCAGATCCAGCAATGGCGTTGATATAGATGCGGCATGCGGACAGCTTGCGGCAAAAAATATAAAATAAAAAACAACAATATGATTCATCAACTTCTTATTTTTGGTCCACCGGGAGTAGGCAAAGGAACACAGGCAGAAAAAATAGCCGCAAAGATGAATTTATTTCATTTATCAACCGGTGAATATCTGAGGAAAGCAGTATCAGAGGGAACAGAACTTGGGAAAAAAGCGAAAGAAATAATGGAATCAGGTCAGCTTGTTCCAGACGACATAATGATAGGAATAGTAAAAGAGGCATTGGAGAAGAATACAACAGAATCCGGATTTATACTTGACGGATTTCCGAGAACGATAGAACAGGCAAAAGCTTTATCATTAATTTTCAGCGAAATGGGATTTAAAGAAATTAAAATTATAACGCTTCACGCAGACGAAGATGAAATAGTAAGAAGATTGTTAAAAAGGGGCAGAACAGACGATACAGAAGAAATAATAAGGAAAAGAATGAAGGTATATTGCGAGACGACATACCCGATTATTGACTATTATAAAGACAAGGCTGAGATAATTGAAATAAACGGAGTTGGTGAAATTGATGATATTAATCAGGAAATAATTTCTAAACTATAATTTAATTTGCATATTTCCCTTAATTTAGTTAATATTCACTAAAATTTTTAAATCTTTTTAAATAAATTGCAATTTTGCAATTATTAAGGTATTTTTACAAATTAAATCTAAATTTTTATGGCAGCAAAAATTAAAATTTCGGAAATCAAGGAAAAAGGAATAGTTGTCCTTGCCCCAAGTGGTAACTTTATCGGCGGTGATGAGACAGATGAACTGAGAGATACAATAAGAAAGTTTTCTGAAGAAGGAAATTTAAAATTGGTAATTGATTTAGGTGATGTATCGTATTTGAACTCCACTGCTCTGGGAGTTCTGATATCTGCTCATACAAATTACGCAAAGAGAGAAGGCAAAATTAAGCTCTGCCAGTTAAATAAAAACCTGGAGAACTTATTTGTAATAACAAAATTATCTTTAATATTTGATGCTTACCACACACAAGAAGAAGCAATTAACAGTTTCTAAAAAAACATCATTAAATAAAAATATTCTAAAAATCTTTAAAGTAATCGGAGGTTAAATCCAAATGAAGAAATCTGGTGTATTCGCCGCGGTATTGATAATTGTTGCATTTTTAGCTTCAATTATTGTTTACTTTTTCGTATTCGGTAATCCAGCAAACTTTAAGACACCTGAAAAGACTTCCCCAGTTAATTTACTCGGTGCTGTTTATTTAGGAGGTCCTATTATTATTGCCCTTATGACTGTTAGCATTATGGTTATCACATACACTATCGAGAGATGGTTATCAACCAATAAGGCAAAAGGAAAAGGTTCAATTGAAACATTTTTAAAACAGGTACAAATCACTTTAAGAGATGGCAACGTTGAAGAAACCATCGCTCTTTGTGACAAACAAAAAGGTTCTATTGCAAATATCTTAAGACAAGGTCTCGAAAGATATCAGTTACTTACAACAGACAAATCAATGGACCACGATAAAAAACTTCAGGAAGTAAAAAATGCCATCGAAGAAGCTATGGGTCTTGAACTTCCGTTGCTTAACACAAACTTATCAGCACTTGCTACACTTGCTTCAGTTTCAGTGCTTATTGGTCTTTTAGGAACAGTAGTTGGTATGATCAAATCATTCCAGGCACTTGCAACAGCAGGTACACCTAATGCCGCTGAACTTTCAGCTGGTATTTCCGAAGCTCTGTTCAACACCGCCGGCGGTTTGTTTGGCGCAATCGTTGGAACAATATCATATAACTTCTTCCTCACAAAGGTTGGTAACATCACTTATATGATTGACGAAGCAACATATAATCTTCTTGCTATTATCGCACTGAAGAAATAATATCAAACTTTTAAACACAAGTCTAAAATGAGAAAACAAAGAAATATAAAGAAGGCGAACATTCATATAGACATGACTCCTATGGTGGATGTGATTATGTTACTTCTGACATTTTTCATGCTCACTGCAACATTCAGGGCAGCAGAGTCTGAAGCTGTTGAAGTAGCATTGCCACAAACTTTATATACTGACACGAATAAGATGCCTGAAAGAGATGTATTGACCATATCAATAACAAATAAAGGAGATATTTTCCTTGATGTTGATAACTACAAATTCCGTAAAAATGTTTTCGGAGATGAATTCGGTATTGGTCTTTTTCACCCGGATACAACAACATTTTCAGAAGCAGAACAAAGCGGTAAGGTAGGTGATAAAGATGTGAAAAGATCTTTTGTAAAACTCAACAAGCAGCAGTTCGAAGATAAAATCAGAGAATTGAAGCGTGAATTAAGAGATGCTTCAGGGAATCCAAAAGCAGAATTCAGAGTCGTCGTTAAAGGAGATAAGGATTCAGACTATGGAGCAATTGAAGATTTAATTTCTTCTCTTAACGAGACTAATACGAAAGTATTTTCAATGGTCACAATGATAAAGCATGAGAAACCCAAAGAATGAATTAACTGAAATGTTTAACTTTAAACAAGGAGACTAATTATGGCAGGCGGAAATTTTGACGCCCCGGATGCCGGTCAAAGTCGTGGAGGTAAATCATATAAGAAACCCGCTAGAAGAGGTGTTCATATTGATATGACTCCTATGGTAGATGTTATTATGTTGCTTTTAACATTCTTTATGTTAACAACTACTTTGTCAGCTCCACAGTTGATGAATGTTAACCTACCAAAAGGTGATGTTAATAAAGACAAAGTAAAACTTGCGGCAAATAATATCTTATTCGTCAGAGTAACCGATAAAAACGAAGTTTTCGTATCAAGAGGTAAGGAAGATGGTTCTGAAACTAATGCTGACAAGATTGGAATGAAAGAACTTTCACCAAGACTTGAAGCAGAACACAAGGCAAATGAAGAAACTGTTATAATCCTCAGATTTGACAGAAAATCGAAATATAGCTCGCTTGTTGATGTATTTGATGAAATCAACAGAGCAAAACTGAAAGAAAGAAGATATGCTATTCAACCAATGGAAGAGAAAGATAAAGAAATTCTGAAAGCTTTCGGTGGTTACTGATTTTAACCGGTTTTAAATTACAGCGGTTCAGTTTCATTACTGAACCGCTTTTTTTTTAAAAAATCGTTATTTTTACAAAAACTAAATACTCAAGAATTGAATTCAAAATTATTTCCGGTTTTACTTATAATTATACTTTTTTTCCCTATACTAATATCCGCTCAGCAATCAAGATCCATTGATAATTCTTTAAAGTCAGATACTATAACAGACGGAGGTAAAAATATTTCTATCAGAGAATATGTTACTGACAATACAGGAACTTTAACAGAAACAGAAATATCAAATCTCAGAAAAAAACTCCGCGACTTTGACAAAAAAACTTCTACTCAGATTGTTGTTTATATGACCGGTACTTTAGGTAATGAATCTCTGGAGGATGTAACTCAAAGAATTGCCGAAAAAAACGGAATCGGAAAGAAGAAAAAAAATAATGGAGTTTTACTTTTTATTGCAAAATCTGACAGAAAGCTTAGAATAGAAGTCGGTTACGGACTTGAAGGTGCTTTGCCTGATGCATTAGCAGACCAGATTATCAGAAAAAAAATAACTCCAAAATTTAAAAATAACGATTACTACGGGGGAATTTCCGATGGAGTTGATGCAATAATGTCTGCAACTGTAGGAGAATATAAAGCAGATGATAAAGATGATTCTGGTTCAGATGGATTGTGCACAGTTGGGTTCATTGCTCTTTTTATTTTCTCCGGATTGTTTATTTTTATTTCCTCAATAATTCGTTCAATTTTCTTTGGCGGTGGCTGGGGCTCAGGCGGATACCGAGGCGGAGGCGGTTTCTTCTCAGGAGGTAGTGGCGGATTTTCAGGAGGTGGCTTCTCAGGAGGCGGGGGGTCTTTTGGAGGAGGAGGAGCTAGTGGAAGCTGGTAATTTAATTTTAAAACAACAAAACTATGATTTTCAATTTATTAAGAAAATATTTAACGAGAGATGACCTGGAAGAAATCCAGAATAAAATCTATGAAATTGAAAAAAAATCATCAGGAGAATTAAGACTGATACTGAGAAGAAGACGCGGTTATAATTTCAGGAATGTTGATTTTCACGATTTAGCTTTGGAAGAATTTCACAGACTTGAGATGCATAAGACTAAGTTAAGAAACGGCGTTCTGATTATGATTTTCTTCGAAGAGAAAAGATTTGAAATTATTGCAGACGAAGGAATTCACAATATATTAAAAGATGAATTCTGGAAAGAAATTTCCGAGATTATCACCTCTGAATTCAGGCAGAGTAATTATAAACAGGGAATTCTACGGTGCCTTGATAAAACAGGAGTTGCAATGGCTAAAGAATTTCCTTACATTGACGGCGATATTAACGAATTACCAGATAAAATTGTCATTGAATAATTTGATTCTTGAAGTTATTTCTATACATATTATTTCTTTTATCTATTGCAGGAAATTGTTTTGCACAGGTTGATACAAATATTAAATCCGATACTCTTAAAGTAAGTATTGATACTTCAAAACAGGTTGTTTCGGATATTGACCAGATTATTGACTATGCTTCTGCAGATTCTGTTATTTTTGATATTAAGGAACAGAAAATTTACCTGTATAACAATGCTGTTCTTACTTACAAAGATTTAAAATTAAATTCAGGAGTCATTATTGTTGACAGAAATACGCAAATCCTTGAATCATTCGGTTTACCATACACTCTCAACGAAGGGAAGTTTATTCAAACCCCTGTAATGTTTCAGGGAAAGGAAAAATATGAAGGGACAAAATTAACATATAGCTTCAAAACAGGACAAGGGACTATTTCTTCGGGATATTCTGAAGCTGAAGTGGGTTATTACATCGGAGAAAGAATTAAAAAGGTAACTCCTGAGGTTTTCTTTATTAAGGATGGACTATATACAACTTCAACGGATAAAGAAGACCCCGAATATTATTTTTTCTCTCCGAAGATGAAAATTATCCCGAAAGATAAAGTGATTGCTCAATCTGTTTTTCTATATATAGAAGGAGTACCTGTTTTCTGGATTCCGTTTGCGGTTTTCCCTGACAGAGCTGGAAGGTCATCAGGTTTAATAGTTCCGACTTACGGTAATGATGCAACTTACGGAGTATATTTTGCAAAAATGGGTTATTTCTGGGCAATGAGCGATTATACAGATATTAATTTCACTGCTTCAGTTTTTACAAAAGGCAGATTTGATTTTAATTCAAGATTCAGATATGCATTGAAATATAATTTTTCAGGCGAGTTCAATGCGGGATTATCGGTTATAAGATTAGGGGAAAGCAAAGATATTGATAAATTTTCTTCGACTGAATGGCAACTTGCACTTACACACAATCAGCAGATTAATCCGACAACAAGTCTGAGCGGTAACCTGAATTTTCTCAGCGGCAAAGCATATTATGATAATAATACAAATAACCTCAATGATTTATTGAGGCAAAACGCTGTTTCAAACCTTACACTATCAAAATACTGGGAAGAAACTCCCTTTTCAATGTCGTTGAATTATTACAGAGACCAGAACCTTACCAACGGTGATGTAAACGAAAACATCCCATCTGTGAATTTCAGCATTTCACAGACATATCCTTTCAGGTCAGGATATACTGCTTCGGAAGATGCAAATTTCTATGAGTATATAGGATTTTCATATAACGGAAGCGGAATTTACAACAGATACAAAAGAACTGTTCAGGGTTTTCTTTCTGATTCAACAATCAGAGATGAAAGACCGGGAGTTCAGCATAATATATCAATAAACTATTCTCCAAAAACAAGTTATATAAACTTAGTACCTTTCTTTAATTATACAGAAAAATGGTATGCTAAATCAGTAAATAAATATTACGATTCTGGTTCAAATTCCGTAATAACCGAAAATGTTAACGGGTTCAAAGCGGCTAGATATTTCTCAATGGGAGTATCAATGAATACAAAATTTGTAGGAATTTTCAAACCCGACATATTCGGAATAACAGGAATAAGGCACACAATAACTCCTTCAATTTCCTATGCTTACACGCCGGATTTTTCATCTGAGAAATGGGGCTATTATAAAACCTATAAAGATGCTTCCGGCAACGATGTTAAATATTCAATTTTTGAAAACGGAATATTTGGCGGAACTCCTTTTGGCGAGAGCCAGTCAATTGCTTTTACAATGAGTAATTTATTTGAGATGAAGACAAGAGTAAATGATACTCTCGAAAATAAATTCCAGTTATTCAATCTGAATGCAGGAATGAATTACAATTTCGCCGCTGATTCTCTCAAATGGTCTGATATACGACTCGATTTCAGGACACAGATTGGCGGCTTACTCAATTTTGCAGGAGGAGCAACTTTTAATCTTTACAAATACGACAATACTGCAAAGGCGAGAATAAATAAATTTTTATTCAATACAGATGGAAAGTTAGCTGACCTGACAAGTGTAAATTTCAATATTTCATCAAATTTTAATTTTGGTATTGCAAGTATTAATACAGACAGCAAAGATTCACTTAATAAAAATTCAGATCCTGTCAGATTTAATATACCTATATCAGGTGGAATAAATTATAATTTTTCAGAATCAAGACCTACTCCAGAGGCAATATTTAAATCTTCGAATATAAACGGGAATATTTCGTTCAGCTTCAGCGAAAAATGGAAATTTTCTTTTACTACAAGCTATGACCTTGTCAATAAACAAATTTCTGCCCCTTACATCACTGCTTACAGGGATTTGAATTCATGGGAGATGGATTTCAGCTGGTATCCTTCTGGATTTTACAGAGGCTTCAAGCTTGAAATTAGAATAAAAGCACCTCAATTAAGAGATATTAAAGTAACCAAACAAACCAACCCAAGAGGAGTATATGAGTAATTTAAGTTATAAAAAATATTCCGGAGCAGGGAATAATTTTCTGCTTGTAAATAACCTGAAAGGTGAATTAAAAGACCTTCATAAAATCACAGTTGAACTTATTGAGAAGGAAAAAGGTAAAAATTTTGACGGTGTAATTTTTCTTGAGGATTCAGATATAGCGGATTTCAAAATGAATTATTACAATAAAGATGGTACAGGCGATGCCCTTTGCGGGAACGGGCTGAGATGTACAATGAAGTATATTCTTGACAATAAATTTTCAGACAGAAAAGAACTTACAATTGAAGCAGTTAAAAATATCTATGCCGCAGAATATAAAAGTGATGAATTTATTACTATACATTTTCCGCCACCTAAAAAAATCAAATTAAAATTCAAACTCAAAGTACAGTTTCTCCAATGGTGGTCGCTTCTCACTGCATCATATTTTGATGTAGGAGCACCTCATCTGATTGTATTCATTGACAATATAGAAAAACCTTTGGTAAAATTACTTGATGAAGTTGATATTGATAATTGGGGAAGAAATCTCAGAATGCATAAAGATTTGATGCCGGAAGGTACAAACGTAAATTTTGTGGAAGTGATATCAGAAGATAAAAGTGAAATAGCAATCAGAACTTATGAGAGAGGTGTTGAAGGTGAAACCCTTGCGTGTGGTACAGGTTCAATATCATCGGCACTTTCAGCTTATGCAGAACGGAATATACAACCTCCAATAAAAATACACACACGGTCTAAAAGAATTTTAACTGTTGACTTTAAAGTTATTGAAAGGAAGATAAGAAACCTGACATTATCAGGACCTGCGGAATTAATCTCTGATTGAGTTCAGTAAGTCATTAAGACGTTTTGAATCTTCATCTGAAAGATTAACCATATTATTTCCGATTTTAGATTTATTATCAATTTCAGATAAAAGTTTCAGACCTGATTCTGTAATTCTTATACTTAATTCCCTTCTGTCCTCATCAGAATTTTCTTTAACGAGATATCCCTTATTATAGAGTTTTTCAACTATACGAGTCGTGTTAGAATACCTGTTAATCATTCTGCATGAAATTTCCTTAAGGCAAATCGAACCGGGACTTGAACCTCGCAGAATTCTTAAGACATTATATTGTTCATTGGTGAGATTATATTTTTTTAACTCACCATATATTTTATTGCTTAACCAGTTAGATGTAAAAATAATGTTTATCAGCGCTTTATGCTGTTCGCTACTGAATTTTGTCTTTAATTCGTTCTCAATTTTCATACCAAAAATTAGAACAAATATTATTTTTTAAGGTTCAATTTTTTTGCAGGATCTGTAACTGCACCTATTTTTGCAGCAAGACCTTTTTTATTTTTAATATCTTCTTCAGTAACAAACGTTATACTGAGTAAACCATTTGTCTTATATCCGGTCTTAAGGAAATTCATCTCTGACAGTGCCAGACTCCAGCCGTTAAACCACTCTGTGAGCTTTCCTTTCTGAATATCATTTCCTTCAAAATGCACAAGCATATTTATGTCACTATCAGGGCGTGCAGTTGCACTTACTGTACTTCCTGTAATATATAAAGCTTTTACACCGAATTTTTCCGCATCAAGACTTGCCGCTATCCTTTCTGCCATTCTCATTCTCCACATCCAGCTCTCTTCTTTCTTTATACTTGTATCTGCCTTGTCATATATAAAATCTTCATTCCCGGCAGAAGGCGGAACTAAAATTCCAACTGCTTCTTCAATATCTGCATTCATAAGGATACGGAGAACCCTGCCGTATGAGGATTTCACTACATCTATTACTTTAATCACGTTGCTCAGATAATAATATTCCGGTAATACATCTGATAAAATATTGTGACTATATTTCAGAAATTCCTCGTTGAATATTATCCCGGGTTCATCGGGATATAAAGGCAGATATCTAATCTGAGCTTCAACAAGGTCCTGGAAAAAGTGAGTCCCAAAAGATAAATCAGGACTGTAATTCCCCTTCTTCTTAGCAACCTCAATCAATACAGCCGTGTTATTTATATCCGAATAGGTTACATTTACTCCGAGTTTTATATCGCCACGGCTTCCCCATCTTCCCGGACCTATCAAAATAAATTTTCGTTTTGGCAGAATCTTATTAAGTTTACCCACTACACAGCCAATTGTTTTAAGATATGCAAGTTCAGATAATTTACCATATTCTTCCGGATCAACATAAACTATATGAGTTATATCAGGCACTCTGCCATTAGAAATAAATTTATTTGCATTGAATACTATTCTGTCTTTTGGAATATCCCTTGGTATTTCTGCCGGCGCACTCTCCTCTGAGAAACTCTGTGGACGGCACTGCAATAAATAAAACTGTTTACCGTCTGATGCAAATTCAATATCAACCGGTGTTTTCATTTTATCCTTTAGCTCATTAAGTATTGCCTGCATTCTCGGTATAAAATCTGTTCCTGATATAAGTCTGTTGAACGTTACCACGAGTGAATCCGGATCTGTATCGAATTCAAGTCCTGATAAATCTTTAATATGGTCGTGTTCAATTTTTGAGAATACCTGATTCATCGAAGGATAATTATCGCCTATTTCCCTGAGCAAATCCTTTATTTCGTGTGTTTCAAATGTATTTGTTTCGAGATTTATAACATCAATTTTCTGAGGCGAGTATCGGACAATATCTTCTGCAGTGATATTTACTCTCAGACTTGGTTTACCCGGAGCTATAAGAACAGGATAATCATCGCCAACCCTGTCAACTGCCCTTGTACCTAATCCTGGTACTAATCTGATTAATCCATCATCGCGTTTAATTCTAGGAGACCATCTGAACTCGTTATTACTGAAAGCAACTCCGGCAAAGGCAGGGAAAAAGTATTTGCCGACCTTAGTTCCAATAACCTGCTGAATCAGTACACCCATCTCCTCCTGATAATCAAGCAATCCCTTTTCCGCTCTGTATTCTATCGGGTCAGGGCTGAATATTGAGGAATAAACCTCAGCTATTGCATCGAGCAAAGCATCGAGTCTTTTCACTTTCGAACCCTGATTAGCAAGAAATAAACTCTTATATTTACCTGAAAAAGCAGAACCGAGACGGTCTTCAAGTAAACTTGAACTTCTTACAAT
>Ga0073934_10005807_pt1 | contig 18636 bp, 18 predicted proteins | sample LarsenN4metaG_FD_76834 | JGI IMG/M metagenome (GOLD analysis project Ga0073934, IMG submission 76834) | Hot spring sediment bacterial and archeal communities from British Columbia, Canada, to study Microbial Dark Matter (Phase II) - Larsen... ... | reverse complement strand
TTGGCCGCAGTCACCTTGTTCTCCACGGCCTGGGTCAGCCAACGCCGTGCTTGCTCCCTATCCCTCGGAACTCCACGTCCATAGGCGTACATGACTCCGAGGACATACATCGCTTGTCCATTGCCGCTTTCAGCCAGGCGGTGCAGACCGGAAGCAGCTTTCTTATACCAGCTTACCGATTCCGGCGTCTGTGGCCCATCACGCTGTGCGTAATAGCGTCCGAGACGATACTGGGCAAATGCATCCCCCTGTTCGGCTAGGCGAGCATCGACATCCGGAGTTTGGGTAGGTTTCGATGGTTGCAGGTTAGATGCTGATCGTTCGTTACCTGAAGGTGCAACGTTATGGTCAACGGGATGGTTAGCCAGCTCAGAGGACTTAGGCTTTGAGTCCTGGCTGTGATTGTGTTGTGTCGCGAGTCGATCGGCTATGCGAACGTCAATGTCCGGATTTTGGGGGGGCTTCGATGGCGGCAGGCTTGATGCTGATTTCACAGTGCCCTGAGGTGCCACGTTGTGATCCGAGGGCCGGTTGGCCAGATCGGAAGATTTGGGCCTTGAGCCTTGGTCGTGGTTGTTCTGAGTCGCGGGGGGATCTGAATCAGGGGTAGGTGAAGGCATGGAATTCTGGGGCTCAGCCAGGCCTTCGGCCTGTGAAACTGGCGTAAGGCTGAAGTCGTTCTGGTTCGGTGGCGGCTCTGTGACCGATTGCGGTGGACCACAATTTTCAGCAGAATTGTTAGAGCCATCCTTCCCGATACCTGATTGGCAGTTCGCCTTGTCGTCGGAGACGGGTAACCACACGGTCAGTGTGGATACACTCCAGATCAAAGCGATGATGAACAAGCCCCAACGAAGCAGCCGACGCCTGAAGATCGTTCGATCACTGGGCGGCACCAGGACGAGTCCAGGATAGCCTTTCTTGGCCATGCCTTCTCCCGAAGGAATCCTCGGTCGGAGTATATCAGTGTGTCAGAAAACTGTCCCGTGCTCTGGATCTCCACTGTCATCGTAGCGGTGGAGAACTGTTGAATCCTGAGCCAAACAGCCCCCATCGTCTTGTATCAGTGGCTGATACTTTATAGATAGCCTCTTGTCCTTCCGAACTTCAAGCTCTTATAGTAAGGCCGATACAGCGTGTGATTCTTACCCTGGAAAGTGAATGAACCATGCCATCGACTGAAAATACCTTCGCCGTCGTGGATATCAACGGTCCATTTCGTGAACCGCGAGAGCAGGTCTTTTCCTACGACTATTCGATTCAACGGTCTACCTGGGCGACGCCGCATGGTGTGCGTGTGAAGGTCTCGATACCGGATGAGCTCGAGGTGCTTAAGCGCCGTCTCTTTGAGGTCGTTGTCGGTTCCCCGGGCCAACAATTGATGATGATCAACATCCTCTCCAAAACGATTGCCGAGTGGAAGATGAGGGTGGCTGAGAGTGAGGGAATGTTGACGGAACGACGTGACGTGATGGTGCCGCCGTTTGCCGGGCCCTTGGCCTATCTGTTCCCGAAGTTAGAGGCGTTGTTTGAAGCGGATCAATCGGCTGTCAGGGAAGAAGTGAAGAGACGCGTCGGCATCTGACTCTCTGCGGGAAGGCGCGCGCCGATCCGTCAAAAGACTCTTCGGTAGTGTTTCGAGTGGACACCTGATTCATCCGCGAAACCAAGCGATCCTTTGTCTGGGCTACCGGTATCATTTAGGTCGATACGGTAGTGACCACGAACTTGCTCCATGGCCACCTCGAACGGCACGGCGTTTGGGTAGAGCGTCCCGGGAGCATGGGCTCCTCGAGCCAAGGTACGGATCCTATCCGCTTCTGCGAGTTGTTTGTCTGAAAAGATGAAGATGTCGGCAATGGCGTGATCACCGAGCTTGTGGCCTGGTGTGGTCGAGGGAAGGTGTTCCCCCAGCGTGCCGTCCAGGCGCGCTCGTTTGAGGCGTTTCAAGAGGGAGACGACCTGACTATCCGTCGTTTGAGGGGGAACAACCAATCCGAGGGTGTTCATATCCAAGATGGTCGTCTGGACCTTGAACATGACCGGCGCGGCTTCCGGATCTTCGATGACGGAGACACTGGGGCCTTCAGTACCGGCCGCCTGTTTGTTCCTCGAACTGGGGACGATGAGGGCGACGAACAACCAGAGTCCGATGAGGATACCAAATACCACGAGCAGTGGATGGGCTCCGGCACGTTTCCCCTCTTCGTAGGGTTCTTGGTTCTTCGTCATGAAGCGGGATCTCCAACGGGCGGTGTGGTACCTGGTTGTGGTCTCTGTAACCGTCGTTTGGCTTCGTCCCACAGCTCGTCCATTTCGGCCAGCGTTAGCTCTGTTAGCAACCGTCCTTTTTCCAGGGCTTGTGCCTCCACCAAGTGAAAACGATCGATGAAACGGTTCGTGGCTCGGCGCAGCGCATCTTCTGGGTTTGCCTTGAGAAAGCGTGCGAGGTTGACCAGTGAGAAGAGAAGATCACCCAACTCACTCTCGATCTCCTCACTGGCATGGGACGGGTTGGACTGCGCTTCCGTCCTTGCCAGACTGGGCGCCAACGCCTCACGGAGTTCACCGATTTCTTCAGCCACCTTTGCGAGAATCTGTTCCAGGCCGGCCTCGCTCTGTGGCCAATCGAAGCCGACTCGGGATGCCCTCGCCTGGATCTGATAGGCCCGCAACAAAGCCGGTAAGGTCTTCGGCACTCCGTCGAGGGCCGATTGTGTATTGCCGGTGGCGTCGCGTTCTGCGCGCTTGATGTCTTCCCACTGGGTCAAGACCTGTTCGCTACTCGAGATGTGCTTGGTCTGGTCGTTGCTGCCGAAGACATGAGGATGTCTGCGGATCAGCTTCGTGGCAAGTGTTTCAAGGACATCCTCTACTGTAAATATTCCGGCTTCAGCCGCAATCTGGCTATGGAAGATGACCTGTAACAGTACATCTCCGAGCTCTTCTCGAAGCTTCAGCTTGTCACCCTGGTCGATGGTTTCGAGGACTTCATACGCTTCTTCCAGGAGATAGGGTTTCAGCGACTGGTGGGTCTGCTTTCGATCCCATGGACACCCGTCTTGAGCCCGTAGAGCAGCCATCACTTCAACGACTCTGTCAAAACGTGTCGACATCGATGGCTGTTGTGTCTCCCTGGTCTTTTTGTGTAGGGGCCGTATCTCGCCACTTTATACCGAGTATGACCGGCTCTTCAATCACCGTCACGGCTTGCGACCGAATCGACCCTATGGTAGGGTACCGGCAACAACCGGAAATGTGAGGGATAGAGAAAATGGCGGAGGAGGAGCAAGGATTTGTCATTCGCGATCGACGGGCAAGCGGAGGGGCGGAGGCGGCTCAGGCAGCACCGTCCCCCCCCAAACAGTCGAGGTCTGAGACTTCGTCTTCTGAATCTTCTCACACCCCTCCGACACCTCCTGTCACCTTCTCATCATTTGTCATCTCGCTGGGCTCGTCGTCGCTCATGCTCATGGGCGAGCAATTGGCCCCTCAGAAGGCACCGATACCCGTCAACCTGCCTCAAGCCAAAGAAATTATCGATCTGCTGTCTGTCTTGGAAGACAAGACGAAAGGCAATCTGACTTCTGATGAGCAGACGGTCCTGCGCGACATGCTGTATGCGCTTCGTATGAAGTATGTCACGCTGGCATCACCGAAGTAGTCTCCCATCTTTCGTTTTGCGTGCCGCCGGGTCTCCGGGCGCTGCAAGTTGTGCGGCAAGCTTTGAGACTGCCTTGTAAGTCGGCTATAGTGGGACAGGCCCCTGTTTCCCTGTATCGACGATACTCAGAGGGCGACTGAATGCCAGAGCTTGATCATTCCACGGGCGCGTTAGGACCGGCTTCCGGAGGACTTCCGGAGGTGCGGCCCCTCGTGATGGGCGGTCACGTCCGTATCGCTTCGATTGACCAACCGAAGAAACCGGAGCGAAAACCCCCCCATCTTCGCCCGGTCTGGATCGTGCTGATTCTCCTGATTCCCTGCTTGGCCCTCACGCTGTACTACTCACAAGTTGTTGCGCCTGGCTCCGAAGAGAACGGCTCCTTCCTGCCGACGACGAGCTACGCACTGGTTCTTCTCTTGGTCAATTTGGACCTGATCGGTTTCGTGGTGTTGGTGCTCCTGTTGTCCAGGAATCTGATCAAGGCGTATTTTGAACGTCGGCACCGTCTCGTCGGGTCAGGATTTCGCACCAAGCTCATCGCTGCGTTTATCGGTTTTTCGCTCATCCCGACGCTGCTTCTGGCATTCGTCGCAAGCGGACTGATCAATAAGGCCGTCGATGTCTGGTTCAGCGAGCACATTGAGAAGGTGATGAAAGACTCGTATGAGGTCGCTCGCATGCAGCATGCGGGGCATGTCGCGCTCGCAGTCAACAGTGCACGGGCCATTGCTCAGGAACTGTTCCGCGAAGATATGCTGGCTCCGGTCCAGCGCGATCTTTTGATCGCGGCGATGGCTCGGAAGCGCATGGAATACGGCGTTGCCGGGATTGAAGTGTTTTCGAACAAGATGGAGACCCTCACCAAAGCCCTTGATAGTGACATTCCACCTGGGGTGTTGGATCTGCCGATCAGTCAGCTGGTCTTGCAAGTCATTAACGGCAAGCAAGAGTTTACCTCTGTCCAGGAGGCCCAGACGGGGAGATTGGTGCGCGCCGCCATTCCGGTGGCATCCGGAAGCCGGCGAGGTGAGTTAGAAGGGGTCGTCGTCGTGGAAACCTACGTCCCTGAATCCCTGTTGACGAAGATGGAGGGGATCGGTCGCCAATACACGGCGTACAAGCAGATCAAGGCGATGAAAAACCCGATTAAAGCCGGGGCGTATCTTTTCGTCGCCGTGGTCGCGGTGTTGATTCTCTTCAGCGCGACGTGGTTCGGGTTCTATGTGGCACGCGGGATCACCGTTCCGATTCAACGGTTGGCGGAAGCGACCGAAGCCGTCGCCCAGGGTGACCTGTCGGTGCAGATCGATGCCAAGGCGACCGATGAAATTGGGACGTTGATCGAGTCGTTCAACCGGATGACGCAGGATCTACAGGGGAGCAAATCGAAGCTAGAAGAGGCCAACCTGACTCTGCGGAACACCAATGTCGAGCTGGATCGCCGCCGTGCCTATATCGAAACGGTCGTTGATACGATCGCCGCCGGCCTGTTGTCCATCGACCGGAATGGCACAATCACGACGTTCAACCCATCGGCCGAACGCATCCTTGGATTGGCTGCCGACCGGTTCAGAGGACGGTCGGCCAATGAGGTGTTCAAGGAATTTGGCCTGGACTCGTTCCAGACCGCCTATGACCGTATGCTGGCCGATGAGCTCGACGATTTGGAGCTGGAAGCGCAGTTGGATATCCAAGGGAAGCTGATTACGATCGGTTTGAAAGGTTCTCGTATGCGGGATGAGGCCAACAAGGACTTGGGATTTGTGTTGGTCTTTGAAGATTTAACGGAGTTGATCAAGGCGCAGAAAGTTGCGGCTTGGCAGGAGGTCGCGAAGCGCGTCGCCCATGAAATCAAAAACCCGCTGACTCCTATTCAACTCTCGGCTCAGCGATTGCGTAAGAAGTTCATCGAAAAATCTCCCGACCTTGACCGGGTGTTCGACGACGCGACCAATGTCATCATCAACGAAGTCGGGAGTCTCAAACAGATGCTGGACGAATTTTCAAAATTCGCCCGCCTGCCTGCTCCGCAAATGACGCGGCAATCCTTGCACGATGTGGTACGGGACGTGGCAACGCTCTATCGCGAGGCGCAGAAGGATATTGAGCTGATTGTAGACCTGGACGAGGATCTGCCGTCCATTAATTTCGATCGGGAACAACTCAGGCGAGTGTTCGTCAATCTCTTCGACAACGCGGTGCAAGCGATGAATCAGAAAGGGCGGCTGTGGGTCGGGACGAAGTATGATACGAAACGCCGTCGCGCGGTCGTGACCGTGGCGGATGAGGGACCCGGCATCGCTCCCGAGGATCAAGAACGGTTGTTCGTGCCGTATTTTACCCGAAAGAAGACTGGAACGGGGTTAGGGTTGGCGATCGTCCGCCGAATCATCACCGATCACGAAGGACAGATTCATGTGGGAAACAATCATCCGAAGGGAGCCGTGTTTACGTTCGATTTGCCGGTGTAGGGTAGATCGGTGAGGGGGAAGTGGTAAGGAGAGAAGGGTTATGTCGGCATCGATTCTAGTGGTGGACGACGAAGAAGCGATTCGCACGTCCCTGCGAAGCATCCTGGAAGATGAAGGGTATGAAGTATCAGTAGCCGCCAACGGGGTCGAGGCACTGAAAATATATGGAACTGACCCGCCGGACCTTATGATCCTGGACATCTGGATGCCGGAGATGGACGGATTGGAGACGTTACGACGGGTGAAAGAGTTTGTGCCCACAACGCAGGTCATGATGATCTCCGGGCATGGCTCCATCGAAACGGCCGTCAAAGCCATCAAGCTGGGCGCGTACGATTACATCGAGAAGCCGTTGTCGCTGGAAAATGTCACGCTCCGCGTCAAGCACGCGTTGGAGCAGTTCCGATTGGCGCAAGAGAACCGGTCGCTGCGGAACAAGGTTCAGCAAAAGTTCGAGTTGGTCGGCACGTCTCCGGCCATGCAGCGGCTACGGGAACTCATTCAAACGGCAGGCCCCACGAACAGTCGAGTGTTGATCGGGGGTGAGAATGGAACGGGGAAAGAGTTGGTCGCTCGAGCCATCCATATGCACAGCACCAGATCGGCCCATCCGTTCGTGGCCGTCAATTGTGCAGCCATCCCTGAGACATTGATCGAGAGCGAACTGTTCGGTCACGAAAAGGGCTCCTTCACCGGAGCCACATCGATGAAGCGCGGTCAGTTCGAGCAGGCGGATGGAGGTACGCTGTTTCTGGACGAGATCGGCGACGTGAGCCTCAATACACAGGCGAAAGTGTTGCGGGCTTTACAGGAACAGCAGTTCACGCGAGTCGGCGGAACCAAACTGATGAAGGTCGATGTGCGTGTACTGGCGGCTTCCAATAAAGACTTGGAAAAAGAAATCGGCAAGGGACAGTTTCGAGAGGATCTGTACTACCGCCTCAACGTGGTTCCGATCGTGGTGCCTCCGCTGCGGGAGAGGCGAGAAGATATTCCGGCCCTGGTCCAGCATTTCATGAAGACGCATGTCGAGGAGCAAGGGTTGCGGATGAAGGAAGTCTCGCCAGAGGCGATGGCCGTGTTTCAACAATACGAATGGCCCGGGAACATTCGGGAGCTGAGGAATTTGATCGAGCGGCTCATGATCATGGTACCCGGGTTTGTCATCGAAGCCTCCCATGTCACCCTGTCGTTACAGGGACGAACGGTCGGCGTGGTATCGGCTGTCAATCACGCGGCCAACCCACTCCTCACCAAATCCTACGACTCGCTTCGAGATGCCCGCAACGCATTCGAAAAAGAATACATCAGTCGCAAACTTCGGGAACACCACTGGAACATTTCGCGAACCGCTGAGGATCTCAAGATCGAGCGAAGTCACCTTCACCGAAAGATCAAGTTGCTCGATGTGGAAATGAGGCCGGAAGGCTGAGGACGGCGGCGAGGGAATCAGCGTCCGGCGCACGCGGTGCAGATGAGATCATGAAACTTCGTCTGAGGGTGGGCCTGCACATACTCGTTCAGATCGGCCTCGGACATGCGTGTGGGATGAGATCTTCTGCATAATGGGCACACAGGTATCAGCTCTTGTAATGTGGCTATGTCGCGCAGCGTGCGGTCGAGATCAGTGATGGTTTGTGTGATCTCGTGTTCCCAGCTTCTTCTCGTGTCCGCTTCTTGCTTGAGCTTGAATGCCAATTTAACTCGTGCTAGGAGCTCTACCTGTTCGACCGGTTTTCTGATGTAGTCCGTCGCTCCGGCGTCGAATGCCGTCTGGAGCCAGTCTTTTTGGTTCCGTGCCGTTACGATGATGATCGGAATCCCTGCAAACGTATCGATGGCTTTGATGCGGCGACAGGCCTCGACGCCATCTATGTCCGGCATTTTGATATCCGTCAAAATCAAGTCGACGTTCACGGCGTTGGCGCCGGCATGTTCTAGGTCCAATTGAATGAAGGCGTCGCCGGCGGAAGAAACCGTGATCAAGTCTCGATACCCGGCATTCTTGAGGATATGATGAAGCAGCAGTCGCTCATCGGGAGAGTCGTCGATTATTAAAATCGCCACCAGGTTCTCCGTGGGGGGTAGGCCCAAGACCGTCCAAACTGGAACAAGCCTAGTATAGGGTGTATTCCCAGAGCGGCAAGAAAAAAGCAGAAGGCTGGGACAAAGAGTGCCTCGAGACGATTCCGCTCAAGACGATTCTGATGGGTGCGTTGACCTCCATCGGACCCTCCGCTAAGATGCGCCCTCCGAGGAAACGCTGAGGCTAAGGTCCAGTTTAGGCCGAAGAAACCTCTGAGAAGTGCTCTTGTCTCAACCTTAGCCTGTCAGGACATTTTCCGATGACGACCTATCGTGATGCGGGTGTGGATATCGATGCAGGCGATGAGTTTGTCGCTCGCATCAAGCCGCTTGTTCGATCGACGTTTCGTCCCGAGGTCCTGACCGACTTAGGAGGCTTTGGCGGTCTCTTTGGCCTTCAAGCCGGTAAGTATAAAGAGCCCGTGCTCGTCTCGGGAACGGATGGGGTCGGGACCAAACTGAAAATCGCTTTCATGATGGATAAGCACGACACCGTCGGCATCGATCTGGTGGCGATGTGTGTGAATGATATTGCGGTGAGCGGTGCAGAGCCGTTGTTCTTTTTGGACTATTTTGCGACCGGGAAGTTATCCGTTTCGAAGGCGCAGGAAGTGGTAGCTGGTATCGCCGAAGGCTGCCGTCAAGCCGGGTGTGCGCTGATCGGAGGGGAAACCGCCGAAATGCCGTCGTTCTATCCTGAGGGGGAATACGACCTGGCCGGTTTCGCCGTCGGTGCCGTCGATCGCCCCAAGATCATCGATGGTCGACACATTGTGTCCGGGGATGCGGTCATTGGTTTAGCCTCTTCGGGCCTCCATAGCAACGGCTATTCGCTAGCCCGGCGAGTGTTGTTTGAACAAGCCAAGCTGACCGTTGCCAGCCGTCTTCCCGAGCTCGACGGATCCATCGGCGACGTTCTCCTGACACCCACCAGAATTTATGCGAAGCAGATCTTGGCTCTGGTCGAGCAATTTCCGATCAAAGGCATCGCACACATTACCGGGGGGGGTATTACAGGGAATTTGCCACGCGTGTTTCCCAAAGGGGTACGGGCCAGGATCAGTCGCAGAGCGTGGTCGGTGCCGCCGATCTTCGGCGTGATGAGTCGTTTGGGGCGAATCGATCATGAAGAAATGTATCGAGTGTTCAACATGGGCATTGGATTGATTCTCGTGGTACCGGCTGATTCAGTATCCGGAGTGCTGGCTCGCGCTGCAGCGCTGGGAGACAAAGGCTGGCAGATCGGGGAAATCGTTTCTTCCACGGGGCATGAGCCTGAGGTTGAGTATGTCGATTAGCCGAACGACTCCATTGAGGGTAGCGGTACTGGCATCTGGTCGAGGCTCCAATCTGCAGGCCATTATCGACGCAATCGAAGCCGGACAGGTGCAGGCTCGGATTGTCGCTGTCATCAGTAATAAAAAGGACGCAGTTGCATTGGAGCGGGCAAGAAAGCACGGGTTGACGGATATCTTCGTGGATCCCAAGCCCTTTGCGGGGCGGCCGGACAGCCGTGAAGCGTACGACCGTGCGCTCTTGGAAATCCTTCAGCAACATGAGGTCGAACTCGTCCTGCTCGCAGGCTACATGAAGATCGTCACGGCAGTGTTGGTCAATGCCTATGCCACTCGTATGATGAACATCCATCCTTCCCTGCTGCCGTCATTTCCTGGATTGGATGTGCAGAAGAAGGCCATTGATTGGGGGTGTAAGTTGGCGGGCTGTACCGTGCATTTCGTGACGGAAGGGGTAGATGAAGGGCCGATCATCATCCAAGCAGCCGTGCCGATCCTCGAAGATGACACACCCGAAACCCTGGCCGCCAGAATCCTCGTGCAAGAGCACAAAATCTATCCGCGCGCTGTGCAGCTTTTCGCCGAAGGCCGACTCCGGGTCGATGGCCGGCGGGTGTTCATCGATGGCGCCAAGCCGGACGGGGAGGTGATTATCAGCGCGTCGTAGAGTCTTGATGTCGCGTTGCATATCCCGGCATGGAGAACATGCTTGGCGCTCTATTGTGCGAATGAACTGGTGCTGAAATAATTTTTTTTAACTTCCGCCGCACCTGAGAACGCATTTACTCAAACACTTCCGTTAGTGCCTGCACTGTCAGTGGCGCATTCCCTTCCGACCGATTATTCACCAACACATAAGCCCGCCGATTTTCACCCGCAGCCTGCTTGATAAGAGTTACGGTCTCTTTGCGCATCTGTGGCTGTACTTCCACGATCTTGTTGTAGGGTGCCGCCCGTTTCTTCGCTGTTTCATAACTCATATTGAGCGGCGTGAGTAAGCGGATCGCGGTGAACGGAGCGGTGAAGCGCTCTTGCATCCGCCGATGTTGTTGCGCCAGCGGTGGCATATAGGACCAGTGATTGTAGACATGCGCGACGCCATGGCTCTCCAGAATCTTCCGATAGTCCGGCCCCAGCAAGCCTGCATTACGGATCTCGACCGCATACTGGAAATCATTCGGTAGCTGGCCGAAGAATCGATCGAGCCGTGAGCAAAACTCGCTCGTGGACATCCCGTGTTGTTGGAATTCAAAGAGCAGAGGGCCCATGTGAGGTTCGAATTGCGCTTCTCGGTATGGCGTCAGCACGAGGTCGATGAATAGTTTTGCATCGAGAAAGCGGGGATTCGGCTGGCCGGCCTTGAGACCATAGCGGGATTGTCTGGAAAAGCTGGGAATGGTGATTTCCTCCCAGACTTTGAAACACATTTGGAAATCTTCTGGGATCTGATTCAGATAGTGACGAAGTTGATTTGCGGTCGGTGGGCGGTAGAAAGTGGAATCATTGCCGACCGTGCGAAAAAGCGGTTCGCCGTTGTAGAGGTATTGACAATATTCTCCAAGACATTCCCTCGCAAACGTCGTCTTGGTGTATTGTCGCCGATACACCTGTCCTTGCCAGCCTTCGTAGGTCCACGTTGAGGTACCGAATCGAATCAAGGAAGAGAGAGGCATGGTCGGCGCGATTGTACTAGAGGTCATTTCAAAACCTTGCGAAGAGTGATGAGCGCGCAGGCCAGATGAAAAAAGCCACCATACGTCTCCAGCAGCCGATCATAGCGGACGGTCAGACGACGGAAGTTGCCCAACCAGCCAATCGTGCGCTCGATGATCCAACGGCGTCGGTACCGGCGCAATCGGCGGCCGTCTTGATGCGTGGCCTGCCGGTTATTGGCCCGAGCCGGGATAATCGGCTCAATCCTGCGTCGGACCAGCAGGGCTCGGACAGCATTGCTGTCATAGCCCCGGTCAGCAATCAGTCGGTCGGGCCGCTTGCGGGGGCGTCCTGGCTGGTGCGAGCGGGTCACCGCAACGGTGTCAAGGGTCGCTTCGAGGAGCCGGACCTCCGCCGGGGACGCCGACTCCAGGTATGCTCCCAGCGGAGTACCCACGCCATCGACCAATACCATCCACTTTGTGCCCTTGCCGCGCTTGGTCGGTCCGACTTTGGCGCCCCCTTTTTCGCGGGGGCAAAACTCCCGTCGACGAAACACTCGTTCCAGCGCAGTTTCTGGGCGTCATTGAGCTGGGCCAGGAAGGCCCGCCACAGAGTGAGCAGCACCCCTGAGGCTTCCCCTTCTTGCAGCCGCCGCCAACAGGTGCTCGGACTCCCATATTGCTTGGGCAGTTCGCTCCAGGGCGCGCCGGTCCATAAGATCCACAGAATGCCTTCGAAGCAGCACCGGCTGTCGGCGAGTGGTCGACCGCCCTTGGACGATCGCTTGGCGACGGGCAGATGGGGGCGAATCTGCTCCCATTGGGCCTCGGTCAGGTGGCGCCACGCCATCGGCTCTCCTTTCGTGAAAAGGGCTCATGGCATGGATTCTACCTACGTACTATAGGTTTTGAAATGACTTCTAGATGCTTTAGCGGAGATTTACTCTTGCTGGCACGATGATGTCACTCGTATATCGCAACCTACTTGTTCGAAGCCGCCATGTGATTCCGATCTCACGGCGCTTTAAACGGAAACGGGCAGGGTAGTTCTTCCCTGCCCGTCGTATAGTCCCTTTCTCGCTGCAGGTATTTGCTGCGTTATTTCACTTCATTCAGATGTGTAAGAGCAGTTTCGGCATGTTCCGTGGCCGCGTCGGCATGGCCTGCTTTACCATGCTCAATCGCTTCGTTCAGATGTGTGATCGCTTCCTTCAGATGAGGGTCTCTGCCTCCTCTTTCAGCATGATTCCGCGACTTTTCCGCATGCGTCACAAGTGCGTCAGCATGGCCCTGTTTGCCATGGTCGACCGCTTCCTTCGCATGTGCCACGGCGTCCCTGACGTTACCGGCTGGTGACGGCTGAGCGTTCAGCGTAGGCACGCTCGCCAACGCTCCAAGCGCAACGACAACGAGGGCTCTACGGTAGAGTTTGCTGGTCATCTATACCTCCCTATTGGTTAGAACTCACTGCTCCGATCGTATCCACCTAAATTAATGCCTCGACGTAACTTCGGAAATCCGCCTTCTTTCTTAGGACCTCGTCGAAATTGATCTCTTTGGGGTGATTTAGATTGATATTAGAGGTGAGTGGATGTTTGGTGGAGGGCACGGGAGTTGAACCCGCGACCCCTACGTTGCGAACGTAGTGCTCTCCCAACTGAGCTAGCCCCCCACCCGTGAGATATTGGGACCGTGACCCAGGAATTCCGCAGGGTTTGCTGCATATGAGCATGCAGTCTTGTTGCTGCGGTTGAAGAACGGGGAGGAATAGAGGGTCACGTACCCCGTGCTGCATTATACACAAGTCATCACTGAGACTCTACCAGAACCTTGATCGCACACGAACGCACGGTAACGATCCTCGGAAAGGTCATCTCCGAATTCCCGACCGTAATATTTCCTCGGTCTTCGCATGTGCCTCTTGCTAAACTTTTCAGAATGGTGCATTCTTGAATCAAGTAGGGTTAAGTACGTAGGATTCCTCATTGTGATGAGGAGTTGCTCCACATGATACGCATCGATGCGTCGCTGCTGTATTGCATGATCACACTCTTGGAGCAGATGAAAGTGAGTTGCCGGCTCCAAGCTGAAATAAAAGTAGTAAAAGAGGCCCATCGAAAGGAGTTCTTGCGACATCTCGAGCTTGCTCGAAACTATGCCGAAAAACTCTCTCTTCCACTGACTCAAAAACAAGTGGATAGGCTCGCGAAGGGCGTTTGGGAAAACACGGGTTCCTATAGAGACATCCTAGCCAGTCTCACGGATTTGACCACGCGGTTTTCGGATGAGTTGGTCCTCTACCATATGCCGTCTGAACATCAGGATCTCTTCGAGCATGCGAGAAGGAAGATCGGAGACGAACTTCTCTCGCGGTTTCCTGAAACCCTATTTGATATTGAAGAGGGAGGGAAGTGCTTGGCCTTAGGTCGTGGAACGGCCTGCGTCTTTCATCTTTCACGAGTCGTAAAAGTAGGGTTGTGCTATCTCTCGAAGGAGGCACAGAAATATCAGATCGTGTGTCCTGATTTTGGCTCAACTCGATCTTGGGAGCATTGGCTCAATCCAATCGAAGCTGAACTGAGGAAGGATCGAAGGCGAAAGACGGACGACTGGAATGCCGTGGAACCAAACTATGCGACAATTGTGAAACTTCTTCGCACCGTGAGTGTTGCATGGCGACATCCAACCCTACAAGGGGAAGCAAAGTATACCGTTGAGGAGGCGCGGGATATCTTTGATGCAATCTACGAGTTCATGCAGTATGCGGCGACAGCGAAACTCAGCTAACACTGAGTCACGGTTGAGCTTGTTGCTGAGTAGGCGGCCGATTTTGGGACGATGGTGACCTGAATGCCGTCTTCAAAGTGTTAAGGTCACCGGGCCACCCTATCAAATGTGACCTACGAGCGGGATTGGGAAAGAGCCAAGAACCAATCATAGGATTGTTGATCAGAGAACTGCTGTCGGAATCCGATGCAGATTGTCGGGCGGTTGAACCAGACCGCTAGCTTTATCCTCTAGCGGTAGACAACGGCTACACGTGTAAGGAAGTCTTCCAGCTGTACGATACACTGTTCGATTGTTGAACGGTCCTCCAGTTTTGCCGCGCGTTCCATTGCCGCTCCGATTTCAGTAATCCGATCGAATCCGAATCCTCCTCCATCGCCTTTCATGCGATGACCCAGTGCCTGAACGGTTACGAAGTCTTTCTTGACCAATGCTTCTCGAAGTGTCTGGATATCCTGTCTCCGGTTACCTAAGAAGATCGGCACAATATCTTGAAGATCGCGACTAATCTCTACAGTGAGTTGGTCCATTGGTTCGGGATGTGAGGCGTGCATCGCTAGACGAGGTGCTCCTTGTACGCCTGAAGCACTTCCAATAACGTCGATTTCTTTACAGGCTTCGTGAGATGGGTGTTACAGCCTGCCTCAAAGATGCGGGCTCCTTCTTCCTTCAGGGCCAATGCCGTGAGCGCGATGATCGGCGTGGGTGAGAGATCATGATCCCGCTCCCATGAGCGGATTGCTTTCGTCGCAGCATACCCATCCATCACGGGCATTTGGACGTCCATCAAGATGATGTCGTAATGCGCGGACTTAAATTTGTCCAACGCGGCGGCGCCGTGTTCTGCTACTTCAAGGAAGTAGTTGGTCTGCTTCAGATATGAGCGTACCAGCAGTTGGTTGTCGGGAGAATCGTCTACCAGCAGTACGCGTAAGGCCCGTGTCGAAGCAGTCGACGGTGGCGTTGTGACCTCCACACCCGTCAGCGGCGCTCCTTTTGTCCTGCCGAGGGCGATCCCAATTGTCTGCACAAGGTCGAATCGCCGAATGGGTTTAATCAGATATCCGCCGAGTCCGAGGTCATACGTCCTGGCGATATCGTCCGCCCAATGGTCGGAGGTGAGCATAATAACTGTCGGGCAACTTCCATTAGGTGAGGATTTCAGCCGTTCAACAACATCAAACCCGCCCATAGTTGGCATGCGGCAGTCGAGGAGCAAAAGCTCGTAGGCACGTCCTCGTTCGGATGCAGAGCGGAGTTCGTCCAACGCGGTTTCTCCGTCGCTCGCTTCCGTAACGTGAGCCCCCCAGCCACTCAGCAATTCACGGAGTACGAGACGGTTTGTGGGATGGTCGTCTACGACCAGGATTCTGACTCCCGCAAGGTTGATCGGTGTGGCGAATTTCTGAGAGGTCGGCTCTGTTTGAACCTGAAGCAAGATGGAACAATGAAATGTGCTCCCCGCTCCCACTGTACTCTCGGCCCAGATCCGCCCGTTCATACCGTCGACGAGGCGTTTGGTGATCGCAAGGCCGAGTCCGGTCCCTCCGTACTGCCTGGTCGTTGAAGCATGAGCCTGCGTAAAACTGTCAAAGATCGAGACGAGTTGATCAGGTGGAATGCCGATTCCCGTGTCGCTGACGGAAAACCGAATGGCACCGGCGATGTTCCGGTCGGGATCGCTCGTGACCTGAACGATAATGGAACCTGTGTCGGTAAATTTGAGGGCATTACCGATCAGATTGAGCAATATTTGCGTCAGCCGTGTCGGGTCACCGACCACATGACACGGCACATTCTGATCCACATGGCAGACGAGCTCCAGCCCCTTCTCGTTGGTTCGCATCGCCAATATATCGATGGCTTTGTCGACGACTTCGTACAGGTCAAATCGGATGGATTCCAGCTCCAAGCGACCGGCTTCGACTTTGGAAAGGTCCAAAATATCGTTGATAAGGTTCAAGAGTGTGCCACCCGCACGTCGGAAGATCCGGAGGTACTTTCTTTGGTCGGGTGTGAGTGGAGTATCCCAGAGGAGATCGGCCATGCCGATAATGGCATTCATAGGGGTACGGATCTCATGACTCATGCTGGCTAGGAATTCACTTTTGGCACGATTAGCCACTTCGGCGGCTTCTTTGGCGACACGGAGCGCTTGTTCCACGTCACGCCGTTCGGCCGCTTCTAAAGCAAGGGTCGCCATGGTTGCGAGTAGGTTGACGAGGTGTTCTTCATGCCGACTCCACCGTCGAGGCACGCCGACGGACTCGGCGCAGAGCGCGCCCACGAGCTGTCCATTCTGTTTGATCGGCGCACTCAGCACGGCTTCGATATGGAATTGAGACAAGTACGCGTGTGCGAGGCTTTTGAATCGTGGGTCTCGGGAAGTATGGTGAACTGCGATAGCGCGACGGTTACGAGTCAGCAATCGAAGATAGGCAAGCCAATGCGAGAGTTCGAACACGAAGGGAGGGTTGGAATGTTGTCGGCCGGATGTGCAAACGTCGATCAGTTTGATGCCGGCTTGTTCCTTTGTAAGCAACCAGATGCTGGCACGTTTGACTTGCAACAGGCTGCAGCATGCCTCTGAAAGAACGTGAAAGACACGGGACATGTCGCCGCTGTTCAAAGCCTTACTGTGCGCCAGCTTGCCGAGTGTGCCTTGATACTGCTTGAGCCGCGTGATCGCACTCTGTTCGGATGAGGACCGTGTTTGCTGAGAGGACTTCCGCTTGTGAGCAGTGCTGGGGCGCCTGGTTGCAGACAGGGAAATCCGAGAGGAGATCTTCGTTGCCGCGACTCGGTCCTGACGTCCTCCACGTGGATAGTGTGACCGTGACATGGGGTGTAAAGACTCGGCGAATAGCGTTGACCGTCTCTAATCGTTGTGTGAGTCTTGGACCAACGATAGAATACTGGCCGATTTGGTACGATTGCGTCCCTCTTGTTTCGCCTGGTAGAGGGCCTGATCTGCGGCTTTGATGAGATCGGTAGGAGAAGAGTTTCTGTTAGGCACAACGCAGGCATATCCGACGCTGATCGTCACGAGTTCCCCATCTGTGTGCTTCATGCCTAGAGATTCGACTCGACGGCGCAGGCTCTCCGCTACTTGCGCTGCACCGTCGATGCCTGTGCCGGGCAGTACGGCGACAAACTCATCTCCGCCGTAGCGGGCGACCAAATCGCCGGGACGATTCACGGAGCTGGAGATCGCCGCAGAGACTTGTTTGAGACATTCATCGCCGGCGGTGTGACCCTTGGCGTCGTTATACGTTTTAAATCGGTCGATATCGAACATGATCAGAGACAACGGAGTCGACTCGCGCGCCGCTCTCCGCCATTCCTGGTCCAAGAAGTCATCGAACTGGCGTCGATTGGTGATACCCGTCAATCCGTCCAAGCAGGAGAGACGGAGCAACATCTGATTGGCTTCTTGAAGTTGGCGCATGACCTCGAGGAGTTCCTGCTCTCGTGCGCGGCGGCGGTCGATTTCGTGGACAAGCCGGAGCACCGACCGTACTCTGGTCAGCAGCTCGACCTTGTTGACCGGTTTGGCGACGTAATCCATCGCTCCGGCGGCAAACGCAAGTTGAAGATCGACCGGATCTGTCTTAACGGTAACCATAATAATCGGGGTATCGCGGAACCGGTCGGCGGCTTTTATCTGGCGACAAGCTTCGATGCCGTTCATCTGAGGCATCAGAATATCCATGAGGATGAGATCGACCCGCGCAATGCCGTGTTTACCTCCGTCCAGGCCCAGATGCCTAAATGCGGCGGCGGCGGAATCCGCGGTCAGAATGTTCTCATAGCCAGCGGCCGACAGAATGGCCTGCAACAGGAGCCGATCGTCTGCGGAGTCGTCGACGATGAGAATGCTCATAAACTCACACGGTCTTGCGGAGGGAAGCTTGCGGAATCATAACAGCTAGTCTTGATAAACGCCAGGATAAAGCTTTTTGAGGCAGGGTTGGCAGAGTCCGTGGCTAAACTCTGCTTCGGAATGCTCGCCAATGTATTCTTCGAGTTGTTGCCAGAATCCACCGTCATTACGGATTTTCTTGCATGAGGCGCAGATCGGAATCAGCCCGCGAAGCACTTTGACTTCGCGGAGGGCGCGTTGGAGTTCCTCATTGCTACGGCGAAGCTCCGCTTCCCGTTCCTTACGACGATCCATCTCGTTCTTCAATGTGAGCGCCGACGACACGCGGGCGAGTAACTCCACTCCGTTCACGGGTTTGTTGATGTAATCCATCGCACCGGCAGAAAAGGCTTCTTTCAGATTGTTGAGGTCATTCTGGGCCGTCACCATAATGATCGGAATGTCTCGAAGATGGGGCTGCAGCTTGATTCGTCGGCAAGCCGCCACGCCATCAACGTCAGGCATGAGGACATCCATCAGAATCAGGTCGACATTGACTGATACGCGCGTGTCGTCAAGGTTCAAGATTGCAAAGGCTGCCTGGGCAGAATCGACCCCGACAATTTCATCATGACCAGCCTTGGTCAGAATAGATCGAAGCAAGAGATGTTGATCGGGGGAGTCATCGACGATGAGGATCGCCATAACACTACTTAACGGTTCGGAGCGAACGAAACTGAAGCCGCCTGGGATAGGATTCAGTATAGCAAACGACTTGAGGGGCGAATCAGCTGAGCCGGCTTTTCACCAGGTC
>Ga0073934_10005805_pt1 | contig 18638 bp, 9 predicted proteins | sample LarsenN4metaG_FD_76834 | JGI IMG/M metagenome (GOLD analysis project Ga0073934, IMG submission 76834) | Hot spring sediment bacterial and archeal communities from British Columbia, Canada, to study Microbial Dark Matter (Phase II) - Larsen... ... | reverse complement strand
GTCCGCGCCGCCACGTAACGAGCGGACCTTTGACTGGACTTGGTGGGAGGCCCCGTCAACTCATGAGGCTGATAAGCGCTCCCAATATTCCCGCAATCGGCGCAGAGGATCAGTAGCAACAACCGAAAATTCAAAGGAGCTACCGGGAAATGAGGAGAGCATCTCCGGCTCGATCATCCCGCAGCAGCCCGGGAGCGGCGAGCATCGTCCTAATCCGGCGGATGTCCCCGCCTAAACTTGCTCTTGGAGTGACCACTCTCCCTGTGTTCACGCGGGCGGCAGGTCCAGACCCGATCCGAAAATCGCGGCGCAAATTCAATTCGCTTCCGGACTCCTTCTATATTTCAAACCAGGCCTCCCACGCGTGAGGTGTCCCATGCCCAAGCCAAAACGGAACCAAACGATTGCAGGCTCTCGCGCGGCGGTTCCAGTCGATCGCTGAAGGCGACTTCGAGGTCGTCAACGCCGTCACCTTGCTCGGCGAGTTACCCGACGGTGAGCAACACGTCGAGCTGTACAATGAGATCCAGGATGCGGCGGTCGAAGCCGGCATCGAGGACTTGCTTGACCTGCTTCTCGGCGAGCCCACTCACCATGCAGACGTCGGTGACTGCTCAAACGACGAGTGCGATTGAGCGCAAGCGTTATTGTCGCGCTTGCCAGCGGTCGCTGCCTGTCGATCAGTTCCACCGTCATCGGGGGCGCGTCTCCGGCCACCACGAGGTGTGCCGGGGCTGTCGATCCGGGCTGCGAAGCGCTCGACGATGCCAACGGCGGCGCGCCGATGAACGTTGGGCGCTCTTGAGGTTGGTGCGGGACATCCGCCAAGGCAAGCTGCGTCACTCCGCGGAACTGCTGCTCCCCTCACTGCTCAACTACTATGGTGGGGCGGAGGGGCTCGGCGCCGCGATCGCCAACGAGCTTCTGGCCACTTCTCGGGATGGCGGGAAGCGAATCGAACTCCTGTTGGCTGTGCTGCAAATGGCCCTGGTGGTTCACCAGGATGCCACCATTGAGTCCGTTCGGCGGGACGAGGAGATCCGGCAGATGAGCAACGAAGAGTTGGAAAGGCAAATCGCCCTGGCTATGCATGATTACCGGCGGTCGAAACGACATTACTCGCGCCCGGACCCCTCTCCTGCCGACAAAACCGAGGCGCGCCGACGACCGACGTAACTGATTCCGAACAGGCAGGTTACGACTGTTACTTCATAGGACGCGCCCCCAGATCGCGCCCTCAGCCACTCAGTCGCTGGCGAGCGGGACGCTCTGTTCAGCGGATCGCCACGATCGGCAGATTCAGGCGGTCATTACACGGCCTTCTGCCGTACCGGCGTGCCGCTGACGTTCCCTACGGTAGAAAGCGGTTCCCACTTCGGTCGATCTCACCGAAGCAGGTTGGCCAAACAACCGGCCGTAAACCGGTTTGCCGAGTGTACTTTCGGTCGCCGGAGGCCACTGCATTGAAACTATCGTCGCCCGAATCGTCAGCCAGCCGCCATAGCATAGAAACCAGGGCTGAATTCATTGATATCATGTGGATGATGGCCTTGGCGGAACGTGTAGGTTAATATGGGCTCCACGATGTCGACGAACGCCCCTGGAACCGAGCAGCTCTTGGCCGCCGCGCGCGCGGGGAAAGACTCGGCTTTGGCACAGCTATTCGAGAAGCATCGCGGCCGCCTAGAGCGCATTGCCCGATTAAGATTGGATCGGCGGCTGCAACGGCGAATCGATCCGGCCGACATCGTGCAAGACACCTACTTGGCGGTCCAACGGAAGTTTCTGCGGTTTTACGATCCTGAGGACCTCGATTTCTTCCTTTGGTTGCGTCTGGAACTGGCGCAACGCTTGGTGGACGTGCATCGTTTTCACTTGGGGGCGCAGGCCCGCGACGCCGCCTTGGACGTGTCCTTGCAACAAGGCGCGCTGCCACAAGTGACGTCCATGTCGTTGGCGGAGCAACTGCTAGGTCGTCTGACTACGCCTAGCAATGCGGCGATGCGCGCGGAGTTAAAGCTGCGTCTTGAGGATGCGATCAACAGCCTGGACCCCCAGGATCGAGACATCCTGGTGATGCGTCATTTCGAGGAGCTCACGAACTCCGAAGCGGCGCAAGTCCTTGGCATCAAGAGCTCCGCGGCCTGCAATCGTTATGTGCGCGCCATCCGGCGTTTGAAGACGGCGCTGGGCGGTCCACTCTCGTCGGAATAGAGAATGCGGCGTGAATTGTTGTGCGCGTGTACAGGCTTGGCTTCCGAGCTGGGCAGTCAATCGAACCCGTGAGCTGCGACGATGAACGAAGATTCGCATTCGTCGGCCGACCCATTCGGATGCATTGCCGACGAGTTTGTCGAGGCTTATCGGCAAGGCAAGCGCCCATCGATCGAGGAGTTCGCCCACAAATACCCGGAGCATGCCGACGAGATTCGCGAAATGCTCCCGGCGCTGGTGATGATGGAGCAGGCGAAATCGGCGCCAGGCACTCGTGTCGAACAAGTCGAGAGCGAAGATTCGCGGTTGCCCAGCCAACCGTCGCTGAAGTGTTTGGGCGACTATCGCATCCTCCGCGAGATCGGTCGCGGCGGCATGGGCATCGTATACGAGGCGGAGCAGATTTCGCTTGGCCGCCGCGTGGCGCTCAAAGTGCTGCCAACGGGCGGAGGGCAAAAACATCGCACGCGCTTCGAGCGCGAGGCGCGCGCCGCCGCCCGGCTCCACCATACGAATATCGTGCCCGTGTTCGGCGTCGGAGAACAGGACGGCGTCAGCTACTACGTGATGCAGTTCATCCCTGGGTTGGGATTGGATATCGTCTTGGATGAGGTCCGGCGCTTGCGCAGCAAGGGCGCGGCGACGCCGACGCCGGGCAGCGGCGGGCTGCGTGTTTCGCGACGCCAAACCGATGCGACGGAACTCGCGCGTTCGCTCGTTGCGGGACCGCTGAACTGGCGCGGGAAGGCTGGGGCGGCTGACGCGAAGACGGAGCATGCCGCCGAATTAACGAGCGACCTGGCCGCGGCTGAGGCGCCCATTGCGGTGTATTCCACGCCGGAAGGCCTGACGGAGCGTCCGTCGACGCCCGACGGGGCGCCGGGACGCCTGTCGGACGAGTTTTCCGTGTCCGATTCGTCCGCAAAACTTCCCAGCCAGAGCGGCCGCCGTCATCGGCACCATTCGTATGCCCATAGCATCGCGGACATCGGCCGCCAAGTGGCGGAGGCCCTGGAGTACGCGCACGGTCAGGGTGTGTTGCACAGGGATATCAAGCCAGGGAACTTGCTGCTGGACACGCATGGCACCGTGTGGGTCACCGACTTTGGGCTCGCGAAGGCCGCCGATCAGGACAATCTGACACACACCGGCGACTTGCTGGGGACGCTGCGGTATATGCCGCCGGAGGCCTTCGAGGGCCAGGCGGACCGGCGCGGCGATATCTATTCACTGGGCATCACGTTGTATGAAATGCTCGGGCTCCGCCCAGCGTTCGACGAGCGCGAGCGCGCCAAACTGATTCGCCAGGTCACCAACAACGAGATTCGCCGGCTGGAGGAGCTTAGCCCGGACGTGCCGTTGGATCTGGCGACCATCGTTCATAAGGCGATCGAGCGCGATCCCCAGCACCGCTACGGCACGGCCGGCGAGTTCGCGGCCGATTTGGATCGCTTTCTTAACGATGAGCCGATTTTGGCTCGACGCTTGACGCCCGTCGAACGATTCGTCCGCTGGGCTCGCCACAACCGCAGCCTGGCCGGGGCACTGAGCGGAATCGCGCTGTTGCTCGTCGTGAGCACGATCGTCTCGAGTGTGGCCGGCATCTATTTTTGGCGGCAAAAGACGCTCCAGGCCGAGCTGGCCGCCAAGAACGCCGAGTTGCTGCAGATCACCACTAAAAAAGAAGAGGAAGCCCGCCTGGCGGCGAGCGAGCAAGCCAAGCTGAAGAACGCGGCCCTGGCCGAGGGAGAGCGGGCGCGAGAGAACTACGAAATGGCGCGGGTAAACTATCGGCTGGCCCGGCGCGCCGTGGACGAATCGTTGAGCCAGATCGCCAACGATCCCGTATTGTCTTCGCTGGGCATGCAGCCGCTGCGCAAAGAACTGCTGCGCGACGCGCTCGAGTTTTACGACCAATTCCTGCAACAGCAGAAAGACGATCCCACGCTGCGCACCGATCTGGCGGACGCGCTCGATAAAGTGGGACAGATTACGGCCGAGATCGGCTCGCCGACCGAAGCGCTCGCGCACTACGAGCGCGCCTTGGCGTTGCGTGACGAATTGCTGGCCGCCGACGGCGGCCGGGAGGACCAGCTCGTCGCTCGATCGCTGGAACGCGAGGCGATCGGGCGATTGCAGCTTCACCTGGGTCGCCTCGACGAGGCGACCGCGTCGTTGCAGACGAGCTACGACGAATGGAACTCGCGTCCCTCCGCTCCGGACGCCGTGGCCATCCAGGCGAGAATCCTCGAATCTCTCGCGAACGTTGCACTGATGAAGCCGGACATGCATTTGGCCCTCCGGCGTTACAATTCTTTGTACAGGCTGTTGGAAGAGGAAGTCGCCCGCCTGGATGGACAACCCCAAGCGGATCAACTGCGGCTGCAACTGGCACGCGCCGGGAGCGGAATCGCCAGCTTGAACGTGCGCATGGGACATTTGCAACGCACGTTCACGTCCGCCGGAGTCGACCTGACGCCCGCCGATTTGCTGTCGCAGTCGCGCGCTTCGCTGGAGACGCTCGAGCGGAAACTATCCGACGGTCCGCTGAGAAATGAAGTGCGCCGTGAGTTGGCGGCCACCTTCGAAAAACTCGCGACCTATCACCAGGCCAGGCAGGCGCTTCTACCGGCGGTCGAGGCGCAACGGCTGGCCAGGCCGCTGCGTGAACAACTGGCGGACTCGAATCAGTTGGTCAGCGAATTCCGCGCCGAGCTCGCCGAGAACTTGCGCGGCGAGGCGCGATTGGAACTGCAGAACCAAAATGCGGCGCACGCGACAGAACTGCTGGAAGAGGCGATTCGCCACCAGCGATCCGCTTTGGCAGCGGCGCCGGACGCGGCCAGTTATGTCCTCGCCCTGGCCCGGCTGCTGGCCGACCAATCCGGCGCGCTCGAACGAACCGGCCAAGCGGCGGCCGCCCTCCCAGCGATGCTCGAAGCGGCGGAACTGTGCGAACGATTGCCGACGCCTGGGCGGGAGGTGCTGGACCTCACAGCGGCCTGCCATGCCAAAGTCGTCGGCCTGCTGTCCACGTCGGCCGGCGGCGCCGCAGGCGATGCCGCCGAACTTCGTGAGCGGCACGCCGACCTTGCGATCGCCGCCCTGCGGCGGTCGCTGCAAAGCGGGATTGTCGACTATCGCTTGTTGGAGAAGGAGCCGGCTTTCGCGATCCTTGAGGGGCGTCCCGCGTACGACGCCCTGAAACAGGAGCTTGAGGAACTGAGTCGCGCGTGGCAATGGCATGAGGATATCGACGAAGCCGCCAGGGTGGCTGCCGAAACCGGCAAGGACTTGTTGGTCTATTTCAGCGGCTCGGACTGGTGCCCGTGGTGCATGACGGTGCGCCAGAGCATCTTGGACCGAGAAGAGTTCTTGCGAGCGGCGACGGCGAATTACGTGCTCGTGCTGATCGACTTGCCGCAATTCAAGCCGAGGCCGGCCAACGATCACCGCAATCGAGAGTTGAGGGCGAACTGGGGGGTTGACTCGTATCCATCGTTCGTGTTCTGCGATGCGAAGCTGCGACGTTTTGCGTCCACCACACTCGATGATGCCGACGTGAATCAACTGGATTCGCTTGCGCAATGGTTGGATGCGCTCAAGACGTTGCACCAGAGGCGCGTGGAGCGGGACGCGACGTTGGCGGCCGTGGATGCCGCGCCGGCGGCGGATCGCCCACGCAAGTTGGTCGAGGCTTACTCCGGCATCTCGCCCGCGTTTCTCCAGGACTTCGGGCCGGACGCGAATCTGGCTTTGCTTACCGCCAAGATCGAACTCGCGCCCCACGATGCGGCCGCCCACCGCGCTCGAGCGGACTGGTATGTCCGTCGCAAGGAGTGGTCGCCTGCCTTGGCGGATCTGCTGAAAATCGTCGAACTTTCGCCCAACGACAGCGAAACTCCGATACTGGCCGCTACCGCCTGCGTGCTCGCCCAGGACCGGGACGCCTGGGAGCAGTTGGTGGAGACGCTGCAGGAACAAAAAGCTGTCGCCACCGATCCCGTGGCGGCGGAGCGCGCGGCTAAGGCCATACTGACGTTTCCGGACGACGAGCGATTCTTGTCAGCGGCGAGCACGCTCGCGGAACGCAGCACCACTCTGGATACAACCCACTGGGTCGTACCATTTGGCTGGGCCATGCGCTGCTGGGCGGAGTATCGCTTGGGTCACCATGACGCGGCGATTGCATTCGCGAATCAGGTGTTGGCCCATCCCGAGCGCATCTGGTTCCGTGATATGGAAGTGTTGTTCATCAAGTCCATGGCCCATCAACGACTCGGCCAAGGCGCTGAGGCGTTCGACGCCTGGCGTCGAGCCACGGAGATCCTTGATGAGCGCGAACATTGGTCTGAGTTCGGCTTGCATAGCAATTGGCACGACTGGCATATCGGGCGGTTTCTTCAGTCAGAATCCGAGCGCCTGTTGGCCAAGAACGAAACATTTGTGGCGGCCAGACAGGGCCGCGCCGAACTCGCCAGCGTCGTGGAGTGGCGCGGCCTGACCAACATGGAGGCGAAGTCGGCCGCAGGAGCGGTGTTGATCATGCAATCGGACGGCTCGGTGCTGGCCAGCGGCGTCGAGCCGGACCAGGATATCTACACCCTCACCGCGCCACTCGATCTCCACGGCGCCACGGCACTGCGGCTCGAGGTCCTCCCCGACGACAGCTTGCCGGGAGGAGGACCGGGCCGAAGGGATGGCTTCTTCCTGTTGACGGGAGTCCGAGCGCGTGTGCTGTCCGACGGCGCCGCGCCCCAAGTGCTGAGACTGATCGATGCCGCTTCGGATAGCCGCCTTTCACGCACGTACGAAGTGAAGAATGCGCTGTTTCCCGATGCGTCGAGTGGTTGGGCCGTTGCTCCCGGCCGGGCGCACGAAGCGGTCTTCGTTTTGGCCTCGGACGCGGAACGCGATGCGCAGGCTCGACTGGAAGTCACGCTCGAGTTTCAAGGGCAAGAAGACGACGGGAAACTCACATTGGGACGCTTTCGCCTTTCCGTGGGTTACGGACCATTTGCGCTCGTCGCCGCCCGGGCGCGCTGGGCCGCCGATCAGAACGCAGTCGACCAGCTTGTGTCGATGGGCGTCGCCCGCGCGATTCAGGGCCGCCACGCCGAGGCGGCCCGATACTTCGCACAAAGTCTGTCGGAAGCAAACACGGAAAGCGCCCGCCAAGAAGTCCTTAAACTCGCCCTTCCCTTTGCGGGCACGCTTGCGGCATTGCGCGAGCTACAGCCGGACGAACCCCGGTGGGCGCTGGCGTCAGCCAAACGCGACATGGATAACGGTCAGAACGAACAAAGCCGACGCGCGCGACGCGCGGCGATCACACTTCTGGAAAGCCGCCTGGCGGCGCAACATCAAGACGCTGATGCCGCGCAGTTGCTGGCGAATGCGCTGCTGGAGGAGGCGCCGTCGGATTGGTCGCCCGTGGAAGCTTTGGAGCTGACGGCTGACAATAAGGTAATTCTGACGTCTCTGGAGGACGGCTCGATCGCCGCCTCCGGAGCGAATCCGGACAACAGCGTCTACCAGGTTAGATTTCGCCCAACCCGCGGCGACGTCGCGGCCGTACAAGTTCAAGCGATTTCCGATGCCGGCGCGACCGGCCCGGTGGGCCGGTCCGACAACGGAAACTTCGTGCTCACGCGATTCATGCTCCACGCGGATGGACCGGTCGCGATTGCGGGCGCCAGCGCGGATTTCAGCCAGCCGACGTTCCCGGTTGCCGCCAGCCTCGACGATGACCCGGAGTCCGGTTGGGCCGTCCTGCCGTTTCCTTATGACTCGCACCACGCATCGTATATCTTGGCGCAACCGGTCGATTGGACATCCCGCACGGTTACGGCACGACTGGAGTTCAGTCACTCGGCAGGCAAATGCAAGACCTTGTCCAGGTTTCGCCTGCTGACGACGAACGCCGAAGGACTAAGGCGCGCGGAGCTGCGCGACGCGGTTGAACGGAACGCCTTACTTGGCGCGGCGGCGGCAGGCGCGGCGTACGCGATCCATGGCGACGCCAAGAAAGCCGCGCAATGGTTCGAATGGGCAGTCGCCGAAGCTTCGCCTGAGGATGGCGCGCTGATTCTGGAACACTGCCAGCGGCAGCCGGAAATCCTCTCCCTGCTCGAGTCAAGGCTGACCAATGACGCGCGCTTGCTGGCCACCGTCGCCCGCATCAAGGCGTATGACCATCGTGACGAGGAGGCTTCGAGCTATCGTCGGCGGGCTCGCGCGCTATTCGAAGCGGATTTGCGGGGAACGATCGCCGATCGCACCGCCGCGGGATTGCTGGCGGAAGTCCTGCTCGCGGATCGTCCAACCAAGTGGGCCTTGCTTCGTCCCGGCTCGCTAAGTTCCGCGGGCGGCTCCCAACTAACGCCGCAGGCCGACGGCAGCGTTCTCGTCTCAGGCGTCAATCCACCATTCGATAAGTACACCATCGTGGCGCCGGCTGAAGTGCCAATGTTGCGAGGATTGCGGCTGGAAGCCCTGCCGGATCCGACACTTCCCGGAGGCGGCTCGGGGCGATCAGCGGACGACGGCGATTTCGCCTTGTCTGACGTTAGCGCCAGTATTGGACCGCCGAGCGAACCAGCTCCAACGCGGATCCAATGGGCCGCGGCGGCAAGCGATCACCACGTCAGCGCGGCCGATCACTACGCCAATCTCGAAATGTCGGCCGCCAATGCGATTGACGGCCGGCCGGAGACGTTCTGGGAAAACTTTCCCGTCCGCTCCGAGCCGTTGGAAGCGGTCTTCCTGGCGATGCCAATCGACGCGCCAGCGAACGCGGAGCTGACCGTCGAATTACGCTTTCAAACAGCGCCTCAGCACGGCATCGGAAAGTTTCGCTTATGGGCGACGGACGATTTACGCTTGTTCGGCGACATTTGGCGACAGCGGTTAACGGGAGGGGAATTGCCTGGTTCCACTGCCGTCGCCCTGGCCTATCTGTTAACGGGCGACGCGCAACATGCCGCATCGGCTCTCGCCGTGCGACAGCAGGGCGATCAGGCGCAAGCGGGTTTGGATCATCTGGTATCCGCGCTCGTCGCCCAACAGAATGGACGGGCTAGCCAGGCTCAGGTCGCTCTCGATCGCGCGACGGAGTGGTTGAAGCGCAATCCGGCCGACGAGGTGACCTTGGAGTTGGCCCGGCACGCTCTGCAAAGCGCGGCGAAGTACAACGCGGCGGAAGCGGAGGCAACATTGGCCACGTTCCGCAATGACGCGGAGTTGCGCCGTCTCACGGTGGCCATTGAACGCAATGAGCGCAATCCAGACCTGCGCGTCGAGCGGGCCAACTATCACGGACGACGCGGCCGTTGGGCCGAGGCCGCGACCGATCTGGCGAAAGCCGTTGAACTGCGGCCAACCGATACCTACATCGCCATGCAGCGCGCCATCGCCTTGGCGAAAATCGGTGATCTGGCAGCCCTGCGGCTTGCCTTAGACGGGATGCTCTCGCGCTGGAAGCAAACATCCGCCGCGTCGGAAGCCGAACGAACGGCCAAGGCATGCTTGATTATCCCGAACGTGTTGTCCGACTTGCAGCCGCTGGAGCGGCTCGCCGGGGTCGGCATGTCTTTGGGGCCGGACGACCAGTACTACGTCTGGCGGGTGCTGGCAAAATCGCTCGTCGATTACCGCGCGGGGCGATTTGGCGAAGTCGTCGCCAAGACGGAGGAAATCCTTCCTCATGCCGGCAATGGCGCCATCATTGTGGCGCCGCTACAGGCGCTGCAAGCCATGGCAAAGTACCGCTCCGGAGATGTCGTCGGCGCCCGGATCGCCTATCAGGAAGCCGAGCGCTTGTTCGATGAACAATTCCCCAGACTGCCGGAACAAGACCTCGGCAACAGTTGGCACGATTGGGTGGTCGCCGAGTTGCTGCTGGAAGAGGCCCGTGCGACCGTGCTAGTGCAACACCAATCAGAGCCGGTTCCGTCACGCTGACATTTGCTTAAAGGCACCGGACAGCGTGAAACATTCACCGAGGAGAGGCCTTCGAGGTGGTAGATGTGACCTCGTGCTGGAATTCGCGAATCGCGATGTATCGACGAATTCGACCGCCTGCTCTCATTGATTCGCAGGCTATCGGCGAAATGCTAATCATTGCGACCAGTTTTTCTTCTATCGTCCCCCAGGTACGCGCTTCGGTGATCACGACCGAGGTTGCCAATGGCTCGCCCCCCATGTACCTCCGGTCGATCTCACCGACGCAGGTTGCGGGGAAAACGTGGCGGCATCGTGGCGCCGGACCGACATTACTAGGACCAATCTATTGCGCGCTTAGGACACACCCTCAGGGCGCAACAAACGCCGAGGCTAAATTCCAGGGGCCCCACTGTAGGGCCAAAATCGCCCAAAAGATCGGCACGGTGGAAGTTGACATGGGAACGACCTCCTGGAGAGCCCCGCTGACGACCTCGACAAGGTGCGCTCGATGGAGCGCGTGGGGAAAATCGCTCCTCGGCGCGATGCTAGAGCGACCTTTCGCGGAGCAAAAGGTACGCTGCTATCGCGGAGCTTAGCGTCGCTCGTCGAGCCAGCCTAAGATCGCAGTGTCCCAGTGATTGCCCAAGTCCAGCTGGAGTTCTCGCGACTTGCGGGGACGCAGTGTGAACACCAGATCGCGCGACGCGTCGCGCTGGCGCGCTGATGGCGTCTCTCGCACTTCCGTGGTGAACAATGCCGCCGCAGGAGTAGCCGACGCGACCGAGAGCACGGCGGGCCCAACCGCGCCGAAGTTGTTGCGGACGTTATTCAAGTCGATGATGTTAACCACGCCGTTGCCGTCCGTGTCGCCCAAGCCGTCGCCGCCGAAGTTGTTGCGGACGTTGTTCAGGTCGACGATGTCGACGACGCTGTCGTTGTTTGTATCGCCAAGGAGCGGCCCGCGCAGGTCGAGCCGCACCGTGGCCACCTCGGACTGCAGCCCGCCGATCAGTTCCAGATCGAAGCTCAGATCCGAACTGTTGCCGGAAGATTGATGGATCTCCACGGCGAGCACGTTTTTGCCCAGTTGCAGGTCAGCGGGATCGACGACGAACTCGACGAACGCCTCTTCCTGCGCATCGCCAACCGCGGGGCCCGCCGGTGTCGTGGAACTGGCTCCGGCGGCAAGGTTTGAGTAGCCGACCAATGCGCCGTTCAAGAAGATGCCGGCGCCGTCATCGCGCAATATGCGCAGCTTCAGCGACGCGTACTTGTCGAGGTCATCGACCTGGAATTCGTGACGGAAATAGGTGGTGATGTACTTTTGACTCGAATTCGGGCCGAACGACACGAGCGAGGTTTCGTCGCCGTCGCCGTAGCCCAGTTGCGCGGCGCCGACGGCCCAGCCGGAGTCGTCGAAGTCGCGCGTGCGCCAGGCCGTCCCCTGATTGCTGCCATTGTCCAGGTAATGCCACGCGGAACCTAGGGGGACGATCGTTGTTGGCACGCCTTGTTCGGCCACGTAGCTGAAACTGGCCGGGCCGATGTAATCCGCCTCCGGCAGGTAAGTGAAGGATCCATCCGCGTTGAATTCCACGGCGCCGTGATTTGGCTGAGCAACAAGTCGCGCGCGCAAGGGATCAAGTTGCGAGTCGAAATCGTTGGCCAGAACGCCCAAGCCGCCAATGGTGAACGGCTGATGATGGGGCGCGATGTAGGCGTCGTCGACGGCAGTGGGGCGTTCGTCGCTCGAACGCAGAAAGTCGATCCAGTTGATGTTGAACAAGCCTCCGGGAGCGCCGCGGAAGACGAGCGCCAGGCTTTGTAGTCCGCTTACGGTTTCGAGGGCGGCAGTGACGTTCTTGTAGACCTGCCAGTCTCCGGTGGGCGTCACGCTGGCCGTCCCCAGGAGCGAACCCAGTTGGTGATCGGCGCGGATTTCGATCGTTCCGCCGGGGCCGGCGGACGCGACGCGAAAGCGGAGCGCACCGATATTGGTCAAATCGGCCGGGCGGAGGATCAGGTAGTCGTTGTTTTCGATGAACCCCACGTTTTCGCCGCCGCCGGCCCGATCGCTCGTCGGCTCGACCTGGATGCCAAATGCCGAACCATAATGTTCGGCTTCCATGCGCCGCGGACGCAACACGGCAGCCTCGCGCGCGGTAAATGGGCCAACGCCCGGCGCACCGTGGTCGGTGTAGCGTGCCTCGACCACGAGGAACAAGTCGTCGCCATCGCCGCCGTGACCCGCAGGGGCTTGAATTGTGCCGATGCAGCCGTTGTATTCCTCCAACGGATGCGAGTGCGTGTCGTGCCCTTGAAAGAGTTGCACGACGACGTCGCCGCAGTCGATGCCGCCGTCGTCGGTGTTGCCGTCCTCGGCGTCGTAGACTTGCACCCGGAAGTTGATGAGATCGCCCCAGTCGTACATCAGCCCCTCGCCTGGCGCAATGAGCGTGATCTCCGGCGCGGTGTTGCCAGCGGCGATCGGCACGGTAGCCACGGCGGAGTTGCCGTCGAGGTCCATGACGGTGAGCGTGGCGAGATAATCGCCCGCGACGGTGTAAGTGAACGAGGCGTCTGGCTCAATCGAGTCGATGACGCCGTCGGTCGTAAAGTCCCAGGCAAAGGTGACCGGGCCGCCATCGCCGTCGCGGGAACCGGCGCTTGAGAAATTCACTGTGAGCGGAACCTGCCCAGCGCCGACATCGGAACTCGCGACCGCGATGGGTGGGCGGTCGTTCTTCAGGTAATCGATGCGGATCAACTGCGAATCGGCGTTGTTTCCGCCGAATCCGGTGCCCCATTCGATCATATAGATGGCGCCGTCGGGCCCGATTGTCATGTCCATCGGGCGCCGCAACGACAGGCTCGGCAGGAAAGGATTGATCGCCAACAGATTGCCGGCGTCGTCGAGCTTGACCTCCTTGATCCAATTGTTCGACCACTCGTAAATGAACACCGTGTCATCGAAGTACCCGGGCAGCTTGCGCTCGGACACGAGCGCATCGTCGAAGTGGTAGACTGGGCCCCCCATGGCGGTGCGCCCGCTCGAATTGCCCAGTTCCGGAAACTCCGGGGACGTGCCGTACGGGTACCAAATCCAGGCCGGTTGCGCCAGCGGCAGTTGTTGCGAGCCGGTGTTATTCGGGGAGTTGTTGATGGGCGCCGCGGGATTGTAGGCTGGGCCGGAAGTGTCCGTGGCGAAGTCGTATTCGCGGTACGCCTGGTTGTCGCCAACGAAGTAGGGCCAACCGTAGTTGCCGGCCCGCCGCGCTTGATTGAATTCGTCGTAGCCTCTTGGGCCGCGTGCGGCGTTTGGACTGCTCGCATCAGGGCCGACCTCGCCCCAGTAGAGCCAACCGGTCTCCGAGTCGACGGCGATGCGGAACGGATTGCGATTGCCCATCACATACACCTCGGGGCGACCATTCGAACCGTCCGCTGGAAAAAGATTCCCCTCGGGGATCGTATACCCGCCGTCATCGGTTGGCTGAATGCGGAGAATCTTGCCGCGCAGGTCGTTGCGATTTCCGGAGCTTTTTTGCGCATCCCACGGAGAGCGTCCAGGCCGTTCGTCGATCGGCGCGTAACCGTTCGACTCGAACGGGTTGGTGTTGTCGCCGGTGGAGATGTATAGCGAACCATCCGGGCCGAATGTAAGCGAGCCGGCGGAATGGCAGCACTGAGCGCGCTGCGTGGGGATCTCCAGCAACACTTTTTCGCTCGTCATGTCGAGCTGATTGCCGACAATCGTGAAGCGCGACACATGCTGCTTGGCGACTGTCCCAGGGGGTGAATAGAACACATACAGCCACTGGTTGGCATCGAAATTGGGATCGAGCGCGATACCCAGCAGGCCGTCTTCGTTGCCGGTGTAGACGTTGATATGGCCGAGCGTGGCAGTCACGCCGGTTACGGGCTGATAAACTTTCACGTCGCCGCCGCGCTCGACAAAGAACACGCGGCCGTCGTTCGCGACGGCCAGCTCCATCGGGTTGTTCGTGTTGCTGTCGAGCACTACTTTTTCGTAGTTGCTTTCGATCGTGGCGCCGCAATCCCCCTCGACCGCACCGGCCGCCCATTCAATGCCGCCCAACAGGTGCTGCCGATAGAGCGGCTCGCTGTACGTGCCGGCCGTGTGCCCGAGGCCCGTGTACCAGGAACGTCCGCCGTCATAGTCGTGGCACCAGGAGATCGGATGGTCGTAGCCCATCGCGCCGCCGTCGTAGCTGTCCTCGTCGAGCGTCATCAGCACGTGCACGTCGCCGCGCGGGTTGGTGGCGTAGTTGTACCACTCGTCGGTGCGGACCCATTCCTTGGGCAAACCTGCCGACGAGGGATGCGCTGAATCGAGCACTCTGACCGTGGCCGTCGGCGTGCCCGGCGGATGGCTCTGGAAGTACGCTCCGACCAGTTCGCCGTACCAGGCCCAGCCGTACTCTGTGTCCGCCGCGGCGTGGACGCCGATGTAGCCCTTGCCTGCCTGGATGAAATTCTCGAAGGCGGTCTGTTGCTCTGCATTCAACACATCGCCAGTCGTGCTCAGAAACACCACCGCCTCGAAGTCGGCGAGATCAACATCGTTGAAGATCGCAGCGTCTTCGGTCGCGGTGACGTTGAACTCGTGTTCTACCGCGAGGGCCTGAATCGCGGCGATCCCCTCGTCGATCGAGTCGTGCCGAAACTCGGCGGTCTTGGAAAAGACCAGCACGTCGAAATCGCCGTGCAGCAAACGGCGATCCTCGAGCGACTCCAGATGAAACCGACGCGCCGCGCGACGAGCGCGCGAATCCCAGCGATGCGAACGCGACATGGCCTGCTTCTCCCCGCCCAGTGAGCGCGCGAAGCCTCTGGGCAATTGTCACCGATCGTCCCGGACTACCGGCCGTTCAGCCGACGTCTATCACCGCAAACTATAAACGCGGGACGTGCGTGTGGGAAGAAAAAGGGGTGTTAGAATTGTGTGTAGCGCTTTTCGAGACGTCGACGTCACGGTTGTTCATACGCCTGGTCGAGCCACGTTCGGAGACAACCTATGTCAGCTCGCCCGCGTCTTGTGCAGCCACGAGGTCGTTCCGCCGTCGCCTCTCCGTTCCAGTAGAGCTTTAGGCGGACGCGAGGACGCTGCGAAAGTGCGAGGCAGGAAGTTCCGCTTTATTAGAATGCCCGAGGCCGCTCGAAGTTGTCTGTTCGTTTTCAGGATCGCGTTTTGCCATAGTCGGAGCTTCGAGTCGAGAGTTTCCGACAAATGCGTCCAATTGCATCGCCAAACGATTCGTTCGCCAAAAGTTGTTTGAGCCCGTCGGCTTGTATAATGACCTCCGTTCTACACAGCCTGTTGACAGCGAGGAGCCAATGCAACGGGGCACGATTCATGTAATGGCCGGTTGGCGTCGGACGATCGTCTTATGTGGCGTACTCTTAGCCGGCGTCGCCGGGGCCGCGGACGCGGGGTCGTATCGCCTCGCCGCGCTCACCGGCGATCCAGCGCCTGGAACCGACGCGGAGTTTCTCCGCTTCGGTACGCCCGTTATCAACGCCTCCGGTGATGTGGCGTTTCAATCGTTTTTGTCCGGGCCGACGACGGACGTTGTGCCGCATGGCGTGTTCTTGAGTTCGAAGTCGGCGACCGAGGCGTTCGCCGTGGCGGGCCAAATCGCCGACGGCGGCGGGGGCGCGCGCTTTCGCACGCCTGGACCGCCGAATGTACTCACGGCGGATCGCCAGACCTTGTTCTACGGGAATCTCGTGGAAGAGCTCGGCGTGACGTTCGAGAACAGTTACGGCATCTGGGCCGGGCAGCCAGCGGACGTGGAACTCATCGCACGCCGCGGCAGGCAAGTTCCAGGGTTGCCGCCGGGCGTGGAGTACTCGTTCTTTCTGGCGAATCCCACGGCGTCAGGCGTCATGGGGCTAGCGGCGTCGCTGCAAGGCGCGGGTGTTGATGAAACCAACAACTCGGCGGCGCTCATCGGACCCATGACCCTCGCCGACGGTCTGACGCTCATCGCGCGCACAGGCGACGCCGCGCCGGGATTGCCCGACGGTACGCGTTTCATCGGATTGGGCGCGCCGGCGCCGAACGCAAAGCGTCAATTTGCGGTCACCGCCGTCGCCCGCGACGCCACGCCGTCTCAATCCGTCATTACCGGCATCTGGCGCGGCGACTCGAGCGACTTGCGATTGCTGATTTCGTCCGAGTCCACGCCGCCGGGCGCGAAGGGTCGCGCCTTCAGCGATTTTCAAGAACCGCGCGTGAATAGCCAGGGACAGATTGCGTTCATGGCCAGCCTGGCCGCGGAGACGGAAGAAGAGTACCTGAGCAACACGGGGATTTGGGCGGGAAGCATTCATGGCGACGCCACGGAACTGGTGGTGATCGAGGGCGAAGCGGCGCCGGAGTTCGGCGCGAACGCCATCTTTCATGGCTCATCGCCGGGAGACATCGCGTACTATCCCGCATTCAGCGCTCCGGTGCTCGGCGGTTCGGGGCGGATTGCCTTCGCCGGGACGGTGTTTGGCATTGATGTCGATTACGAACACAACGACGGCGTCTGGGTCTCGGATCCGGGCGATCAAGGTTCTGGACGAGTACGCACGCTCGTCGCGAAGGAGGGGGAACGACCTCCAGGACTGCCCGACGGGACGCGCTTCGTCGGCCAGGACTTCGGCGAGGACATCATCTCGGCGTTCGAACGACCGCTACTGAACACGTCCGGCCAAGTGGCGTTTGAGGCCTCGATGACGGATGAGTCGGGCCATCTCGGGCGTGGAATTTGGGCCACCGATCGCAACGGCGATCTCCAATTGGTCGCCCACACGGGCATGTATTTGGAGCCGACGCCCAATCTTGGCGGCACGATCGCATCGCTGAGAATGCACGCTGGCGGGAGCAGCGACAATGGCTACCTCGCGGCGCTGAACGGTGCCGGACTGATTGCGTTCAGCGTGGAATTCTCGCACGGCGCCGAGGCGGTGATCGTCGCGTCTCTACAGGAGGGAGACTTCGACGTCGATGGAGATGTCGACATCACGGACCTGAACATCGTGCGCAACAATTTCGCGTGGACCTTCGACATCTTCGATCTGAACAAGGTGCGCAACCACTTCGGCGAAGGCCCACCGACGACAAGTGTGCCGGAACCGGGCGCGTGGTCGCTCGCTGTGATCGCGACGCTTGCGGGAATTGGTATGGCACGTCGGCGCTACGGCGACATCCGTTTCCCTGGCAGGCGCGTACGATAATTCGGACGCAGCCCTCGGCAGTGATAGACGCCGCCGGGAGGAAGATTGCGGGCCACGGGGCGGAAGTGAACCTCCTCGAATAACCGCGTGTACATCCGCCGATATACGAGCGGCACCAAGGTTTGCTGCGTGAACCAGGCTTGTTGGCCCAGCGCCGCGAACGCGCCGAAAATCGCTGCCACAGCCCGCCGCGGAATGTACGGCAGCGCCAGACAGGAGATCATCACGTCGATGCGATCCCATTCGTAACGCGCGGCGATGTCGATCAAATTCCCGGCGTCCTCCACGAGCACGTTCGCGCGTGGGCAGCGCTCGCGCAGCACCGCGGCGAAGTCAGCGTCGATCTCCAAGGCGAACAGCCGCGACTCGGGGTGCATCCGCGCGCAGATCGCTTCGGTCACCGGCCCGGTGCCGGCTCCCAACTCCACGATGATTTGAGGCCGATCCGGGTTGACGTGGGCACAATGCGCTTTCGCCAGGAACGAGCTGGAAGGCCGCAACATGGCCACTTGCATGCCGTGCTGCCGGAACTTGCGCAAAAATGACGGCGCCTTGGCGCAATAGATTCCCGTCGAGGCGTTGGGGGTGTTCATGATGTTTTCCGGGATCCTTTCTAAATGCGGTCGCGACACACGTGTAATCGAACTGTCGCGGCGGTCGTGCGGCTGCACCCGGTATAAACGAACACCAGCGCCCAGAGCGCTTGCAGTCCGACAATGACGGGAGGCGACCAAAGTGCATGCAGGCCGCCGAACAACGTCAACTCGGGGGCCGGCTGGTCAGCAATGAGCCATGCGACGAACGCACTGAATACCACAATCGCCAGCGCCATCCACTGGTAAGCGGTGATCTTGCCCGCGCCACGTTCGTCAGCGCGAAGCAATTCGGAGGCGAAACGCCACAACTGGCTCACGACGAGCGCCGTGAGAAACCCCGTGCGATAGTAGCCGCCCAGGTACAATGCTGTGGCCGCGAAGGCAGTGAGGGTCAGTACCACGGTAGTCATCGCTTGCACCGGCACGAGCAGAATGCCCGAGAGGCCGCCTTCGTGCGCCGCTTTTTTGGTTTCGCTGATGAAACGGAAGCCGCGATTGCCGAGGAGTCGAGCGACAAGCGGCGGGCATTCGATAAGTGGAATGCCGTAGCAACAGCCGAAGCTGATGCAGGCCAGGCGGCCGATCCCTTCCCCCACCACCAGCGCAATGCTGGCCGCCGCGAGCGTGGGTCCGAGC
>Ga0073934_10005804_pt1 | contig 18644 bp, 14 predicted proteins | sample LarsenN4metaG_FD_76834 | JGI IMG/M metagenome (GOLD analysis project Ga0073934, IMG submission 76834) | Hot spring sediment bacterial and archeal communities from British Columbia, Canada, to study Microbial Dark Matter (Phase II) - Larsen... ... | reverse complement strand
GTATTCGGATGGCAAGTCGAACGCGTTGAAGAATATTTCCTTCCACGTGAAGCCCGGGCAGGCGGTTGCCTTGCTTGGGTCGACGGGTTCCGGCAAAACATCGTTGGTGAATCTCCTCCCCCGCTTCCACGAATACACGGGAGGAAGAATCCTGCTCGATGGCGTGGAGTTGAAGGAGTACTCACGGTCGTACCTGCGCGGGCAGATCGGTATCGTGGAACAGGAGCCGTTCCTGTTCAGCCGTTCGATTCGCGAGAACATCACCTATGGAGTGGGACGGGAGGTTTCGCAAGAAGAAGTGGAACGCGCCGCAAAAGCCGCCGCCATCCATGATGTGATCATGTCGTTCCCTGATGGATATAAAACCATCGTCGGCGAAAAAGGCGTGACCCTTTCCGGCGGGCAAAAGCAACGCACGACGATCGCTCGTACGCTGTTGAAGAATCCGCGCATTTTGATATTAGATGATTCAACGTCATCGGTTGATACCGAAACCGAAGCGGAGATCCGCGGCGCGTTGAACGAATTGATGGAAAGCCGAACAACGTTCATCATCGCGCATCGCATTCAGTCGGTGATGATCGCCGACTTGATCCTTGTGCTGGATAGAGGCGAAGTCGTTCAGATGGGAACGCATAAGGAATTGCTCGCTCAAAAAGATGGAATGTATCGTCGAATTTACGATATCCAGACGCGGATCGATGAAGAATTGGAAATGGAAATGGCTAGAGTGAATTGAGCCTCGTTGGTCGAGTAGCCCCGCGCAAGTCGGGGCGTATCGAGACCAAAGGTAACCTGTGAGCAATTGATTACATGAAAACAGTGGTGTGGTTTCGATACGGCGCGCGAACGCCGCCTACTCAACCACCAAATGTAACGGAGAATGAAAAATGTCCGAAGAATTAATCGAACTCGAAGAAGAAGAACACACAAGTCAGCTCACCGCGCCGGTGTTCAAACGGATCTTGAGCTTGCTCAAGCCGCATTGGAAGTGGGTGCTTGGATTCCTCGTCACCATCGCGGCAACCTCGGCGACGGATGCATACTTCACATACCTGAACAAGGATATTGTCGATATTGGCATCAACCTGAAAGACACCGCCGCGCTGACCCGAATCGCATGGCTGTATGGTTCGATCATCATGTTCCAAGCCGCGAGCGTGTTCACGTTCATCTACCTCGCGGGCGTGCTCGGCGAGCGCGTGCAATACGACCTGCGTAAGATGCTGTTCAACCATTTGCAGGAGTTATCGCTTTCGTACTACGCACAAAACGCGGTGGGACGGTTGATCGCCCGCGTCACGTCGGATACGGGCCGCGTCTCTGACCTGCTCACATGGGGCGTGGTGGATACGACCTGGGCGGTGATGAACATCATTACATCGCTCACCTTCATGGCGATCATCAACTGGAAACTGGCATTGATCGTTTTCACTGTCATCCCGTTGATGATCTTCATCGCAGTCAAATTCCGCCAGTATATTTTGGTGGAATACCGCGTCTCGCGCCGCACCAACTCCAAGATCACTGGTGCGTTCAACGAGAACTTTCAAGGCGTGCGCGTGGTGAAAGCACTGCTCCGCGAGGACGAAAATACAAAAGAATTTCAAGAGCTCACCGGCAGGATGTACAAAGCCTCGTATCGCGCCGCGTGGCTCTCTGCGCTCTTCCTCCCCACCGTGCAGATCATCGCCGCGCTCGCGCTCGGTATCATCGTTGGCTATGGCGGAAACCAGATCACCATTGGGTTGATGACCATCGGCGGGATTCAAGCCTTCGTTTCATATCTCACGTTCATGATGTGGCCCGTGCAGGACCTGGCGCGCGTCTACGCGGAGATGCAGCACTCCATCGCGTCGGCGGAACGGATCTTCAAATTGATCGACACCCCTCCCGAGGTCCACGATAGACCCGATGCCGTCGAAGCGAAAACGCTGATGGGCGAGATCGAATTCGATCATGTGGATTTCTACTACGAAGATCGCAAACCTGTGCTCACTGATTTCTCGTTGAAGGTCAAGCCCGGCGAGATGATCGCACTTGTCGGTCCCACAGGCGGAGGCAAATCCACGATCGTGAACCTTCTGTGCCGGTTCTACGAACCACGCGCAGGGACAATTCGAATCAACGGGCGAGATTATCTGGATTACAAACTCGCCTCGATTCACAGCCGTATCGGAATCGTGCTCCAGACGCCGCATCTTTTCTCCGGCAGTGTGCGCGACAACATCCGCTATGGACGGCTAAATGCAACCGATGAAGAGGTGACCGAAGCCGCGAAGATCGCCGGCGCGCACGACTTCATCGTGACGCTCGAAAAGGGCTACGACCACAACGTGGGCGAAGGCGGCGGATTACTATCCGTTGGGCAGAAGCAGTTGATCAGTCTCGCGCGAGCCGTGCTTGCCCGACCCGAACTCTTCATCATGGACGAAGCCACCTCCAGTGTGGACACGCTCACTGAGGCGCTCATACAGCGCGGCATGGAAGCGTTGATGCAGGGACGCACGTCGTTCGTTATCGCGCATCGCCTCTCGACCATCCGTAAGGCGAATCGAATCGTTGTGATCGAAAATGGAAGTATCGCCGAACAAGGCTCACATGCCGAGCTCCTCAAACAGCGCGGACATTACTACCGCCTGTACACGCAACAGTTCAGGCACGAGCTGGAAGCGCAGTATGGGTTTGATGAAGCCGTTGGTGCTGTGAAGAAAGAAGAAGAGCCCGAATCGATGGCGGCGGATTAGGAGCCCAAAGTAGTTTATGCAGACGACATACATCTCCGGCGGTTACACCGCCGGAGATGTTGCATCGTGATAGCGGCGATACTTCTAAAGTAGTTTAGACAGGAGAGATTGATTTGCTTATTCTTCTGGTGTATAGTTCTTCTCAAGCTAGTTAATCAAATAAATTGGGAGCATGAAACGTGGGAAAAAATCATTGTAGTTGCAACCCCAAAGATGTAGTTCCATCCAAGCATTTTTACGCAAAAGGCAAAGTGGACGTTTTTATGGTCATGAGCCTGAGCGCTTATTTAACACCGGAGACAAGGGAAAATCTGGATAGGTTGCGCGGCGGGCGCGGCTTTGCCGAAGCGATAAAGAATCTCGAACCCGCCCGATTTTTTGCTCGAGACCGCGAAGAGGAAAAGGTTCTGGATAGCGGTCACGATTTTCAGGTCTTTCGCCGGCACTTGATCAAGGATTGGTTCTTTCCCACGTTCTATTTTCAGAAAGAACTGGTTGAGATACCTGACGATCCTCAATTGAAAGCCGCACTGGAACAATATGATGTTCGCGTTCGGCTATCTCGTTCAGGCTTCCTTGAAATCAAGTTAACCAAGCCCATCAAAAAAGAAGGGGAAAAACTTATAGAGATTCTTCGCAATTTGATGGAACTACGGCTTGCCAATAAAGGGAACTCCTCTGACGACCATTCTACAATGCTAAAGTTAACCTTGTTTTGTGCAGAAAAGTTTATCGAGAACCTCCCGCGGGAAATAGTGGTCAATGAAGGCACCGAGCCGGTAAAACTAACCTTGCAGCCTTTGGGTCCAAACCCTGAAACTCTGCCATATCGTCAACGGTATATTACCCTCTTCTTCGAAGAGATCTACTGTACCCACTGTTGGGGTCGGCGGATTGAAGCCGATAAATTGCGACGGGATTATATGGGAGTCCTGGCCGCCGTTGTTGAAGGCGTGCTTGTTCAGGATAGCAGGAACAATGTTAATTTTCCGGTAATCGATGAGGAATCTTACAAAAAACTTGTGGATCTTGCCAGTTGGCAGAACGATCTGTGTATTTTCGCCCCTGAACGCGCCTTGATCTATTACCCCGCCCAGAAAATATTCATCTCCGGGCGGAACAAGACCAGAGATATTGATTACAAATACTATTGGGAATGTATCAGCCGCGGCATCGAACATACTGTGGTTATTAGAACAGCGTTACAAAGCATTGCTTTCTCTACCACAGAGATTCTAGAAAATGTGCCGCGTCTCACCGAGAGAGTCGTGGATGGAGAAATCTCAAAGGAGGACACGCAGGATATTCTGCGCATGGCCCGATTGTTCTCGTACTCGTTCAAAACTCTTCCTTTCCTGCGCGATATACTTGTTCCTTCTTCTTCCTTCCGAGCCAGCTATGCAGTGAACAAATTTGAATATCTTAACGAGGTTCTTCATATCAAAGAGGTCAAAGATTACGTTGAACGGAACGTGGATGAACTGGTCAGTTTCGTTCAGTTCTTTTCAAGCATGGAACTTCAAAACGAGATCAGCAGCAACCAGAATGCCGTTGAGCGAGCTGGCACAATCATCACTATCGCCGCACTAGCTGCAGCAGCACCATCCTTTCTAATTGACTTTGTTGGTGTTCTGGGTATTCAAGAACCGATAGCAAAAAGCTATGCGGTTATCGCATTTGAAGCGTTAGCTGTAATTCTGATACTCGTTGCCACGTATTTGAGATTTGACGGAATTAAGAAAATCTTTAGAGGGTTTTGGAAACAAACGACTCGAATGCGGTAAACAATTTTTTATATAACGGTTTACGGCTCCCACTGGAAGTGAATCAATGCAACGAGTTTTGGCGTTCCCTGCACAAATTCAACACCTGCGATCCAGGCACGCCAATCGAGTCCGCCGTATTGCTCAGAGCCGGGTTTGTAAACCGTGTAGAAATTGATGTTGGTGTATTCCGCGGGCCAAGGTTCGAGCGAAAAAGTGGCAAGGTCAAGCGTGTTGTTGCAGTGCAAGGAATAATTCGCGCTGAATACTTCCTGTAATTTGGGTAGAGGTTGTTCAGAGAAAGTCCCACTTGTTTCGGTGCCGCTTCCGGGCGCGGGACCCCAACTCACCACATAATCCGACTCGAAAACCCACGCGGCTTCTTTCGGTGTGTAGTTTGCCACCGTCCCCCAGCGCCACAAGCGCAGATCCAATCCATGCTCAGGGCTGACGAGCGACTCCAGCAGATCGCCATTTGAGTTCAACATTGCGCTACGTACGTTGTTCAACAGATCGTTCACGCGCGAGTCCGTGCAAAAGGCGGATGGGGCAACATACTCCGTGAGGAAATTCGCGTTCACCCAACCGGTCCCGCCTGCGGGATTTTGGATCTCGACCCAGCGATCGCCTCCCGCGCTGGCGGCTGGTCCCGTGCGGTTAACTCCAACTGCTGTTGGTTCGAAAGAACCAACTATGGAATGTCCTGTCCCAGCGCTGGAACGAATATTTAGAACGTCACCGGCGCTCACAAGAATCACAGCGTACGGGTTGTGGATTCCCATCACTGGCGGCGATGATGTCAGGGTTGCCGCCGGCGCTACAGCCGTATTGGTAGGTGTGAATATAGGCGGCAGGGTTGCGACCGTTGAGGTGGCAATTGCAGGCGTAGCCGTTGAGGCAGTGAACGGGGTAGCAGTTTCAAATGAAGGCACAGGGGTATTTGTTGGTACTACCGGTGGTTGAGGCGCCGCGCAAGCGGTAATGATCAAAAGTGCGATGCAGATCACGATGAAATTTTTCATGACATCTCCTTCGTCATTGATTTAACCCGTCCCCTGGCTGATTTGTTCCCGACCTTGCGGTATTACTCGCGTCGTCTTTCCGATTCGTCTTGAATCTCGAAGGGCAAGCGCGTCAGTTCTGAAAGCGTTTTGCCAAACTCTTCGGCTTTGTCCTCCTCCTGAAACGAAGCCACCAGAACATGATCCTTTTTCGTTTGACTGACCAGGCGCACATCATAGAAATATCGGGTCTTTCCATCTTTGCTTTTACTCACGATCTCGACCAACAGCACCATGTTGAAACTCGATATTGCATGAGTTATAGGTCGGCGATATACGATAAAGTCGTTCGCCTCCTCGACCTCCCCACGCGAGACATCCACGATAACCTTGCGGCGCATGAACGCCAGCGCCCAACCGGGGACGACGAAAATGATGAACAGAATCGCGAAGAGGAGCAACCAGATCCACGCGCCGGAGATCAACCCGGCGTAATCACCCGCTTTGAGATATTCAATGATGCCTGCGATCACCCAATTGTAGGTAAAGTAAACGCCAAACAACAGCCACGGGATGCCGAAAATTTTCCCACCCACGCCGGGCGATCCGTTCACTTCGATGCGGGTCTTACCTTCCATTTCCCAGTGATCGTTGAGCTTCGATTTTGAGAACATTGTCTCTCCTTGTTAGTTCAATACGATTCCCTCGTTTGTGATGGATAGTTCCTTCCCGCAATTCTGACATAGCAAGGCGCTCGCCTCTCTCTTCCATTGAATCTGCCCGCACCGTGGACAGCGCATCGCAGCGGATAATTTTTTCGCGCCAACGGACTGAAAATCTCCATTCTTGCGCGCCAGCACACGGTCGAAGAACTTCCACCACTTCGTGATGACGACATCTCGCATTCCATGTTCCTCAAGCAGAGAAGTAAAAACAACTTTGCTCTTCACCTTCGCCTTTCGCCCGGACTCTTCCGTGCCGCGCGAGGTGAGCAGGATTCCGCCGGGGCGGAGTACGCGCGTCAATTCTTTCAACGGCTCGTCCATGGACGGGAACAACTCCAACACTTCGAGCGCGCAAACTGCATCGAACGACGAGTCGGAAAACGGCAAGGGCAATGCCAAATGGCGAATCAATTCAACTTGTGAGCCCTTCTCAAGCGATGATAGTTTTGCCGAAGCCTGTTCCAGCATCCCCTGCGAAAGATCGAGCGCGAGGATGTGTCCGTTGAAATCCTTATGACTGAGTAGTGCGAATGATAATCGCCCAGTTCCGGTGGCAAAATCCAGGATGGACGGTTCAGGCGCGTCTTTCAGCAAATCCAGCAATGGACGCGCCAGCATTTCTTCATCCCGCAGTTGACTCTCGCGCTTGCCCGCGTCATATTTTTTCGACCAGCGATCATACAACCAGGCCTGCACCCGCGGACCAAGATGCACGCCTTCGTAAAAATAGATCTCGCGGTCGAGCAAATAGCCGACGATGATTCCGATTGCTATGCCAATGATCCAATTTATCATGGGATGATTTTACAGCATGCGGATAAACATTCCAAGCAGTCCTGCGCCCAGCATGACGACCACAACTGTCGCATTCATTTTCCAGCGATACAGCATCAATAATGCCAGGGCAAATATCCCAACGGCGGGCAGGTCAGAGAGCGCCGCTCGTAAAAGTTGAATGGCAGTTGCGGTGATCAGACCTACAACAGCCGCGGTGATGCCATCTAGAAACGAATGGACTCTCTGGTCATCCACCAGTTTCTCGAAGAAATCATGTCCGATCAGTGTGAAAGAGAAGGCGGGTAAGAATACACCCGCTGTGAGCGCCAAGGCGCCAAGCGGACCTCCACCAAGATAACCCACAAAGGTCGAGAAGATGATCAGTGGCGCGGGGAGAATGCTGGAAAGCGCAAGCCCATCGAGGAATTGCTGATTCGTCATCCACGCGCCGGAAACAACGGCATCCTGCTGAAGAAAGGGAATCGCCGTGTACGCGCCGCCGAAGGTGAGCAATCCCGTGCGCAGACCATACCCGAACAGCTCCAGAATTGTTGGCGTTGTGAGAGATAGAGTCGTTACCGTGAGAGGCAAAAAAAGAATTGGAGAAATCGAAAGTTTTGTACGTTGTGCCAGCGCGTAAATCAATCCGCCCGAGGCAAGAACCAGCAAAAAATTCATCTGTAGCAATGTTGCGACGCCGGACGCAAACGCGATTCCCCACAGCCACTTATTGTGCAAGGCATGGCTTCCGATGCGGTGTACTGCGCGCACGATCAACGCTCCCACGGCGGCTTGAAAGCCATAGAACACGCCTGAGAAAGCGACAGAATTTATCCCGTGTGTGAGATAAAACCCTGAAAGTGAAAACATCAACACAAAACCAGGGAGCATAAACCCGAACCCGGCAAGCAACCCGCCAATTCGCCCTCGGGCGATCATGCCGAAATACACGCATAACTCATGCGCTTCGGGTCCCGGCAGTACCTGATAGACCGAAAGCACGCGGTTGAATCGCTCCGAAGAGATCCACCTTTCTTCATCGACTAATTCCTGACGAATCATCGCGATCTGCGCGACGGGTCCGCCCCAGGCGAGCAAGCCGAATTTGAGAAAGCGCAGGAACAACTGCCAATACGAATGATATGGTATCGATCTTACTTGCTCCACGCGCGTTGCCTCATGGCTTCATACAGAATCAACGCGGTCGAAACCGACACATTAAGCGAATTCACTATTCCTCTCATCGGTATTTTCACTTTTACATCCGCGTTCGTGAGCCAAAAATCGGACAACCCAACATCTTCTGCACCGACTGCGATCGCGATTGGCTCACGTAAATTTATGTTGGAATAAATTTCATCCGCCGATGGAGTCGCGGCTGCGATGCGGATCTCTCTGCCTTTCAGCCATTTCAACGCGGACGCGTTATCGCACTCGACGATTGGTACGCTGAAAACCGCGCCGCGGCTTGCTCTCACCACGTTGGGATTCCACACATCCACGCGTGCATCGCAGACGAGAAGCGCATCCACACCGGAGGCGTCGGCAGTGCGGAGTATCGCGCCGAGATTGCCTGGTTTTTCGATGGATTCAGCGACAACGACAAGCGGAGTTTCGTTTGGTTGCAAATCGCCCAACGTTTTGCGCGGAATAGGAAAGATTCCCAGCCACCCATCCGGGTTTTCGCGGTACGAGACCTTTTCGAAGACCGCGCGGGTGACGGTTAAATGTTCACTGGCGGATACTATCAACTGGCGTGAGGCAATTTCAGGCGCGGAAAGAAGCGTTGTTGGTTTGTGTCCCGCCGAGATAGCCAGTTGAATCTCATCGAATCCCTCTACGAGCATTAAGTTATCCGTTTGGCGAGTCTTTTTATCCTCGCGCAACTTCACAATATGCTTGACGCGCGGGTTCTGTGCGCTGGTGATGTCCATCACTTACCGGTGCCGAATTTCCAGAAGTTGATCAGGAAGACAATCCCGGTGGCGATATACGCGCCGAGGCCTGTGCTGAGCGCGGCGACAAGATAAGTCAGCGAACGCAAAGAGGTCGACAGCATAATATCTCCTTACTTTTTCAAAAGCAGGCAGGCTGCCCGATGCGTCTGGCTTAATTCGATCAACTGGGGATCCTGGGTCATGCAAGCATCGAAAGCGACAGGGCAGCGCGGATGAAAACGACAGCCGGTTGGTAAATCGATGGGATTCGGCGTTTCGCCCTGCAAAATCACGCGCTTCTTTCTCATGCGCGGGTTGGGAACAGGAATCACCGAGAGCAGCGCCTGCGTATACGGATGTTGGGGATTATCCAGCACCTCGGTCATGGTGCCAATCTCTACGATGCGACCAAGATACATGACAGCAACACGGTCTGCAAAATAGCCGACCGTACCCAAATCGTGCGTGATGAAGATGACCGAAATGCCGCGGGACTCGCGCAGGTCTGCGAGCAGATTGATGATCTCTGCACGGATAGATACATCCAACATTGAAACAGGTTCATCGGCAAGCAAAAGATGCGGTTCCAGCACAAGCGCACCCGCAATGACCACGCGTTGACGCTGTCCGCCGGAGAGTTGATGTGGAAAACGATGCAGGTAACTGTCCGCTGGTTTCAAGCCGGCATCTTCCAGCGCGCGGCGGACGCGCTCGCGGCGATCCTCGTGATTGGGTGCAATGCCATGAACGACCAATGGCTCAGAGACGATTTCTTCGATGGATTGGGTTGGGTTCAGCGATTCGTATGGGTCCTGAAATACCATTTGAATTCGTTGGCGAAAAGCTTTACGCTCCGCGTTGTTGGCGTGCGTGATGTCTATGCCTTCGAAGAAGATCGAACCTTCTGTGGCTTCTTCCAGCCCCATTAAGGTAAGTGCGAGGGTTGATTTTCCGCATCCGCTTTCGCCGACCAGCGCGATGACCTCACCGCGTTTCAATTGCAAGCTGACATCGTCTACGGCATGGATGAAGTTCTCCGCGCGCGAAAACCAGCCGGGCCTGCCAGCCTTGAAATATTTCTTCAGGTTTCTTACTTCGAGGATAAAATCGTCAGTCATAATTCTTATTGTCGTGGGTCGGGATGCCATCCCGCCTTACGATGCTTCAACCAAATGACAACTCGCAAGATGGCCATCACCCAACTCGTGCAGTCTTGGCATTTCGGTTGAACAACGTTCAAATGCCAGCGGGCAACGAGGCGCAAACCGACATCCAGGAGGAAGCGCATCCAGTTTGGGCGGGTAGCCGGGGATGGATATGAGTCGCTTTTCAGGTTGTGAAAGATCCGGGAATGCCTTGAGCAATTCCTGTGTGTAGGGATGCCGCGGCAAATTGTAGATCGTGTCCACCTCCGCGAATTCGGCTGTCACACCACCATACATCACCAGCACCGAATCGCACATTTCGGCGACCACGCCGAGGTCGTGAGTCACAAATATCACTGCCAGGCCAAGCTTCTTGCGGAGTAAATCGAGCAGTTCCAGAATCTGCGCCTGGATCATCACGTCCAGCGCCGTAGTTGGTTCGTCTGCGATCACCACCTCCGGATTGCACGAAAGCGCCATCGCGATCATCGCGCGTTGTCGCATCCCGCCCGAATATTGATGCGGAAAATGATTCTTATGCTCTGCGGCAATGCCAACGAGTTCGAGCAGTTCCACCACACGTTCATTGAGTTGCCCCGGCGGCATTGTCGGAATATGTTTGATGATCGCTTCTTTGATCTGGTCGCCGACCGTGCGCACCGGGTTGAGCGCGTTCATTGCGCCCTGAAACACGATCGAGATCCCGCTCCAACGCACATCGGCAAGTTCTTCCTCCGAAGCGCTCGCAAGATCTTTACCGCGAAAATAAACATACCCATTCGAAATTCGCCCGGCAGCAGGAAGCAGTCGATTCAACGCCATGATCAACGTAGTCTTGCCGCATCCGCTCTCCCCCACCAAACCCATCATTTCGCCTTCGTGCAATTGAAAACTGACGTTATGCACCGCCTGCGCCACACTGCCATCGTTGAGGAACTGCACAGATAGATTTCGGACATCCAACAAGACAGGCGACTCTTTCCTCCTCTTTCTGTCTTCGGATTTAACTTCCGCTTCACTCTGGATTGTCGGCCTGCCCGGCATTAGGTGATGTGATTCAAGCCTCGGATTGAGTACCTGCTCCAGCCCGTGACCCAACAGAGTTAACGAAAGGACAACCCACACAATTCCAAAACCCGGAGTCGCGAGTGCCCACCACGCGCCGGCGCTCATCGCACCGCGCCCGAACGCGAAATTCAACATCTGCCCCCATGAAATTGCAGTCGGGTCGCCCAGGCCGAGAAACGATAAAGTCGATTCGTTCAAAATTGCCAGCGAAATGACAAGAATCGCGTTGACCACAAGCAACGGCAACACCAATGGCAAAATGTGATTCAAAATGATGTGCCGATTCCCTGCGCCGATCGCCCGCGCGCGGAGCACGAATTTGCGCGACTTCACCGCCAAGGTCTGCGAACGGACAATGCGCGCGGTGGTCGTCCAGCCGAGCAAGCCGATAACAAAGATGATGTTGAGAAGGCTGGGCTTCGTCAACGCGACTATGACGACGATCAAGGGCAGGTCCGGGATGACCAACAACAAATCTGTGAAGCGCATGAGCAGGTTTTCAGTTCGTCCGCCGTAAAATCCTGCCACGATTCCGATCACACCGCCAATGACAATTGAAATGAATGCCGCGAAGAAACCGACAATCAACGAAACGCGCGAACCGTAAATAAAGCTGGAAAAAACATCCTTGCCAGCATCATCTGTGCCCAGCCAGTGTTCGGCGCTGGGCGCGTTATAAATATCGCTGGAAGTAAGCCCTTTCGATGTTCGAGGATCGTATGGCGAAATAAGCGGAGCGAAGATGGCAACAACGATCGCCACCACAAGCATGACCAATCCAACCACACCCATGCGATTCTTGCTGAACGTTCTCCAAAACCCTGAAAGAGGCGAGGAGGGAACAGCTGGTTTGAGTTCAGCAGCTTTAATCGCCATGGATTATTCTGCCTGCACGCGTGGATCGAGAAATGAATAAGTGAGATCGGCGATAAGGTTTGCCAGCACCACACTGATCGCGATCAGCAGAAACACTCCCTGCAAAACAGGATAATCTCTGCGTTCCAATGCCTCGTAGACCGCGCCCCCGAGCCCGGGCCATGAAAATACCGATTCGATCTGAATCGCGCCTGCCACAGTAAAACCCAGGTTGATGGCAATAATCGTAACAATCGGCAACATGGCATTCTTCAACGCGTGGTCTTTTAAAATTTGGAACGTAGTCAGTCCCTTTGCTTTTGCGGTCAAAATGTAGTCTTCGGCGAGGACATCCAGCAGGCTGGAGCGCATCACAAGCAGGTATTCGCCCATGTATACGATGGTGTATGTGAGTGTTGGCAGAATCATGTGTCTTAGAATGTCGCCAACCTGATAGAAAAACGGATATGAACTGGTGCCCGGTGTCGCCTTCCCGCCAATAGGAAAGCCATTATTACTCCCCCAAAATAAAAGAATAATTCCAAGCCAAAACGTTGGGAGACTCCACGCGACCAACCCCGTGATCAGCGCACCGTAATCAATGGAAGTCCGCGCCTTCCATGCGGCGAGTATCCCAAAAATCATGCCGATCACAATGGAAAGAATTTGCCCCGCGCCGATCAACAAGAGGGTATTCCACAATCGCGCACCCAGCACTTCAGCAACGGGGCGATTCGTATGGAAACTGAACCCCAGCTCACCCTGAGTCAGGTTGCGAAGATAGATGAAGAATTGCGTCTCGAAGGGATTGATCGCGCAGTCCCCCACTTTGATCGGGTTCAGAGTCTCGAAGCAATTAATAACTGGTTTGTCCAACCCAAAGCGGATGCGCAACGCTTCCTGTGCATCCTTCTTTAGCCGAGGATCGCGCGTACCCGAACGAACAGGGTCGCCTGGAAGTACTCGAAAAAGAAAGAAGTTGAGAACGACAACGAACAGAACTGTAAAAATCGCCCAGCCGATCTTCTTCCACAAAAAACGATAACGACTCAAAACGACTCCTCAGCGAGAATACGAAGAGGGACAGCATGGTATACCGTCCCTCTTCTTGATACCGAAGTTTATTTAACAGGCTCTACCTGAACCAGCGAACTGACATCAGATAATTCGATCTTGGGTGTATCGGTGATCCAACCGGTGAAGCGATCCACGCGGTATGCTTCGATCGTTTGGGAATAGAATGGGATAATATACACAACATCATTGAATACGATCTCTTGCATCTGCCAGACGAGTTCCCTGCGTTTATCGAGGTCAAGTTCAACGCCTTGTTGGACGTAGAGTTCATCATAAGCAGGGTTGGAGTAACCTGTTTCATTGTATCCATTCGGGATCTCACTCGTGGCATACACAGATAGCAACAGGTTCGGGTCGGGGTCTGAACCCCAGCCCCAGAGAATAATATCGAAGTCGAAGGCTGGACAACATTCGGCAGTCAGCGCATCGGGGTCGATCGCCTGTAATTCCAGCGTCACACCTACTTCACTCCACATCTCACTGAGAAGTTCAGCCATGCGCGGGGCGTCAATGCTGTCACTGGGCCAGTGTGTACGGAAGGTCAACGGACGGGAACCATCGGGCATCTCACGCACACCATCGCCATCTGTATCAAGATAACCTGCATCGTCAAGGATTTGGTTCGCATTGGCAACGTCGAATTCATAATCTTGAAGTGAATCGTTATACCAATGACCCAAGCCGTCCGGAATCAGCGTGAGGCCGGGAGCGCCAAACCCGAGTAATACGATATCGATCAGTTTTTGTTTATCGGTTGCATGAGCCAATGCGAGGCGAACATTCCGATCGCGCAACGCTGGGTGACCCGTGCATATGCCGCCCACATCCGTCGGGCAGTTTTCAGGGTCAACTTGATTGAAGATGACATCCGACACGTATGGCGCAAAGGGCGCGCCAGTGACCACTTGGATCGTCGAATCGCCTTGCAACGTTTCAACGGCAGTGGCAGGCATTTCGGTGATCATATCCACCGCGCCGCTTCTGAGCGATTGCACCAGCACATCGTCGCTTTCAAAAGTTTGAAAGATTACCTCGTCAACTTTCGGGGGGTTGTCAAAATGTTCCTTGTTCGCTCCAAGGCGGACGAACTCATTCTGTACATATTCCAACATCTTGAACGGTCCTGTACCGACCATCTCCAGATTTTCGAATTCTGTGGATGCAGGCGCTTCGGTGTAGTCAGCCCAAACATGTTCAGGCACGATGTACAAATAGGAGAGAAGATAGTCCATGTTCGGCACAGCGCTGAGCATTGTGATAACCACGGTGCTATCGTCTGTTGCTTCGACGGTGTCAAAGTTCACGGTGTAGGCATTCAGGTAGATGAAATCCGGGTTGTTCTTGTACAAGTTGACGGAGAAAGCAACATCCTGCGCCGTCATCGGTTGGCCGTCATGGAAATTGATCCCATCCCGGATCTTGAATGTATACGTCAAATTATCATCAGATACTTCCACGCTTTCGGCAACATCGAGTTTGTATGTGCCATCGAGTTGGTATTCATATATGGTATCGTACACAAGCGCAAAGATCGTGTACGCCTCTGCTAGTACGCCTGTGCCTGGGTTAAGCGTATCGGGGCTTCCCGCCCATCCCACGCGCAGAACGACAGGTGTTCCCTGCCCCAGTCCACCACAAGCAGATAGAACCAATGCTAACAGAGTCACAACAACTAGAAAGTTATATTTGATTTTCATTCCATGCTCCTCTACGTAATTAAATAAAACTGCATCGCCAGGCATTACAGCCGCGATGCAGTACCGTCCAACGTTTGATACCGGGAGGTGGTACGTGCTAAGACCTCGGTCGAGTACATTGTTGAGAATTCTACTGTAATTTTTGGATTGGGGAAAGGTGCTTGTCGAATGGATTATCCTTGCTATACTTTATGTAATTATTGTTTTGGTAAAAGTAAATATGTAGGATAATTTGGCTACACGCAAAATTTAAGGAGACCAGAACATGACTACATTTTTTGCATACGATGAACTTACTTGGGACAAGGTAGCGGATTTACCGCGCGACACTCCACTAATTCTTCCACTCGGATCAGGCTACGAGTTGGACTTGCTCGCAAGCCAGCTGGGGAATCCACCTCGTGCAGGACTACTCCCGCAATTTCCCTTTAGCTGGCGCGGCAGTGGATTGGAACTGCCAGATAAATTTTTTGCTCAATACATTTTCAATCTGCTCGATAGTTTACGCGACGATGGATTCTCACGCGCCTATTGTCTCGCGCCGTCAGGTTTTGATCCTCAAACATTATTTGTTGACAAATTTTCAACTTCGTTTTTGAGGCTCCCCTCCCCCACTCATAACGCGGCGCCAACTTTCTTGCCACCAGACAGCGAACGCGGTAAAGTGATTTTAATTCCAATCGGTCACACAGAGCAACACGGATTCCATCTTCCCCTGTCCGTTGACACAATCATTATCGATTCGATTGCAAAAGGTACAGCATCTAAATTGCCTACACGCTGTTGGGCGATGCCTGTGATGCCATACGGAGTAAGCACTCACCGTTCATCCTTCGCAGGGACGATGAACGCAGGGGGACGCGCGTTCGAAGATTTCTGGGTTGCGGTGATCGACCTGCTAGTCTCGCGCGGATTTGATCGCTTCTATTTTATGAGCGGTCATGGCGGCAACACTTCTTTTCTAGTCAACATCGTGAAGTACGCTGGTGAACGCCATCGCCGAATCTTTTGCGCGACAACCTGGCTACATACATCGGGGAGAATCGGCTCTGAAGTCATACCAAAGTATCGCACCTCAAAAATTGGTGGAATGGGTCACGCGTGCGAATTGGAAACATCGTATCTGCTTCACCTTCGTCCCGACCTTTGCCACATGGAACGAGTGGTCGATGAAACGGATTTTGTTTCAACTCCCGATTACTACATGGATTGGATCGAAGGTGGCGCGCTTGTGGCAAACCCGCCGTGGGATGACGATACGAAGACAGGCGCGTACGGCGCGGGAAGTCACGCCACAGCTGAGAAAGGACGAATGTGGCTCGAAGCCGCCATTGAAGAGAAAGCTGATCACGTGGAGCAGATCCATGAACAGCATGAGAGGCGCGAAACGAGACGGAACGAGGGATATGGATTGTGGGGGAAGATTAGAGACTAGAGAATTGGAGAAATGTGTGCCGCGACTTGTTGGGCAAGCCGCGGCACATTTTCATTTGGGTACGATTTTCTGTTTCTCCCAAAGACGGCGATCTTCTTTTTTATCGGCATCAAGATAGAGTGGATGAACTTCTTTCACAACTGTATGTCCGTGCGATGTCCACAGGTCGGCGGCGAGTTTGCGTGCGTCGCATTTCACGCCTTGTGATTTGAAATACTGACACACGCGCATCACATCTCGCTGAAAGATCATCCATGCAGAGGGATTCATTTCGGGAAAGGTCACCTGAGGGAAATCGATCAGCGTGATACCGCCATCCCAATACAAAATGTTGTAGGCAGACAGATCCCCGTGGATTCTGTCGTGGGTTAGAAGCAGATCCACGTTGCGAATGACGCGGTCAAAGAGTTTACGAGCTTCGTCGCGGTCGAGTGTCACCGTGTTGAGAGTCGGCGCGGCATTTCCAAAATCCCCGATGTATTCCATCAGGATGGCGTTCTTTTCCATGCCGATCGGTTTGGGAACATCCGCTCCCGCGGCGTGGAGAATCTCAAGCGTGCTGAACTCGTACGCGATCCACGATGTATGACGGACTTCCTCGCCGTACGCGGTGCGCTTGATGATGGCATTGATGTCTGCCTCTTTGAAAAGTTTCTTGCCATCCTCGCCGAGGTCAGTGCGACCCGTTCGATAGATCGCGTCATTCTTGAGGTTTCGCAACTGGCGCGGACGATAAACCTTTGCCGCGAGAAGCGACTCAGCGGACTCAACACCTCGGCACAGATAGACGGACGCTTCTTTGCCGCCCTTCAACCTGCGCAACACATCGGAGATTAATTTGTGCTCGTAGAATCCTCCAATGGATTCGAGGAGCCACCATTCTTCGAAGCGTGCGGCTTTGTAGGTGAAGTTGTACGTGCGCGCAGAATCATCCTGTCCCTTGGTAAATTCAGCGTCGCGGACTCGGGCATGTTTAAAATGCCGTTCGTGGAAACGTTGAGGGCGCTTGTTCTTATTGATGAAGTTTTCGGTTTGTTCGTTGTCATCGAGTTCATCGAGCAATTCGAAGTATTGATTGGTGTCCATTTTTAACCACAGAAGAAAGGAATAAATCGGATACGGCTATTTGCGGTTAAAAGAAAAACCGCAGGTGAGCGCGCCTGCGGTTGCAAGTTAAGAATAAAGGTAGGCAGCTATGCCACACCAACAGGAGGCGCGTTCAAGACTTGAGTTGTGGTCTTCATGCTGGCTTTCATGATTTCGTGCCTCCTTTCAAGGTGGGATAAGATGCTCAGAGTGTATCACTGGGAAAATGATGCGTCAAGGTAGGGGCGGATCGCGATCCGCCCCTGTGGTTTCAAATAATTTTCCTTTTGCTTTCAAACACGGGTTTGTTCCCGGCAATTCGGTTCACCGAAAAAATGGACAAATCCAAAGTCGGCGTTTTTCCCAACATCAACTCAGCGGTATACCTCCCCACGGCGTGTGCCTGCTGAAAGCCATGACCGGAGAATCCGTTGGCAAAAAAGAAACCCTTCACCTGTGACGACTCGCCCAAAATCGCATTTCCATCCAGTGTGTTGACCTCGTACAGCCCCGCCCAGCCGCGCAGGATCTTGAGTCGGTCGAAATCTGGGATGTACTCCACAAGTTCGGGCCAGACGCGTTCTTCAAATATCTTTCTCTCCCACATGAAATCATCTGTGCCGATGTAATCATCTGCGAATGATTTACCCACCATGAACATGCCTTCACCTTCATGAATGACATACAAGCCTGAAGGCAAAAACAAAACTGGCAAGACGCCTTCGCCGTGATAGTTGGTTTCAACGATAGTGACCTGGCGTTTTGTCGGGGCAATCGGCAAATCCACACCGACGGTTCTGGCGATCTTCGGCGCCCACGCGCCTGCAGCGTTCATCACAATGCCGCAGTTGAAAACTTCTCCGTTAGCTAACTTAACACCGGTAATTTGGCTGCTCTCCCGTAAAACTTCCGTGACCTCAGCGTGGATATAACTCGCACCCATTGAACTCGCTTTCCGTTTATAGCCATCCAACACTGCCATCGGAGACATTGTCCCGTCGTGCGGACCGAACGTTCCCGCCACGCATCCTTTCAAGTTGTAAATCGGAAAATATTTCCCCACACCGTCAGGTATCAACCATTCGACTTCGCACCCGAGGCTTCTTTGCAGGAGCAATCCCTCGTGGGCTTCTTCTTTGCTCGCTTCATCTAAAACGAACATATTTCCCTGCTGGCGAAACGCAGGATCAGGTTTCTCGCCGTCCACTTCCATCTCTTCTGCAAAAGTTTTGAGAACCTCCAGTCCATACTGCGACATCTGGATATTCTCTTTGATGTTGAACTGGATGCGCGTGTTTCCGTCTGATAATGGCGTGGAGGCGCGCTCATAG
>Ga0073934_10005803_pt1 | contig 18646 bp, 14 predicted proteins | sample LarsenN4metaG_FD_76834 | JGI IMG/M metagenome (GOLD analysis project Ga0073934, IMG submission 76834) | Hot spring sediment bacterial and archeal communities from British Columbia, Canada, to study Microbial Dark Matter (Phase II) - Larsen... ... | reverse complement strand
GGACGATGACGCCGCAAACCATCAAACCAACTCGGATTCAAGGTCCGGTGCAGGTTCCGGGGCCGACGCCGATCACGATGGAAGAATGGGTTTTTCTCGTGCGGTCGAATCAACAAATCACCATCGGCGCCCAAGGCAAGATCAAATCCGCCGGAACGTTCAGCCGCAACGACCGCGACGAAAACAACGAATGGGTAAGGTGGAATTTGCAGCGTGATCGCCTGCGGTGAAACGGCTCGCCAAAACTTTTCTCGCCGCGCTGCTGTTTTTGCTCGCGGCCATCGCCGGATTGACGATTTATGTCAAGATCAAATATCCCGCGGAGCGGCTCAGGCAATTGCTGATTTCTCATGTGGCGAAGGAGTACGGTCTGCGTGTCGCCGTCGCGCGTCTTGATTTCAACTTGTTTCGCGGGTTCGAACTTGACGACGTTGCTCTGCACGGCGCCATCACGGATAGCGCGTCGCAATTCGAAGCGCCGCCGCTCGCCGTTGAAAAAATAACACTCGCCTATCGCTGGCGCTCGCTGCTTTCCCGCCGGCTCGATATCGATGAAATCATCATTGAAAATCCCGCTTTTTTCTATCAATTAAATCCCGACAGCACCTCCAATCTCGACGCGATGCTCGCTGTGTTTACGGATTTCCCGCCTGGCGGGACGCCGAGCGACACGGCTGCCGCGGGCTTGCCGATCTCGATTCATCTTCAAGAATTTCATCTTAAAAATCTCCAAATCTCAGCGGTGCTGGCTTCGGCGGTTGATTCGCAGCGTATCGCATTCGGCCCACTCAATTTGACGGTCGCTGAAATGGCCGTGAACCGCCAGGCGGATGTGAGTGGCACCATGCAATGGCGCGCGGAATCCGCCAGCGTGCGTTATCGCAAGACGCCGCTTGGAGAAGGCGATGCTCTCGTGTTCGTGGCGAATTTGCAAGCGCATGTTTCCAGCGTCATTCGCGGCGACTCGCTGGCGATGCAAGGCGAGATTGCGCTCGACGATACGCAGATCAAACCGGGAAACAGGAATCATTTTTCGTTGCCGCGGATCGGAACAATCGCTGAGATTCGCTATCATCTCGCATCCTCACGGTTGGAAGCGCCGGAAATTCGTTTGTTGCTCGACGGCGAAGAACAACTGGCGGCGCGATTTGAGATGAGTCCGCAAAACGGCGTATCGGCGTTCGCGCTTCGCGTCAATCGCGGCGTGCTCGATCTGGCAAATTTGTTGAATCTGGCGCGAGCGCACACGAGCGGCGAGATTCACGCCTTGTTGCAGAGCATCGATTGCGCCGGCGAAGTGGAATTTTCCGGCAGCACGCTGGAAAGTGATCAACAGGGCATGGCCTATCAAATTAGTTTGCAAGGCCGGAATCTTGCTTATGGCGATCAGAACTCGGGCTTGAAATTTACCGGAGGGAATTTTACGGCAGACTGGAAAACCAACGCTGATTCCTCCGCCGAAGCCGGTGGAAAAATTCATTTCGCAACTTTTGATTTTGCCCTCGACACGGCGCAAATTTTAAAAACCGGACCGGTTGATCTGCAAATGAATTTTGCGCTGGCGAAAGATTTTCTGCCCCAAAAGGGCGAGCTTGATTTAAGCTGGCAAAATTTTTCGGAGGGGAAAATTCAAGCCCGCGCCGCGATCAGCTCGGCAAATGGCAAATGGCAAATGGCAAATGGCTTCGGCAAGGTCGAAATCAAAGTTGAGGCGATGGAAATTTCTCCTTTTGCAGCCAATGCTGCCTCCGGCAAAATCAGCGGCAAGCTCACGCTGGCGGGGAAGCGCCTTGACGAAGCCGATTTGCATTTCGATCTGCGCAACGAAAACATCCGCTACGAGACGATTGATTACCAGGGCAAGGCGCCGGATTATCATTTGACAGCTTCTTCCAAACTCGTGATCAATTCCGCCTTGACCAAATTTTCGCTGCCGAATGGAAAGCTGCAATTCGAGCCGGCGCTGGCGAGCTTCAACGCGACTTATGACATGCAAGCAGACACGTTTCGTTTCAGTGTGCCCAATTTTGTTGTTGATTTGGCGCAGGTGAGACGGGCGCTGCCGGATACGATTCGCGCCAGCATGAATGAGGCAAAAGTCACGGGGCGCGGCGAGGGAAGCGGTTGGCTGAAAGGCCGATTGCTCGAACCGGACAGCCTCGATTACCACGGCGTTTTTACTTTATACTCCACCGATGCAGCTTACGCGGACAGCGTGCTTGGCATTTACACCGACTCGCTGCAAATCAACAGCGAGTGGGTTTTGACGGCGGCGAAAACCAGCGGCACATATTCCGTTGCGTGTTCGACGCCGAGGCTGCCGGATTATCTGCGGCAACCTTTGCCGCCAACGAAAGCCGCGGGCAAACTCACGGTTGACGAGACGAGGTTCACGATTACCGACGGCAAGTTCGAGATTCCGGAATGGAACGCGGCTGGCGGTTATCGAGTCGACGGCGAGTTTCGGCCGGCGGGGGTTCAAGTTAAAACGACGGTTGATTTTGGCCTGCACGCGCCGAAAGCGATCAACATTGAGCGCGGCGTAAAGCTGCGCGGCGATTTGGACGGGCAATTTATCATCGATCAGTATATTCCGAATGCGTTGACTGAGCCGCAGCCGTTTCGTCTGAACGGTTGGCTGCGCGTTGACGGCGTCGACATTCGTGTCGATACGACGCTGGTGCTGCATAATCTCAAAGCCGATTGCCGCTTCAATCAGGATTTTGATTTGCTTTATCTGCCGTTGGATTCGACGGCGCCGGGCATGAAACTGGAGCCTGAGGGCGAATGGCAGCCATTTCTGGTGCTGAAATCTGCGGAGAAAACCTCAGCGCCAAATTTTGCCCATGCCGACGAAGCGCTGTTGATGTATGAACTTTTTCGGGACAACACCGGGGAACGCTCGCGGCTCACGATTGAAAAGATCGAGGTGCTTGGCTATCAACTATCGAATCTCGCCGCGGATTTGCATCTCGGCAATGGCCGGTTCGATATTCCGAAATTCAGCGTGAATTTGTTCGATGGCAATGTGGTGGGAAATCTGTTGATCGGCCTCGGCAGCGGCAATCCCGATTCGATCAGCTATGCCGCCAACATGCAGATTGCTTCGATTGACGTTTCAGGATTTCGCCGGTTGAGCGCGCAGCTTGGCGGCAAGCAATCGCGGGTTTCAGCGAATTTTGCTTTGCGCGGTTTGGGAACCCCGCAAGGCGGGGAAAATCTCGAGGCCGTCGTGAACAATTTGGCCGGGCGATTGAACATCACCAAAATCGAAAACAAAGTGGCTTCCAATCTTTTGCAGGCGCTCGATCCGAAAGGCACGGACAAAGGCATTCAAAATATGCGCCTGCTCATGAAAACGCGCTGGAACGTCAAGCAGCTGACGTTTGAAATGAAGAACGGCTTTGTTTATGCTTCGCTAACGCACGCGAAGCCGTGGTACGCGCCGTTTACGCTGCCGCAGCCCCTCGATTTCGCCCGCTTTCCGGTGAAGCCTTATCTGAAAACCGCCGCCAACGAATAAAAGCGCACGCAAAGACGCAGAGCCGCTAAGGATACGCAAAGAAAATAAAGGCAAAATAATTTAATGGCAAGTGGAATGAAATTTGTAAAAGATAATTCATAAAACGTCCGTTCAAAGTTTTAACGAAAGCAAAGGCGCATGCAAACAGTCAACAAAATCGCGATGTTTCTCGTGCTCCTCGGGTTGCCCGTGCTGGCGCAAACGCCGGCGCGAATTAAATTGCAAGCCGAATTGGATGATTTGTCCACCAATTTGAAAGGCTTCCAGCGACAGCAGCAGGTTCTTTACGTCCAAGCAGATAGCCTCGCCAAAGATATTCAGCGGCGGAAGCAGCAAACGCCCTCGCTGTTGCAGGAGCGCGGGCTCGATGCGGCGTTGCGCTTTTCACAAACGCTGGCGGATAGTCTGCAAACGCTGCAAGGCCGCGAGCAGCGGTTGGATTTTGCGCTTCGTCAAAAAGCTGAAGCTTTGCTCAAAATTTTGAATGATGACATCGCGCGATTGGTCAAACAAGGTGAAGCGCTCAAGCGCGACAAAAATTTTTCGCCACGCGAACAAATTGCGCGTGAGCTGCAGCAATGTCGTGAATGGCAGCGGCGTTGCCAAGCCTGGCTGGAGCAACCGCCGCCGCCGATCATCATTTATCAAGTTGAGGCGCAGCCGGACGACACGCCGGAAACGCTGCGCCGCAAGGCCGATTTTTTGCGCGATCAGTCGGACCGTTTGCGCCGCGAGGTCAATCGCCTCGAGACTAAAATTACCGGCATTCGCGACGAAACGCAAATGCGCCAGCGCGTCGCTGATTTTGCGGAGGATTTGTCGCTGCTTGATCCGAATCGCGAAGGCGTGGCGAGTCCGTCAAGCGGCGATGCCAACGCCCCGGCTTTAAGCCCTGAACGCAGCTCGAAGGACTTTGCGGAACTTTCCAATCCCTCGGCCGCGCAGTTGCCGGTCTATCAAAATTGGCCGGCGCAGCTCGGTGAGTTGTCATTCGACGAATTGGAGCGGTGGCGAAGACAATTGGAGCGGCAAAAAAAGCAGCGCCAAACACAAGCCGACAGCCTGATGAAGCGCGCGGTGGAAATCGAAAAGCAGATTGGCCAGCCGGCGAGGGCTAAGCCCGTAAGGGAAAAGCGTTAGGCAATGAGAAATCGGCTCGCTATCTGCATCGCGGCAATCGGTTTGGCGGCGCATCTCGTTCATGGCCAGGCCCTCACAACGCGACTCAATCCGAGTTCATTGACAACGGCGAATTGGCGACAGGATTCCAGCGCCGCGAATGCCGAGCGCACGCGATGGAATCTGGCGCATCGTCTGCAGGGCGGCTGGGAATACGACAGCAACATTTACGAATCAAGCTCGCGGCGGGCGGCGAGCGGCTCGGCGCGTTTTCTGTTGAGCACGCGCGGCGACCGGCGCGCGAGTCGATGGCATATTCTTTACAACTATGCGGCGGCTTTGCAAACGTATCCCGGCTATGGCAATGAAAACAAGCTGAGCCACGATTTGCAGGGCAAAGCCGGCGCCGCCGTAAATTCATGGCTGCATCTCTCGGCGAAAGCCGGCGCCACGCTCAAATTCTATCTTGAGAACGCGGCGGATTATGGCGCGACGTCCGGCAACGTGGCGGCGAGTTTCTTTTTGCCGCACAATCTCGTTGTCGAGTTGGGCGGCGAAACCGGCCAGCTCGATTATGCGGCAACCGATCTTTATGATTTCACTTTTAAGGGCGGGGAAGTCACGTTGCAGCGGCGATTGTCGACGAGCGGCGTGATCGAGCTGATGCTCAACCGGCGAACGCTGCTTTATCAACGCCGCGCCTTTGAATACAACGCGGCGCAAGGATTGCTGGCGAAAGATATCGCCCAACGCGACGCGCTGACGACCCTACGGGCTGCGATGACACTTGGCCGCAAGATCGTGACACAAGTTGCAGTCGAGGCGCAAGTCAACCGCTCCAACAGTTTCGGTTATGATTTCAGCCGTTTTCGCCTCAGCGGCTTGTTGGGTTTTCGTCCGGCTCGAAGCTGGATGCTTCGCGCCGCCGGCTTGCTGCAAAACAAGCATTATCGCGACGATCTGGCGCGCCTCAATCTGCGCGACCTCGACACCGAGCGCGAGCAGAGCAATTTTTTGGTGGTTGATCTCAGCCGCGATTTGTCGCCGGAAATTTCGCTGGCGGCGCGGGCGGCTTTTTATGACAATGAATCCATTGTGCCGGGCAAATTTTATCATAAAACCCTTTTGTTTATAGGATTGGAGATTCGTCTATGAAAAGTTTTATTTTGCTTCTGGCGGCGGCTTTTGTGTGGAGCTGCAGCAACGCCAATTTGTTTTCCTCAAATGATGATGAAAAACTCGAGCGGACGCCCGACGGCCCTTCCGGCCAAACGATCATCGAAATGCAAATCAGCGGCGGCATTGCCGGGGTGAATCAGCAGTTGCTCATTGACGCCAACCGTTACGTGCAGTTCATCGACCAGCGCGGGCAAGCCGGCCAGATCGAAACCGTGCTGCCGGCCGACGAGCTGAATCGGCTGATCAAGCTGTTTGTCGAGAAGGATTTTCTCCACATGCAGCCGCAATACCTCGATGGCAGAGTGGCGGATGCGTTCAACTATCGTGTCATCTATCGCTACAGCGGCGCCAACAAGCAGGTGGAGACCGACTACTTCGGCGCGCCGGCCGAGCTGCGGAGTATCGTCGACAATTTGCTCAATCTGACGAAGCCGTTAAACGGGCTGGCGCTCGAATTTAAAACCAGCGCCGTGCAACTGCGTCACGGTGAAAAACTCACGCTGACACTGACCGTAACAAATCGCAACACCGCGCCGCTCACATTAACGTATTCCAGCGGGCAGAAATTTGATTTCTTTGCCACCGCCGCTCCCGCCGCGACGAGCCGAGTTCCGGCGCAGGCGTTTTTGTGGAACTGGGCCTACGACAAAGCCTTCATCGCGATCGTCATCGAGGAAACTTTGCAACCGGGCGAAAGCCGAACCTACTCCGCCGAATGGGACGGCCGCAGCAATAAAGGTGATTTGCTCGAAGGCGAGTTTTGGCTCGGCAGCCGCTTGGTCGGCCAGCCGGGTGGATACACGGCGCTGCGTCGTGTCGTGATCACAAAGTGATCCTTTTTCTTCATACTCCTACTCATAATTTCTTGAAGCGAGTAAGAGTAGGAGTATGAGTAAGAGTACGAGAGTGAAAAATCTCATTTACTTTCGGAGCTAACGCCATGATCTTATCCCGCCGAATCATGCTGGCTACGGTGTTGTTGGTTTTCGCCGCCATGCCGGCGAATGCGCTTGCCGGTTTCGGAGACGCCTCGCGTCGGCCTCAAATTTCCCTGCTGATCGGCGCGTTTTCGCCTTTTGAAAATGAAGTGCAGCGCATTTACGGCACCGGGCCGCAGGGCCAATTGCAGCTCGGCATGCCGTTCGGAAAATTGGGCCGCGTCACGCTCGGCGCCGGATATTTTCGCCAGGCCGGCGATCCGTATTACCGCGCCGATGATTTCGACGCCGGCAACGCCGGACGATTTGAAGTTGTTCCGTTTTCGCTGCGCGTCGAAACCTCGAGCCTCGGCGGCCGAAACACGAAAGTTTTCATCGGCGCCGGACTCGACGGGGTTTGGGTGCGTGAAAACATCAAAGGTTTGCCGAACTCCACCGGCGCTACGATCGGCGCGCATGTTTCCGTGCATCCGGAATTTTATCTGAACGGACCGTTCGCCATCGTCACCGAAGGCCGTTTGCAATTTGCCGACGTCACGTTGAAAAGCGGCCGCAATCGTTATGACTTCGATCTCACCGGCGTGAGCTTGATGGCGGGAGTGGCGTATCGGTTTTAGCTGGCTACGCTCGTAGGGATGCTGGTGGCTGGATGCTGGATGCTGGTTGCTTGAATGGAGGATTTATGTTGCGATTACTGCTGATGCAAATGCTCGCCGCGCTCACGTTGTTTTTGCCGGTTTTTCAGACTCAAGCGCAGACCGGCTCGACGTTTGACGTGCAGGCCTACAAAAATTTTCTCGCCAGCCATCGCGATTTGACTGCCGATCAACTGCGGGCGATGTATCCGACCATGGCTTTTCGTGACAAACTGGCGCTCAATCTCACGCAAGTCGCGTATCTCGACAGCATCAATCGAATTTATAAACTCACCGGCGATGAGCTGGCGCTGCTGCGCGAGCATGGCTTTGTGGTTTCGGAGCGGCTGGCGCGCCCGTCTTTCGGCCATGCCTTTCTTGAAATTTACCGGCATGATTTGCCGGTGTTTGTTTCAACCGACGCCATGCTGCATGCGCTGCACAAGTCGTACGACGCCATTCTGCAAGACACGGAATTGGGCGTACTCATTCCGCGGCTGAAAGAGTTGTTGGCGCGATTGCATGGCGCCTGGCCCCCGCTCCATCAGATTTATGCCAATCGCCCGCAAATGCAACCGATGCTGAATGACGTTGACGTTTATCTTGCCCTGGCGTTGCGCTTGCTTGGTGAAAACGTTTCACCTCATCGCGCGGAAAACGCGGCGAAAATCGATCAACTGCTGAGCTTGATCGATGCCGAACAGCCGAAAAAATATCCGCTCTTCAGCTCGACGCCGCGCACGATTGATTTCAGCCAGTTCCGGCCGCGCGGCCATTATACCCAAAACGAGGATTTGAAAAAATATTTTCGCGCGATGATCTGGCTGGGCCGCACGGAATTGATGCTGACCAAACCCAAAACCCAGGGCGATCCCGTGCCGAGCGACGAAGACATTCAGCGGCAGATCATCGATTCATTTCTGATTTGGGAAGTCGTCAAAAAGAGCCAGACCACCGCCCTCTGGCAGGAAATTGACGGCATCATCCGCTTTCTCGTCGGCGAAAGCGACAACGTCGCCTTGCCGCATTTGCAATGGTTGGCGGGCGAGATCGGCCTGGCGCAGGCGGGCGAGCTGCTGGACATGGCGCGCGTAAAAAATTTTCAAGAGGCGCTTTCAACAAAATCCTACGCACTGCAGCGCATCAATTCGCAGATTCTCACCTCGGATCCGATGAATCCGGAACAGATCGCGCCACCTTCGGCGTTTCTCCTGTTCGGCCAGCGCTTCATTATTGATTCCTACGTCACGTGGAACGTCGTTTTCGACCGCATTCTGCATCAAGGCCGGAAAGTTTTGCGCCTGATACCTTCGAGCCAGGACGTGCTGTTTGCCCTGGGCAATGATGCCAGCGCGATTTTGTTAAAAAAGGATATGGAGCAATATCATTACGCGCCCAACCTCGCGGCGTTGCGTTATCTGGTCGATTCGTATGACGAAAGCTTCTGGCAGAACTCTTTATACAATGTCTGGCTGCAGGCAATCCGCCGCTTGAACCCGCCGAACCCCGCCTTGCCTTCAGAAGATTTTAAAGGAAGGGCGGGGCCGCTGCCGGCCTTCATGCAGACCGGCGCGTTTTGGCAGCAAAAGATGAACACGCAGTTGGCGGCGTGGGCGCAATTGCGGCACGATAATTTGCTTTATGCGAAACAATCCTACACGGCGGTGCCCGGCTGCAGTTTTCCTCACAGTTTCGTTGAGCCGTTTCCGGCGTTCTATCGCACCCTTCAGCATTTTGCGGCGCAAGCCCAAACCAATTTTGCCAACGTGAATTTTTTTGATGCGAACAAAAAAAGCGCCATCCTGCGGTATTTTTCCATAATGGCCGGCGTGATGGATACGTTAGCGACGATTGCCGGCAAGCAACTCCAACAAGCCGAGCTTGATCCGGCTGAACTCAATTTTTTGCGAAAAATGCTTTACGCGCCGAGTATTTGCGGCCCCGAATTTACCGGCTGGTATCCGGGCCTTTTTTATAAAGGCGATCAGGATTGCGGCGAAAAGGATTTGGTGGTGGCCGATGTGCACACCCAGCCGGCGGATGAGAGCGGCAATCTGGTTGGGCATGTGTTGCACGCCGGCACCGGCCTGCTCGATCTCGGCATCGTCATTGCCGAATGCAGCGACGGCAAGCCGATGGCGTTCGTCGGCCCGATGATGAGTTACTACGAGCACGTGACCACGAACTTCAAGCGCTTGACAGATGAAGAGTGGAAGGAGCTTTATCAAAAACCGCCTTCGTTTCGGCCAGCGTGGGTGAATGTTTATCTCGCCGATGCTTCCGGCAAACGCCGCGCTTCGGGACCGAGACTGGTGACGAGTGTGAAAGATCCGCTCGTTCAAAACGAGCGACCAGCCAGTTATCTCTTGCACCAAAATTTTCCGAATCCATTTTCGACCGAAGGGAGATCCCGCTCCGCGGGAAATGCCGGCACGGTGATTCGGTTTGAGATTCCGGCGGCGCTGGCTCATGCCAGGGTGCATCTTGCGGTTTATAATGTGCGGGGCGAATTAGTGCGCGAGCTGGTCAACAAAAAATTGCCGGCAGGAAATTATCTCACGCGTTGGGAAGGCAAGGATGACGCCGGCCGCGACGTGGCCTCAGGAATTTATCTGTATCGCTTGCAAGTCGGCGAGGTGAGCGAAATACGCAAACTCAGTTTTTTAAAATAGAGGTGATTGGTTTTAAACCGGAGGTTTTCCCATGAAACGTTTTCTGGCTGTATTTTTCTTGCTGCTGCTCGCCGTCGCTGTTTCGTATGATGACGCCGACACCTTTTGCGTCATCTTTCCGCAAAATGGCCGGGATATTTGGGGCGTGGAGCAGCGCAGCTTCCTCATCTTCCGCGCCAAAGAAGTCGATCTCATCCCGGCAGTCAAATTCGAAGGCAACGCGCGCGACTTCGGCATTCTCGTGCCGGTGCCGACGGTGCCCAAGCTGAGCACGGTCGGCTCGCAGATTTTTTCCGAGGCCAGCTTCATGACGCAGCCGATGTTTCGCAACACCGGCGAAGGCTGCGGCTGCGATAATTCCGACAACTTCCTCACCGCTTCGCTCGCCAATTTCGACAGCCGAAATACCGGCGCCGAGCTTTCATCGGACGGCGTCACCGTGGTTTACGAGAAACAAGTCGGCGCTTTCCTTGCTGCGGTCTTGCAAGCCACCAATGCCGGCGATCTCACCAAATGGCTGAATACGAATGGCTATCATTACAATCCGGGCGATGACACGATTTTGGGCGATTACGTCAATCGCAAGTGGTATTTTGTCGCGATGAAGCTCGACACCGCGCAAGCGCCAAAAGTCATTGACGGTTTCTGGACGGCCCTCACCTCGCCAGCGCGGATTACGTTTCCTCACGACGGCAAGTCGCTGATCTATCCGCTGAAAATTTCCGCGATCAGCACCAACGAGCGCAGCGAGGTTTTGGTTTACACCATCGGCGCCGATCCGATGCGTTTTCCCGGGGCCAAAGTCGAATACGCCAATTTTATTTCCGAAACCGAAGCCGAAGCCATCGCCGCGCGCTATCCCACACTGTCAGGATTTCTGCCGCCCGGGGTTTTTTTCACCAAATTGCGGCGCACGTTTGCCAAAGATGAAATGAACAACGATTTGACCATTGCGCCGACGACTGATCGCAGCGAGTTTCGCGAGATTCGTTATGCCGATGCCGGCTTTCGCGGCGCGGCGCTGTTTTTGGCGATGGTTTTGGTTGTGCGTGGCAGAAGCAAAAAACTTAAATAGTAAGATGTCAGGCACGATGAAAACGACAACGGTTATATTTATTGCCGCCATCTTATTATTCTTACCAAGCTCTCTATATGCACAAAAGGGCTTGCGCTACGAGTTGCACACTGGCATGGCATTCATCGTGCCAACGCGAAGCGTATTGAGCAATTGGGATGATGGCTGGACATTGGGTTTTGGCGTGGCGTATCAAATATATCCAAATATTCAGATTGTTCCAAGTGTTTCTTATCAACAATTCCGATACACCGGCCAAAATTTGCAGCTTGTTTTTCCGCACATTGCTGGTTTAAGATGGAGTGCGGCAGGCAAACCATCTCAAGCCTACGAGACATCTTTTGCTCTCAGATTCATTGCGCCCGGCAAGTTTATCAAGCCGTTTATCTTTTTTAAAGGTGGCGCATATTTTATCACTATCGGCGAGATTCTGATTACGACTTGGTTCCAAGATCATCCGCAAGATATGTACAGGAGTTTGTATCGTGGAAGCGGCACGTCGATTACCAAGGGTTTGATCTCTCTTGGGTACGGCATCAATATCCCAATCAATTCAGCTCTCGCCATTCAATTTGAAACCGGATATGCACAAACCTTCGATGAAAATGATGCAAATGTGTTTTTTTCATTTCGTTCGGCGGTGCAAATTGGATTGTAAAATTCGGCGTATATTGCGGTCAAGTTTTTTGCTTCCAACAGAATGTCCAATGAAGAAGTTTTGCAGTATTTTTTTAATGCTTCCGATGATGATCGGTACGGTATTTTCCCAAGAGCCAGGCAAAGTCAAACTTCTGGCCAATGCGGGATTTTCATTTCCATTCCAACTTGCCGGGGAATTTTATGAGGCGAAATTTTGGAAGACCGGGTATAACTGGGGCGTCGGCATGGGTTACACACTCTCCTCCAATTTATCATGTGTGGGATACTTTGATTACAGCAATTTTGCTTTTAATGACATCGAGTTTAAAGATGTTGACTTTGATGGCGGATCAGCCCAACTTATCTCAATCTCAGGAAATCTGAGAGGGGCGCTCTTCCCAACGCCATCATTCGTTTCGCCTTATCTTATTGCCGGAATAGGTTATCTCAACTTTTCATTAAAAGATATCACAGTAACAACAAGTTGGGAGCGCGGTTCCTCGCGAGTAGAATATTCTGAATCTGCGTTCCTGATACTTTTAGGGACTGGCTTTGATGTCCGCATCAGCCAAAGGTTGGATCTCTTTTTAGAGGGGAAGTACAATACGGGTTATACATCCATCACCAATGTGAAATATTTTCAGTTGAAAACCGGATTTAACTTTTACTTGTAATCATGGATGCTATGAAAAATTCAACCCAATTTTTTTCGAGCGGATCAGTGTTCATCTTGTTGGCCGCCGCTTTCTGGCTCGCCGCCTGTTCACCCGAACAAACCTCGCTCTACGAAAACATCAAAACCGGCGTCGTCGCCATCCAAGCTATGTCGCACGATCAAGCCGGCTATGAACCCGTGCCGGAATCGCTGCGGCTGCGTTTCGACAAGGTTCTGCGCGCGTTGCGGGTCGTCGTGAAGACCGACGGTTGCGGCCCGCAGCCGGAAGCCAAAGTCGAAGAAAGTTCTGGACGGCTGCTGATTCAGTTCGACATGAAAAATACGTGCGTGCACGTCAAGGCCGAATTTTTCGACGTCGATATTCTCGTGAGCCCGGTGCACGAAAACGAGATCCGGCTGATCGTCGAACAGCGCGATTTCAGCAACAGTAATGATCCCGGCGTTGTTTTGCTCAATCAGCTTGTCGATGTGCGCAAATTGCCCGGGGTGAAATAGTCCGAAGTGGGGGAGTCAAAAGTCCGAGGTCAAAAGAAATGAGAAATAAATTTGGTTTATTGATCGGTGCGCTCATTCTGATCGTGGGCTGTGAACATGCGATGACGCCGGAAACGCTTCTTGAAAAAGATTACAGCCAGATTACCGAGCCGGCGGCGCGTTGGCAGGCTTATGGTTTGAAAAATTATTCCATCGAGCAAAAACGGATTTGTTTTTGCAGATTTCCACATGGCTTTGTTCGGCTCGTCATTAAGAACAACAAAATCGTCGAAGGCCTTGATTTGACCAATCTGCAGCCGGTGCCGCAAGAAACGCTGCAATACTATCAAACCATCGACGAAGTTTTTGCATGGATTGAGGAAGCGAAAACAATGAAGCCGGTGCGGCTGGACGTCGAATACGACGCGCGTTTCGGTTATCCCAGGAAGATTGCGTTTGATTACAGCGAGGGTGTCGCGGATGACGAGCTGTGGATTGAGATGCAAGCCTTGAAAAAGCTGGGTGAATAATTTGTTTTGATTTGCGTCCGGTGGCCGAACAATACTTCAAATTTTATCAAGGCAAGGATCCGATTCGGCTCAATGTTTATGGTTATCGCGCCGGCCAAAAACTCAGTGCGCTTTACCTGCCGCGCTGAAACGAGGGGATGACACTGCATCGGCCATCACAAATCCTGCATCAACTCCACCTGCATGCCGTCGGGCGCTTCGAAGAAAGCGACTTTGCGCGCCGGCGTGCAAATGCTTCTGCGAGTGAAAATCTTTATGAAATCGTTCCTCAGCCTGCTCGTTTCTTTTTTCATTGCCGCCGGTACCCCGCAAGGCGGGGCGCAGCCGCTCGAACCGTTTGGCCTGCAAGGCAAAACCGTCACGGCCATGACATTTTACGGCGGCTCGCTGTACGCCGCGACGGAGAATGACGGCGTCTATCGCCGTTATCTCGGCAAGCCGGATTCCGGATGGATTCATCTCGGCGTGCCGGCAAAAAATTTGACCTCGATTTTTGCGTTTCACACCTATTGTCCGCTTATATGCTGGAAAGGCGTGCTCGCCGGCGCGACGCTAAATCCGCTGCAAGGCGACTCGGCGTTGATTTATTTTTACCAACAACGCCCCGATACTTGCCTGAATAAGGGCCGCTGGACCGTCGCGGATAGCGGCATCAATCGAACGAGTGTGCTGCGAATCAACGCGCTGGGCGGAATCGATGTTTGCCATCCGATCGCGCCGACTTATGTGACCGCGTTTGCCGGGACGCCAGGCGCGATCTGGCGTTCGGAAGATCGCGGAAAAAAATGGACGCGTGTTTGGCAGGCGATTTCAGCCAATATCCTCGCGTTTGCAACCAGCCAAAGATCGTTGTTGAGTTCTGACGACGAAATCTGGGCCGGCGGTTACACCGTCAATGATAAAGGCATCAAATATCCGCTCATTCTGCGTTCGACTGATTCCGGCGCGCATTGGGAAGATCGCAGCCCGATATCAAACGTCTCGGATGAATGCCGGGCGCTGGCGGTTGATCCGGCTGACGCCAATATTGTCTACGCTGCTTTGCGCCAAACGTTTCTCAAATCCGGTGATGCCGGCAAAACTTGGCGCTCGCGGCAATTCGGTGAGTTGATTATCATCTTTCGGGCGATGGCCATTAATCCGCAACGACCGCAACAGATCTTTGCCGGTGGTGAGGTGGCAGATTTGGTTAATTTTTGGGGGCTGTTTGAAAGTCGAGATGCCGGCGAGCATTGGCAAGCAGTCCCTGCGAGCGGCAAGGTAACGGCAATAAATAGTTTGGTCTTCAATGCTGTGGATAGCCAATATGTCTACGTGGCAACAAACGGAACCGGCGTGTATCGTTATCCGCGATTGACCGTCGGCGTGGAAAAAGAACTAACGGCGCCGAAAAGTTTTCACCTTTCCGCCAATTTCCCAAATCCAATTTATATCGCCGAAAACTTGCCGCTCGCGTTTCGCCTCAACGTTCCCTCGACCGGCGAGGTGACGTTCCGGCTTTTCAATATCGCCGGCCAGGAAATCGGAAACTGGAAAATCACCGTCGCTGCCGGCGGGCAAAATCTCGCGCTGCCCCTCGACCGAAGCCAACTCACCGGCGGCATTTATTTCCTGCAAGCCGAATGGCGCGGCCAGCGAATCACGCGGAAATTGACGGTGATTCGATAATTGTCTTTTGTGTAAAAAATGAGGATAGAATCATTCTGGAAGAATTTACACGCCGTCTGGGCACTCATCATAATGAAAATGTGTTTTGTAGTAGTGCCCTACGGGCGTAGCCTTCAGGCACCGACTCTGAAGGGTCTACTACGAAACATCATTCAATTAATCTCGCGCCGCCAATTTTTCCTCGCCGAGCAGGAAGGTCTGGTTGAAGGTGAGGTTCCCGATGGCCGGGCTGACTTCGCCAAAATCATTCCAGCGGCTGACTCTTTCCAAAATAAGCTGCTCGAGGTTTGCGTGGTTGACAGTTGACGAAACCAAATCAACCGCCGTGACTTTTCCGCGCGGCGCGATGGTCAAGCGCACTTTGATTTCGCCACAGATACCGGGGTCTTCCTTCAACACACGCGTGTAACAATCCTGAATGGAGGCTTTGTGCTTCAGGATAACGCGGCGAACAGCGGCCAGATCGCGACGCGCTGGCAAAGCCGGCAGTCCGAGAAAAGCGTGATTTCTTTCGATAAGCATCGAATTGAGGGGCGTCAGTGGTTCGCCCGCATTTGGCTCCTGTCGTTGTGCATTGAAAGCCGGCGACTGGTGCGCTGCACGAGGTTTTGACAAATTTTCTGTCGGGTTGCTTGAGGTGAGGTTCTCTGAAAAAATCGGCGCCTCTTTTAAGTTCGCTTGCCTTGACACATTCAAGCGACGATTGGCATGATCAACCCTGGCGATGAATCCGCCACTGCCGGACTTGTTAACATTTTCCCCTGCGGCTTTGGCAGAATTGGGCGGGCCGAACAAAATATCGGCAAGCGCCAAATCTTCCGTCCTCTCGGCTTTGGCGGCGGTGTTCAGTTTCTGCAGGCGCTCACTCTCTTCGCGCGTCCCGTCAACGCTGTGCGCTTTTAACGCCATTTTTTCCGCTTGCAACCGGCGCAAAATGGTGGCTTTGGCCGCGCCGTACTCCACATGGCAAATGAAAACCAGCGCGCCGAACGCGACGACCACCTTGATAATTTGCGAGACCGCCGGCCAATTTTGCAAGTTATCCGATTGTTTTGCAGCAGTAGGTGTTTTGCCCCGTTTGCCCAATGTCCTCATAACAACTCCAGCGCAACAGACCAATAAAAATCCATTCCTCGCGGATCAATTTTGCTTCCAAGTTTAGAAGCGAATTTGTTACATAAAAGAGGTGAGCATCCCAATCGTAATTTTGGAGTATAAAATAGCGGCAAGACGAGGAAAATGCAGAAAAGTTGTTCAAAACAGCGTGACTGCTGTTTTTAGTTAATTCGTCGCATTGCTACGTTGAAACACATACACCGGCGGATTGACAAACTCAAAGAAAGGCTGGACGCCGAGGCGATTGACGTAGCGAAACTGCGCGGCGAGATGATAGCCGGAGTTGGGGGCTTTGAGCTGCTTCAGCGTGTTGAATTGCAAATCTTCGATGAGCAAAATATAATCCGGCTGCGGCGTTTGCAGGCTGTCGGCGGCCGGCAAGCCGTTGGCCGGTTTGTCTTCGTACATCGCAAACGAGAGGTCGAACCAGGCCTGGTATGGTTTTTCGCGCACGGGCATGCCGAAGCGGCCCAGCCATTTTTCGAGATCGAGAATGGCCTGGCGGATTTTTTGATAGGTTTGATCGCGCGCCAAATTCTCGGCCCAGCCGCGGGCAAAATCATAAAATTCCTTGTCCGGCGGCGGATTGGCGATCTGATATTTTCCGGGCGTTAAGACCGGCCCGCGCGCCAGCACCTGGATGGTCGCATTCGCCGGAACGTGCTGCTCAATCCATTCACCCGCCAAATAACGCGATTCGTTTGAAAATTGTAAAACCAGCGCGACACAATTTAAAAAAGAATACACGACGATGACTACAACCGCGGTTTTGGCGAAAACGGCATAGCGTTCCGGCATCGCCGCCATCAAGCCGATGACGGCCTGCGCCGCTAAAATCATCAACGCCGGGAAAAAAAACGGCAGATACCACTGTGCGGTTTCCGATTTGGCGCCGAAGATGATGAAATACGGCGCGACGGTGACGAGTAGCCAAATAATGGCGTGGGCATTTTGGCGCCGCGCGAGCTGATAAAGCGCATACGCCAGCCCGATGAGCGCGAGCACGAACAACGGCCAGCCCAAGCCGGTTTGCATGAATGCCAACATGCGCCAATACGACGTTTGCCCCTGCACGCCGCGGTCGGCGTTGAAAAACAAATCGCGCGTGTAGCCGTCGAGAAATTCAAACGGCGCGATGATGAAGGTCGGATTGGCGATGATGAAGCCAACCGGAATAAGAATCGCGCTCAATAATAATTTTTGCCATTGCAGGCCTTCGCGGCGGAGAAAATGCGAGAGGAGCAGGGGAAACAAAATCATCAGGCGGTCGGTTTTCACGCCGATGGCGAGGCCGGCGGTCAATGCCGCCAAAACGTACCAGATGAGATGGCCGCGTTTCCAAATCAACAGGGCGAAGACGCACGACAGCCAGTACCAGAAATTCGACGGCGCATCGACGGTGGAAAGATGCGCGATGGCCACGAAGGCCATGGCCACCGACACGAAGAGAGCGGCGAGGTAGCCGGCGCGTTTTTCAAACAGCATCGCGCCGATGAAGAAAGTAAATCCGACGATGAGCATCGACATGAGGGCGGAGAGGGTTCGCGCCATTTGAATGACCCGCGCTTTTTCGCGTTCGAACCAGGCCTGGCCGTCCTCGGAGTCAATCGCGGCGGGCGGCGGATCGACAAAGCGTTCATAAATTTTGACCGGAATGATGGCGCCGGCCCAGACCGTGTAATAATGCAAGCCGCCGTAGGCAAAGTGATGCGGATTGATCTCGCGATTGCCGAACATGCCGATGGCGCGCGAGGCGACTTCGTCCGGATGCCAGAAATGCGGCGCACCCCAGCGGTTGCCCCAAATATTCAAAACAAAACTGAGCAGCAAAATCAGCGGCAGAAACTTCCAATCCGCCCAGGATAATTTTCGTTCATTGGGCGACTCAGTCATTGTTCGTTCGCTCATAAGGTGTTCTCACTTCCTGTCCGGCAGCGGCCTGCCCGGTAGCGGCGGTTTTCACAGCGTTGGCGGCAGACGGCCGCGCCGCTAAAGGTGTCAAGGTTCCGCCTTCGTAGGGAATCAAATTGTGCTGCATGGCGGTGCGTGAAACGTCGTTGCGGTACTGACGGTCGGCGAGCGGCGTCACACGCGGCCAAACTTTCAACGGTTCGGTGTTGAAGTAAATGTAAACTTTGCCGTCCAACGGCGCGACGACGATTTCTTCGCGATGATCGCCAAACAAATCCGCGCCGAAGAGCGCGCCGGAATCGACTTTGGCGATGACCGGACGCCGCAAAGCGGCGCTGATGCTGCCGTCGTGCATGCCGATCTCGCGAACGCCGTCGCCGTCCCAATCGAGCGGAAAACTGCCGTGCATGTCCGGCTCGGCCAGCAATTTTCCCTCGCCGTTAAAAAGATATTGATAAATCGTGTCGATCTTCACGCCCTGCTCGTTGATC
>Ga0073934_10005801_pt1 | contig 18652 bp, 15 predicted proteins | sample LarsenN4metaG_FD_76834 | JGI IMG/M metagenome (GOLD analysis project Ga0073934, IMG submission 76834) | Hot spring sediment bacterial and archeal communities from British Columbia, Canada, to study Microbial Dark Matter (Phase II) - Larsen... ... | reverse complement strand
GGTTTAGCACTGTGAATTGTGGGGATCGATTGAATTTTACGTTCAGGCTTCTCAATCCTGGGAAAGAGGGCAGTTCCTTTGTTGATCTGAATGCCTGCCTCCAGTCTTCCCCATTTTCCTTCCTTCTTCAATGCGCCGCTTCCAAATAAAAGTTTTGGGTTGAGACCTAGTTGTACGGCCATCACCTCTGCCGTCTTGGGCATAATGGGATAAAGGTAAAGACTCAGAATTCGGAGGGCCTCGGCTGTGTTGTACAGAACCGATTCAAGATGCTTTTGCTGGGCCGACTCTTTGGCCAGTTTCCAGGGTGCAGACTGCTCGATATACTGGTTGGTGCGTTCCACCAGTTGCCAAATTTCTGTCAGTGACCTGTGGAATGCCAGTTCATTCATCGAGCCGTCTAGCTTAGATGCAAGATCATTTGAGATTTTCTCAAGTTTTTCCCCTGATTTTCCTCGTAGTGGTATTCTACCATTTGCATACTGCTGGATCATGGTGAGGGTACGGCAGAGAAGGTTTCCCAGATCATTGGCCAGATCATTGTTGTAGCGATTGGTCATGGCTTCTTTGGAAAAGTCTCCATCCAGTCCGAAGGGCACCTCACGAAGCAGAAAGTATCGGAAGGCATCCACACCGAATTCGTCGATGACCTTGGCAGGGTCCACCACGTTCCCCTTGCTTTTGGACATTTTTTCTCCATCCACTGTCCACCAGCCATGGGCAAAGACTTTTTTAGGTATTGGGAGGCCTGCTGATATCAGGAAGGTGGGCCAATAAACAGCGTGAAACCGCAAGATATCTTTTCCAATGAGGTGTACATCGGCTGGCCAGAATTTTTTAATCCCTGCCTTTTTAGGATAACTGATCGCTGTAAGGTAATTGGTGAGGGCATCAAACCAGACATAGATCACATGCTGATCATCGAAGGGGACCGGGATACCCCAGTGAAAACCTGTCCGGCTGACTGAGAGGTCTTTGAGGCCCCCTTCCACAAAGCTGACAATCTCATTGTAGCGGCTTGTGGGTTGGATGAAGTCAGGGTTCTGTTTTAAATACTCCAGCAGCCTTTTTTGATACCGGGACATCTTAAAGAAATAGCCCTCTTCCCGGAGCTTCTCCACAGGGCGGTTGCAGTTGGGACAACGGCCAACCACCAGTTGTAGTTCGGTGAGAAAGGTCTCGCAGGGGATGCAGTACCAGTCTTCATACTCACCCTTATAGATGTCTCCCTGCTCATGGACCCGTTTAAACAGTGCCAGAACCGCTTTCCTGTGCCGTGGCTCTGTGGTCCGGATAAAGTCATCATTTGAAATATTCAGACGCCGCCACAGTTCTTTGAAACGCTCCACCACTCGATCTGCCAACTGCTGTGTGGTCTCGTTGTTCTGTTTAGCCGCTTTTTCTATCTTTTGACCATGTTCATCGGTGCCTGTGAGGAAGAAGACCTCATATCCCTGGAGTCGCTTATATCTGGCTAAGACATCGGCAGCCACGGTGGTGTAGGCATGGCCGATGTGAGGGACATCATTGACATAATAAATGGGCGTGGTGATGTAAAATGTTTTTTTCATGATGCTCGCTTGATTGTATGCCGGATCTGCATCAGCAGAACCTCCAGGGCCAGTTGCCGGTTGATATTTCTGGCCAGGGCCTTCCAGATCCAGTGGATCAGGCTGGCGAAGGCCATGATCTCTTCTACATCCAGCTTGGTGGAAGCTTTGAGAAGCTCATCCGCCTCAGGCGGAGAGGATGACCCCGTGAGTACAAATGAAGGCTTAGACTGAATCTTGATTGTGAGCAGATCTCTTAACCACAGACCGATCCACTGTAAGGCCCGTTGGGTGGCCTCACGATCATGGGCATATTCCTGGGCAAGGCCCAGCAACTCTTCCATATCGCCGGAAGAGTCGCCGAGGAGGATCTGGCTGAACTTCAGCCATTCTGCCTCCAGGGTCTTAGGATCCAGCTCCAAGGCCAGCCCGATTCTCCCCATTGCTAGAGCGGCTACCCGTCCAAGCTGGGATGGGTCACAAGATTTTTTCTGTTTTAAGAGCATCATGACCTGTTGTTCCGTTAATGGAGTAAATCTGATCTTCTGGCACCTTGAAACCACGGTAGGAAGAATCGTATGGGGTTGTGAGGTGATCAGAACCAAGATCGTCTGGCCAGGAGGCTCCTCCAAAACCTTTAGGAGGGCATTGGCGGCCTCCTCGTTCATTGTTTCGGCCTCGTTTAAAATCACGAAACGGTAACGTCCGGCCATGGGTTTTAATTGGATCTGTTCTTGAAGTGCCCGGACCTGGCCAATCTTGATCATTGTACCCTCTGGCTCCAAAGAAACAAAGTCAGGATGAGTCTCGGACTCAGTGTGTAAGCAAGCGCTGCACTCTCCACAGGCGTCGTCTGCCAAGTGTTCTTCTAATGGCTTAGCAGCACAATTAACCGCCTGGGCTAAGGCCTTGGCCACCAGTCTTTTGCCAATACCCTCCTCTCCATAGAAAAGATAGGCATGGGCAAGGCTGTTTCGCCGAAGTGCAGTCTTGAGAATCCGGGTGGGCCGTTCATGGCCGATGATGTTTTTGAATGGCATTTTTCTTAAGAAAGATTTCAACGATTTCTTGAATCTGCAAGGCCACTTTCTCAATAGCCTGACTGGCGTCGATCACGATGATCTGCCGAGGGTTCATCTTTGCCAATTTTAAATATCCCTGCCGGACTTTTTCATAGAACTCGATCTGCTCCCTCTCGAGGCGATCTTTGGTCGTACGGCTGCTGATCCTCATCAGCCCCTGCCGGGCTTCCAGGTCCAGTAACAGCGTCAGATCGGGTTTCCGACCTTCCGTGACATATTTTAATAGATTTTTGATCTTGTCCAGCTCAAGGCCCCGACCGTAACCCTGATAGGCCAAGGTGGCCTCAGAAAAGCGATCGCACAGGACCACATCACCCTGCTCCAAGGCCGGGAGGATGATCTCTTGGAAGTGCTGTGCCCGGCTGGCCAAATAAAGCAGCAGTTCCGTTTTGGGAGCGATGTTCTGATGCCGGATATCTAAGAGAAGGTCTCTAATCCTTTCCCCTAGCTTGGTTCCGCCAGGTTCCCGGGTTTTTAAGACCTTCCAGTCTTTTTGCTCTAAATGTTTGGCTAAAGAAGACATTTGGGTGGATTTACCACTGCCCTCAATGCCTTCAAATGTGATGAGAACCCCTTTTCTCATGGGAGCCTGATCTGGCCTTCTCCTTCTTTGCTGGAGTAAGGCATGCAGGATAGCAGGATCACCTGGCGTTTTTGGCTGATCTTCCGGAGGATTTCCAGGATGATCTCTTGTCGCTTGGAATCCAGCGTTACAAGAGGATCATCTAGGAGAAGAAGGAATGGATGATCAGGGCCCAGGTTCAGGAGCAATCCCAGATAAATGGAAAGGAACACTTGATCCAGCGTGCCATGGCTCAGGGCTTCCAATGGTATAGGTGTCGGCGAACCATTTGGAATCAGGCTGATCCGTGAAGACTCATCCAGGGTAAGGTCCAGATAAGTCCCTAATGAAACTTTCTTGAAGATTTCGCGGGCCGTGTTGAAAAGTTGGGTTTGATTCACAAGTGGATCTTGGAGGAGTTCATGGATAGAATTGTGATGGCCATTATTCAGGTTGGGTGATGTCTTGCTCTGCTGTGAAGGAGCAGCTTGTCTGATTGACTCTGACTGTCGCAGGGCATGCTGCCTCCCCCCTGGTGCAGAGGCCACTTCCTTTTCCAGAATACGGATCTCCTCTCGCAGGCTGGGAAGATCGGCAGGGATGCCCTGATAACGCTTGATCTTTTGATTCAGTTCCTGGATCAGAACCAATTTCTCATCGTATTCTGTTTGTAAGGACTGAGGCTCCTTACCTTCAAGGAGACGTTCCCGCTCTTCGAGAAGGCGCTGACGGCTACCAGAAAGGAAATCATAGGCCTTAATCTTTTCCTTAAAAGCCTCTACGGAGTCTGTGTTGGTTTTCTTGAGAAGGTCAAAAAACTTGAGGTTCTCCCGTCTGAATCTAGCCTCCAGGAGCTCGGTGTTCTTTAGCTTGCCATGAAGTTTGTCCTCTAACAGTTTTTTACGGGAGTGCCAGTGCATATCCACAATGACCGGCGTGACCATCAAGCCGAGCCCCACCAACAGTCCCAGAAGATAGAGATGCTGATAGAAACCTGGGAGAGTCACAAAAAGGCCAATTCCAAAGGACAGGACCGTGGTCACAGCCCCAGCGATAAAAAGCTTGTTTTTATAAATAGGATCCGTGGGGATCAGACTTAACTGGTGCTCCAGCACGCTTCGGTCTTCTTCCAGGGTTTGGTATTCTCGGTTCCTTTCTCTCAACTTTTCTTCAAACTCCTCCGTAAACTCCTGGAGCTGGTCAGCCGTCATCTCAAGGCCAGTGAAGGTTTCCCCCTTTTCATGGATTTGTTCTAATTCCTGATCTGCCTTCTTGAGGTCAGCCAGTTTTCGTTTCAGAGCTCCAACACGACTTTGTGCATCCGAGAGCTGCTCTTCCAACTGAAAAAGTTCTTCAGCCTTATCAGCAATGGACTTGAGTTCCTGCAGTCGCTTTTGCTTGGCGCTCGGATCGCCTGGCTTTGAATATTCCACCTCTGTCTCTGATGAGATCTGGTCGATCAATCCACCTGAAGCAGGAGAGGACTCAGCCTGTTGGGACAGGTTGTGTTCCAACCGGCTGGACGGTAGTCTTGAGCGGTCCAGGCTGAAATAGTATGAAATTCGGTGTCCCGGTAGCCCGCCACATTGCTGCTGGAACCACCGGAGGACATTTTCTCGACGCTTCTCGATGGGGATAAATTTTTGAATGGCGGAATCGTGCTTGGACAGGATGGCAATATCTTTGACGAAATCTTTAGCCAGACGGTATACATCCCCATTTTTTATCTGAAAGGTAATAGCGGCCTGGCAGGTGGAACGGCTGGAGCCATGAATGAGTGTGTGGGACTGCTCCGGGGTTTGGCCAAAAAAACTTGACAGGATGACATCCCGCAAGGTGGTTTTACCACTCCCATTTGCTCCTTGGATGAAGTTCAATCCGGGGGAGAATTCGAGTCGAGTGATCTGCTGGAAGTTCCTGACCCCTAGCAAAGCAAGTTCTAACAGGATCATCGTAGTCATCACCTCATGGAATAAACTTAATAATCATATCAAAATAAACAAAAAATGCAAACAAAAAGGCTTGCATGAAGTAAAAAAAATGAGTATTATTATGTTTTTAGCCCATACCATTAGAGAGAAGCGTGAGAAGGTAAGCCCGGCCTCTGGCTTGGCCAGGGACGGGCTGGGGTGTGGAGGCATCGGCACCAAGATCAAAAGCATATTCTCGCATAGGCGTCCCTTCGGGACATGCTCGACAGCGCTAGCGAGGTAGCACGGCCCCCCACATCAGGAGGTCCATTGCGCCGCAAGACCCGGCTCAAGAAATTTAATCTCTTCATCAAAAGATATTTTATCACAGGCCTCCTGGTTATCACGCCTCTCTGGGGAACCTATTTGATTCTCAAAGCCCTCTTTTTGACATTGGAGGGTGTTCTGGGCGACCTCTTGAGAGCTTATTTTCGTTACTATGTGCCGGGTTTAGGAGTGGTCGCCCTGATCTTGATTATATTGCTTGCAGGGCTTTTGACCACAAATATTCTGGGCCGAAAGATTTTTGAAATCTGGGAATCATTTCTACAGCGTGTGCCATTTATTCGTGGTGTGTACAATCTGGTCAAATCGATTGTGGACACCCTCTCGCTCCAGGGAAAGGAGCAGTTTAATCGTGTGGTCCTCATTGAGTTTCCCAGAAAGGGAAACTACTCGATCGCATTTGTAACGGGGGTGACAATGGGTGAAGTCCAGGAGATTACCAAGGAAAAGTTGATTAACGTGTATGTTCCGACGACACCCAATCCTACATCGGGATATTTTCTGCTGGTGCCTGAGAGCGAGATTATTCCACTTTCCATGAGCGTTGAGGATGGGATGAAGATGATTATTTCTGGAGGGCTTTATACCCCTCCAGTCTCAGAGGGAGTCAAAAACAATAAGAAGTGAAAAGAGGGACTGAGCATTTCATTGCTATTGTTCTAGCTGCTGGCCTTGGGAAACGCATGAGGTCTAAACAGCCCAAGGTTCTCCACCCTGTGGCGGGCAGGCCGATGATTCAGCATGTTCTGGATTTGGTGAAGGGCCTCGGGGCGGATCGGACGCTGGTGGTGATGGGTCATCACAAAGAACAGGTGAGGACCCTGTTGGAAGGGGAGATCCGGGATGGAAAAATTGAGGGGGTGGTTCAGGATCCCCTGTCTGGCACAGGACATGCTGTCCAGGTGACCAGGCCCTTGTTGGCCCATTATCATGGGGCGGTGATGATCCTCAATGGGGATCATCCCTTGTTGAGGGCCGAAACGGCATTGTCCCTTTTGCAGAGCCACCGAGCGCATGAAGCGGTCATTACATTGCTGACTGCTCATCTGGAAAATCCGAAGGGCTATGGTCGTATCCTTCGCGGTCCGGAGGGCCAAGTGACTGGGATTGTTGAGGAACGGGATGCCACAGCAGAGCAGCTGCGCATTAACGAAATTAATACCGGTGTGTATGTTGCCCAGGCCGGTTCCCTGTTTGAACTCCTCAAGGAAGTCAAGCCGGATAATGCCCAGGGTGAATACTATCTTACAGACACTGTGTGTCTGGCAGTCCAGAAGAAACTCCGCCTTTTGGCCATCACGGCGACTGATCCCAATGAAACCTTGGGGATCAATACCCGCGCCGATCTGGCCAAGGCCGAGAAGATTATTCGGAGAAGGATAGCAGACAAACTGATGGCTCAAGGAGTGACCCTTCTGGATCCGGAAAATTCGAGGATCGACGCCACCGTGGTGATTGGGCAGGACACCGTAGTTTATCCATGGACATTGATTGAGGGAACGACTCAGATTGGCGAGGACTGTGTAATCTCGTCGCATGTTCGGATCACCAACAGTCAACTAGGTAGGGGGGTGGTGGTCCAGGATCACAGTGTGATTGCCGAATCAGTTCTAGAAGACCATGTTTCGGTCGGCCCGTTTGCCCATCTTCGGCCTGGGAATCTTCTACGACGAAAGGCCAAGGTTGGAAATTTCGTAGAAATGAAAAAGACAGAAATCGGGGAGGGTTCCAAGGCCAATCACCTCACTTATTTGGGAGATGCCATTATCGGGAAAGGCGTCAATATCGGGGCAGGATCCATCACCTGTAATTACGACGGGGTCAAAAAATCACAGACCATCATTGAGGACGATGTTTTTGTGGGAAGCGATACTCAGTTTATTGCCCCGGTGAGAGTAGGACGAGGAGCCACCATTGCAGCAGGTTCCACCATTACCCAGGATGTTCCTCCCGGTTCACTGGCCATCGGGAGAGTTCGGCAAGTGAATAAAAAAGACTGGGCCAGGAAGCAAAAACAATTACACACTAGGAAATTGCAGTCTAAAAAAGCAAAAAAGAAAGGTTAATGCGAATCGATGTGTGGCATTATTGGTTATGTGGGTAAGCAGAATGCGGTTCCGCTCCTGATCGAAGGATTACGCAGGCTGGAGTATCGGGGTTACGATTCCGCGGGAGTTGCCTTCCTACAGTCTGGCCGGCTGGAGGTGAAACGCACGGTGGGGAAACTAGTCAATCTAGAGTCTGTGATCTCGGGTCAGGATTATCGCAGCCATATTGGTATCGGACATACCCGCTGGGCCACCCATGGGCGACCCTCAGAGGAAAATGCCCATCCTCACCGGGTGGGCAGCTTGGTCCTGGTCCACAATGGGATTATCGAAAATTACCTTGCCTTGAAACGGGAATTGTTGACCGAAGGAAGGTCCTTTACTTCCGAGACGGACACGGAGGTGATCCTTCATCTCATGGATAGGGCGATTGAAAAAGGTTGCGGGCTGGAAGAGGCTGTTTATGTAGCCTTAAGTCGGATCAAGGGATCTTATGCCTTTGTAGCCATGCATGGGCAGGAGCCCAATACCCTGGTGGCAGCCCGGATGGGTTGTCCCCTGGTGGCTGGGATTACTCCGGAGGGGTATTTCGTGGCCTCGGATGTGCCGGCCATTCTGAATCAGACTCGGGAAGTTCTTTTCCTGGATGATGGAGAGGTTGTTGTCTTAACTCCCCAGATGATCCGAGTCACCGATTTTGAAGGTCACCATCGCGAGAAGACCCACGCTCATATCGATTGGAATCCTCTGGTGGCCGAGAAGGGCGGTTATAAGCACTTTATGCTCAAGGAGATTCATGAACAACCCAGATCCATCATGGATACTCTTTTGGGGAGAGTCTCTCATGAAACCGGGGAGGTCTATTTAGAAGAGGTTTCACTCATTGAGGCCGATCTGAGGCAGTTGCGAAAAATATTCTTGATTGCCTGTGGAACTTCCTGGCATGCAGCCCTGGTGGGAAAGTACCTCATTGAAGAACTTTCCAGGATTCCGGTGGAGGTGGACATCGCTTCTGAGTTTCGTTATCGGAATCCTCTCCTGGGATCTAAGGATCTCTGTGTTTTGATCTCTCAATCAGGCGAGACAGCAGACACTCTGGCGGCCTTAAGAGAGGCTAAGGCTAAACAGGCCCACTCGATTGCCATCTGTAATGTGGTGGGAAGTACTCTAGCCCGCGAGGCAGGCGGAACCCTCTATACCCATGCCGGCCCGGAGATCGGAGTAGCAGCCACCAAGACCTTCACGGCCCAGCTTGTGGCCCTCTATCTTTTGGGAATGTTTTTGGGAAGACGGGCCGGCCACCTGTCTGCAGATCGGGCTCTCGCCTTGATCAATGAATTACTCCTTCTTCCAAAGATTGTGGAGCAGATTCTCAAGGATGAGCCTAAGATTCAGGACTTGGCCAAGAGTTACTTTAAGTACCGGGATTTTCTCTTTTTGGGTCGTGGCATCAATTATCCCATTGCCTTGGAAGGGGCCTTAAAGCTTAAAGAGCTGTCCTATATTCACGCCGAGGGCTATCCCGCGGGTGAAATGAAACACGGACCCATTGCTCTTATTGATAACAATATGCCTGTGTTGGTGCTGGCTCCTGTCGATCAGGTGTATGATAAGGTGGCCAGCAATATCATGGAGGTGAGGGCTCGGGATGGGGTGGTCCTGGCTATTAGCACAGAAGGCAATCAGGAGATTGCCTCCAAGGCCGATGAGGTGATCTATATCCCCCAGGCGGATCCATTGCTGATCCCACTGATTCTGACCATTCCCCTGCAACTGCTAGCCTATCACATTGCCGTGCTTCGTGGCTGCGATGTGGACCAGCCCAGAAACCTGGCCAAGAGTGTAACTGTGGAGTAGAGATGGGTTTCCTCAATGACCTGAATCCCCAGCAACTTGAGGGAGTAATTTACACTCAGGGCCCGCTACTGATCCTGGCCGGTGCAGGCAGCGGTAAAACAAGGGTCATTACCTACCGGATTGCCTATCTGATTGGACAACAGGGGGTGCCCCCCGAACAGATTCTAGCCGTGACCTTTACCAATAAGGCGGCCGAAGAGATGAAGAACCGGGTGCTTGAGCTTTTAGGCGATAGGGCCCGAAAGGTGTGGATCAGTACCTTTCACTCGGCCAGCGTGCGGATCCTTCGCAGGGAGATTCAGTCCTTAGGCTATGGGCAGGATTTTGCGATCCTGGATACTGCAGATCAGATCAGATTGGTGAAGGAGTGTGCCAGAGAATTAAAAATCAATGAGGAACTTTATGACCCAAAGGAAATGGCCCGAAGGATTTCAGAACTGAAGAATCGGTTAATATCCCCACAGGCCTATGCCCGTGAGGCGCAGGCCTTTGGAATGGAGGACAAGCTGGCAAAGGTTTATTCCTATTACCAGAGCCTTCTCAAGAGATATAACAGCCTGGATTTCGATGATCTTCTTATGATGACTGTTCATCTTTTTGAGACCCATCCTGAGGTTTTGCACAGCTACCAGCGGCGGTTTCAGCACATGATGATTGATGAGTATCAGGATACCAATCATGCCCAGTACCGTTTGGTCAGGCTACTGGGTGAACATGGGAATGTGTGTGTGGTGGGAGATGATGATCAGAGTATTTATGGGTTTCGAGGGGCGGATTTAGGCAACATCCTGCGATTTGAAAAGGATTATCCCCAGGCCAGGGTGATCCGTTTAGAGCAGAACTACCGTTCCACCCAGAATATCCTGGATGCGGCAGGCGCGGTGGTCGGGAAAAACCAGAAAAGAAAAGCCAAACGACTTTGGACCCAAAAACCCAAAGGGGCTCATATCCAGGTGTGCCAAGTAGCGGATGAGGAGGCGGAAGCCCACTACATTGGCAAGACCATCAAACAGATAAGGGTCAACGGGAAATGGAGCTATGCGGACTTTGCTGTTCTGTACCGGGCCCATGCTCAGTCCAGAGCTCTGGAGGAAGGGCTGAGAGACGAGGGAGTCCCCTATCGGATCGTGGGAGGCTTACGATTCTATGAGCGAAAAGAGATCAAGGATCTACTGGCCTATTTAAAGGCTATTGTTTATCCGGAGGACGACTTAAGTTTTAAACGGATCCTGAATGTTCCGCCGAGAGGGATAGGGTCTGGCACAGTGGAAAAACTGGAGGGATATGCAAAGGCCAGAGGGTTTTCTCTGTTTCAGGCATTCACAGAGTCTGTTTCAGCGGGTCTGGATCAGATGGGACTGACTTATGCCCAAAGAAGGGGACTGACAAATCTCGCAGGTTTGCTGGAGGAGTTTAAACGCCTGGCGGCAAATACGTCTGTAGCCGAGCTACTCGAGATCATCCTCAAAAAGACGGGTTATGAGCAGATACTTCAGCAGGAGGTCGCTGAAAGGGCATCAGGAGAGGAGGGTCGGTCCAGGCTAGAAAATATCCGGGAGCTATTTTCGGCCGTCCGGATTTTTGAAGAGCGATTTAATTGCCAGGACGGTATAATGAAAGATGAAACGTATTATAAACATTCTGTCCTAGCAGCCTTCTTGGATCACGTGACCCTGGTCACAGATTCCGATCAAGAGACACAGGGGGCAACGAGTGGAAAGGGTGCTGTTCTCATGATGACCCTTCACGGCGCCAAGGGCTTGGAATTTCCAGTGGTCTTCATGGCCGGCATGGAGGAGGGTCTTTTCCCACACCAGTCGGCACTGACCGATACTGGGCAAATGGAGGAGGAACGGCGTCTGTGCTACGTGGGCATGACCCGTACAAGGGAGATGCTCTATATGGTTCATGTCGAGAAGCGGAGGCTGTATGGATCGGTTCAGTGGAACTCTCCCTCACGGTTTATAGAGGAAATCCCGATTGAATTGGTAAAAGAGGTTGTGTGGAGTGATCGCTCAGTAAGGTCAGTGGATGGGCAGTCAGTCAGTAAGATTGCATTATCCCCGATAGATCATCTGCCTCAGCTTCAGGAGGCCGGGCCATTTAAAAAAGGCATCCAGGTGAAACATCCTGTTTGGGGAATCGGGCGAGTGCAGGAGGCTGAAGGACAGGGTGAGGACCAGCGGGTGGTGGTTCATTTTAAAACCGTGGGTCCCAAGAAGTTAGCCGTGAAATACGCCCGGCTAGAGAAGGTAGGGTGAGGTAGGCATGAAGATTACTAAGGAACAAGTGGAGCATGTGGCGAAGCTGGCCAGGCTGGCCATCACAGAGGAGGAGACGGAACGGTACAGCCAGCAGCTCTCAAACATCCTGACCTATATCGAGAAGCTCAAAGAGCTGGATACCTCTAAGGTGGAACCCACTTCCCATGTATTGCCCATGAAGAATATTTTTCGGGAGGATGAGGTTGAGCCCTCTCTGCCTAGAGAGGAGGTCTTGAAAAATGCCCCGGACCGGACCGAGGAGTTTTTTAGAGTACCTAAGATTATTGAGTGAGTTGTGAGTACCAAAAGGAACTAATCAATAATAACAAGTGTGGAGGGATGTGTGTTAAGACTCATGCTTCGAGCCAAGATTCACCGGACGACAGTGACTGATGCCAATCTGGATTATGAAGGCAGCCTGACCATTGACGAGGAATTGTTGTCGGCGGCCGGGATCCTGCCTTATGAGCAGGTGATGATCTCTAATCTCAACAACGGTGAACGGTTTGAGACCTATGTTATTCCGGGGAAACGGGGATCGGGAATGATCTGTCTGAATGGCCCTACCGCCCGAAAGGGTGTGGTGGGGGATCGTATCGTGATCTTCTGCTATGAGTATTATAATGAACAGGAACTCAAAACGTACAAACCCACCATTATCAAGGTGGATGAAAAAAATCGGATGATCCCGTGATGACGGAGCTGTATCGTTTCACCATTCGTGAGTTACATGAAAGACTGAAAAGCCGTGAAGTTTCTTCCCGGGAGCTGGTGGAGTCTGTTTATAAAAGGATAGAGAAGGTGGACCCCCAGATTAGGGCTTATCTGACCTTGACCCAGGAAATGGCCTTTGCGCAATCGGAAACAGCAGACAGGCAGTTTGCGAAGGGACAGCCAGCCCATCCGCTAACCGGTATTCCGCTGGCGATAAAGGATAATCTCTGTGTTAAGGGGATTAAGACTACCTGTGCATCCAAGATCCTTGAGAACCATATCTCTATTTATAATGCCACGGTGATTGAAAAGCTCGTGGCCACGGGATATGTGATTCTGGGCAAGGCCAACATGGACGAGTTTGCCATGGGCTCTTCCACCGAGAACTCTGCTTTTGCGATTACTAAAAATCCATGGAACCTGGGGTGCATTCCGGGTGGATCCAGCGGTGGGTCAGCAGCGGCTGTCGCGGCAGATGAATGTATTGCGGCCCTGGGTTCGGATACCGGGGGCTCAATCCGTCAGCCCGCAGCCTGTAGCGGGGTGGTGGGCCTGAAGCCGACCTACGGAAGGGTCTCCCGATATGGATTGGTGGCCTTTGCCTCTTCGCTGGATCAGATTGGGCCCATTACCAAAGATGTGAGGGATTGCGCGATCATGATGAATACCATCAGTGGCCATGATCCCCTGGATTCTACATCGGCTGATCTGGCCGTGCCAGACTTCGCACAATCTCTAGGGCTGGGAATCGGGGGCCTTAAAATAGGAATACCTAAAGAGTATTTTATCGAGGGAATGGACCCCGAAGTGGAAAACAGTGTCCGAGAAGCGATCCGTGTGATGGAGAAGCTCGGGGCAAGAATTCAGGAGATCTCGCTTCCTCATACCCCATATGCCGTGGCCACCTATTATATTCTGGCTACGGCCGAGGCCAGTTCTAATCTAGCGCGGTATGATGGGGTCCGGTATGGCTATCGGACGAAGACTTCCAGGGATCTTTTGGAAATGTACATGAAGAGCCGAGCCGAGGGGTTTGGCCAGGAAGTTAAACGCCGAATTATGCTGGGGACTTATGCCCTGTCTTCAGGTTATTATGACGCTTACTATCTCAAGGCCCAGAAGGTACGAACCCTGATCAAGCGAGATTTTGATGGGGTCTTCGGATCGGGTGGAGTAGATGTGATCGTAGTCCCGACAGCTCCGACTCCAGCCTTCCGGATTGGGGAGAAGACCCAGGATCCCTTGCAGATGTATCTTTCTGACATCTTTACCATCTCGGTGAACCTGGCTGGGATACCGGCTATCGCCTTGCCTTGTGGTTTTAGTAAATCGGGACTGCCCATTGGGATGCAGATCCTGGGAAGGCCTTTTGATGAGGCAACGATTCTGCGCGCGGCCTATGCCTACGAGCAGGCCATGGAGTGGTACAAACAGAAACCCAACTTAACTTAGGACTGATGACGGCTTATGCTCTATTTTGCGTACGGTTCCAATATGGAAAAGACACAGATGCAGCAGCGTTGCCCAAATCACAAATTTTTTGCAGTGGCCCGATTGGATCATTACACTCTGGCCTTTACCCGGTATTCTGACCGTTGGGAAGGCGGAGTGGCAGACCTCCTTCCAGAACGAGGCAAGGTGGTCCATGGTGTGTTGTATGAGATTTCGCTGACGGATCTTAAGCTCTTGGACCAGTATACGGGTTATCCCAACTGCTATGTGCGGGGTGATGTGATACTCGAGACTGCTTCCAAAGAGCGTTTGCCGGCCATCACCTATTTTGCGGTGAGACAGGGGGTGGTCAAGCCTTCGCGCCGCTATATGGATCAGATCCTCAAAGGAGCCAGGGCCTATCACCTTCCCAGGGAGTATATTAACTTTTTGAAGTCTATTCAAACACAGGATTAATGGTGGGTCGGCAAGCCGAAAAATATGAAGCCGTCATCGGATTGGAGATTCATGCTCAACTCCTGACCCGATCCAAGATGTTCTGCAGGTGCAGCACAGAGTTTGGGGCAGCCCCGAATACCCAGGCCTGTCCTATCTGTACGGGAATGCCAGGTGTGCTGCCTGTGATTAACAAACGAGCCGTGGAGATGGCTATCATGGCTGGCCTGGCTACACACTGTCGTATTTCCCCTCATAGCCGTTTTGCTCGAAAGAATTACTTCTATCCGGATCTGCCGAAAGGTTACCAGATTTCCCAGTACGAGCTGCCCTTATGTGAGCAGGGATACCTGGACATCGCCGTGAACGGGACCCGGAAGCGCATTGGGATCACTCGGATTCATATGGAAGAAGATGCGGGGAAAAACCTCCATGAAGGAATTGTGGGGGCAAGCCACGTGGATCTGAATCGGTCAGGGGTTCCCTTATTGGAGATTGTTAGCGAGCCGGACATTCGATCACCGGAAGAGGCCGTAGCCTATCTGAAAGCCTTCAGGGATATTCTGGTCTACCTGGGGGTGTGTGATGGCAACATGGAGGAGGGAAGCCTCCGATGTGATGCCAATATCTCCCTGCGCCCTGTAGACCGCAAGGAATTTGGGATCAAGACCGAACTCAAAAACATTAATTCATTCAGGTTTGTTCAGAAGGCCTTAGAATATGAGATTGTGCGACAGAAAAAGGTCCTGGAAGAAGGTGATAAGGTAGTGCAGGAAACCCGACTGTGGGATCCAGAGAGGGGCGTCACGGCATCCATGAGGTCCAAAGAGGAAGCCCATGACTATCGTTACTTTCCGGAACCGGATCTGGTGCCATTGGAGATTCCTGTGGAACGGGTGGAGGAGATCCGCAAAAGCCTCCCGGAGCTTCCCCAGGCCAAGCGGGAGCGTTTCGCGGAGAAGTACGGCCTTTCGGAATATAGTTCTTTGGTATTAACTTCTGATATGGGAACTGCGATGTTTTTTGAGGAGTGCGCGGAGCAATATACCGATTATAAAAATTTGTCCAACTGGATCTTGACAGAGGTGCTCCCACTGTTCAAGACTGAGCAGAAGGAGCTGAGCCCCAAAGATGTGGTGAGTTTGCTAACCTTAATTGATCAAGGGAAAATTAATAGAAATACTGCCAAAAAAGTACAAGAAAAAATATGTGCTACTGGCAGTTCTCCTGAAGTGATTGTGGAGGAACTGGGTCTCACCCAGGTGAGCGATGATCAGGCCATTGACCAATTAATTGACAGTGTTCTGGCGGCCAATCCCAAAGAGCTGGCGGCCTATCGGCAGGGCAAGGAAAAACTGTTCGGATTCTTTGTGGGACAGGTGATGAAACAGTCAGAAGGCAAAGCCAATCCTGGAAAGGTGAACGAACTTCTGAAAAAGAAACTCAAAGAAGCCGCGGAGACATCATGAGCGAGATTGTCAATGTTTTTGCCCGGGAGATCCTGGATTCCCGTGGCAACCCAACCCTTGAAGTGGAAGTGTATCTTGAGAGTGGGGCAGTAGGGCGGGCCTCTGTTCCTTCTGGGGCTTCTACGGGTGAGCATGAGGCGATTGAATTACGGGATCGAGACAAAAAGCGTTACCAGGGCAAGGGAGTACTTAAGGCCGTGACCCATGTGAATGAACAGTTGAGTGCCCAGGTGATTGGCATGGAGGCCTTGGATCAGGCGGCCATTGACCGGGCCATGATTGAGTTGGATGGGACAAAGAAGAAGGTCCGCCTGGGGGCGAATGCGATCCTGGGGGTGTCCCTGGCTGTTGCAAAGGCGGCGGCTTTGGAGACGGGACTACCCTTGTATCGCTACCTGGGGGGAGTGGGTGCCAGGGAGTTGCCGGTGCCTCTGATGAACATCTTGAATGGTGGACTGCATGCAGACAATCGTCTGGACATTCAGGAATTCATGATTCTGCCTGTGGGGGCTTCCTCCTTTTCGGAGGCACTTCGCATGGGAGCTGAAGTGTTTTATGCCCTTAAGGCCATTTTAAAAAAGGCTGGTTACGCCACTGCTGTGGGGGATGAGGGTGGCTTTGCCCCGATGTTACAGTCCAATGAAGAAGCGCTTCAAATGATCCTAAAGGCCATTGAAGCGGCGGGATACCGGGCGGGCCGGGATGTCTTTTTAGGCCTGGATGTGGCGGCCAGCACCTTTTATGAAAAGGGCCGATACGTGATGAAGGCGGAAAAGAAAAAAGAACGCTCTTTGGAGGAGATGATTCAGTATTATAAAGAGTTCATCGATCGATATCCTATCCTGTCCATCGAAGATGGTCTTTCTGAAAAGGACTGGAAAGGGTGGAAGATGCTAACGGAGCGGTTGGGGGAACGGGTTCAACTGGTGGGTGATGACCTGTTTGTGACTCACGATGAGTTGCTGGATCGGGGTATTAAAGACCGGGTGGCTAATGCCATTTTGATCAAGCCCAATCAGGTGGGTACCCTGACCGAGACCCTGGAGACCATCAGTCTTGCTAAGAGGGCAGGATATAGCACGATCGTTTCCCATCGGTCTGGTGAGACCGAGGATACCATGATTGCGGACCTGGCGGTGGCCTGTGACCTAGGCCAGATTAAGACCGGTTCTCTTTCCAGGGCGGAGCGCACCGCAAAATACAACCAGCTCCTGCGTATCGAGGAGGACCTGTTGGGTGAGGCGGTCTATGGAGGGCAGAAAGTCTTCTCAAAATGGCTATAAGATACGGGCTGGCGTTTGGATGGATTAGCATCATCGGGTTGGGATGGGGATGTGTCTATGAGGCCGATGCCGGGATGATTGGGACACCCATTGCTATTCATCCCCGCCATACCATTGTGGGGGCGATTGAGGGAAGCATGATCAACCAGGAGCTTGCTTTTGATACAGGGGCAAGCCCGGACATCCGCTTAACAAAGATCCTCTTTCGGGGAACCTATGGGCTGTTTGATCGGGCCAATATCTTTCTGACGGTAGGAACGGTGGACGATGATTTCAAGGTCCTGAACTATAGCGGAACAACAGAGGTAATTTTCTTAGCTGACCAAGCGATCGCGTACGGTGGTGGTTTTAAATGGACGGTCTATGAAATTTCAAACTTTCTCTTGGGTGCAGGGGGACAGTATGAGCGGTTCATGCTGGTGAGTGACAAAAGTACAAGCACAACCCCACCAGCGGACTCCGAATTGAAATGGCAGGAGTTCCGATTCTTCGTGGGAGCACATCTGAAGGATATACCCTATTTTGTGCCGTATGGGGGTGTATACATGACAGTCGTTCGGGGAGAGCTCAGTTTTTCTAGCCCCATACCGCCCGGGACGGATGTGGGAGAGAGTCAGTCCGTAGGCCTCTTTTATGGTGGGGATTTTAAGGTCTGGAAGAGTCTGACCCTGAGTGCAGAAATTCATTTGATCGCAGAAAGTAGTGTTGCCTTTTCAATACAGTATGCATTTTAGCTATGATTTTAAAGAAAAATAGAAGAAGGACTGATCTTGAACGACGCCGTCGCAGGCATCGAGTTTTGTGGGTTTCTATAGCCACAATGGTCACGGGTTATTTTGCTTTCTTGCTGGTCTTTGGTGATCGGGGGTTTATGAAGTTTTTGGAGGTGGCCAGGACTCACCGTCACCTCACCCAGGAGATCCAAAGGATCAAAGAACGAAATGAAAAGCTGCGTCAGCGAGCTCAAGCCTTAAAAAGTGATTTTGATACGATTGAAGAAATTGCCAGGCAGGAGCTGGGGTTGGTGAAAAAGGGTGAATTGATTTATCAGTTTCAACGGGAGCCTGAACAATGAGTCCGTTGGTTGAAAGAGGCTCGGCACTGGCGAAGCCCAAGGTTGGACCGTTTCGCTCTGGAATGATTGCATTGGTAGGGAGGCCGAATGTGGGCAAGTCCACCCTACTGAATCACATCCTTCAAGAGAAGATTGCCATCGTTTCCCCCACGCCCCAAACCACCCGCCATCGGATCCTGGGGGTGAGGATGCTTCCTGGAGCGCAGTTGGTGCTGCTGGACACGCCAGGAATCCATAAGCCTAAATATCGACTCAATCAACGCATGGTTCAGATAGCCTGGGAGGCTGCCCAGGGAGCGGACCTGGTCCTTTTTCTTGTGGAGGCCTGTACACCGCCCGGCGCGGGAGATCGATTTATTCTACAAGGCATCAAAAAGGCCAATCTCCCCGTCATCCTAGTCATCAATAAAATGGACCTGATTAAAAAACGGGAACTCCTTCCTTTGATGGACCTTTATCGCAAGGAGCATGACTTTGCTGAACTTGTTCCCATTTCGGCCCTCACGGGTGAGAATGTGGACCACCTGGTGGATACCTTAATTCAATATTTGCCTGAGGGGGGACCTCTTTATCCAGAAGATACCTTAACAGATCAGTCCATGCGGG
>Ga0073934_10005800_pt1 | contig 18653 bp, 10 predicted proteins | sample LarsenN4metaG_FD_76834 | JGI IMG/M metagenome (GOLD analysis project Ga0073934, IMG submission 76834) | Hot spring sediment bacterial and archeal communities from British Columbia, Canada, to study Microbial Dark Matter (Phase II) - Larsen... ... | reverse complement strand
GGCCAGGTATTCCCGTATGCTGCGGCGTTCTGGTTCCTGGTGGCGACTGCGTTCTGGAACCTGTTCGGAGCCGGCGTGCTGGGCTTCCTGATCAACCTGCCGTTCGTGAGCTACTTCCAGCACGGCTCGTTTCTGACTGCGGCGCACGGGCACGGCGCGCTGATGGGAGTCTACGGGATGTTGGCGATCGCGCTGGCGCTGTTCTCGCTGCGCAACATCATCAAGCCGGAACACTGGAAAGAGCGCTGGGTAATGACCGGGTTCTGGGGCTTGAACATCGGACTGATGGGCATGATCTTCACCACGCTGTTCCCGGTGGGTGTTGGCCAGGTGCTGGCAAGCTACGAAAAGGGCTTCTGGTGGGCGCGTTCGCTCGAGTTCTACCAGCAACCCTGGGTGAATAACCTGCTGTGGCTGCGCATCCTTCCGGATACGGTGTTCATCTTGGGCGGCGTGGTTCCCATCGTAGCTGCGGCGCTGTACGGATTCGTGCACTTGCGGCAGACGAAGGTGGTGGATGCGCCGGTGTGGGTCGCGGTGGATCCGGAGACGCCCGAGTACTCACCGGCGTCAGGTGACTAGCGCAGCCACTACAGCGCGGAAGTGGGCTCCTTCGGGAGCCCACTTCTTTTCTAACGTGCAGATTTCTCACATAAACTGATGTTTTGATCCGATAAGACGACTGGGTGTAACTTGACTGCCCTCTGTGCCGCCTCGCTTGTCCGGCTGAAGACCGGGCCAGGCCGCGCCTTACGGACGTTCCTCCTTGGGGCGATGATCAGCACGATTTCGTTTGCTCCCGCGCAGTCTCTTTGGCGTTCCTGGCTGGCCGCGGACGGGCTTCAGGAGTCCTATAGCCGGACCGTGGGAGTTCTTCCAGGCAGCACGGCTGTGGCGATCCGGCACGGGATCATCGGGCAGATGGACATACTGGACGGCTACATTGTCCATTCGATCCCGGACCCGGACGAAGGAAGAGAGCGCAGCCTGGCGGACACAGCGGCTGTTTATGCGTTGAGCAGTACGGAAGCCTGGGGAGTGGCTCAGGGAGCGCTGCTGCATTTCCACAACGGGAGGTGGGAGCGCAGGCTGATTCAGCAGCGCGGCGAACGGATGATCGAAGCGATTCCAGTCTCAGGACAGAAGGTTTTCGTTCTTTACGCCGACCGTGTGAGCCAGTTCGACGTGCCGTCAAATCAGAGCTATGTGATAGGAAGACCTGGCAATTTAGGGCATTTTCACGACATTACCATGGGTTTCAGCGGCGAGCTTTGGATTGCCGCCGATAAAGGCATAGCGCGCTTGGCCTTGGAAGAGAAACCGCGCTTGGAGGAGCATCCCACGCCGGGATATGGCAACCTGCGCTTTCCGCTTGCCAGCGCGAACCGCCGGTTGATCGTAGCTGCGGAGCGGAATCGGGACAAAGCCAACGTGCTGTTGCGGTTCGAAAATGGGGATTCCAAAGAAATCTTCGTATCGCAGAAGATGTTGCGGGGCTGGCATGGTCCGGACGGCGCCACCTGGGTCCTGGAAGGCGCCGTGCTGTGGCGGCTGTCTGATGGCGACAAGCAAGCTCAACCGCGTGAGGGTCCGCTGTCGGGAATCATTTACGACGTTGCGGTGGAGGCAGATGGCGGATTCTGGATAGCGTCATCCACAGGCGTCGCCCGCTATCACCCCTCCCTCTGGAGGACTCCGCGAGCGGTTTCCAAAATCGACCAACCGGTCCACGGAATCACAGAGGACTCCCGGGGACGCCTCTGGTTCGCGGCAACGGAGTATCTGCTGGAGCTGGATGGCGAAAGATGGCGGGCTCACCCCTTGCCAAACGGACTGCAAACGCAGACCATGTACACCTCATCGCTGGTAGTTCTGGCGGACGGACGGATCGCGTTTCCGGCGCTGGATGGGGAGCAGCGGCTGCGGATGCTGGCGTTTGATCCCCGCCGGCGTGCTTTCGAACCGATCAGGCACCCGGCCGGCAAGCAAATCAATCTGATCACAGAGTCCCGCGAAAGGGGCACCGCCCTTGTCCGCACGGCCGCCCCATGCGCGATTGAAAGCTGGGACGGCCGCACGTTCCGCCCGCGTGCCGATCTGCGCCTGGAGAGCCTGTGCACGGCCGCCCGCTTTCTGCTGGAAGCCCCAAACGGGGAAATCTGGGTGGGAACGACAGCGCGCTATGGAGGAGTCCTTGTTCCGGGAAGGCAACGCCTCAGTGTCGTCCGGCCGGACCAAGGCTATCCGGAAGCTGCAATGTACACCCTTGGATTGGGTGTCGATGGGAAGATCCTGGCCGGCGGACGGGATCACATCGCTGAGTTCGACGGTTCCAGGTGGAACGTGATCCAGGCAGGTACGGAAACTGTCCGCAGCATCATGAGATCGCGCAGCGGCGTTCTCTGGGTGGCGACATCTTCTGGCGTGCACCGGCTGCAGGACGGAACCTGGATCTCCAATGGAATTGCGGAGGGCCTGCCTTCGGACACGGCTTACAAGGTATTTGAGGACACGCGCGGACGCATCTGGGCAGGCACCAGCCGCGGAATCAGTCTATTCGATGGGAAAGGGCACTCCAACCCCCCCAGAGTCTTTCTGGCCAAGGGCAACGTCAGCGAAACCGGGGCGGATGGTGACATCAGTATTGCCTTCACGGGGGTAGACCGGTGGAAGGATACCGCCCAAAACCGGCTGTTGTACTCTGTGCGACTCGATGGAGGGCCGTGGAGCGCATTCAAGCCGCTTACAATAGCGGAGTTCCACCGTTTGAAGAGCGGACGCCACACCATGGAAGTCCGGGCGCTCGACCGCAACGGCAACATGAGCGGCATCGAGACGTTTCGTTTCCGCGTCGCTTATCCGTGGTACCGCCAGGCCGGGTTCGTGGCGATCGCGGTGGCAGGTCTCGCCTCTATCGCCGGGCTGCTGGCTTTCGCGTTCTACCAGTACCGCCAGTTGGTCCACGCCAAACGTGCGGCCGAAGCCGCAAGCCGCGCCAAGAGCGAGTTCCTGGCGAACATGAGCCACGAAATTCGAACGCCGATGAACGCCATCATTGGAATGACGGAACTGGCATCTTGTTGCGCGACCAGTGCCGAGCAGAAGGACTATCTCAAGATGGTTTCGAACTCTTCGGCGTCCCTGTTGGCGCTATTGAACGACATCCTGGACCTTTCCAAGATCGAAGCCGGAAAACTTGAGTTATCCTGCGACGACTTTGACTTGCATGCGTGCATCGACAACGCGATCAAGACCATTTTGCCGGTGACCAGTGGGAAGAACCTATCCATCCGCGCCGAAATTGCGCCGGACGTGCCTCGCTTCGCGCGCGGTGACGAACTACGCCTGCGGCAAGTTCTTCTGAACCTGCTTGGCAATGCTGTGAAGTTCACCGAGTCAGGATTCGTGGTGCTCGCCGTCTCGCTGAAGCAGCCCTTCCGTGAGGAGGAGTTCGTGCTCCTGTTCAAGGTTATGGACAGCGGCATCGGCGTCCCGCCCGGACAACAGCAGCGAATCTTTGCCTCCTTCGAACAGGCGGATCCATCCACTACGCGGCGCTTTGGCGGGACCGGGCTTGGCTTGGCAATCTCGGCGCAACTCGTAGAGATGATGGCCGGCCGGATCTGGATGGAAAGTCCCTGGCGGGACGAAAATACCGGCGAAATGGTGGGCGGCTCGGCGTTTTACTTCACCGTCGTCCTAGCCAAGGGAGAACAGCCGATAGCCGTGCAGGAACAGCCGCAGCCGTCAGCCGGCCGCCGGCTTCGAGTTTTGGTGGCCGAAGACAACGCTGTGAACCAGTTGCTCGTAACTAAGATGCTCGAGAAACTCGGGCACCAGGTGCGCCTGGCGTCCAATGGCCAGGAAGCGGTGCGCGAGTTTGTACGGGAAGCGCCTGATGCCATCCTGATGGATGTTCAGATGCCGGTTATGGACGGATTTCAGGCCGTCGCTTCCATTCGCGCCATCGAGCAGCCTTCTGGCCGCCGGACGCCGATTCTGGCGCTAACAGCTCATGCCTTACATGGCGACCGCGAGGAGTGTTTGCGCGCCGGAATGGACGATTACATCAGTAAACCAGTCCAGCTTGCCGACTTAGCGGACCGGCTCAACCGGCTGAACGGCGAAACCGCAAGCATTGGCTGCCCACGCTAACAAACCGGTCCGGGTCCGCGTCTTACCCGCACGATGCTCTGGGCCTGGACCTCCGACCTTCGAATCGCTGCGCGTTCGTTGCTGCGCATGCGTGGCTTCGCCGTACTGGCGGTGATGACATTGGCTGCCGGATTCGCTTTGAACACCGGCGTGTTTGCAGTTGTCAACGCATACCTGCTGAGCTCACTGCCGTACCCGGGCGCGGAGCGCCTCTATAACGTCAGGTATGGCAATCCGGAAGCAAACCAGTTTCCTCCACCCGGAATGGACAAGCTCAACTGGAGCGCGCTGTCTGGCATCGTGGAACACGCAATAGCTTGGGACCTCGATGCGTTCTTTCTAACGGGCGGCGACCATCCGCAGCAAGTCCGGGGTGCTTGGACGACGCCCGGCTTCATGGAAGGCCTGGGTGTCCGCGTCGCGATGGGACGCAACTTCTCGGCCGGGGACTACCTGCCCGGAAGTCCTCAAGTAGCGCTGATCAGTCACGAGCTATGGAGCACACGTTTCTCGGCGAATCCCAACATAGTCGGAGAGAAGTTCTCCGCCTTTGTGAGCGACCGGCCCAACGAAGCCGAGATGTTCACCATCATCGGCGTTCTTCCCGCGAAATTCTGGCACTTGAATCCGTTCACGGAAGTGCTCGCGCCTCTTAGGGTTCCCACATTCCCCTATATGGTGAAGCTGCGACCGGGGGTCTCGCCGGCCGACGCCGAGCGGCGTATCGTTGAACTGGTAAGCGGAGGCTTGAAGACCGCGCCGGACTTCCGGGTACGCGTTGTCTCCACGCATGGCGAGTACGTCACGCGAATTCAACCCATGCTTCAGGCCGTAGGCGGCGCGGCGATCGTTGTTCTGCTGATCGCCTGCGCAAACGTAGCGTTTCTCTTGCTGATTCGGGCAGCCAAGCGGCAGAAAGAAATGTCGTTGCGCTTAGCCCTCGGAGCAGGACGCGCGGAAATCGCGCGATTGTTGGTCGCGGAAGCTTTGCTCCTGGGTGGAACGGCGGCGGCTTTAGGACTGGCAATCTCTTCCGCTCTATTGAAGCAGGCCGCGCCCGCGATCCAACAGCAGTTGGGACGCTCAGTTCCCGGCGGCGACGCGGCTCTGGCTGTCGATTGGCGCGTGGCGCTGCTGGCCGCTCTTTGCTGCCTGCTCACGGCGCTGTTCTTCACTGCGGCTCCGTTGATGGTCTCCTGGAAAGCTAACCTGGCGGAGACGCTGCGCGCCATGACCGCCGGAGCCGGCGAATCCAAAGCGAGCACACGGGCGCGCTCCGTGTTGATCGGCTTGGAAGTCGCAGGATCCCTCGCCCTGCTGGCCGCGTGTGGCCTGATGATTCGCAGTGTCGTTCAGATGTTGAACGTCGATTGGGGAGTTCAAGCGGAGCGCGTGATGACCGCGGGCATTGGACTGCGGCAGCGCAGCCACCCGACTCCCGCCGCCTTGGCGCAGTTTTACGACCGTGCGCTGCCCAATATCCACGCGATTCCGGGAGTGGAAGCCGCCGCGGTGGCAAGCGGCTGGATCATGCAGCAGCCGCAGCCGCTGCCGGTGCGCGCCGTAGCCGGAGGGCCGGCGGTTAACTCAGGCGTGATAGCGGTCTCGCCAGGATACCTGAGCACGCTACAGATGCAATTGAGAGCCGGGCGCTTTTTCGAAGGCACCGATGTGCAGGGTGGAAACCCGGTCGCGGTGATCAGCGAGTCTCTCGCCCGAGCGCTGTTTCCCGCTGGAGATTGGCTGAACGGGAGAATCCTGGTCGAACCGCAGCAGCAGGGGAACGCTCCGCCGCCCGCGCCCGTATGGCGCAGCGTTGTGGGTGTAGTGAACGATGTGCGGCAACTGCATACGGACGAAATCCTGGCTGACGTTTACGTACCGCTGGCACAGTCGCCAACACGATTCGCAGCACTCTACGTTCGTACGGCCGCCAGCGCCGGTGTTCCCCTGTCCCTGCTGCGCCGCGCGCTGAACGATGTCGATCGTGAGGCATCGTTGCAAAACCCGCGCACGCTGGGCACGTGGATGGACCAAGAGCGCGCAGGGCCGCGATTCCTTGCCTGGCTCCTGGCCGGCTTCTCTGTCTTTGCTACCGCGCTCGCCCTGCTCGGCGTTTATTCGGTGGTTGCCTATTCCATACGCCAGAGGGAACGCGAGATCGCAATTCGCATGGCGCTCGGCGCCGACGCCCGTCAAGTCACCGGCCTTTTCGTCCGCCAAGGAGGCACTGTGCTTGCGGTTGGAATCGTGGGCGGACTGCTGGGTGCTGTGTGGCTTGGCTCGGCGCTACGGACGCAACTCCATCACGTCAGTTCATCCGATCCGGTCACGTTCGCCGCCGCGGGAGCAATCTTCGGACTGGCTGGGCTGGCGGCTGTATGGTGGCCCTCGCGCAAGGCGGCGCGAACCGATCCGGCGCTGGCCTTGCGCGAAGAGCGCTAACGGGCGCTCTGCTAACGGACTACTATCTTGCGGACCGAGCCGTTTTCGTTTTCGTCCCCGGCGCGAACAGCAATCACAAACTCCGTGCCTTCGCCCTTCGGGATCTCAACGCGGTAGTCGTGCTGCAGCGAATCGGTCAAGCGCGTGGTCGGTTCGGCGGCCTTCCACTCAGCGCCGTTAACGGAGTACTCGCAGTAGGAAAGCGGCGTAAGGGTGTCGGTCACTCTCCACGACAGCACGATCCGATTTCCTTCCATGCGGCCGGTAAGGTCGGTGATCTCCGGCGGCGTGTTGTCGATGGTGAAGGGCTCGCTCTCGATTTGCGCGCTGAGCGCCTGAGCGGGGAGGTTGTCGGGCAAATCCGTGGCGGTCACACGCAAGATGTATCGCCCATCCGCCCACGCCGTGGCATCCCAAGCGTAGCGCGGGTCGCGCACTTCATCCTTCAGCAGCTTCCAGTCCCGTTCACCCACACCTCGAATTTCGATCTTGTACTGCATGGAATCGCCGTTGGCATCAACCGAACGCCAGCGCGCGCCGATCATGCCTGGCTCGCGATTCATCGTCTGAGAAGCCGAGCTTTCGATGCCTCCGGCGGAAGGTGAGGTCCGGCGGGTTTGACCGATCGGCGGCAGCGTCAGGTTGCTGCCGGCAGACAGCGAGATCGTTGACGGAGCCGGGAAGCGGTAGTTGTAGGGCGTGATCTCGATGCGATCGATCAGCGGTGCGACATTCTTGGCCTGATAGGCGGCCTCGACCAGCAGCAGTTCGGGAGATTTCACGCCGTCGGGCGAGGTGAGCGTGGCGCGCCATTGCAGAAAGCGCGCCGCCGGAGAGGCAATCCGCGATCCGTTCGTCACGGCTGTCCATGGGCTCCAGTTCTTCTGCGGACGGTCGAGGTTGCCGCTACGGGTTTCCAGGGCGACACTGCCCTCACCCAACGATTCCCAGCGCAGCCGTCCCCAGTAGGTGAACGATGCGGCATCGAAAACGTCGCTCTCGATGACGCCGGATTTCTCCATTGCGGGTCCGACCTGGTAGAGCTTGCCGGGGTTAGCCGTGGCGGCGATGATCGCCCCGTTGGGCGCGCTAACCATGGCAGTGATTTGAGCCGGCTCGAGATCGAGCAGACGGGTAGAGAAGCGTTCCGAGTCGATGCGGTAGACGTGTCCCTGGTTTCCGGCGCCCGCGATCAGGCGCCCTTGCGGATCCAGCGCGAGTGAGTAAATGGCCTGCTGCGCGTTCGTCCAAATGCGTTGCGCGTAGCCGTCCGAGTCGATGCGGTAGATCTCCGAGCCACCGGCAATCGTGGGCGCACCGGTTCCTACGGTAGCCGGGGGCTGCGCCGGGCGTGGCGGCTGATTCTGAACTTGCGCTGTGGCCGTTGCGGTTTGGGTTTGAATGGGAATCTGCGCCGGGGGCGCGGCCGGCAGCGCTCCGGCGGCAGCCTTGTTTCCTACGGCGGCAGCGTAAATCCGGGAATCGGCTCCCAACACGAGCGCGGTCACCTCGCGCCTGGCTGTCTGGTGGAGTACAAAGCCTTCGCCCTTTGGTGAGACACGCAACACCAGCCCGCCGGGCTCCGTTCCGGCGACGAGATTGCCGGCGCCGTCGAGGATCATGGATCGAACGTGAGTCTCGCCGCTGTCATAGACGAGTTCGCCGCGGCCGGGGGCGGTTACGCGGTGAATCTGGCCAGGGTCGCCCGTGGCGGCATAAAGCGCGCCGGTGCGGTCGAAGACGATCGCCCAAACATATTTCGCCTTGGTGTCGTAGAGCAGTTCGGGCTTCCCTCCAGGCAGGCGATAGAGCTTGCCTTCGGGGGAAGTCGCCGCGTGCAGAATGCCGCGGCCATCCACGTTGAGGGCGTACACTTCGCCGCCCGCTAACTCAGCATAGAGCCGGCCCTTCCCGCTGCTGTCGAGGTGATAAACCTTGCCGCCGGTGCCTCCGGCAAAGAAGCCGCCCTTGCCGTCGGCGGCGAGAGACCAGATATGCGCGGCGTCGGGGTCGTAGGTTTCGCGGAACACGGGGGCGAGACTGAGCCGCCCGTTGCTGCCAAGGGCGACTCCCTTCAGCGTTCCCTGCTCGAACTCGGCGGCTTCACTTTGGATCCAGGTCTTGGTCTCGACGGCCCATGCGGCCGCCACGGCGCAGAGCAGCGCCGCGGAAATCAGGTGCTTTCGTTTCATTCGTTGAACTCAGTCCGTTCCGGCTCGCTAGCGCACGTGGAAACGGAGCGAAATGCTGCCGTTGACGACGTGGTTGAATGCCAGGGTCAATCTCTCGCTGACGGTTTCGGGCGCGGGAATAAAAGTCCGCCCGGCGCTGCGGCTCGACTGGAGCACATTCAGCATCGAGGCAGGCAGGCTGGCCAAGGCCTTGTCGTCGTAGTAGACGGTGGGACGGTTCTCCACAAGTGACACGTAGAGATTGCTGTTATTGCGCTCCTTGTTGAGCAGCGCGACCGTCTCCGGCAAGTCGAGAAAGCGGTTCATCGACCCGGCCATGGCCTGGATGCGATTGAGCGTATCGGCGTCGCTGACCAGCAGGCGATGCTCTCCGCGCGGCAGGCTCTCCGGAATCTTCACCTTGAACTCCCGCAGGATGCGTTCGCCGCGATAGGGCCGCAGGAAGACCTTTCCGGTCACCTCCGCGCCGGGAGTTACGTCGCTGGCGTCCAGCCAGGCGCTCTCGATGGTGGCAATGCGGCGCTCCGGCAGCAAGTCGATGACTGCGTCAACACTCTTCACCTTCGGAGTTTGCACCGCGTTCAGGAACAACTTGTTGAACTTGTCCGCCCACCAGCCCGCCAGTTGCAGCGAAGGCGGCGCCGGCGCTTCGTTCGGCGCGACCATTGTCGAAAGGGACAGCTTGCCCGGACCCTCCAAGTCGACCTGCCCGCTCAGCCGGAACGTGCTTTCGTCGGCGAAATCGTTCAGTTGTTGAATGGTGTTGAATACCGTCAACATCATCAGGAACGGCGTCCATTTCTGCTGGACGAACACGTTGTACTGGAACTTGCGTTCCTTCAGGACCTGGTTGTTGTCCTGGAATGTGCGGACCGTCACGCTGACCGGAACCATGGGCGCGGTTGCGCCGAGCTCTCCCATGATTCCGCTGAACCGGTCCTGTTTTAGCGCGCCGACAACTTCCCGGGCGTTCGAGATCTTGGTGGGCTGAAAGGTAGAACCCAGCGTGAGAAGGACTTCGCCTTTCGCCATGGGCATGCTCACCGGACCCAGGTTGAAGAACTGATGTCCGAACGCGAGCACGTTCTTGCCATCGTTATGCGTCACGGTGCCCAGGCTCGCCACGCTCATGTCGCCGGAGACGAGAATTGGAGCGATTGCGTCGCCCGGTTGCAGCGCGGTCTGCCAACCCGGCTCGGGCTTGGCGCTCTGAACCGTGCCGGCAGCGCCACCTTGCACTGCGGTGACGCCCATTTCCTGGAAGAACGGTGCAAACTGGCGCAACACTTCCGGGCTGAAGCCAGACAAAGTCAGGGGAGTTTCAATCGGGACCAGCATCTGGCCCGCAGTCCCGATCGATGCGTTCTGGAGGAACTCACCGGGCACTGCGGAGGCGCGCTGTGGAGTAGTCGGTGCGGCCGGACGGCTGGCGTCGTAATCCTTGATCTCAAGCATCGATTCAATCGGCGTGATGCCGCAGATCGGTTCGAGAGTAAAGGCGCCCAGGCGGCTGGAAAGAGCGCCGACCAACTTGCCGTTGATATACACCGGGCTGCCGCTCATGCCTCCCGCGACGAAAGTTTTCACCGCCTTGCCGCCCACCCGGCCGAGAATGATGTCCTGCTTGGGCCCGGACGCGTTTTTCCAGACGCCGAGAATTTCGATCGGCAGTGGCTCGGATTCTGTTCCTTGAATTACGGTCCAGGCGATCGCCTTCATGCCCGGCCGCACTTCCTCCACCTTCATCAAGGAAACAGGACCTGCTTTGGGACGAGCCATCGTGATCTCCGGCTCGGTCGCGGCTTTGGCACCGTTCTCCTGCGATGCAGCCGCTTGCGCCGCAGGCTTCTTCACCGCGGGCGGAGTGGTTTTGTTCGGACTGGTAATGGCGGTCTTCCGGGCGGGCGCGGGCGCGGGGCCCTGGCCAAATCCAAAGGCGGCCGCAAGCAGCAGCGCGGCAGGCAGGAATTTCATGGGTACTCCGGACCGGGTCGCTGGAGAGTGGGGACCTCAATAAGACCAAGGGCTTCCCAGGCGATCCGGCTACTTGCCTTAATTATCTCGCAATTCTATGACGCTGCCTGGGGAAGGAAGTTTCGGAACCGGCTATTCGTATCTGGCGATGGGTGTTCCTGTTCAGCCCCGTACAGCCTAAAGCCGAAAACATGCGGAAGAAATGGTCGGGGCGAGTGGATTCGAACCACCGACCTCCTGGTCCCGAACCAGGCGCTCTAGCCAGGCTGAGCCACGCCCCGATCCCTTTTACTTTAACACGCAGGCAAATTCTCAGGAAAACGGAGCTTTCAGCGGCAGGAACTCATACACGCTGACCGGGCGGCCGCGCTGGGCGAGCATCGTCATGCAATCGCGTATGGAGTCGCCAATCGCCTCGATCCGACGCTCTGGAGCCGTTTCCGGAGTATAGAGCTCAAGCGCAATCCACTTACCTTTCAACTGAAGCCGTTCCTGTAACGTGAGCCGTTCGGGATAGCGTCCGACGAATTGCGACAAGTCCGTTTTCCTCATTCACCTTCGTAGTTTATCCGGGCGCAGGTGGGGAGAATCGTCAGAATTTCAGCCGCCCGGTCTTGGCGACACCTTGGCGGTTTGTGATTTCGACCTCGACTCCGTCCAACTCGCTCAGTGCGCCCGTAGCGGGAAACGATGCGCGAAGCTGGAAGACCCCGCCCACTCTGGGGTTTTGAGCGTAGTACGCCTTGAACATGTCATCGAGCGGTGCGCCAATCAGACCCGGCGCCGCCTCCTGGCCGTTCTTCAGGAAGAACCGGAACGTGATATGCGAGCCGCTCAGCGTGTTATCAAAACCTCTTAGCCGCACTTCCACCCCGCCCACCCCAAGCACTGCCACGGCCGAGTCGAGTTGAATCGTGGTGGGCGCAAAATCCAGACTGAACTGCTCGTTCTGCGACCCAAGCAGCAGGGTGAAGGTGATCCGCCCCGCTACCGTGCCGGTCTGGAACGTGGCCTGGCTGCCGGTTTCGAACTCCACCATGTCCGATCCGGGGCGGACCTGGAACGGAATAGACCGCGTGGCGGAGGGCATGAATCCTACCGCCGGGTCGTCCGGCAGTCCCGTGTCCGGTGTGAAAGCCAGGCGCAGCGTGCCGCTTCCGCTGGTTCGCGCAGCCTCCGCCAGCCGGATAGCGACTTTCTCCTGGCTCGCGTTTTTCGGCGCGGATTGCTCGAAGACGAGAATGCCGCGCGGCAAGGGGAACTCGCGCGCCGTCGCCCTGAGGCGGAACGGCCGGGAATCGAGCGTGAGAATTGCGGTTTTCTCACCAGCCGTTTCGCTGCGGAAGACAACCTCGAAGGTGACTTGCCCGCCCGGTCCCACCTGTTGCGCAGATCCGAAAGGCGAAACAAGACGGAAGTCGCCGCCGTCCGGCGAGATCGAGGGTGGCATGACCGTAATCGCGCCAGACGTGGCGTTTCGCAGGCGGAAACTTGCGTTGATGCTGGATTGCCGCTCCACACTGCCGAACTCGATCACCGCATTCGTCGCAATGGCCGTCCATGTCCCGCCTTGGTTCTGTTCCAGGACAGGGAGCCCTGCGCCGGCGCCAACCAACTGGACGGCCAGAGAGTTTACGAGCAGGGAGGCCTGGAAAACACCCGTACGCGTGGGCTGAAACCGCACCCAGAACTCGGCGAAGCCGTTTGCGGCTATGGTGCGCGGCAACACCGGATCGTTGAACATCGCATAGCCTTCGCCCGACAGGCGCAGGGCCGTCAATGTGGTCGCCGACGCGCTGTTGTTCACGATTCGGAACCGCTTTTCGATCACGTCTCCCGGCGCCGTCGAGCCGAGGTTGAGAGGGGAGACGACCGGGATGTTAGTGCCGTTCTCGTGCAGAAACAGTTGCAATTGGGCAGAAGCGGGTAGCGGCAGAATCAGCAGCGCCAGCCAGAGAAAGAGACTCATTGCGGGCCTCCCTCGGGCAACAGGTACACCCGCTCCGGATGGCCGGGCGCAAAGGCGCGCCCGGCCTCGCCTGGCGTCCGCACCACGATCCATTCCTCGCCGAGCCAGTCAAGCGCTGGTGATCCGCCGAGCGTGTGCGCAAAGGAGGCGACCCGCCCGCGCCGGTCCATGATCACCGGCGCTGCGAGCGTGAGCGCCTCTTCTTTTCGCTTCTCTCCGCCGGCGAGCGCGAAGTCGGACAGCCAGAAAACGCCGTCCCGCTCTTCCAGGATGCGGAGAGTCGCCTGATCCGGCAGCGCGATGCTCAGCACTGTGCCGGGCAGGCTCAACTTGTACCAGGTGTGTTCCTCCCCAAAGCCGCGCCAAAGCTCCTGCTCCGGGAAATAGACAGCTTTGGGACGACCGTCGCCGCCAAAGGCGATCAAGGCGCGGCCTCCAGGCGAGCTTTGACGCCTGGTCTGTTCGCCCTCGCAGCTCGAGAACAGTTCGTTCCCGGTTTTCCAAACCAGGCAGCGACCCGAAAACGACGCCGACAGAACGCCTCCGGCCACCGGGTCGCCGAGAGTGAAGCTGGCAGCCACTCCGTAGACCGGCCGCAATTCCTGGGACTGCGTGACCAGATACCCGAGCGGAGCGTTGCTGATCCCTTCGGTCTGGGCGAAAGCTCCCAGACAACCAATGACCAAAGCGAGAACCGGTTTGGGCATGGATCAGGGCCTCCCGATCACAATGCTGGGCGCGCCGATTGCCGGAGGAACCACGCCCGGCGCCGGGGGCGCCGGAGCTGAAGACGATTTCCCCGATCCGCTCATGGCCGCCAGGCCCCCGGCAGCGCCTCCAGCCATGGCAGCCACCAGCACAATCCACTTGGTTTTGCCACCGCGCGCTTTGGGAGAGCCAGGCCGCGAATCCTCCTTCGTAAGCCGTGCGGAGGCGGAAAGCTCCGCGGCGATCACGGCCTCGGCCCGCACCCCATCCCGCTCCGCGACCACCCGAATCTCCACCGCGCCCGGCGTCTGGTTCCATTGGATGCCGCTCACTGAGGCGCGCCCGTCGTTCGAGGTCAGCACTGTTTCCGAGGCGAGTCCGCTGGCGAACCTGCCGGTGGAGCCTTCGCGCGGCAGACGGAAGGTGACATTCACGCCGGATGCCGGCTTGCCGCTCCGGCTGCGAACTTCTACGACGATGCGCCGGGCACTAAACGCTCCGGCGGGGTAGACTGCACCCTCGCCTTCCAGGACTCGGATGGAGAGATCCTCCGGCGGCGGCGGCGCCGCCAGCCCGGGGAGCGGGCAGAGCGACAGGATGCCCAGGGTCAGGCAAAGCAAGAATGGCCGCATCGATGGAAAGCCTCCGCGCAGAGTTAGTGCGCGCAGGCTGTGGAAGTTCTCACCGCCCCAGATCAGTACACGACCAGAATTACCGTGATGTTGTCGGGGCCACCGGCGCGCTTGGCGGCTTCGACCAAGGAGTTGCACTTGTCGGCCGGCGAGATCGGGGCGGCGAGAATCCGGCTGATCTCCTCTGGTTCTGTGACACCGTGCAGGCCGTCCGAACAGAGCAGAATCTGGCAGCCGGGCTGTGGTTTCAGCAGATAGCTGTGAACACGCAGAGGCGCCGAAACGCCGATCGCCATCGTCAGCACGTGACGCATCGGATGCGTCTTCAGAGTGGATTCTTCCAGTCCGAGCTTACGGCCGACCTCGTTCACCCAGGTCTGGTCTTCCGTGATCGAAGTGAGCATGCCGTCTTCGAACAGATAAGCACGGCTGTCGCCGACACTGGCAATGTAGGCTTTGTCGCCGGCGTCCCATAGGCCGAGCAGCGTCGTCCCCATGCCCTCGAACTGGGAATCCTGCCCCGCGTGTTCAATTACGTTGCGGTTGGCCTGTTCGAACGCCTCGATCAAGAGCTCAACACTGGGAGATTGGCCGGCGAGCCTCTCGGAGACCGTATCGATGGCAATCCGGGAAGCATGCTCCCCAGCCTGCGCGCCGCCCATTCCGTCGGCGACCAGGAACAAACGACGCTGCTCGTCGACCAGGAACGAGTCTTCGTTATTGCGCCGGATACAACCCGGGTCGGAAAGTCCCCAAACGCTCTTCACAGCTCTCCGATTATATCCGTGCGCCTCCAAGTTCAAGCCGTCTTGATTCAACATCTAAAGGAACAGCCGTAAAACGAATTGAAAAACCCGCCCGTCGTTCAGCGTATTTTTGATCTTACCGAAAGGCGGGGCGGAAAGGTTGCGCTGTGGTTCGTCAAATTGTGGCGTATTTGTCAAATTGTATGCTTCAGCCCGAATCTGGACGGACCGTTCGGTTGCGCCGAGGCGCCATACGCGGGTCACGCCCGCGTTCCAGTTCCAAATCGGCGCCTTGCGGAAGTTATTGCGGCCCAGGTTGCCCGCCTTTTCACCGGGGCGAAGGAAGGCGAACCGTTCGCGGCGCAGAATCAGAGGCGCCGTGTCCGGATTGCCGATGGTGCTGCCAAGAATCGACGGGTCAACGATATGCGGACGGTCGCTGGGTCCGCCATCCACGTTGCCAAATCCCGGAGCGTCGGATCCGATATAGAGCGTCAACGGCGTGCCGGTCTTCCACATGCAGACACCGGACAACTGCCAGTCTCTGGTGATCGCCTTCAGCAGCCGGTTCGTGCCTTGAAAAACCGGCACATCGTAGGAATAACTCCAGAGATAAGAGTGCGTGGAATCGAAGTTGGAAAGTCCCTTGCGGTCCTGATACGAGTCGAACTGGTACTGGCTGCGCTGCGAGAGAATGTCACGGTTGGCGGCAGTGCTGGAGAAATCGACTCCCTGGTCCAGGCCCTTCGAGAACGTATACTGAAACATCCCCGTGAAGCCGCGCTTGACAGGCATGGTCAGGGTCATCTGACCCGCGTCGTACCACGCCACGCCGCCGTTCACTACCTGACGGATTTCGTAATAGCGCGGGTCGGGACGCCGCGCGTCGACCGTCGCCGGCGTAATCTTGGACACATCAGCGACAGGCTCGGCACGATTCAATATGAACGAATTCAGAAGCTTGATTGTGCGGCTGCCGACGTAGGTCAGACGCAAAGACCCGGTTCCCAGGAAAGATCTCTCCAACTGGGCGCTGTACAGGTGCGAGTACGGCGACGTGAGTTCTGGAGCGATCCAAGTGGGGGAGTAGCGGGCGTTCGGGTCGTTCAGGTTAATTCCGCGAAGCGGGTTTACCAAATCCGGCTCCTGCACCTGGATATAGCGCACTCCGGGCGGGTTGTTGCGGATCTGCTGATAGGTGACCGGCAGAATCTGTGAAAATGCGGTGGTATAAACGGCGCGTCCAGTCCAGCCTGCGCCGATACGCCATGCCAAGGCGAAGCGCGGCGCGAAGTTGTTGAAGTCACCGTCGTAGGGCATGGCTTCGCGCCCGCGGATCTCGTAAGGCTGAGATTCTCCACTCCAGCGCAAGCCATAAAACAGTTGTAGCCGCGGATGAAGCCTCCAGCGGTCCGTCACCCAGCCTTCGCCGGACCAGTTGCGATAGCCGCGTGCCAGTTCTCCGATGGTCACTTCATAGGTCGACGGAGTGCCAAGGCGCACGTTTTCAATCGCCTGCCGCCCGAAATTATTCGTGAACTGGTAATAGCCGCGCAGATTGGCTGACTCGACTCCGTTTAACTGGAAGCGGAACCATGTGCCTCCGAGGCTGAAACTATGTTTGCCGTCCGCGGTAGCGTGCGCCAGCGAACCTCCGTAACGGAATGTGGTCGCCGCGCGATTGATCGGGAACTGGCTGTCAGGACCGAGTTCCTCGATCTGAAACCCCATGCGGATGCGTGGCCCGACCGAGGTTTCATCCGGTAACAAGACCGACCGCGTGCGTTGAAAACCGGCCGAAAGATTCAGCTCGGTGCTTGCGCTCAGTTCCCGGCGCCATGTCAGGCGCGAACGCTGGGTGTGCAGGCTGGTATCCGGATTCTGACCGCCGATGAGTTGAAACGCGTCAATGCGCTGGCGCTCGATGGAATGTAAAAGCAGCAGCTTGTTCTTTGGCCCGATGTCCGTATCCAGCCGCGCGGCGCCGTTGATCTCGTCGATGCGCTGAGGTGCATTGGTGTTTAACGCGCGGATATCGAAGTCCGGACGGTTAGGCAGTTCGTTCGGATACGCGTCCAGAATGCGTTGAACGAACGCTCTGCGCGCGGGGTCAGTAGCCAATGGCGTCCGTTCCCCTGCCAGGGGCACGAGCACGTTCCCATTCACCATGCCGCGAACATCGCGCTGTGCTCCGTTGAAAGAGAAGAAGCCTAGTTTCGGAAGCGTACCGCCAACTCGACCGCCCCAGTAGTTCCTTCGCGAGGGCTTAACCCCGCCCACCTGAAAGAAAGTCCGCGAATTGAAGACGCTGTTCTGGTGCATTCCGAACAGTTCGCCATGCCAGCCGCTTACCACGCGCTGGCGGCGCAGCACCAGAGCCTCGCCCGCGGGCCTGCCATGTTCGGTTGAAAAATGAGTCACGTCACCGGCGGGCTCGAAGGTCGCAGTGGCCGTAGTTCCGATGCGAATGTTGGCTTCTTTGATGGCGTTGTTGTCGATCAGATAGACCGCAACGTTTTCGTTCCGTTGCGCAGTAGCGCTCATGCGTGGCGTTGTTGCCGTTACCGAGGGCGCAGCGGGGGCGGGCTTGGGGTCTGCGGAAGGGGGAACAGAGGAAGTGGCAGCCGTAGACCGTGCTTCGGCCGAGCCCTGCTGCATCAGGAAGAAACTGTACAGTAATAAAGAACTGAACAATCCACTATTCTAAGCGGCAGGCGAACTCGCGCGGGGCTCAGTTAGCTGCGGCGAGTTGTTTCAGCGGGATATCCAAAGTGCCGAAATTGCCTGAAAGTCTGTCGCGGACCACCAGCCGTACCTTCACCGTGCCGGGCTGGGGTTTCCACCTGCGTGAGTAAGGGATACCCGACTTGGAAATCTCCTCGAGCCGTTTCTCCTCAACGTCGACCGTGGCTTGCTGGCCGAAGGTGCGGGCACTGCCGTCCGGTGACATATCCGCCATCATGAACTCGACCTCGGCGTGCACCTTGCCTTCGTTGCGTCGTATGGTAATGCTGGACGGTTGGACCCACACGACCAACTCAATGGTTCCTGCTTCGGCGTCCTTAACCGGTTCACAACGCGCGGTCAACTGAACGGCGGAAGACCCGATCGGGTTGGAAAGGGCGGAGCGCCACTCGTCCTGCGTCCATTTGGTGGGTCCAGTCTTTTGTGCCTCCGCGATGTATCCCTGCCGGTGGGTCAACCGTACGCCGGAACGCTTCGTCTTGACCTTGATGGCGTGCCATTTGTCGTCCGGATCTTCCTCGGCATAAAACCCAAGCGTGTAACTGCCTTTCACATCCGCCACCGCAGCTTCCAACCCTGCGTTCATGTCGTTGGTGTTGAAGATATAGCGTCCCCCGGTGACCCGGGCCATCAGATGCATGGCAGAGCGCGGGTCCGCGGTGATTTGGGCGGCCTGTTGCTGCGGTTCAAAACGGCCCCTTCCTCTCACGGGCGGCGCCGCTCCCGATGAAGCGTCCAGGGCCGGCAGGTTCACCAGGCCCTTTGCGTCGACGATGTACAACGAGATGCCCTGCTGTGCAAGGCGCTCCGAAGATTGCCTCACCTGCGCTTCCAGGCTTTCGACACTGCCACGGGGTCCGAATCCCATCGCGCCGGTCACAATCAGCATACTGAAGCCGCCGGAGATCCAGACCAGGTTCTTGCGCCCGGGAATTCCGGAAAGATGCCGTCCCAGCGATTCCATGGCGGCTAGCGACCGGTCTACGCGCGCCTTTTGGGAACTGGCGTTCGCCAGTTGCTCCATTTCGATCTGGTTGCGCAGCATCTGCTCCATCATCGCTTCCATGGGCGTGCCTTCGAACATCTT
>Ga0073934_10005799_pt1 | contig 18653 bp, 10 predicted proteins | sample LarsenN4metaG_FD_76834 | JGI IMG/M metagenome (GOLD analysis project Ga0073934, IMG submission 76834) | Hot spring sediment bacterial and archeal communities from British Columbia, Canada, to study Microbial Dark Matter (Phase II) - Larsen... ... | reverse complement strand
GGTTCGACGCCCTGCCGGCGCCCGCTGCCGAACCGCATTGGTCCGAGGTGCTCAAGTGCACTCGCAACGCCAGCGTCGAGGAAATCGAACGCGCTTGGCGCGCGGCGGCCAAGGTGGCTCATCCAGATGCCGGCGGGTCGCAGGAGGCGATGGTTCGGATCAACGCCGCGCGCGAGGCGGCGCTTAGGGAGCGCGCGCCATGACGCAATGCACGCGCGAATACAAGGTCGAACCGATTGTACGCGAGCAGCGACGACTGCTGGGGTTTGCGCCAAGCGAGCGAATTCCGCCGCGGTCTTGCGAGGTTTGGATCGGCATATCGACCGACGAGGTTGTTCGTGCTGGGGCTGCTTTCGACCGATGGGTCATCCATCGGGTTCCCCTTTTGGAAGCGCGCATGTCGCGCCGTGATTGCGAGGCGTGGCTGCGGCGTCACGACTACCCTGTTCCGCCCAAGTCAGCGTGCGTCTTCCGCCCCTATCGCTCGAATGCCGAGTGGCGTTGGCTGCGCGACAACGAACCGGAAGCATTCGCACAGGCCGTCGAAATAGATCGGCTCATCCGCAACACGCCGGGGATGCGCTTCAAGGAATTTGTACATCGAGACCGCGTGCCACTCGATGCGGTCGATTTATCCACCGCGCAGGACAGCGGCCAAGGCATGCTCGATCTATGCGAGGGCGGGTGTGGCCTGTGATCTGCACCGGCACAACGCGCAGGTGCGGCGCGGCGCACCGACACATTCGCGACACCTGTCACACGGGGTCAGGATCGACCGGCGATCTAACAGAGGACAACGAGTCATCGAAGAGGAGAGTGACCATGCGCGTGAACATCTACGCAGAAGAAATGCCAGACGAGCCGCGTCTTGAGATCATCGAGAAACAGATAGAGGGCCAGAAGTTCACGGCACTTCGTATCTATCTCGAACTGCCAGCGACCGTTGACGGGAAGCAGTACCAGGGGCCGTTCATTCACCGTCCCGGTGACGACGACAGCGCGGCCGTGACTTTTTGGGGCAAGCGCGACCTGCGCACGACCCTGAGAAAAGCTCTCGCGATGTTGGACGAGCACTATGCAAAGCGCGACGGTGAAGGATGAGTAAATGCACTACGGGCTGGCGGTGAGGGGCGCAGGTGCGGCGCGGCGATGAGCAATGCTTTGGAGCTGGATTTGTACAGGAGATAGCCATGACTGAGAAAGAACGCAGGGTGCTGGAAGCTGCCAGGGAGTGGCTGATCGAGCGTCATCCGAAGGATCAGGCGGAAAAGGCGCTCTTTGCGGCCGTTCTTCGTGCGTACCCCGGAGATGCCAGTGTGCGCGAGAGGTGCGATTGCGGCGAAGAGTGTGACGAATGTCCGACTGCGGCGCAGGTCGAAGCCATGATCCGGGCATGTGAGACAGCATCGGATGCCAGTCCTTGATGAGAGTGGGTATGGGATGCAAACCAACGCCGGAGAAGACTGATGACGAGAATACCGACCGGTGACCGCGGCCAGCGTTACGAAGTATCAGCCACGGGTTATCCGAAGGAGGAGGAGTCAGTGATTGGCTGGTCCGACACTCTGGAGGGAGCGGACCAGATAGCTGCGGCCATTCGCATGGCACCAGGCTGCACAAGTACAACTATCCTGGACAGACAAACAGGAAAGCCGGTTATCACGAGGTTCGTGGGGATTTTACGGTGATCATCGCAGTAACAGGGCACAGGCTGTACAAGTTGGGTGGCTACGGGCGCGACGTCTACGCACGGCTAGCGCAATTCGCGAAAGACGCGATTGCGCGCTACGACCCGGAGCAGGTCATCTCAGGGATGGCCATGGGCTGGGACATGGCGGTCGTGCCTCGCGGGGCGCGCGATCTGGCGCGAAAAATCATTCTTTATCATGTGCCCGGCGCTCTGACGGAGGAGGAAAAAGAAGAGGTCAGGCGGGCCAAGCGCGAGGGTGAATCTCAGATAGAGGTTTTGCCCCCCGATTCTGAATTGCCCGATTGGGAGGACCTGCGCGGGTGTGCGCCGGATGCGACAGGGGCACTCAGCAGCGAAGCTTTTGTTCGTAAGCTTCGCGAGGAATGGCGCTGATCGGCCGCCATGGCGATGACATCGGCGTCACCGTGTTACGATGCGGATGATCTCCGCATCGATGCTAACCTGCGCCTGTGGCGCGCCGTGCGGGCGTCAGAGGCGCGCCGGCCCACAGGCGGTGCCGCTGTCGCCATTGCGCAGGCTGATCACCGATCCTGGCTTGAGGCCGCGACTCTCGCGGGTGACGCTCGATACGCAAAAAGAGCCCGCTCCGAGCCTTTCGGCAGGGAGCGGGCAGTTTGTCTGCTCAGACAGCGTGGCAGGGAGCCACGCTCAACGGCGGCGTTGCCGCCGAAGCGATATCGCGCGGGCCGTCACGGATGCGGCGCGAGCCATGGCAGACCGAGCTTTGCGGCCACGGCACCGATTGCGGCACCGAACACGCTGCTCACCCCGGCGGTGAACGAGGTGTTGCGCAGATTGCCGTGTTCAAGCTTGGTGATGCGCTGGTCGTGCCGCTCAAGCGTATTGGCACCGCGCTCAAGCGTTTCCTTGATCGCTTCGACGGTGCCTTCGACGCGCCCTATGGCGCGCTCGATCTTGGCCAAATGGTCACTGAGGTCGGGGGTAGCCATGGCAGTCTCATGTTGCCGTTCTGGTGCGCGAACTACGTATCCCGCTGGGAGGGCGACGATGCGGCAGTGTCGACGCGAAACAGCGCGAATTGCGGATGCGGCTCGGACAAGGGAAAAAGCATCCCGCCGTACACCACGCCAAGCACCAAGACAGTGCTCACGACGTAGGCATCGGAGCCACGTTGGAGATGCCCGACCGTGTCCCCGCGCAGGTAGAGCATGGGCATGACCGCGCAGACGGCAGAGCCAGCTTCGTTATTCACAGCCGCGAGCGTGGCCTCGACGTTGCCTTGATGCAGTTCGACGAACCGCACCACCTGTTCCTTGGTGTCGCAGACGAGGCCGGTGCCAACCTCCGCCATCCGGTGCTCCGGATCGTCCTGCGCACGAAGCGAAGCAAGACCGAAGAGCGATGCGGTCAGAACCAGCGCAATGAGAGAAGCAAGACAGGTTTTCGGGTGACGCATGGGTGATACTCCCTGTGACGAGAGACGATGCGAGCGCTCAGCGCTCGCGGCCGAAGACGGCGCGCTGGCGTGCTTGGCACGCGCGGGTGGCGGCAAGGTTTTCGTTGGCTTGGTCGAGTGCCACCGTGGTGCGTGACAGAACGAGCTTGGCACTGGCCCCTTTGCGCCACGGCGGGACCGGAACGGGCTGTGCCAATTCCTCGCAGTCGCGCGGGATGTCGACAGCCAGACTACGGGGCGCGCCGGTGCTTGCGCAGGCTGTCAAGCCAGCGCAGATCGTAATCGTCGAGAGCACACGGATCGGCCGCTTTTTGCTTACCAAGCTTTTCCACCAATCGCGCTTCATACTCGGAGGCCTTCTGATCGGAATGGGCTTTCTCGATGCGCAGCCGCTCGCGCTCGGCGGCGGCCGCTTCTGCAACCTCGCGGATGTTGTTGAGGTTGCGGAGCAGCCTGGCGTTGTCCGCGCGCAGGGCGGCAAGTTCTGATCGTTCGCGCTCCATGCGCATGCCGGCGAAAAAGCAGGCAAGGAGCAGCAGAGCCAATCCGCCGGCACGAGCGGCAACCCGCCACAGCAGCGGGATCGGGGCGAGGCGGGCACCGATGAGGCCAGCGATGCCAGTGACGACCATGGCAGCCAGAACGGGCGGCGCGGTGAGCAGGCCGATCATCATGTCAGTCAGCCAAGCCCGCGCTGGCACGGCTGCAAGCACGGCACCGATATCGATGATGGCGATCCTCATCGCCGCCTCCGCACGCGCGTGGCAATGTATTCGGCCACGCGCTGGCGTCCGAACAGCAAGAGGGCGGCGACGAACACGACCGCCCCGGTGATCACTGCAACCGCCGTCAGAACGGCTGCCGCTTTGGCCCAGGCCAGCGGATCTGTGATCCACGCAAGCCCGCCGAGGCCCGCCCCGCCGCTGGTGATCCAGAGCCACAGCCGTCGCGGATGCCACCACGGCAGCGTGCGTGCGGCATCGCTCTGCGGCTCCGGCCCAGGATCGTCCGGTTGGCGCGGCGGCGGCGCGGCGTCGTGATCGCGTGGGGCCGGTGTCGGCGGTTCGTTTGCACTCTTGGGCGAACGGGGCGAGGGCACGTCCGGGACAGGCGGGTGCCATGCCAGGTATTCCGCGATCGCGATCTCTGCCCAGCGGATGCGGGCGTCATGATGTGGAATGCCGGCCCGCTCGAAAGCGCGCTCGAAGGCGATGGTCTTGTCCGCCAGCGTCGACGCCGCGCGCAGCGCGTCCAGGGCACGCTTTTCCGGTCCGCGCAGTTCGAGGCACAGGTAACCGTAGTTGGCCTCGTCCGAGGCAGGGTCGAGGTCGTGGCGCTGGCACCACGCCTCGAAGGCCCGCCGCCGCGGGCCGGTCCATTGGCACCATCCATAGCCGCCGCGGGAGCCCTTCACGAGCGGTCTCTGCTCCTGCAGCAGGCGGAACCCGCCGGTCTCCCCGCCGATATTGCCGAGGATGGCGGCGGCATCCTCGGGCTCGAGCTGCGGAAAGTCGGCGATCAGACGGGCCATGATCGCCGGCGCCTTGCGCCGAAAACGATTCTCACTCATCGAACAATCCACATGCAGGTGCAGGACCGCAGCGCCCACCGATGTTGGGATGAACGGCTGGGCGTGGACCGGTCGCGCCAGCGGCGCGGGCCACCAGCACAATCAGGGTCGTCGTTGCGGGATCGGGACGATCAGAAGCCGCCCTTGCCGACGTAGCACAGCAGCCGCTCGCACGGCGGGCGGCTGCGCCAGTATTCGGTTCGGCCGACGCAGGCGTGTGCGACCGCCCAATCCGGCGAATGACCGCGATCGAGATAGTGCTGGGGTTCAACCCGACACCATTCGCCGTCGATCAGAACCTGCGGCCCGTCCGCCGTCTGCCGGTGTGTGTCGTCGCTGAGCGAGCCACAGTCCACGTTATTGCAGCAGTAGGCCACCTTGCCCGACGACCAATACATGTAATCAGCGTGGCCGCGTGCATGGTTGTCTTGTGCCGAGGCCACACTCGGCACAATCACAAATGCGAACGCGACCATCGTGCGGCGAAGATGCATGGCATCCTCCCTGTGCTTCGATGTTGCCAGACTGACAGAGACCGCAACGCAACGCGCCGATGCGGAAGAGCATTCGCCTTGGCCCAGTACTGCGCGCAGGCCGAGAACCTGCGCTTACTGCGGCTGGCGATGTTCCTTCTTCAGTGTGTTATAGATCGTGAGCGCCCGGACGATACGGGAGTTCTCGCGCCGGATGATGTCCTCGATCTTGGCACGGCGCGCGTCATCGGACAGTGACCTGTTCATGGTGACGGCATCGCGCTCTTTGCGTAACCGTCGCAATGTCTCGTAGGCCTCGTTCATCGGTGGATAGGCCCGCAGCTCCGCTTGGTACTTGGTGCGCGCATGGGCGAATTCATCGCGATTGCCGCTGCTGCGCAGTGTATTAACCTCGTAGCGGGCCGCCTCGATCTCGTTCCACGCCTCGAAGAATTCTCTCCGCCGGGAGATGGCAGTTGTCTTGCCGTACAAGCGCCGCACGATCGGCGTCTCCTCCGGCAGCCATTCCTGTCCGGTTACGAGTTTTTCGCCCGTGCGGATCGAGCGCAGCACAAACTTGGACAGGCCGCCGCCGGCAAAGTCGATGTAATGTTCGATGGTTTCCGGACTGACGTCGATCAGGCCGGGCCGGCCAATGTTCCCGCCCGTCACTGTGTTGAGGTAACGGGCGGCTTCGACCGCCCACCAGGGCGCGGTGGCGAAGTAGGTCTCGCTGTCCGGTTTGTTCTTGTTGACTTTTGTGGGATAGATCGGTCCGCCGAACCAGTTCTTGTTTTCGGCCACCTGCACGATCGGATCAAGGAAGGTCGGGCTGGCGAACTGAATGGGGCTGGCCGCCGATCCGACCGGGTTGAAGGCCTCGAAAAACGCGGTCGCCACGTTGCCAGCTGCCGCCAGCGGGGCCTTACGGCCACGCAACACGGCGGCGACCTGCTGACCGGCGAAGTACGGCGCGTTGAAGCCATAGGCAAGCGGGATCAAAATGTAGTCCTTGCCGCCCAACATGATGATCAGGTTGCGTTCCTTCACCCAGTCCTTGATCTTGTCGTAGGCGTTCTCGCCGTCGTCATCGTCGCCGGCCAACATCGCGTTGAGAAACTCCATGGCCATGCCAAGGGCGAAGATGCCAGCCACCATGTAGCGCACCGCCTTCGAGCGGCGCACGGCTTGGGCGATGCGGATAATGCCTTGCGCCGAGGCATTGAAGAACAGATAGGCGGCGTTCAACGCCGGTCCCCATTCCCCCTTGCGGTTGAAGTTGACAGTGAGTTCGCGGGCAATGAAGGCAGCGCGATCCTGCGGTACGCCAGCCTTGCGCAAGGCAATGTAGGTCGACAGCCGCACGCCGTTTTCAACGGCAGCGTTGAGGTCCTCGATCAGCTTGCCAGCCGCTTGCAGCATGCGCAGCGTGTGGCCTGCCGTCAGTGCCCGCTTGATCCGGCTCCTGATTTGTTCGATGTCGTTGGCGGCGATGAAGGATATCTTTCCGCCAGCATGGCGGTACTCTTCAAACCAAGGTGCGTATTCGGCGCGTCCCTCGCCGCGCAGCGCTGACAGAATGCCGCGGATCGCCTTTGCGCTCAGGGCGTCCTTGACGATCTGCCGGCGGATGCCCTCCGGCTTCTCGGCCACATCGGTCACGTTGATGAGCGCAGTTTCGAGGTCGCGGAAGTAGTTGGATACGACGAATTCGGGGTTGTACGACGTTAGCAGTGCGGCATAGGTGCGGGCCAACTTGAGCATGCCGCGCCCCAGGATGGTGCCCTGCAACTCGGAACCAGTTCCCCGCATCGCGCGCAGCAGACCAGGGTGCTTGATTTCCAGGTAAACGGTCTTGCCGCCGATCTTGGTCGCGAACAAGTCGTTGTCGTTACCCAGAAAAGTCTGCGGCGGCCGCCACTTCTTCTCGACCAAGCCCGTCTGCTGATTGAAGAACCGCTGGAACTCGCCGCGATAGACGTTCCACAGATCCGGATTCGGATGCGTCCGCACCAACCGATACAGCGTTCGACCGACACGCGCCTTCTCGGCGCGGATGATGGCCTGTTCCGCCTGCATGACAGCATACAAGACGGGATTGTCGGCCTTGGAGCGGCGACCGAGCGCCTGCCTGGCCTCGGGGCCGCGAACGACAAAGCCGCGACCCGTGTGCGGGCGCTCCGGCGCGGCCGTCTCGTCGCCGACCTCGAAGCCACGCAGCGGGACGTAATGATTGTATCTGGACCAGTCGCGATAGGTGTCCTCGTCAATCAGGCCGGATGCGTACAGCACTTCGCGCGTTTCGCGCAACATCGTGTCCACGATGTTGGCGGCATCCCGGTAGGCTTGGCTGTGCGGGCCGTTCTCTGCGCGGCGAATGATCTCGGCCGCCTCATTGGTTGACATGCCCGAGGCCCCGACAATGTCATGGTCCTCGATGGCGCGGCTAAAATCGCTGTCCGCCGGGTGCATCGCCCCGACGTGCTCGTTGCGCTCCTTGGCATGCCGAGCGTAGAGGTAATCGCCGATCTGTTCGATGGTGAGGTTGTTTTCGCGCAGCAGCGCGAGCAGCGGTTCCACGTATTTGGCTTGCAGATCCGCGACCTGTTCGCCGGCCCGGCCATAATACAGGGCTTCCGCGAGGTACACATTGAGCGGCAGCGGCAGCGGCTTGCCGGTGACGGCCTCGATTTGCTCCTGGATGCGGCGGATCGGTAGCGCCCTGTCCTGCAGATACACCCGAGCGCGGTCGGCCAGGCCGAGCAGGCGACTGACGCGATCATGCGCGACGCTTTGTTCGAGGGCGGGGAGACGATCTGTATCGATGCCGACGGAAGCAAGGCGATCGGTCTGGACCTCGGAAGCGGCGTCGCCAGTGCTTGCGTCGGAGTCCTCGGCGCGCTGGCGCGGTGGCCCCAGCTTCGTGTCAAGCCATGCAACCGCCGCTTCCACATCTTCGCCAAAGCCCCCTAGATGCGCAGCCTGATGGGCACCCAGCATGATATCTGCTGCGCCGTGCAGCGCTTCGTAGGTAGGTCGCGGGTCGTGATCCGCGATGCGAACCTTGATGATCCGGTCGCCGCCGGGGCTGTCGGCGGATGGAGTGATTTCGAGGTAGGTGGCCTCTGAGACGCCCGACCGCGACCGCTCCACCATGGCGCCACGGGCCTCGGCCTCTGCGGTCAATCGCTCGGCGGTCGCCCTGATCCAGTCGCGGCGCGCGCGCTGTTCGGCTCGACGCGCCTCCTCTTCCTCGCGCTCCTCGAGCTCGCGGCGTTGCTCGTCCTCGGCGTAGTCCAGCATCGCGCGCAGTCTATTCAGGCCGCTTTGGGTCTGCCGCTCGTCCTCGTCCAATTCTTCGATGGCATCGTCATAGCCGTGCTTTTGCAGCTCGGCCACGATCCGGTCACGTTCGGAGATCTCCGCCTCGCTCAGCGGCGTGGTTCTGGTGCGCGCTTCGGCGTCTTGCTGCTGCTGCTGTCGTTCCTGTGCGCGACGGGCGGTCTCGGCCTGGCCAGCGGCTATGAACGTGTTGATTTCGGCACCTGTCGGCTCACGCCCGAGCTTTCCTCGCAAAAACCCCGCGATCCGCGTTGGGCGCGTTAGACGACCGCCGTCATTAAGATATTCTCTTGCCAAATCCTCGATCGCCAGCATATTGTTGCTCTTAACCGGCATGGCAGTTCCACCGATTTCCCCGACATCGGCATCTGCCGTCTGCTGCCGAGGTTGCGCACCGCGCTCGGTGGTCTCGGCAAGCGGCCTCCGGTTCCCCTCGTCCTCGTCCGGCCGTGCACTGTAGAAGATGCGCTCAAGCGGCGTTCCGCTCAGTCCTCGTTGAGCGCCAGCCACAAGTCGTACCAGTAGTTCATCTCCGCCTCCAGCTTGCCGCGTTCCGCCGCCCGTCTGGCCCGCTCCGCGTAGAATGGATTGGAGGAGAATTCCTCTCTTAACCGTTCGGTGTCCGACGCTATCCGCTCCGCGTCGGCGAGCGTTCTCGACCCATTGCGCAATTCGTTCATCAGTCGCGGGATCGCCAGCAGCCGTGCGGAAGGTTCGCTGCTCGGGGTCGTAGCTGGCGTTTCGGATTTCCGGGACATCGCTTGCGATCGCCTCCGCTGACGATTGCATCAGGGAGCGGATATTACCGATGTCGTCGCCCTCGCTCCAGGCAATCTTCTGTGCCGGATCGGGCGCCAGATGGCGCGTCGTGCCGTGCTTGAGTGCCGACGACAGCATGGCCTCGGTGCGGCGTCTGGCACCGAGCGCATTGACCCCGGACGGATCGCCCGTGAACATGCGGCCGGTGTTGAAAGCGTAGTCGGCGACGGCCTGGTATACGGCGCTGCCGTCCGCGCCGGGTTGCCAGTCCTGCAGGTTCACCCACACGCGCCTGTCGTCCTCAAGCACGAGCGCGGTGTTGTCGCCCATCGAAATCATGTGGCCGCGGACGGCGCCGTGATCGCGCACGTCCGCCGGCGTCATCGCTTCGGTCACAAGGCGCGGGGCGATGTCGCGCACCACCTGCGCCAGATCAGTGGCATCCGAGCGTGGATAGGTGAACAGGTCGTCGTTCCGGGCGAGCTCCTGCAGGATGGAGACGACCGTCGTGTCCGTCTGATCGACAGTGACGTTGCCTTGGCTCTGTGCGGCCGCGGCTCTTGATGTTCCGCTGCGGAACGGCCGCGTGGCAAAGTCGCCCGCCCGTGCCCGCTCGAAAATGTCCTCGAAGCTGTTGTAGCCGAGCCCTTTGATCGCGTTTGCGACGTTCTGGAAGATGCGGTAAAGCCTGTCAAACAAGCGGCGAATGCCAATATGCAGGCCAGAGGATGACAGGATGCCCTCTTCGCGTTCGCGCCGCCAGATCTCGAAGGCATGGGGCGCAACCTCATAGTCGGGCAGTGCCGCGGCCAGCGTCTCGGTCATCGCCCCCTTGCGCACCAGGTAGGCGCGCATCCGAGCCAATTCCGGGGCGGAGTAGAGCAGATCCCGCTCGGCGTCGGTTGCCAGTGCCTCCAGCACATGATGAAACGCCTCATGGCCGGCAGTGGACAGCAGGTCATACTTTGGGTCATTGATTGCAAGACCGATCAGGGCATCGGCGAAGATGGTTCGACCGGGCTGGTAGAACCCTCCCGCCGTTCGTGCCAGCTTGTTGTTGGTTGCGCGCACAGCGCGCTCCATGTCGGCCTTTGCTCTCGGCCCCAGCGCGTGACCCGTCGCGATGTGATCGTAGAATTCGATCGCAACTTTCGGTCCCGCAACCCGCTGCACGATCTCGACGGCTTTCGCCATTCGGTCCAAAAGCTCGGCGGCGTCCGCCCCCTCAATCCTGAGGCGCGGTCTGTTGCCGGTGGACGAGGCGGCGGATGCGCGGGAACCCCGCGCGGAGAACAACCGGGAGCCTTGATCCGAGGCGTCGGCGGCAGCAAAAACCCCGCTCTCGGGCGGGGTCTGGTCTGGCTCGATCGCCGTGCTGCCTAGTCGGTCGGGCGGAGGCTGTTGAATGCCCTTTGCAAGTAGTCGGCGTTCTCGTCGTCCTGCTGCCGCAGCGATTGCAGTTCGGAGGGCGTCAGCATCGCGGAAGTTGAGGATGTACGCCGCCTCGTCGGCGGTGAGGGCTGCGGGCTCAATGCCAAGTTCGTCTCTGACGAGTGTGCCATAGCGCGCCTCAATCTGTCGCAGCTGGTTGCGGCGTGGGGTATATAATCCGCTGCGGCTGGCGTTGACAAGGGTCACGACGCCGACAACCTCGCCGCCACCGGAACGAATGTGGTTGGCAAGCTCCGCCAGGCTGCCTCCCATGACCGACACGTCGTCGACGAGAACATAGCGGGCACCGCGCTCGACCGGACCATCGAACAATGGCCGCGAAATCAGCCGCTCCATCGGCCTGGCGCCAGTGTGGTAGGCGCGCGTGACCTGGATGATGCCCTGGGCCGTCGTTGCCCCGGTTGTCGCCGCATAATATTCGGCCACCGCACGCGGGATGGCATTGCGACCGGCCTCCTCCGCAGCGACGACGGGAACATAGATGGCATCGCGACCGAATCGCCTGGCTGCGTCCTGCACAGTCTCTGGCCGCACCACAGCAGGAACGAGGCGGGCTGCGGCGGCGACATCGCCAGCCTTGGCAGCGCGATAGTCGGGGTGGGCCTTGATTGCGGCGTCGCTGGAGTGCGAGGTCAAGGGCGGATCGGCTGCAGGCGGGATGCCGAATGCGCGCGGCTGCCCAGCGGCAGGCTCGACCGCGACGCTCGCCATCCGCTCCTGGCCATCCCTTGCCTGCGGCGTCTGCATCAACGCTGCGGTCAGTTCATTCAGCCTGCGCGTGGCGCTCTCGTATTCAGCCTGCTTCGCCCATGCTGTGTCTTTGGCTTGGCGCTCGATGCGCGGCAGGCTTTCTTCGATGCCCTTGATGCGGCTGACAATTTGGTCTCGATAGGCCGCGACGCTGCGGAGCAGATTCTCCAGGCGCTTGATAAGGCCGAGCGGATCGGTCTGCGTGGTCAGGGTGAAATCGGTGCCAACATAGCGCAGAGCGCCGACCAATTCAGGCCGCGCCATGAATTCGGGCGTTCTGTCCGCGAGATACGTCTTGGCAAGGATGAATTCGACGGAAAAGCCGGATAGCGTGCCGACGCGCAGCTGGTATTCACGCTGAGCCAAAGCGGCTGTCTTCTGTTCGTTGAGAAACGCAACGATTGCAGTACCCGCATCCTTACGCACGGTCATCTGACCGCGCCCGATCGATGTCAGATCGATTGTGAATTTTTCGTCAGACAGATCGGTGACGCGACCGAGATCGTCATCGGCCTTGGTCAGCGTCGCGCGGGCCGCCTCTAGTACCGCGCGCTCGGATTGTGCATCGCGTCGCGCGCGGATGATGGTCTGTTCATGCGATCGCTTCTGCGCTTCCAGGTCGCGGACCAGCTTCGACAGTTCTGCGTGTTCTATGATTCGCGGGTCCCCGGATGCGGCCGCTTTGAGCTGGGCCGCTTCTGGCAACGGATCGTCCACGTCCTCGGCGATCCGCGCTCCGCGCGCACCAGCGGTAAGTTGACTAAGGAATCGCGCCTTCCGTTCCAGGGTCTGCCACATGAAGCTGTCGAACGAGCGCTTCGTTATGTAGCGGTATATTTCGACCTCATCGTTGAGGTTGCCCTGACGCAGAATGCGCCCGTCGCGCTGTTCGACTTCGGCCGGCTTCCATGGTGCATCCAGGTGATGCATCGCGACGAGACGGGTCTGGACATTCGTGCCGACGCCCATCTTGCCGGTTGAGCCGATAAGAACGCGAACGGTGCCGTCGCGGACTGCCTGAAACAGCGTGGCTTTCTTGAGATCGTCTGTGGCCTCGTGAATAAAGGCGATTTGCTCGCGCGGGATACCTGCCGCGACAAGTCGGTCGCGCAAATCAGCATACAGGTTGAACGGCGAGGCCACGACCTCGGCCTCGTCGATATCGACGACATGCACGACTTGATCGTCGTCAATGACGGCGTCAAGCTCGGCATTGTCGGCGGGGGAAGGCTTTGCGGCGGCGCGGCGAGAGCGTGGAACCCCGAGATCAAGAAACACGATCTGCGCCATGGCGGGGTCTTTGCCGTCGCGCCAGATGCGGTGGATGTTCGCCACGGCGAGAGCGATTTTGCCGTGCGGGTTGATGGGCTCATGGGGGGAAATGAGCCGACCGTCGGTCGCGACCTTGCGCCCTTCGGTAACGATCTTGAGCATGTTGTCGGCGCCTTTGCGTGGCGGTGCTCTTCGTATCGCCTCGGCGCGCCGGACGAGATTGGTTATGTAGGCTTCCTCGAACGCGGATGGCTCGGCTTCAACCACCTGGACCGCGCCGCCGCGCAGGCGCGGTCGTGGCAAATTGAGCATGTTTGCAGTCTGCACATCGGCCACTTCGCTGTAGATCGATATCAGTTCGGGCATATTGACGAAGCGAGAAAACGCCGAGGTTTCGCGGAAACTGCGCCCGTCGGCAGACAGTTCGACCTGCGTCACCACCTGCCCGAACGACGCGGCCCAGGCATCGAAATGTTCGATGCCGTATTCGCGCAAGCGATCGTGCTGCAGGTAGCGCTGCATCGTGTACATTTCGGCGATGGTATTGGACACCGGGGTGCCGGTGGCGAACACCACGGAGCGGCCGGGATTACGCTGTTCGAGCAGTTGGATCTTCAGGAACAGGTCCGTCGCGCGCTGCGCATCGCCTTGACCAAGGCCCTTGATGCGCTGCATCTTGGTCATGAAGGACAGGTTCTTGAACAGATGGGCCTCGTCGACAAAGAGAAAATCAACCCCGAGTTCCTCGAACCGCACGGACACGTCCTTGCGGTCGCGATTGAGGAGCGCTTCCATCCGCGCTTGGCGGCGTTTCTTCATGCGCTCAAGATGCTTGACCGTCTGGCTTTTCGCGCCCTCGTCCTGCTTGGCCTGCCGGATAGATTCGGTGAATACGTCAATCTCGCGTGTCAGGAATTGCCGATAGAACTCGTCTGACACTGGCATCCGGCCGAAAGCATCATGCGTTATGATGATGGCGTCCCATCGCTCGGCTGCGATTTGGGCGGCAAAGTGCGTTCGGTTGGCCCGGCTCATACGATCCTTGTCGGCCACCAGCACCCGCGCACCTGGATACGCCTGCAAGAATTCGCGCGAGAACTGTTCGAGCATGTGGTTCGGAACCACATACATGGGCCTCTGGATCTGACCAAGGCGCTTCATTTCCATGCCGGCGGCAATCATCGTAAAGGTCTTGCCCGCACCGACGACGTGGGCGAGCAGCGTGTTGCCTTGAGACAGAATTCGCCACACCGCATTGCGCTGGTGAGGATACAGGCGGAATCCCACACGCTTGCCGTTTGAGAGCGTGATCTCCTTGGCCAGTCCTGGGAACGTCAGGTGCGAGCCGTCGAATGTGCGCGTCACCAGACGGTTAAAGTGGCGGTTGTATATGGCTTCGAGCCGAGCGGCGCGATCCTCATCGGCCCACACCCAGCCGCCCTCGTTGGTATCCAGGTCGCCATGGAACAGCGTGCGCAGTTCGTCGATACGCACCTGCGCCTCCTTCGTGGCCTCCTCATTGACCACGGCGGTGACCGTTCCCTCAGGGCGCGTGACTTCATCGACGATGCGCACTGGCGTCATGTTGAGTGCGGCTTCAATGGCCTTCACTGCGGACAGCCGTTCCGTGCTCCAGCGCGTGATCGCGGCCTGAGTCAACCGGCCCGATATGATGGCCCAGCCATTGGAGATTGGATTGTGGCCAAGCTTGACATTGTCCCCGCCGAGTTCATCGTTGATGAACGTCTCATAGATATCGCGCGGAATCCAAGGCGCGCCGAGGACGGCACGAATGTCAACGCGGGTCAGGGGGGGTGGCTGTACGCGGCGCAATGCCTCAACGTTACGATGGTACTGGGGGTCTGACTGCGCTGCCTGCTCGGCGTCCTCCAGCTTCTGCACGACATCGCCGGACAGATACTCTTCGGCTGTGCGCCACACGTCTCCGCTCGGGTCGAGGTAGACGCGGTCTCCGAGCATATCGACAGCCTCATCCTCCGAGACGCTCAGGAGTTTGGCAATCTCCGGTATGTCGACACGACCGAAGCGATTGAGCGATACGGCGAGCGCATCGGCGGGGGATGCCACTTGTGGGATCACATCAGGGGCGATGATGTCGGTAGAGAACACCGCTGCCTTGGTGGCTTTACCGGTGTCCTCGTCATATTGCTCGATTGCCGCCACTTTGTATGCGTCCGGGTCCTCCTTGAACACGGACAGGTTCGGCATGCGCCTGATGACCAGGGGGCGGCCGTCGCTGTTCTTGCGATTGATCGTCACAAGCTTGGTAAGATTGATAGGCCCGAAACGCTGCGCGAAGCGGTCATAGGCCGTGTTGAGGACCCCGCGCAAAAGCTCGGCGCGCTTTGGGTCCGGTGCGCCGGAGGCCTGCAGTGCAAGAAGATCGTTGATGGTGTCGCGGATTTCGATCAGCAGCTCAAGCCTTGCGCGGTCATTTGGCTTGACGGTGACCGCGACACCTGCGCCGAAACGCTTTTGGTATATCGTTCCGTCCTTGATGTAGAATGCGCCTTCCTTGACACCATCGGCAGCGCTCGCATCAATCGTCGTCTCCACCGCTGGCGCGGGGCTTCGACGACCGATCACCTGGGAAGGCAATTTTGTGCCAGCCTCGGCGATGCGCTGCGCCAAATTGTCGGTTGGCCCGATGAGTTCTGGCATGCCCGATCGGTACATCGTGCCTGACAGGCGCATCTCGCCAAGCATCATGTCGGGATGGGCGGCGAAATATTCATTGACCTCGATCGGGCCGTCGGGGGTTTGGATCGGCACAAGATCCATCCATGCGTGCCCCTGTTCCGGTTCACCCTGGCCTCGGCGACGCAGGATGATGATATCGGTGGTCACCTCGGTGCCTGCGTTCTTGGCAAACGCCCCATTGCGTCCGCCGGGCAGACGGATGGACCCCAACAGGTCTGCCCGCTTGGCAATCTCCTTGCGCGCGCGATCCGCCTGCTTGTCCATGGTGCCCGAGGATGTCACAAACGCAACGATTCCGCCGGGTCTGACCAGATCGAGGGATTTGATGAAGAAATAATCGTGGATCAGATATCCGCGCCGTTTCGGGTCATGGAGCTGATAAGACCCGAACGGAACATTCGAGATGGCGATATCGTAGAAGCCAAGCGGACGATCGAAGGTTTCAAATCCGCGCACTTGCACGTCGGCGCCAGGGTAGAGCAATTTGGCGATGCGACCAGAAATGTCGTCAAGCTCGACGGCGGACCACTGCGTGTTGACCGCCAGCGCCTTTGGCTGCAGGCCGATAAAATGCCCGACGCCAGCGGCCGGTTCGAGAGCGCGCCCCCCTTCGAATCCGAGGTGCAGCATGATGGTCCACATGCCACGAATCACGTCGGGGCTGGTGTAGTGGGCGTTGAGGGTCGAGGCCCTGGCGGCGTTCAGTTCGTCTCGCGTCAGGAGATCACGCAGTTGTGCCCGGTGATCGGCCCACTCCGGCTTATGTTCGGAAAACACGTCCTGTGCAAAGGCACCCCAGCCGACGTAGCGGACCAGAACGCGCTTCTCATCGTCGGTGGCCTCGCGTCCTGCCTCTTCGATCTCCTTGAGCATACGGATGGCCGCGATGTTGCCTTCGATCTTTTGGCGCGGCGATCCCTCGCCAATCCTGTCCTCTTTGCTGATGTGGTAGTTGCGCTTGGTGCGCGCGGCCCGTGCGATGGATTCCTGCTTGGCTGATTGATCGGCGGATCGCGGTCGATACAGCTTGATATCGCCGGACCGGACCTCATCGGCGAACCGCCTTATGTATGGGCGCGCGGCACGGAACATGTCCTCGGTCCAGCCGTGCACGGTGCGCAGTTCGTTGATCAGGCGCGAAAGCAGTTCTCGGATATCCGCCGCGGCATCGGCGAACTTGTCGGCGGCGCGCAGGAACAGCGGCTTGGCTTTGGCCCACGTCTCCTCGTCGAAGGTCGGCCCCATGGAGACCTTGTTCCCGCCGAACAGGATCGTCAGCGCGGTCAAGGCATCGTCGGCGGCTGAGGTTACGTTGCGCAGCGCCGATTGGGCGAGTTCTGCGCCGGATTGACTCGACCGTTCGGCATCGTATTTGCGATCCCGTACCAGATCGCCGATATGGACGGTCGTGTCGGCAATGCGGTCTGCGCCACCGGTTGTGGTCAGGCCGGTGTCGGCGACCGAACGGACCACTGCCGTTTTCGTGTTTGGATCGATCGAGACGATCCGGAACCCGCGGTTTATTTGCCGATCGACGCGATAGCCGACGCCGTCGCCGACGCGCCATTTGTCCGGAGAGGCCTCGATGCGCCGGCGCAGAAGGGCGATGGTGCGTTCATCGCCTGCGGTTTTGACGCGCTTGGCTTCAAAGTGCTCAAGCAGCGCGCGGTTTTCGGCGTCGGTCCGTTCAAGCGGCGGCTTGCTCATGGCCGCGCCGATATCAACGCGATCCTGCGCAGGTTGCGCGGCGCTGCTCGGCGACGCGAAGGCCTCGGCAAGCACCTCGTCGAAGATCGTATCGAATTCGTCTACGGTGGCGGGCTGTAGACGATCTCCTGCCGGACGATCTCGTCCGCGATCAGAGGAACTTGTGTCGGTTCCACCTTCCCTTCCGAGAGAAGTTGCGCCTCCAGGCTCTCCAGCATTTCCTGGGCCTGCTGGCCGACCGTTCGCAGATGCTCCACCAATTGGCCGCTCGCCTTGAGCGCCTTGTACATCTCCGGTTTCGCCTGCTGCAGATACTGGCGATGCAGCTTGGCGTAAGCCTGTGCGATCGCTTGCTCGCTCATCGCCTACCTCTTGTTGTTGCTGCGCTCCAGTTCCTGCGCCCGTGTGGCCAGCGCCCGCGATCGCCCGGCGTCGATCCTCGCCTGCATCCGTTCGATCGGAGGCACCTTCGGATCGTGCGCCTTCTTGAGCAGGGCCTTCTCGATCCGGCGGTGGTTCTCCGCCGAGATCAACATTCGCGGTCTGCGTTGCATGTTCGACCTCTGTTCTGACCTCAGGATATTGATCGCTGCGCACCCGTTCAATTGCCAGGCGCTCGGCGATCTCCTCAATGCTCAGGCCCTCGTCGTAGAGCGCAAGGGCACGGTCCGTTTCTTCACCAAGAAGCTTAAAAGTTGGCAGTTTCCTTCTGATTTCGCTTAGGATTTCCGAGAGGCGATAGTCCCGCTGCTTGTCCGCATCGGCATCTTGCTGGGCCGCGCGCTGGTCGACCTGCTCGCTGGCCTTCTCCACCGCGGCCATCTCTGCCTCGGCGGCGGCGAACTGCTTTTCTTCCTCGGCCGGTGTCAGCGGTTCGACCGGATAGTCGTCGGGCTGCGTGTCCTGATCGGGCACTTCGCCGGGGCGTCCGAACAGGCGAGAGGCCGCTCCGACCTTGCCTGGCCCTGCTTCGATCGCCCGCAGCAGGCGTGCAAATGCCTCGTTGATGACCTTACGCTCGCTGCCCGTGGGGTATGGGTTTCCTCTGTAGACATCAGACGCGAATCGGTCAGGTTCGACGCCCTGAACGAGATACTGGCTGGTCAGGCCTTCGGCCGCGATCTGGTCAAAGACAAAGGCCTCGAAGGCGCGCGCAAACATCTCGTTTGGCCGCGCCCAGTATCCGTCCTCGCCGCTCTTGCCGGACAATTTCTTGGCGTTGCGGAAATACTCGGTCTGCACCGGGCCGCCCCTGGCGGGACCGCTGCGCCAGCGCGCGAGCCGCTCTTGCCACCAAGCGATGGCTTGGTCGGCCTTGGCGATCCGTTTTTGTGCGCCAGCCGCAGCGCGGCCGCCTTCGCGTATGTCGAGCGCGAGCCTGTCGCGATGGGTTTTCCAGTCGCGCAGCGCCTGTTCGGCCTCGGCGATGCGCTTTGCCCGTTCGGCCTCAATGGTCTTGGCAGTGGCTGGGCGCACGTG
>Ga0073934_10005798_pt1 | contig 18653 bp, 18 predicted proteins | sample LarsenN4metaG_FD_76834 | JGI IMG/M metagenome (GOLD analysis project Ga0073934, IMG submission 76834) | Hot spring sediment bacterial and archeal communities from British Columbia, Canada, to study Microbial Dark Matter (Phase II) - Larsen... ... | reverse complement strand
CGTTAATCAGTGCGCTCAAGAACACGCAATACGGACCGTATCTTTCTACGTTGAAAGATAATGAGTTGACACCGCGCCGCGCCATTCAGCAGATCAAGCTTCGGTTGGCGGCTTCGTATTCAAGCGTCGTGCAAATGTCGCCAGAACAGACTCGTCCGCTTATCAAGCAGTTGTATCGCTATTTCGAATTGGGCAATTTGAAAGCTGTGCTTCGGAGTATTGTCACGGTGTCATCATCCTGGAATGCGGATCTGGCTCCGTGGGATCGTGTGCGCGAAGTGCTGTTCCCATTCGGCTCGTTTTCGACCTTGCCGGCGCAAGCGATGGTCGAGTCGGGGAGTGTGCCCGCGGCGGCGGAATTGTTGAAGGGTACACCGTACGAATCCGCGATGTCGTTCGCGATGAAGCGGTTTTCAGCCGAGCAGAATCTTTTTCCCATCGAAGTCGCGTTGGACCTGGATTACTGGCGTCGCTTGTGGGCGGAGGCGAAGAAGTTGAGCGGGCTGGACCGCGAAGCCGCCACAAAGATCGTCGGCGCATTGCTCGACATGAACAACCTGATGTGGGCGATCCGTTACAAGGTGTATCACAAACTTTCAGAGGAAGAACTCATCAATTACACGCTGCCCTTTGGGTTTCGTGTGCGCGATGAGGATGTCCGCGCGATAGCGGCAGGCGCGGATGCCGCCGCGATCGTGTCCCGCATTTTCCCCTCGATCGCGGATATAAACACGCTTCTCGAAAATCCTCAAACGGGATTGCCAAAGCTTGAGGTTCAACTCAAGCGTCAGGTAATGAAGCAGTGCACCGCTGCGTTCGTCGGCAACCCATTCCATATCGGTCTGCCGCTGGCATTTTTGGTGTTGAGCGACCTCGAGATTCAGGACCTGATCGCGTTGATCGAAGGCAAGTCTTCCGATATTTCCGATGAAGACCTGCGTTCGGTTTTGTTGAAGACAAGCTTGCAGAACTAAGCTGAATTTTTGTACATGGAGATGACATGTTTTTTCCACGAGAGATGACCGAAGTAGAGTTCATAATTCCATCCAAAGACCTTGTGGCTGTGGCAAAGGTATTAAGCGGCCGCGGCGTGTTCCATCAAGTGGACAGTACGTACCTCGGGTTGGAAAGCCTGGGACCCAGCACGTGGCAGGAGAAAGCGGCGAACTATTCCACGCTTGAACGCCGCATTCAGACGATCATGCAGACCTTGGGTCTCGAAGAGCAGCGGCGCACTGCGTCGGATTTCGATAACATTGTCGAGTTGGATGCTGTCCGCCCTGCGGTGGATCGCATTGAGGGAGAAGTCAAAAGCACCGGTGACCAACTTTCTGCAGAGAAGAAGCGTCTTGAATTGCTCGAAAGTCAACTACGCCAGATCGAACCGATCGCACATGTCAATGTGGAAGTCGGAGCATTGAACAAATCGTCGCACCTGCATTCCATCCTCGGCGTGATGCCTGCCGCGCAACTGAGTCGTCTCGAAACAAGTCTTGCTCGCGTCCCGCATGTATTCTTTACCTTAAAGGAAGATTCCCAGAAACCAGTGGTCTGGCTGCTTGGACCACGCGGCAATTCCGATGTTCTCGAGCGCGCCGCAAAGAGCGCGTACCTCAACCCGCTCACCCTGCCTGAAGAGTTCACCGGCACGCCGGAGGAGATCTCGGCGAAGACGCGTAAAGCCATCGAAGAATCGAAACAGAGGATCTTCGAGTTGGAATCTCAGTTGAAGAAACTTTCAGGAACGCATAACGCGGAACTGCAAAAACTATGGTGGGAGGTGCACGTCAGCCGCCTGATGGCGGATGCGATCGTGCGCTTTGGTCAACTCCGCCACACATACGTTGTGGTTGGTTGGGTGCCCACAGCAGAAATGCCGGGACTGGCTGAACGCCTGAAGGCGGCATCGAAGGAAATCCTGATCGAAACCATCCCGACGGAACGCTCGGGGCATCACTCGAACGTTCCTGTTGCATTAACGAATAACAAGTGGTTGAAGCCCATCCAGAATTTGATCACCACGTATGGGCGTCCAAGCTATGGCGAACTTGACCCAACGCTGTTGGTCGCGCTGACCTTCCCGCTGTTGTACGGAGCCATGTTCGGTGATGTGGGTCAGGGTCTTGTCATGATGCTTGTCGGTTACCTGTCACACAAGAAGATTTTCATGAAGAGTTTGTCCAGCCTGGGCTTGCTCCTTGTGTATTGCGGTTTCTTTGCCACGATCTTTGGCGCCCTGTACGGAAGCATTTTCGGCTTTGAAGGTCACTTGATCGAGGAATATCTGCATTTTCACTTTGAACCTCTTTGGATCAGCCCCCTTGAAAATATTCTGACCATACTGGGATTTGCCATCGATGCAGGCATCGTCATATTACTGTTAAGCTACCTGCTCAGTTTGTTCAACATGGTCCGTGCGCGTGATTGGGCGCATTTCTGGTTCGGGCATACCGGCGTTGTGGCGATCTGTTTTTACCTCTGCTTCCTAACCATCCTGAATGGACTTCTTGGTACCACGCCGATTGCGCCAAAAATTGCCGCGGCAATCAGTCAACTGCCTCTTCCGTTCAATATCTTGACTCCAATTTTTGCTGTTGGCGTGATGTTCAACGGCTTATTCCGCAATATTGCTGAAGGGCATCGTCCTCTGATCGAGGGCGGAATCGCGATGTACCTGGTTACATCATTCATGGACTTGTTCGAGTCTGTGATCAGCATGTTGAGCAACACACTGTCGTTCGTCCGCGTGGGTGCTTTTGCAGTGGCGCACGGCGGCTTGAGCCTTGCGTTCTTCTCGCTGGCTGGCGAAGATCCCGATCTTGGTTTCTGGATCACCATCGTCATCGGCAACATTTTCATCATTGGCTTTGAAGGTCTCATCGTGTACATACAAACGATGCGTCTGCACTACTACGAGATCTTGGGCAAGTTCTTCCACGGCGGAGGCATGCGCTTCGAGCCGTTGCGGCTGAACCCCTCACAAGAGGAGGCGTAAGCCGAAGAAAGAGCAATCAAATATCATCTTGAACGCGAACGCAAGAAATCTGGCAAATAAAACTTTCTACAAAATAAGGAGATAAACAATGTTCTTAGTCTTTGCTGTCCTGGTTGGTTTGATCCCCGTCATCCCGGCGGTGATCTATGTGATCCAGAATGGAAAGACCAGCCCCTCACAGGCGGTCTCACGCATGATCACCGGCTTTAACGCCTTCAACTTCATCGTTGGACTGATGGCAGGCGGACTCGCCCTCGTCTGGCTGGCTTCGCCCTCAGCGGCTTTCGCAGCTGGCGCAGCGCAGGAAGGCGTGGTGGATCAATACGCTACGCTCGCGGCGGCTCTTTCCACCGGTTTGGCTTGCATTGGCGCAGGCATCGCGGTCGGCGGTTCCGGCGCGGCGGCAGTGGGTGCCACCGCTGAGAAGCCCGAGTCGTTCGGTCGTGCGCTCATCTTCGTGGGTCTATCCGAAGGTATTGCGATCTACGGCTTGATCATTTCCTTCCTCGTCCTCCCGTAGGACGCAAGGCAACTTGCATGAAGGTTCTGGTAATCGGTCATCCTGACGCGGTGCTTGGTTTTTCGCTTGCGGGTGTGGGAGGCAGAGTCGCCTCCACAGCCGAGGAAGTGAATGAAGCGCTCGACGATGTCCAGCGCGCGAAAGATGTGGGCATCGTCCTCGTCACACAGGATGTAGCTGAATTGATCCCGGCGCGCATGGAACATCTTAAACTGCGGAGCACGATCCCGCTGGTGGTGGAAATTCCCTCGCGCGGCGGCGTTCCAGAAGGCCAGGCATCGCTTGGCGATATCGTACTTCGTGCGATCGGAATCAAGTTATGACCTCGTCCTGCCGCGTACGGTTGCAGGAACTGGAGATTGGATTTTCGAGATATGAAATCTGAAGCAGAAGATATTGAGATGCTTGAACGGGCCATCCTGATGGAAGCCCGCGAAGAAGCCGAGCAGATGCAGGCAGAAGCCAAAGCGAAGGCTGAAGCCATCCATAAGCGCGCACAGGAACAAGCTGCCGAAGAACGTAAGGTCATCCTTGAACGCGCGAAGCAGGATGCAGAAAGACTTCGTAGCCAGGCAATGGCGACCGCGCAGTTGAAGGCTCGCTCTTCGCAGTTGGACCACCGTGAGAAATTGCTGGACAGCGTGTTTGCCGAAGTGAAGAATCAACTTGATGCGGTCTCGCAACGCTCAGATTACGACACTGTTGCGGCGTTGTTGCTCCGTGAGGCATTGAGCGAGCTGCGCGTGAATAAAGCAGAAATTCGAGCAGATGAATCAACACAGAGAGCCCTCAAGAAAGGCGCGCTGGATCAAGTTGCAAAAGAACTGAAGGGCGAGTTCACGCTTGCCGGCGCGCTGGAAGAAGGAACGGGCGTTGTTGTGGATGCCGCAGGCGGCAAGATCCATTACGATAACACCCTGGAAACGCGCTTAAGCCGTTTGCAGAGCACGCTCCGTTCAGCGGTCTATAAAGTGTTAATGGGAGAGAAGGCATGAGCAACGAAGTAGGAAAAATCACCTGGATCAGCGGACCTGTCGTACGCGCCCGCGGCTCGCGCCATGTAGGCATGTTGGAATTGGTCGAAGTAGGCGAGGAACGCCTCGTGGGCGAAGTCATCGGTCTCAAGGGAGACCAGATGACCGTACAGGTCTACGAAGAGACCTCCGGCATGCAAACCGGTGCGCCGATCTATGGCACCGGATTGCCGCTCTCAGTCGAATTGGGACCCGGCTTAATGCAAAGCATTTATGATGGCGTACAGCGCCCCCTTCCCTTGATCGAACAGTCGATGGGCTCGTTCATCAACCGTGGCGCGCGCTTCGACCCGATCAGCCGCGAGAAAAAATGGAAATATACGCCGAAAGTAAATATCGGCGATGAAGTAAAAGGAGGTACGATACTCGGTGTTGCGATGGAAACCGATACATTCGAACACCGTGTCATGCTTCACCCGGACGATGCGGGTACGGTCACGTGGCTGGCTTCCGCTGGTGAATATACGGTGAACGACCCGATTGCCAAGATCAAATCTGGCAAGGAGGAAAAGACCGTCACCATGCTTCAGCGCTGGCCCGTCCGGCGCCCGCGGCCTTTTATTCGAAGGCGCGGTGCGAACATCCCGCTCATCACCGGTCAGAGAATTCTCGACACCTTTTTCCCGGTGGCAAAGGGCGGCGCGGCTGGCATCCCCGGTCCATTCGGCTCGGGCAAGACCGTGACTCAACATAGCATCGCCAAATGGGCGGATGCGGAAGTGATCGTCTACATCGGGTGCGGCGAACGCGGCAACGAGATGACCGAAGTATTGCAGGAATTCCCGCATCTCGTGGACCCTCGGTCTGGTCGCCCGTTGATGGAACGTACCGTCCTCATCGCCAACACCTCAAACATGCCGGTGGCGGCGCGCGAAGCGAGCATTTACACCGGCATCACGATTGCAGAATATTACCGCGACATGGGCTACCACGTCGCATTGATGGCGGATTCAACCTCCCGATGGGCGGAAGCGTTGCGCGAAGTTTCGGGTCGTCTCGAAGAAATGCCTGCCGAGGAGGGTTATCCTGCCTATCTCGCCGGTCGACTTGCGGAGTTTTACGAACGCGCCGGCTACGTGGACAATTTGAACGGCAGTCAGGGTTCGGTAAGCGTTGTAGGTGCGGTCTCGCCTCCGGGCGGCGACTTCTCGGAGCCGGTCACACAGCACACCAAACGCTACATCCGCTGTTTCTGGGCGCTCGATAAATCGCTGGCGTCAGCACGTCACTTCCCCGCCATCAACTGGTTGGATTCGTACAGCGAATACATCGAAGATGTGGCAGGTTGGTGGCGCGAAAAGGTTGGCAAGGACTGGCTGGAGATGCGAAACAAAGCCATGGAGTTGTTGAGCGAAGAAGCCCGCCTTTCGCAGATCGTCAAACTTGTTGGTCCCGACGCGCTGCCGTTCGCGGAACGCATGGTGCTGGAGACGACCCGCCTCATCCGCGAGGGCATCCTTCAGCAGAACGCAACAGACACCGTGGATGCCTACTCCTCCGTGGAGAAGCAGATTCGACTTCTTGAATTGGTGCTGTACTTCCACGAACGCGGTATGGCGATCGTCAAGCGCGGCGCGCCGATCAACCTGATCCACGACCTGCCGGTGGTGGATACGATCATTCGCGCGAAATCATCCGTCACCAACGAGGAAGTGCACAAACTTGATGACATCCAGAAGGCAATTGACGAGCAGATGAGTCAATTAGATGCGGAGTATAGATAATGAGCGAAGCAACAGTTTTAGGCGGTCAGGAAGTCGTTGGCGTCGGCCGTATCGAAGGACCTATCATGGTCGTCGAAGGCGCGGCGAACGTCAGCTACGATGAAGTGGTTGAGATCGAGGATGCACGCGGACAGCATCGCCGCGGCCGCGTGTTGGAAGTGGGTGAGGGCTTTGCGGTTGTGCAGGTATTCGCCGGTTCCACCGGTCTTTCCATCGACGGCACTCGCGTGCGATTCCTTGGTACCACTCTTCATATGCCCGTAGCGGAAGAAATGCTCGGACGCATCTTCGATGGATTGGGCAACCCGATCGACGGAGGTCCGGAACCTCTCACCGATCGTTATATGGATGTGAACGGTCAACCCATCAACCCGACTGCGCGTATTTACCCGCGTGATTACATTCAGACCGGTATTTCAACGATTGATGGTGTGAACACTCTCCTGCGCGGGCAGAAACTCCCGTTGTTCTCTGGTGCAGGTATGCCGCACGACCAACTCGCCGCGCAGATCGTGCGCCAGGCTACTCTTGGTCGCGTGGCTGGCGCGCCGCAGACCGAAGGCGAAGAGTTCGCCATCGTGTTCGCCGCGATGGGCGTGAAGAACGATGTGGCGGATTACTTCCGAAGATCATTTACTGAAAGCGGTGCGTTGACGCGCGTGGCGATGTTCCTCAATTTGGCGGATGATCCCCCGGTCGAGCGTATCGTTACCCCGCGCGCGGCGCTCACACTCGCGGAGTATCTTGCGTATGAACTCGAAAAGCACGTGCTCGTTGTGCTCACCGACATGACCAACTACGGCGAAGCCCTGCGCCAGATCTCGAACGTGCGCGGCGAAGTGCCAAGCCGAAAGGGTTATCCCGGCTACCTATACAGCGACCTCGCGTCCCTGTACGAAAGAACCGGTCGCATCCGCACCAGCAAGGGTTCCATTACACAAATTCCGATTCTTACCATGCCGAACGATGACATGACGCATCCGATGCCGGACCTGACCGGTTACATCACCGAAGGTCAGATCGTGTTGGGACGTGAGTTGTACTATGCCGGTGTGTATCCCCCGGTTACTGTGTTGCCCAGCCTCTCGCGTTTGATGAAGGACGGTATCGGCAAGGGACGCACGCGCGACGATCACCCGCGCTGGGGCGCGCAGTTGTATGCCGCCTATGCCAAGACGCAGGACATCCGCGCGCTGGCGTCTGTCATCGGCGAGGAAGAACTCTCCGAGGTGGACCAGAAGTACCTGAAGTTCGGACGCGCCTTCGAACGCGAGTTCGTGAATCAAGCGTTTACCGAAAACCGCACCATCGAGCGCACGCTGGAGATCGGCTGGAAGTTATTATCCATGCTGCCGAAGAAGGAACTCACCCGCGTCACGCTCGACGAGATCGAACAATATTACAAAGGCGACGATGCCTCAAGTTAGCATTGCACCAACTCGCACGAACCTGATCCGCCTGAAGAAGGAACTGCGTTTCGCGAAAGAGGGTTACGAGATCCTCGACCGCAAGCGCGAAGCGCTGACCGGCGAACTCGTCCGCGTGGCGAAGGAAGCGGACGCGCTTCAAAAAGAAGTGTGGGCGCTTTTGAAGACAGCGTACGACGCGATGGAAAAAGCACGCCTCGTGATGGGTTCCGATCACGTGGAATGGGCTTCGCTCGCCGTCAACAAGACTGTGGATGTGCGTTTGCGATTGCGCGGCATCATGGGCGTGGCGATTCCGCAGATCGAAGCGCGCGGCGAACCGCCCAAATTGCTGTATAGCCCCGGTGATACCGCCGCCGTGCTGGACGAAGCCAGCTCTGCGTTCCGTGAGGTGTTGTTGCGCATCCCCCAGCTTTCGATGCTCACGGCCGCGGTGTGGCGTCTCGCCAACGAGTTGAAGAAAACGCAGCGGCGTGTGAACGCGTTGCAGCACATCTTTATCCCGAACTATCAGCATCAGATCGAGTTCATCGTCAGTTCGCTGGAGGAACGTGAGCGCGAGGAGACCTTCCGACTCAAGTGGTTGAAGACCAAAATGGCGAGACAGGCTGAAATTCTTAACCCCTAAGGACTTCGACAGCTCGACTTTGGTTGTGGAGTGAAGGTCACGTAAATCAGAAATTCTTGCGGTGGAAAGGAAATTGAATATGAAGATTGGCGTATTGGGTACGGGTATGACTGGTTTGACGATTGGTTCCAAGTTAGTTGAACTCGGTCATGATGTGATGGTGGGCTCGCGCGATGAAGCGAATCCCAATGCCGTTGCGTGGGCGAAGGATGCGCACCGGAATGCCTTGTATGGAACTTTCATGAATGCAGCTGAGTTCGGGGAAATTATTTTCAACTGTACCCTGGGTTCCGCTTCCTTAAGTGCCCTGGAATTGGCTGGAGCAGGAAATCTAAAGGGCAAGGTGTTGATCGATACTTCCAATCCGCTGGATCGTTCAACGGATACATGGACCCTGACTGTATGTAACACTGATTCTTTGGGTGAGCAAATCCAACGAGCTTATCCCGAGACAAAAGTGGTTAAAACTCTCAATACCGTAAATGCAAATATTATGGTAAATCCATCCAAGCTGATTGAAAAAACCGTTGTTTTTGTCAGTGGCAATGATATCGAAGCCAAAGCAACGGTAGTTATGATTTTACGAGATTGGTTCGGCTGGCGGGATATAATCGACCTTGGTAATATAACCACTGCGCGAAGCGTTGAAATGTACGTACCGCTCTGGCACAACCTTAGGACGGCACTTTCATCGCAAAGGTTTAACCTCAAAGTTGTGACAGCATGACGGATGCCGAGAATGCACGAGGACCGTTCTGAGATTTTGCAGAACGGTCCTCTTTTTGATTGAATAGGAAGGGGACAATTTTTCCCAGCTATTGGAAGCGGCCAATCCAGCCATCTTGCCCATTTCGCGTAATCGACAACCGAGAGATATTCCTTCTCGATTTCACTTTTTGAAAACGAAAATGGTGGGTATTTGGAAAGTGAACCGGCCCGAGCGATAAAGGATAATCATATATTAGGAATGATGAATGTAACTGGACAAATAACATCCTATCAGTTACCATTGCCTCGTTTGTACTACTTATCACAAATTTTTGTAATTACGAATGATTTACACAAAACTTGGAAATTTTGCCTGTTTATAGTTCGCGCTACCTCAATAAAAAGCATCAGGCAATTGGACTTGTGGAGGCCATTGATATGACGGATCTCATCCAGCAAATCACAAGTGATTTGCAGAAACAAATTGAAAGATTTGAGCCAGTTATCGGCGTCAGTGATGTGGGAACGGTGTTGGAGGCGGGCGATGGTATTGCACGCGTGCAAGGACTTGCGAATGTAAAAGCCCAGGAACTTGTTCAATTTTCAAACGGGGTGATGGGAACGGCTTTCAACCTTGAGAAAGATAGTGTCGGCGTCATTATCATGGGCGCGTATGATGAGATCGCCCAAGGGATGAGGGTTCGCGCCACAGGGCGCATTGCATCCGTCCCGGTCGGTGACGCGTTGATCGGACGCGTAGTCAATGCCTTGGGTGTACCGATTGACGGCAAAGGTCCCATCGCAACCACCAGTTTTCGCCCGATCGAACGAATTGCTCCGGGGGTTGTATACCGCCAGGATGTGGATACTCCCGTACAGACCGGCATCAAGTCCATTGATGCGATGATCCCGGTGGGGCGTGGTCAACGAGAGTTGATCATCGGAGACCGGCAAACCGGTAAAACTGCGATTGCAATCGACACGATCATCAACCAAAAAGGCAAAAACCTGTTTTGTATTTACGTGGCGATTGGACAGAAAAAAGCTGCGGTTGCACGTACGCTTGGCATTCTGGAACGCGCCGGTGCGATGGAACACACGATCGTAGTGGTTGCTGCGGCGGATGAATCCGCGGCGTTGCAATATATCGTTCCCTATTCTGGAACGGCAATGGGCGAAGAATTCATGGAATCAGGACGTGATGCCCTAATCATTTATGACGACCTGTCAAAACATGCCTGGGCGTATCGACAGGTTTCATTACTGCTGCGCCGCCCGCCCGGACGCGAAGCCTATCCCGGCGATGTGTTCTACCTGCACTCCCGTTTGCTGGAGCGCTCCGCTCGGCTTGCGAATAAATACGTAATCGTAAAAAATGATTATAAAAATACTCTGGCTTCTGAAAAAGATGGCGTAAATGGGAAGGTTTACACGGGTCCCGTTTCGAAGGACGAAGCCGAGCAGGACCGGAAACAATTGAGCGGCGCTGAGGACCACAAGATTATCAAGGTCGCTGGCACAGGCGGCTCGCTTACTTCTCTGCCGATCATCGAAACATTGCTGGGTGATATTTCTGCATATGTTCCCACAAATGTTATTTCGATCACGGACGGTCAAATCTTTCTTGAGAGTAACCTGTTCAATGCCGGTATCCGCCCGGCAATTAACGTAGGCATATCTGTATCGCGTGTCGGTGGTGATGCGCAGACAAAGGCCATGAAGCAGGTTGCAGGCCGTTTACGTTTGGATATGGCGGCTTATCGTGAGTTGGCAGCGTTCGCACTGATGGCTTCTGATTTGGACAAAGCGACACAACAGCAGCTTGGCCGCGGCCAACGGATGCAGGAACTCCTCAAGCAGCCTCAATATCAACCCATGTCGCTCGAACATCAAGTGTTGGCGATCTTTGCGGGCACCAATGGTTTTGCCGATCATGTTGCCATCAATGACATGATGCGGTGGCAGGCAGAAATGCTTGCCTATATGGAAGCGTCGCATCCTGAAGTTGTCAGGGACATTGTTGAGAAGAAAGCGATCACGGATACCAACCGCACAAATCTCGTAAAGGCGTTGGAAGCCTTCCGCAATGCATGGCAGGCGTAGACTAACGACGAAGAGACGAACAACAAATGGCATCCTCCCGTGAAATGAAGCTCCGAATTCGGAGCGTACAGAACATCTCGCAGGTAACGCGCGCGCTCGAAGCGGTAAGTGCCGCCAAAGTCCGCAAGGCGATTCAAGCCTTGACTGCAACGCGATCCTACGCTGAGAAGGCCTGGCAGGTTCTCATTCATGTGACAGGTCAACCAGGATACAGCAAATTACATTCGCTTTTGACCGAGCGACCCGATCAGAAGAATACACTTGTGATCGTCATGACCGCTGACCGCGGCCTGGCAGGTGCATACAATACGAATGTCATTCGTTACGTATTGAACCGTTTCGATAAATATCATCTCCCTGTTAAATATATTACCGTGGGTCGTAAGGGGCGCGACCTGTTGCTCCGCCTGCGTAAACCCGTTCTGGCGGATTTTAGTAACCTGACCGCGACTCCCAAATTTACCAACATTTCAGCAATAGGACACCTCGCAGTGGATGCATTCGAAAAAGGGGAAGTGGACGAGGTCTATTTGATTTATACGGATTTTGTAAGCATGTCGCGTCAGGTAACAACTGTCAAAAAACTTTTACCGCTGGCGCTGGAAGATCGACAAGGTATGGTGGAAAACTTTGGTCAACAACAACGCGGTATGGCAACGGCGCCTTATGATTATGAACCGGGTCAGTATGAAATTCTGGATGAAATGATCCCGCGCTTCACTGCGTTACAGGTATACCAGGCGATACTTGAGTCGCAAGCCAGTGAACATGCCGCTCGCATGATCGCCATGCGCAATGCCACAGATAACGCCAAGGAACTCGGCGCTGCATTGCAGCTGGCTTATAACAAGGTTCGTCAGCAGGGTATCACGAACGATATTCTGGATATTGTGGGAGGCGCAGAAGCGCTTGCCGGGAAATAATTGGAGAAATTAATCATGGCAAAAGCAAACGGCCGTGTAGTGCAAATCTTGGGCGGCGTGGTTGATGTGGAATTCCCTGAGGGTGAAGTTCCTGATCTCTACGAGGCGATCGATGTCGAACGTCCCGGGCAGAGCAAGCTTGTCCTTGAGGTGCAAAAGCATATCGGTAAGAATTGGGTTCGCACGGTCGCGATGGATACCACCGATGGTTTGCAACGCGGCATGCCCGCGCTTGCTACCGGCGCGCCGATCATGGTCCCCGTTGGAGAATCTACGTTGGGCCGTATCTTCAATGTCCTTGGAAACCCGGTCGATGAAAAAGGTCCGGTGAAGGCTGCCACCTATTATCCAATTCACCGACCTGCACCACTGTTCGAGGAACAGACCACACAGGTCGATGTGTTCGAAACCGGCGTAAAAGTAATTGACTTGATCGCGCCCTTCACCAAAGGTGGAAAAACCGGCATTTTTGGCGGAGCCGGTACAGGAAAGACCGTGATCATCATGGAACTCATCCGTTCCGTAGCCACCGAGCATGAAGGGAACTCTGTGTTTGCAGGGGTGGGAGAACGCACTCGTGAAGGCACACAGTTGTATCGTGAAATGCTCGAATCCGGCGTCATGAAAGATACTGTCATGGTATACGGGCAGATGAATGAACCCTCTGGTGTGCGTTTGCGTGTAGCGCTTACTGCATTATCCATGGCGGAATATTTCCGCGATCATGGCAAGGACGTTCTGCTCTTTGTCGATAACATCTTCCGATTCTCCATGTCTGGTTCAGAAGTGTCTGCCTTGCTGGGACGTATGCCTTCTGCAGTGGGATACCAGCCGACCCTGGCTACCGAGATGGGCGAGTTGCAGGAACGGATTACATCGACCCGCACGGGTTCGATCACATCCATGCAGGCAGTATATGTCCCTGCGGATGACTACTCCGATCCCGCACCTGTGGCAACCTTCACCCATTTGGATGCGACCATCGCGCTCGAACGCTCCATCGTGGAAAAAGGCATCTATCCCGCAGTGGACCCGCTAGCCTCCACTTCACGAATTCTAGATCCAAATATCGTGGGAGAGGAACACTATCGAACGGCGCGTGAAGTTCAGCGTATCCTCCAGCGGTACAAGGACTTGCAGGATATCATTGCCATTCTGGGTATCGATGAACTGAGCGAAGACGACAAGTTAATCGTCGCCCGCGCCCGCAAGATCGAGCGTTTCTTCTCCCAGCCGTTCTATGTGGCCGAACGGTTTACCGGCATACCCGGTCGTTATGTGCAACTCAAGGATACCATCCGCGGTTTTCGTGAAATTCTCGATGGTAAATGTGACGATTTGCCGGAACAGGCGTTTATGATGACGGGAACGATCGACGATGTACACGAAAAAGCTCAAAAACTTGCCGTTGGAGCCTAAATCGGTCATTACGATATGCGAATTGCTTCTATTTGGTTGAGTGATTCCTAAGGAAAAGCATGACGATCCGTTGTGAAATCGTGTCTCAAGATCGAACCATTTTTCAGGATGATGTCGATATCGTTATCCTGCCAGGCGCAGATGGTGAGATGGGAATTTTACCCCATCACGCACCGGTATTAACAACACTTAAATTTGGAGTTATCAAGATTCGTCGTGCTGGTAAGGAGGAACTCTTTGCTGTTGCGGGTGGTGTGGCCGAGGTGCAGCCTGACATCATCACCGTGCTGGCAGACGCGGCGGAAAATATCGAAGAGATCGATATTGTACGTGCCAAGGCTGCAAGGAAACGGGCTGAAGATGCGCTTGCGAATCTCTCGCCAGAAACGGATCGGGACGTGTACCTTATCATGGAAGCCGCTTTGCGCCGCTCGAACCTGCGTCTTGATGCAGTGCGCCGCTATCGCAAGGTTCCCAGCGGGACGATTTCGGATCTGGATGAGTTGCTGTAAATTCGGCTTTTATAATTTTCGTTTAAAGGATCGCGCCACTGCAGTGTATGACGGTGAGCGAATTAATCGCCTGATTTGATATGCTATAATTTTTAACCAATGAAACACACTGATTATGAGGAAAGAAATAAAGGAATAAACTTCTCCATGGCACTTCTTAGTGTTTTGGGATTTGGCGGCTTGATCACCCTGGGCATTGTGATCGTATTTCTCCTCGGCGGTTTGTTGTTGGACAGCTACATGGGTACCAAACCTATCTTTACAATGCTTCTGATGATCGTGAGTGCACCGATTTCGATAATCGTGATGTATCGGGTGATGATGCGTTCCATCTCAAAATTAATTCCACCCGCCAAAATTCCTGATGGAGAGAGTGAGCCCAAGGGATGACCCGTTCGTTTGCTGGAATTCCCGTTGCGGTGCTTGCATTACTGGATGTGACACGCAGGTCTCTGACGGGATTGAAGGAAGAATTGAAAGACTGAACTAACACTTCGTTTTAGGAGGCGGATTTTGGAACAAGAAAAACGCAGACCCTGGCGCAGGTGGGTCGTGCTGGCACTGTTGATCGTGGGTTTTTACCTGGGCGAATTGTTCGTGCCTGTCCAGCCTGAGATCACAGTTGCGCCGGAGAAATTGATCGAGGAGCCGATCTTCGAGAATTTCCTCGGTTTCGCAGGACCTCTCTACCTGGTCAATACGATGCCCACGTTGATCTTGACGGTAATTCTGATTGTGCTCTTTGCGTATGCCGTCAATCGATCGCTAAAGAAGAGTGCGCAGACCGACTTTGTGCCGCGCGGCATCGGCAACGTGACCGAAACGATCCTCGAGGTGATCTACAACATGACGGAAGGCGCGGCGGGCAAGTGGGTCAAGACGATCTTTCCGTGGTTCGCGACCATCATGATCTACGTGTTGTTTGCGAACCTGATGAAGTTGATCCCGGGTTTCGAGTCCATCGGCGTACTCCATCACGCGCAAGGTGAGGGGCACGCGAGGGAACTCCTGGTGGGGAACTGGTATCTGTTCACCGCCGAAAAGGGAGAATATATCCTTGCCCCGTTCTTCCGCGGCATCTCGGTGGACTTGAACTTCACCTTTACGCTGGCGTTGATCGCGGTGATCGGCATCCAGGTGGTTGGATTCCGTGCCCAGGGTATGGGATACCTCACCAAGTTCCTCAATTTTGGTGGTGTTTTCAAGAAGCCGGTCTTCGGCGTGATCGACATGTTCATGGGCATCCTGGAGTTAATCTCCGAATTTGCGAAGATACTCTCGTTTGCCTTCCGTCTATTCGGGAACATGTTTGCAGGGATGGTGCTGATATCCGTGTTTGGCGCACTGTTGGGCAAGATCAGCATTGTGCCTGCGGGAATCTATTTGTTCGAGTTGTTCATTGGCATCATTCAGGCGTTTGTATTTGGCATTTTGACGATGGTCTTCATGGTCATGGCTACACAGGGTCATGGAGAGGAACACGCAAAACACTAGGTGTTGGGTGTTCCGTGAATAACATTCAAAGAGAAACGGGATATATCCCAAGGAGGCTTGAAAATGGAAGGTAGCATTATGGAGGCTGGGCGCTATGTCGGCGCCGGATTGGCAATGTTGGGCGCGGCAGGCGCAGGGATCGGAGTGGGATTGAGCGCGCTGGGTGCGTTGACGGGCATGGCTCGCAACCCGGATACCTACGGAAACCTGCTGAGCAGTATGATCCTCGGTATTGCGTTCTCTGAGGCTATCGCGATCTACTGCCTGGTAATCTCGTTCCTCATGCTCTTCAAAGTCGTGTAAACGGAATGGAGCGATAGATGGAAGCGCTAGGAATCAATCTTGGTTTTCTGATCTTACAGATCATCGGGTTCATTATCCTGTTCCTGACCCTGAACGCCTGGATCTACACGCCGATGGTGAACATGATGGAAACCCGCAAGCAGAAGATCGCACAGGGGTTGGAGGATGCGCGCGTCGCGGCGGAAGTCCGTTCCGATGCGGAGAAGGAAGCGGCGAAAATCACCGCCAAGGCGCAGGCGGAAGCAGGCAGGATCGTCCGTGAGGCGACCGAGCGCGCGGCGGCCGCTGGCAAAGAGCTTAAGATTGCCGCGGAGGCAGAGGCGGCCAAGGCGCGTGAAATTGCAGTGGCGGAGGCTCAACTCGAACGTAACCGCATTCTGGGAGATTTGCGCGGTCAGGTTGTGTCGCTTGCAATTGCGGCTGCCAACAAGCTGGTTGGTGAAGCGCTCGATGACAAGAAACAACGTGCCTTGCTGGACGAATTTTTCTCCGGCGTGAAATCCGGAAAAGTTGTGTTACTTGCTGACGCTGATTTCAAAGGCGATTCTGCCGAAGTAACCAGCGCGCTGCCCTTGAGCGCAGATGAGCAAGCCTCCGTCAAAAACGATGTGCTTTCGAAATCTGGTGTGAAGGAAGTGTCTTTCCACCATGATCCATCCATCCTGGGTGGACTTGTGATCAAAGTTGGCGACAAGGTTCTCGATGGATCTGTTGCCGGTTCATTGGAAGGCTTGCGCAAGAGCCTGAGGTAAAAGTTTACAATAAAGCAGGCGTGGCCGATATTACCCATGCCTGATTTATTAACCATCACTTACTTTATCCGGCCGCCCTCCAAAACCGGATGATGTAGCCGGGATAAACACCGACCTTATTAAAAACTGAGGTTTACGAAAAACGGGTTTCGACGATATACTCGTCGAAACCCGTTTCGTCTCCATGAACACGAATCCATCACTCCGAAAGATATTCACAGAAATTCCCCTTCCGTTCTGCATGTCCGATGTACCCGACGTGCCAATCACGGGTATCTCGATCGATAATCGCGCAGTGAAACCCGGTCATCTGTTCGTTGCGATGAAAGGCGGCACAACCGATGGGCACAATTTCATCCAAAGCGCAATTGAGAACGGCGCGGTCGCGGTGGTGGGGGAGCAGGAACTCAACAGACTTGTTGTGCCGTACATTCGACTCGCGAATACGCGTCAGGCACTGACGTGGATGGCTGCTTCTTTTTACCTTTGGCCCGCCCGTAAACTGACTGTGATCGGCGTGACCGGTACCGACGGCAAGACTACGACGACCAACCTGATCTACAAAATCCTACTCGCGGCGGGATTCAAAGCAGGGATGATCTCCACGGTCAACGCAGTGATCGGGGATGAAGTGCTGGATACCGGCTTCCACGTCACCACACCGGATGCTCATGATGTTCAGTTCTACCTGGCGAAGATGGTCGAAGCCGGTCTTACTCATGTGGTGCTTGAAACTACATCCCATGCGTGGGAGCAATTCCGCGTGGACGCGTGCGAGTTCGATATCGGTGTAGTTACAAATATTACTCACGAGCATCTTGACCAGCACGGTTCGTATGAGAAGTACCGCGCCGCAAAAGCGAGACTGTTCGAATCGCTGGAAAAGACCTCTGAAAAGCCGCATGGCAACCCGCGCCTTGCCGTGCTCAACCGCGACGATACTTCCTTTGAATTTCTGGGAGGCGTCGTAACTGGTAACAAGACGGATTATGGTTTGAGCACGGATGCGAAAGTCCGGGCGATGGATGTAAAACATTCACCCTCCGGAATCCGTTTCGCGGCTCGAAGCCGGGATTTCATGATTCCCGTCACATGTAAGCTGGCAGGCGCGTACAATGTTTTCAATTGCCTCGCTGCGTTGACCGCCACCGTATACGGTTTGGGTATCAAACCCGAGGTTGCCGCGCAGGGAATCGCTGCGCTGGAGGGAATCCCCGGCCGCATGGAACGGATCGATCTGGGGCAGGATTTCACCGCGATCGTGGATTTTGCCCACACACCGAACGCGTTGAAAGTCGCGTTGGAGGCGGGGCGTGAAATGATTCAATCAGCCACAGAGTACACAGAGAAAGGTGAGATAAAAAACTCAGTGAACTCTGCGGTCTCAATGGCTAAGAAACCACGCGTCATTGTTGTCTTTGGGTCGGCGGGGCTGCGGGACAAAGCGAAGAGGAAAATGATGGCGGAGATCGGCACGGAACTTGCGGATGTGTCCATCTTCACTGCTGAGGACCCGCGCACCGAATCGCTGGATGGAATCCTTGACGAGATGGCGGCAGGCGCAACGTCCCGAGGTGGGCGCGAGATGGAATCCTTCTGGCGAATCGCAGACCGCGGCAAGGCGATCCGTTTTGGGCTGGGTCTTGCGCATAAGGGCGATGTCGTCCTTGTGTGTGGAAAGGGGCATGAACAATCGTTGTGTTTCGGCAGGAAGGAATTTTTATGGGACGATCGCGTCGCTGTCCGTGCCGCGCTCGGTGAAATGCTCGGCGTGGACGGACCGAAGATGCCCTATTTGCCCACGCAAGATATGGAGGAAAAGGATTGGCTGGCTTTGAAATAAAACCCGTGGTATTGACCGGCAAACACGTGCGGCTCGAACCGATGACCCTTGAACACGTCGAGCCATTGGCAGAGATCGGCGTGGGCCGCGATTTTTGGGATTACATGGTGTACGGCAAAATGGAGTCGACCGAGGATATGCGCGGCTGGGTTTTGGATTTGCTCGCGCGCACCGAAAGGGGAACGGATCTCCCGTTCGTCGCGATCCATCTCGCCTCGGGGCGCGTGGCGGGCGCGACGCGTTATCTGAACATTATGCCCAATGACCG
>Ga0073934_10005797_pt1 | contig 18654 bp, 11 predicted proteins | sample LarsenN4metaG_FD_76834 | JGI IMG/M metagenome (GOLD analysis project Ga0073934, IMG submission 76834) | Hot spring sediment bacterial and archeal communities from British Columbia, Canada, to study Microbial Dark Matter (Phase II) - Larsen... ... | reverse complement strand
GATGATCCGCTTGCCGCGCTTCTTCTCGGCAACCAGCTCCACCTCGCCGTCGATCTTGGCGACGATGGCGGGGTCTTTCGGCTTGCGGGCCTCGAACAACTCGGTGACGCGCGGTAAACCGCCGGTGATGTCCTGCGTCCCCTGCGATTCGCGGGGCACCTTGGCGAGGATGGAACCGGCCGTGATCTGCTGCCCTTCCGTGACTTCGATACTCGCCCGCTCGGGCAGGTAATAGAAGTCGAGGATCTTGCCCGATGCGTCTTCCAGAATCACCTGCGGATGCAGTTCGCCCTTGTGCTCGATGACGGTCCGACGGGCATTGCCGGTGGCATCGACTTCGGTCCGCATCGACTGGCCTTCGATCAGGTCTTCGAAGCGGACTTTGCCGCCGACCTCGCACAGCACGGGCACCGAGTGGGGGTCCCAGTTGCAGATGACCTGTCCGACTTCCACCATGTCGTTCTCGGCGACTTGCAGCACGGCGCCGTTGGGAATGGTGTACTTCTCGACTTCGCGCTCCTTCGGGTCGAGGATGGTCACCTCGCCGTTACGGCCCAGGACCACGCTCTTGCCTTCCGCGTTCACCACGCTGCGGATGCGGACGAACCGCACGCGGCCGGCCTTGCGGCTCTTGAGCTCGCTTTCCTGGATGTCCTTAATGGCCACGCCGCCAATGTGGAACGTGCGCATCGTGAGCTGCGTGCCCGGTTCACCGATGGACTGCGCGGCGATGATGCCCGCCGCCAGCCCCTCTTCCACCAGCGCGCCGGTCGACAGATCCATGCCGTAGCACAGCCGGCAGACGCCGAGATCGGCCTCGCAGGTCATCGGGCTGCGGACCTGGATCTTCTCCAGCCCCAGCGCTTCGATCTTTCGCGCGATGTCGACCGTGATCAGCTCGTTCTCGCGAACGATCGGCTCGGCCGTGATGAGGTTCACGATGTTCGTGCGGCTGACGCGGCCGCGGATGGCTTCGGCCAGACCCACCTCCACCTTCTCGCCGCGGTACACCACGCCGCGGGTGATCCCCTTGGTGGTGCCGCAGTCGTGCATGGTGATCACGAGGTTCTGGCAGATGTCGGCCAGCTTGCGGGTGAGGTAGCCCGAGTCGGCCGTCTTGAGGGCGGTGTCGGCGAGACCTTTGCGGGCGCCGTGGGTGGAGCTGAAGTACTCCAGCACGGTCAGGCCTTCGCGAAAGTTCGCCTTGATCGGCGTTTCGATGATCTCGCCCGATGGCTTGGCCATGAGACCGCGCATGCCGGCGAGCTGGCGGATCTGCTCCTGGCCGCCGCGGGCGCCGGAGTCGGCCATCAGGAAGATCGGGTTGACGTACGCGCCCTGCTCGCGGACGTCGGTCTTGAACGAGTCCATCATGGCCGCGCGGATTTGCTCGCTGGCGTGCGTCCAGTAGTCGAGCACCTGCTCGTAACGCTCTTTGGCGGTGATGAGCCCCTTGTCGTACAGCTTCTGGCTCTGCAGCACCTTCTTTTCGGCTTCGGCAATCACCTTCTCCTTGTTGGGAGGGGTCTTCAGGTCGCTGGTGGCGAAGGACAGTCCACTCCGCGTGGAATGCACGAAGCCGAACTCTTTCATCTTATCCAAGAGGTCGATGGTGTACCGCCGGCCGAGCTCCAGGTAGCAGTCGGAAATGACGTTCGCCAGGTCCTTGCTCTTCATGGTGAGGTTGTAGAACGACATTTTCGCGGGGAGGATGTCGTTGAACATCACGCGGCCGACGCTGGTCTCGATGAGTCCGCCCGCCTTGAAGCCGTCGGCCCCTTCGCCCTTCACACGCTTGTCCTTGGGCAGCCGCACGCGGATGGTGGTGTGCAGCGTGACCTTGCCGTGCAGGTAGGCGGTGTGCACTTCCTGCAGGCTGGCGAACCGGGTGTTGTCGCCGGGGCGGTCCGGCTTCTTCAGCGTGGCGTAGTAGCAACCCATCACGATGTCTTGCGAAGGGCTGATGATCGGCGCGCCATTGGCCGGGCTGAAAATGTTATTGGTGGACATCATCAGCGTGGTCGCCTCCACCTGCGCCTCGATGGAGAGGGGCAGGTGCACGGCCATCTGGTCGCCGTCAAAGTCGGCGTTGAAGCCCTTGCACACCAGCGGGTGGATGCGGATGGCGTTCCCTTCCACCAAGGTGGGCTCGAAGGCCTGGATGCCCATGCGGTGCAGCGTGGGCGCGCGGTTCAGAAGCACCGGATGATTGGTGATCACCTCTTCCAGGATGTCCCACACCTCTTCGTCGCGGCGCTCGAGCATGCGCTTGGCCGACTTGATGGTGTCGGCGTGGCCCAGCTCCTTCAGCCGGCGGATGATAAACGGCTGGAACAGCTCCAGCGCGATCTTCTTGGGCAAACCACACTGGTGCAACTGCAGGTTGGGGCCGACAACGATCACCGACCGCGCCGAATAATCGACGCGTTTGCCGAGCAGGTTCTCGCGGAACCGGCCCTGCTTGCCCTTGATCATGTCGGTGAGAGATTTCAGTGGACGGTTCGACGAGCCGAGCACGGGCCGCTTGCAGCGGTTGTTGTCGAACAGCGCATCCACCGACTGTTGCAGCATGCGCTTCTCGTTGCGCACGATGACTTCGGGCGCGTTGAGATCCACCAGCTTTTTCAGCCGGTTGTTGCGGTTGATGATGCGGCGGTAAAGATCGTTCAAATCGCTGGTGGCAAAGTTGCCGGAGTCGAGCAGCACCAGCGGCCGCAGGTCGGGGGGGATGACGGGGATGCAGTCGAGCACCATCCATTCGGGGCGGTTGTCGCTGTCGCGCAGGGCCTCCGCGATCCGCAACCGCTTGATCAGCTCCTTCTTCTTCTGCTGGCTGTTGGTCTTCTTCATCTCCTGCCGCAACTGCACCGACAGCTCGGCCAGGTTCAGGCCCAACAGCAGCTTCTTGACGGCCTCGGCGCCCATGTCGGCGTCGAAGGCGGTCTCGCCGTACTTGGCACGGGCCTGCCGGCACTCTTCTTCGGTGAGCATCTGGCCGCGGCGGAGCGGGGTATCGCCCGGGTCGATGACCACGTAGTCCTGGAAGTAAACCACCTTCTCCAGCGACGTGGTCTTCATGTTCAAGAGCGCGCCCAGCCGGCTGGGCATGCTCTTGAAGAACCAGATGTGGACCACCGGCGCGGCGAGTTCGATGTGCCCCATGCGCTTGCGGCGGACGCGGCTGTGCGTGACCTTCACGCCGCAGCGGTCGCAGATCATTCCCTTGTACTTCATGCCGCGGTATTTCCCGCAGGCGCATTCCCAGTCTTTCTCCGGGCCGAAGATGCGCTCGCAGAACAGGCCGTCTCGCTCGGGACGGTACGTGCGGTAGTTGATCGTCTCCGGCTTCTTGACCTCGCCGAACGACCAGCTGCGGATGTCGTGCGGGCTGGCCAGGCCGATTTTCACGGCCGAGTATTCGTTGACGCGATCGTAGGCGGTTTCGGCAGCAGCGCTCATGCACGCTCCTTGTTATTAATTACGCTTTTTGTGATCTCTCACCAGGCATCAGGCGACCTTGAGCCGCTGCTGAACCTTTCGAAACTTGTTCCATCTCTTTTCCACGTCAGCACGGGGGCCCACGTGAAGTTTCAGGTTGTAATCAGAATGCTCGCTGGGTGGCTTGTTTTTTCGTAGGACGGCAGACATCACTTTAATGAGCAGCGCAAGATCGGATGCGCCCAACTCAACACGGGTTCGTCTAATGGTCTCTTGTCTCCTTGAACTCCGCCGACGAAGCTCACGCCTTGCAAAGATGAATGAATCAAAAGGGTGTTCAATTCGGTCCAGTTTCGCGGGCGCGATGTAGACTTTTTCAGTGCGATGGAACGGCACACCCAAGTAAGTCAAACACGCGCCGGAGCTGATATTCAATTCGTGGTGCGACAATGCGACCTTTGTGTGGCTCATGTCACCAATCGTTCTCGAATTCCTCCTCGACGAGCTTCCGGAAGTATCGAGCTGCGGACCTTGGGCTCGGCCTGAATTTCGTGCCGCATCCCTGACCGTCCTCAATCAAAATGGTGTCACCCTTTCGAAAGATCCGTCGTCCGCCTCCGAAGTCCATCGAGGCCTGGTGCCTCGATCGAACGTCCTGAATCCAGGCCTTGATCTGTTCAATGCTCCGTCCCGGCCAATGCCCTTCTTCTCAAGAATGCTTCGCGATCTTGTCGTCCAAATCGCCCAAGATCGACCTCCGTCAATCACACCGCCGCTTTCTCCAGTTGGATGTTCAAACACAACCCGCGGATCTCGTTGCACAGCACCTCGAAGCTGGCGGGGGTGCCGGCTTCGAGCGTGTTTTCTCCCTTCACCATCGATTCGTAAATCTTCGTGCGGCCTTCGACGTCGTCACTCTTGACAGTAAGCAGCTCCTGCAGGATATAGGCGGCGCCGTAGGCCTCCAGCGCCCACACTTCCATTTCGCCGAACCGCTGGCCGCCGAACCGTGCCTTGCCGCTCAAAGGCTGCTGGGTGATGAGCGAGTACGGCCCTGTGGCCCGGGCGTGCACCTTGTCTTCCACCAGGTGATGCAGCTTCAGCATGTAGATGTAGCCTACGGTGGTCTTCTGCTCGAATGGCTCGCCGGTGCGGCCGTCGAACAATTGGGCCTTGCCGTCTTCCGGCAGCCCCGCCTGCTTGAGCATGCCGCGGATCGTCTCTTCCGCCGGGCCGTCGAACACCGGGCACTTGGCGCGAATGCCCAGCTTGGAGCACGCCCAACCCAGGTGGGTCTCCAGAATCTGGCCCACGTTCATGCGGCTCGGAACGCCCAGCGGATTGAGGATGATGTCCACCGGCGTGCCATCCTCGAGGAACGGCATGTCCTCCTCCGGCAGCACCTTGGAAATCACGCCCTTGTTGCCGTGGCGGCCGGCCATCTTGTCGCCCACGGAGATCTGCCGCTTGGAGGCCACGTACACCTTCACCATCTGCAACACGCCGCTGGGCAGCTCGTCGCCGCGCTTCATGGTGTTGAGCTTGCGGTCGCGGTCGTCGATGGCCTCTTCGACCCCCGCCCAATGCTCCTTCATGACTTTCTTGCAATCCGCCTTCTTCTGCGGGCTTTTGAGATCCAGCGACTCGAACTTCTCCGGAAACTTCTCGGCATAGGCGGCGAGGAACTTGTCGTCGTTGATGGAGCGGATCTCGCGGCCGTCGTCGTCCTTCAGTTTGCCGCCGTAGGCTTGCTCGAACTCCTTGAGAAATTCCTTGAATGCCGCCGCGATCGCCGCATTACCGGCGTCCTCGGTCTTCTTCAGCTCGGCCTCGAACTTCTTGCGTTCGCCTTCGGAGAGGCTCATGCGGCGCGAAAACCGCTCGGTGTGGATGACGATGCCCTCGACACCCGACGGCACTTCCAGCGACTCGTTCTTCACGTCTTCGCCGGCGCGACCGAAGATGGCGTGCAGCAGCTTCTCTTCAGGGGTGAGTTCGGTCTTGGCCTTGGGAGCCACTTTGCCGACGAGGATGTCACCCGGCTCGACGCGAGTGCCGATCCGCACGATGCCATCCTCGTCCAGGTGCCGCAGCGCCTTCTCGCTGACGTTGGGGATGTCGCGGGTGAATTCTTCGCGGCCGAGCTTGGTCTCGCGGACTTCCACGTCGAACTCGTCGATGTGGATCGACGTGTACACGTCCTCCTTCACCAACCGCTCGGACAGGATGATCGCGTCCTCGAAGTTGAAGCCTTCCCACGACATGAACGCCACCAGCACGTTGCGGCCCAGGGCCAGTTCCCCCTTGCTGGTCGCGGCGCTGTCGACGAGGATTTCCCCCTTTTTCACTTTCTGGCCGACCTTGACGATCGGCTTCTGGTTGAGGCACGTGCGCTCGTTCAGCCCCATGTACTTGCGGAGCGGATACACCTTGCCGTCGATATCGATTTTATCGGCGTCGACGTAGTTCACCTTGCCGGCCTTTTCGGCCCGCAGCACCATGCCCGAGCTTTCCGCCACCGCCCGCTCCAGTCCCGTTCCGACCAGCGGCGCTTCGGTCACGAGCAGTGGCACACCCTGCCGCTGCATGTTCGAGCCCATCAGCGCGCGGTTGGCGTCGTCGTGCTCGAGGAACGGAATGAGGCCCGCCGAGACGCCCACCATCTGGCACGGCGCCACGTCCATGAACTGCACGTCGGCGGCGGCGATCCACACCACGTCGTTCGAGTGCCGGGCCATCACTCGATCTTCTGCGAGCTTTCCGTGACTGACCGGCGTGTCGGCCGGGGCGATGTAGACCCGCGATTCCTCATCGGCACGGAGCCAGGTGATCTCATCGGTGACCTTGCGGTTCTCGATCTTGCGATAGGGCGTAATCAGGAAGCCGTAGTCGTCCACCTTGGAGAAAATGCTCAGGCTCGAGATCAGGCCGATGTTCGTGCCTTCCGGCGTCTCGATCGGGCAAATGCGGCCGTAGTGCGAGATGTGCACGTCGCGAACTTCGAAGCCCGCTCGCTTACGGTTGAGGCCGCCCGGACCGAGCGCACTCAGCCGCCGCTCGTGCGTGAGCGTGGCCAGCGGGTTGGTCTGGTCGACCACTTGCGAGAGCTCGCTGCGGCCGAAGAAAAACTCGATCGCCGCCGACACGCTCTTCGGATTGATGAGCGTGCGGGGGGACATCTCCTCCACGTCCTTCAGGCTCATCCGTTCCTGCACCGTCCGCCGCAACTTGAGAAAGCCCTTGCGGATTTCCTCCGCGGCGAGCTCGTCGATCGTGCGCAGCCGGCGGTTGCCCAGGTTGTCGATATCGTCGATGTTCGCCGTCGCCTCGCCCGAACGCAGCTTCATCACGTACCGCATCGAGTTGACGATGTCGTCCGGCTTGAGCGTCATCTCCGAGTCGGGCACATCCTGGTCGAACTTGCGATTGATGCGGAACCGCCCCACCCGGCCCAGACGGTAGCGGTTGACGTCGAAGAACTTCTCCTTGAACAGATCGATCGCCTTCTCCAGTTGGGGCGGGTTGCCCGGCCGCAACCGCTGATAGATCCGCAGCAGGGCGTCTTCGTAGCTGGCCGTCGGATCTTCCAGAATGCTGTCCAGGCACAGCCGGTCGTCGAGCTTTTCGATCACCTCGACCGTCTTCAGCGTCGACTTGCGGATCTCTTCGGCGAGCGGCCCGGTGATGGTCTGGCCGACGTCGACGATGATCTCTCCACACCGCTCGTGGCCGGGGGGATAAATCACATCGTCAGCCGCCACCTTGCCGGTCAGCGATTCGATGGCATCGTCCTTGTTCGCCTTGACCGTTTGCGTTTTGTAGAACAGCTTGAGCAGGGCCGCCGAGCTGCCGTATTCCGGTCCCATGGCGCGCAGGAAGGTGATGGCGGAGAATTTGCCGCTCTGGTCGATCCGCACCCCCAGCGTGTCGCGTTTGGAGATGTTGATCTCGATCCAGCTCCCGCGCTCGGGGATCACGCGGCAGGAAAAGCTCTTGCGCTCGCCCGCCTCGGAGCTCTGCACAAAGTCGACGCCCGGCGAGCGGTGCAGTTGGCTTACCACCACGCGCTCGGCGCCGTTGATGATGAATTCGCCGCCGCCGAGCATGATCGGCATGTCGCCCAGGTACACTTCCTCCTCGATGGGCTGCTCCTTCATCAGCTTCAGCCACACGCGAAACGGGCGGCCGTAGGTGAGGCGCAGCTGGCGGCATTCGAGCGGCGTGTACCGCGGCTTGCCCAACTCGTACCGCACGTACTCCAGGCGGTACTTCTGGTCGTAGCTTTCGATGGGGAAGACTTCGCGCAGGATCGCTTCCAGACCCTCGTCTTTGCGTTCGCGCGGCTCACGCTCCAGTTGCAGGAAGCGGCTGTACGCCTCCGTTTGGATGCGCGTGAGATCAGAGATCTCGAATTCGCCTTGCAGAGCGCCAAAGTTCCGTTCGGTATCGGCCTGAACGACACGCGTGGCAGGAATAGGCATGCGCGGCAGTTCCTCGAAATGAAATCGTCAACAGCGGGCCGCCGGGACGAGACGGCCGGACACGTGGCGTGCGGGGCGAGCTATCGGGCTAGACAAATCGGCGGGGCGGCCCACAGCAGCCGCACCCTCGGCGCAACCGATGCGGAGATCTGTGGGTCACTGAGACCATCGTTGCAGAGTTGAAGACCAGTGAAGAAACGAAGCGCGGCACCATGCCTCCATCGACTCGGACGGCGGTCATCGCCGGTTGCCACCCCTTCCTGCGTCGGCCCCACCAGCAACCTCCCTGTGTGCGCGACAACGACCGATCGAGCAACAACGGCACCATTTGCGCATCGAACGCGCGAGAACCCGGAGGGACGGACCCCCTCCGGGTCATGCGATATCGCAACTCCGGTAAGATAAACAACCTGGTGGGCGGCGTCAAATGAACGGACGGTTCGGGACTTCGACCGAAGCCGGGACGCCATGACGCGCCCCGGACACGGAACCTACTTGATCTCACACTGCCCGCCGGCGGCTTCGACCTCCGCCTTGAGCTTGGCCGCGTCCTCCTTGGAGATGCCGGTCTTCAGCGGCTTGGGCACCCCTTCCACCAGATCTTTGGCCTCCTTCAGGCCCAGGCCGGTTGCGGCGCGAACCACCTTGATGACGCCGATCTTGTTCTCGCCAAAACCGGTGAGGACCAGGTCGAACTCGGTCTTCTCCTCTGCCGGAGCCGCCGCTGCGCCACCCGCGCCGGCACCAGGCATGGCGGCCATCATCACCGCACCGCCGCCGGCCGGCTCGATGCCGTGCACTTCCTTCAGATAGTCGACCAGCGATTTCGCCTGCAGCAGCGTGAGGTTGGCGATCTTATCGCCCAGGTCCTTGATAGAGGCGTCGAATTCCGCCATGTTGCTCCCGATCCTTTCTGTGAAATCGTTCAACTAGAGACTCAGAAACCCTCGACAGTTCGCGCCTCGCGACCCGTCCCTCGACAAATCCGAAACCGTGTTTAGCCGCGACCCAAAGGGGAGCGCTCTTCGCGTATGGAAGAGCGCTCCCCTTTGGGTCGCGGCCAAACGGTGATTCCTAGGCAGCCGTCCCCTCGGTCTTGTCCACAATGGCCTTGGCACACCCGGCGACGCGGCCGCCCGGACCCCGGATGGCGCTGGCCAGCCGGCCACCGGGACTGAGCGCCAGCCCTGCAATCTGGGCAAGCAGCTCCTTCCGACCCGGACTCTTGCTGATCTCCTCCACCTGGGCCGCCGTGAGGGACGTCGCCCCCATCGCGCCCCCTTTGAGCTCGAGCGTCTTGAGCTCCTTGATCGACTCGGTCAGCTCGCGGGCCAGCGCTACGATGTCTTCGCCGCCAAAGACGATCGCGGACGGCCCCTTCAAGACGTCATTAATTCCCGTCAGACCGACGTCGCTGAGCGCCTTCTTCGCCACGGCGTTCTTCACGCCGATGACGCGAATCTGCTTCTTCCGCAGCCCCAGCCGCCACTTGTTTGTGGCAACGCCGCCGATCTTCGAGACATCCACTACCAGCACTTCGCGACAGTCGCCCAGCTCGGCCTGGATGTCGGAGATCATCAGTTGCTTAACGAATTTGCTCATGGCATTTCTGAGTGAGTGGTGAGTCGTGAGTGGTGAAAACAGATTTTTCACCACTCACCACTCATCACTCACCACTCACTCCTCTGGTTACACGGCCACATTAATTCCCGGCGTCATCGTCGCAGACAGCGACACGTTGCGGATGTAGTGCCCCTTGGACGTGGGCGGCTTGAGCGACCGCAGGTACTTGAGCAGCGCCTCAATGTTCTCGTAGAGTTGGTTCTCCTCGAACGAGAGCTTACCGACCACGCAGTGCACGTTCGCACCGTCGTCGCACCGGAACTCCACCTTTCCGGCCTTGTACTCCTTCACCGCGTTGGCGACGTCCTGAGTAACGGTGCCCGCCTTTGGCGACGGCATCAACCCGCGGGGGCCGAGCACGCGGCCCAGGGGGCCGACCACGCCCATCATGTCGGGGGTGGCGATGGCGACGTCGAAGTCCGTCCAGCCCCCCTTAATCTTCTCGGCCAGTTCCTTGCCGCCCACGTGATCGGCACCCGCCGCCTGTGCGATGGCGACGTTGTCGCCCTGGCAGAACACAAGCACGCGCTGCGGCTTCCCGATACCGTGAGGCAGCACCACCGAGCCGCGGACCTTCTGGTCGGCCTGCTTGGGATCGACACCCAGACGCACGGCGAGTGTGACCGTCTGGTCGAACCGGCACTTCTTGATCGTCTTTGGGAGGCTTGGTTCGAGCGATTTCAGCAGCTTCACCGCAGCGTGCAGGTCCACCGTTCCGGCCGCCGACGTTTGCTGCTTGAGATGTCGAACCCGTTTTGAGCCTTCGGCCATGATGCGATTCCCAACAAGTCTGCAGCGTTTTCCGGGAAGCCGAGGGGTAGCAAGCCCTTGGCTTCGGGGCCAAGTCAACATTCCCGTGCCTAATCGACGACTTCAATGCCCATGCTGCGGGCAGTGCCAGCGATGATCCGGCCGGCGGCCTCCATGTCGGAGGCATTCAGGTCCACCATCTTGGTCTTGGCGATCTCCAGCACCTGCGCCCTGGTGACGCGCCCCACTTTTTCCGTCTTCGCGTTGTGCGCCCCCTTGGCAAGCTTGGCCGCCTGCTTGAGCAGCACCGATGCCGGCGGGCTCTTCAACTCGAACGTGAACGAACGGTCTTCGTAGACGGTCACGATCACCGGCACCGTCATGCCGTTGAGGTCGCGCGTCTTTTCGTTGAACTGGGTGACGAACTGCCCCAGGTTGATGCCGTGCGGACCCAGCGCGGTGCCGACGGGGGGTGCCGGCGTCGCCTTGCCGCCCGGGATCTGCACTTTCACCTGGGCCTTGATTTTGGCTGCTTTTTTGGCCATTTCGCTAATCCGGCTTTTTGTTTAGCCGCGACCCGCAGGGGAGCGATCTTTGTCGATGCCGCCCGCAGGCCGGGCGCTCCCCTCCGGGTCGCGGCTCAACGAAGTACTACACCCGTTCCACTTGCCAGTACTCGAGATCCACCGGCGTGGGCCGGCCGAAGATCTGGATGAGCACCGTGATTTTGCCGCTGGCCTCGTCGATGGATTCGATGGTTCCCTCGAAGCTCTCGAACGGGCCGTCCTTGATCTTCACGTGATCGCCCGCCTGGAAGTCCACCTTGACCTTCAGCGGTCCTTCTTCCTTTTTGCTCTGCTCCTGGCCCAGCATCCGCTTGATTTCGTGCTCGAGCATGGGGACGGGCTTACCGGCCGAGCCGGTGAAGTCCCCCACGCCGCTGGTGGTGCGCACGAGATACCACGTTTCGTCATTGAGCACCATTTGCACCATCAGGTAGCCGGGGTACAACTTGTGCTCGGTGACGCGCTTCTTGCCCCCCTTGGTTTCCACCACTTTTTCGGTGGGGATCATGATTTCGCCGAAGCACGACTCCAACCCCTCCTGGCGGATCCGCCGCAACAGCGAGTCGCGGATCGAGCGCTCGCGGTTCGATTGCACCTTCAGGACGTACCAGTGCATCTCCCCTTCGCCGGGTGAAGGCGCTTCTGTAGCGACGGGTTGATCCACGGGCTGCCCTCCTCGGGCAAACAAGACGCCGGCGGCAACTGCCGGCGGCGGTGAACCGGGCATGATGACGAACCCCACCGCGGAACGCAAGCGACGGACTTACCCGCACACTCGACGAATACCGCAAAAACACGAGATCTCAGAACTGCAACACCTTAATCCACCGCAGGATCTGCTGCCAAACCACATCGTACACGAACAGGAGAACGCTGAGCATCACCATGGTCACCAGCACGACGGCCGTGGCCCGCTTCAACTCCTCCTTGCCTGGCCAGGACACCTTGACCATCTCGTCTTCGACGTCGGCCAGGAATTCCGCAAAGATCGGGTAGTTCACAATCCGGAAGGCAAACCACGCTCCCACGAGGCCCACGGCGGCGGCAATTCCGTACCGCCAGGTTTGTGGCAGGTCGGCCAGAATGGTCATCGCCATCGCCCATGCGCCAAGCACCACAGCCACCAGGATCGCCGCCGCGGTCAATTGCCGCGCCAGCTTCCCCTGATTGCGCTTGTAGAGGTTGACGGACAACATGGACGACCAGAAACCGCCGTCCCGTTCCGACTTTGCCATGCGACCCATTCCCAGTTCGAGCAGCCTCATGCAGTCGACTCCGTTCGTTGGGTCGAGAGTCGAGAGTCGAGAGTCGAGAGTCAGTACAGAACCATGGGCGAGTTCTTGTCCGGCTCTCGACTCTCGACTCTAGTCTCTCGACTTTTGACTCTAGCACGGAGGGAGGGACTTGAACCCCCAACCTACGGATTTGGAATCCGTTGCTCTGCCAATTGAGCTACCCCCGTAGCATTGAGGTGTCAGGATTCAGGCGTCAGGTATCAGCAAGAACCTTTCCTGATGCCTGACACCTGATCGCTGACACCTACTTCTTCCGCGACTCCTTGTGCACCGTGTGCTTGCGGAGTTTCTTGTTGTACTTCTTCAGCTCCAATCGCTCGGTGCCCCGGGTCTCCTTGTTCGTGCGGTAGTTCCGCAGCCCGGTTTCCGTACATTCGAGCCAGACGTATTCACGCGCCATGGCGGCCTGTTCCTTCCCGCTGGAAACAACCCCGCCCCCAGTAACCCGGGGGCGGGGAATCGGTGTCGGGTATCGCGTGCGAGGTGTCAGGACAGGGCGACAATAAAACAATGCTTGTCTTACCTGACGCCCGACTCCTGCAACCTTCTTCGCGACTTACTTCAAAATCTTCGTCACCACGCCCGAACCCACGGTTTTGCCGCCCTCGCGGATGGCAAACCGCACGTTCTCCTGCATGGCGATCGGCTTGCCCAGTTCGACTTCGAGCTGCACGTTGTCGCCCGGCATGCACATTTCGGCGCCGCCCAGCAGCTTCGCCGAGCCGGTGACGTCGGTCGTGCGGAAGTAGAATTGCGGCTTGTACCCGCTGAAGAACGGCGTGTGACGACCGCCTTCCTCTTTGCTCAGCACGTACACCTTGCACTCGAAGTTCGTGTGCGGCGTGATGCTGCCCGGCTTGGCGAGCACCTGGCCGCGCTCCACCTTGTCCTTGTCGATGCCGCGCAGCAACAGACCCACGTTGTCGCCGGCCTGGCCTTCGTCGAGCAGCTTGTTGAACATCTCGATGCCGGTGACCACGGTGTCCTGCGTGGGCGCCAACCCGATGATTTGAACCTTCTCGTTGATCTTGATCACGCCCGACTCGATACGCCCGGTCACCACCGTGCCGCGGCCGGAAATCGAGAACACGTCCTCGATGGCCATCAGGAACGGCTTGTCGCGCTCGCGCGTGGGCTCTGGAATGTTGTTGTCCAGCGCCTCCATCAGATCGCCGATGCACTTGTTGAACTTGGGGTCGGACGGGTTGTCGAGCGCCCCCTTCGCATTGCCGCGGATGATCGGGATGGTGTCGCCGGGGAACTCGTACTTGTTGAGCAGGTCGCGGATTTCCATCTCGACCAGCTCGAGCAGTTCCTCGTCGTCGACCAGGTCGCACTTGTTGAGGAACACCACGAGCGCCGGCACGTTCACTTGCCGCGCGAGCAGGATGTGCTCGCGGGTCTGCGGCATCGGGCCGTCGGCCGCGGACACCACCAGGATGGCCCCGTCCATCTGGGCGGCACCGGTGATCATGTTCTTGATGTAGTCGGCGTGGCCGGGGCAATCGATGTGAGCGTAGTGCCGCTTTTCCGACTCGTACTCGACGTGGGAGACGGCGATGGTGACGGTTTTGGTTTCGTCGCGGACGGTACCGCCTTTGGCGATATCGGCGTAGCTCTTGAACTTCGCCAGGCCCTTGGTGGTCTGGACGGCGAGGATCGACGCCGTCAGCGTGGTCTTGCCGTGGTCGATGTGGCCGATCGTGCCCACGTTCACGTGCGGTTTGGTGCGCTGAAAGACTTCCTTCGCCATTCTCTGCTCCTAGGCTTTCTGTTGTCCTCTGTGTGGGCCATCGCGGTCCTGCAGACGGCCCTCGCTGAACGTTGCCGATTCCACCGGGCCGGCGTTCCTTCCGCCCCGGCAAACTGTTGTGCCACGAGAGCTGCTGATGGGATTCGAACCCATGACCTCGTCCTTACCAAGGACGCACTCTACCGGCTGAGCTACAGCAGCGAGACTCTTCAGCGCTCCGTGGCGAATAAGCGAGACACGATGTCCAATCAGACGGGAAATGTCAACCGAAGAGGGCTAAGGGTTTAGGGCTGAGGGCTGAGGGACGGAGTAAGTTCTTTTTCCGTCCCTCAGCCCTCAGCCCTCAGCACTCGGCCCTCCCAAAGCGGGCGAAGGGAATCGAACCCTCACCACCAGCTTGGAAGGCTGGAGCTCTACCATTGAGCTACGCCCGCGAAGTGCGGAAATTCCAAATCTCAAAAACCAAGATCCAAGGAAGCACCAAACTCAAATGTCCAAACAGTTTCCCATGACAGTTTGCTTGAGCTTTTCGTATCTGGGATTTCCTAGGGATTTGGATCTTGGAACTTGGGATTTCCGTCTTCGGATTGGTGGGAGCAGGATTCGAACCTGCGAAGGCATATGCCACCAGATTTACAGTCTGGCCCTTTTGACCGCTCAGGAATCCCACCGGAGTTCAACGGCCAAATTCCAAAAACCAGACTCCAACAAGACCGTTAAAGGATTATTGGAATTTGGTTTTTGGAATTTGGAACTTGGCGAAGCTAGCGGTGGGATTCGAACCCACAACCTCCGGTTTACAAAACCGGAACTCTGCCGTTGAGCTACGCTAGCCGGCGTAGCCGCCGTCTTCCACCGCGAAAGCGGTCAAGTATAGCAACCGGCAGAAGGGCTGCAAGCAGGGATGAAGGACACGCCCGCGCAGATCGCGGTTCCTGGGAAATTGAGCCGATTACTCCAGCCCCGGGATATCCAGACTCTCGTCTTGCGCCAGCTTGCGCATTTTTCGCAGCGCCCGCGCCTCCAATTGGCGGATCCGCTCCTTCGTCACTCCCAGCCGCACGCCAACCTGCTCCAGAGTCTGCGGCGCGGCCCCATCGCTCAGCCCGTAGCGATGGACGATAATGTCCCGCTCGCGCGGATCGAGGTGCTCCAGGATCGACATGATCAACTCGCGCTGCCGCTGGTTGGTGCGCTCCGACTGCAAGTGCTCCGAGCGCGGGTCGGACGAGTTCTGGAACAGCTCCTCGTTCCCCGTGCGGAACCGGTCGAGCTGCACGTGCTCGGCGGGAATCGAGCGGGCGTAGTTCTTCATGATGGCCCAACTCGCGTAGGTGGAGAACTTGAAGCCCTTGGTGTAGTCGAACTTCTCGATGGCGCGGATCAACGACATGTTGCCGTCGCTGACCATCTCGAAGAAGCTCGTGTTGGGCTTCATGTGCCGCTTGGCAATCGAAACCACCAGCCGCAGGTTGCTGCGGATGAGGAAGTTCTTGATGTCGGTGGCGTCCTGGAGGAACCGCTCGAGACGGTCCATGTCCTTGGCGCGCGGGCGGGCAGGGTCAATTTGCTTGCGCAGTTCCGACGCCTGGAACTTCAGGAAGTTCATCTTGCGGAAGTAGTAAACTTCCTCGTCCTTGGTCAGCAGCGGGATGGCATACAGACTCGCCAGGTACGGCGGCAAGCCGGGCGGAGGCTTGACCGACGCCGACTTCCGATCGGCCGTTGGCGGCGGCTGCAGGATCCGCGCTTCCGCCTCAGGAAGATGGAACTCGGCACAGTCCATAAAGTCGATGGGCTGCTCGATGAGCAGTTCGGCCCGCGTCTCCGCAACAATGCGGTAAATGCTGGCCTTGGTTCGCTTCCACTGCTCGGAGAGTGCCTCAACGGCTACGCCGCGCTGAAACGCGCGATAGATCTCGCGCTTATGCTCTTCGGCCAGCGGCTGGGAGGCATCGGGGAACACGGCAGCGTCCGGGAATTCTCGATCGTGATTCTTCAAGGTGTAACGGATCGTTTCGGGGGAACGACCAAACTTGCGGGCCAGGCGGCGATTGATTTCCGTGGGGCACGCTCCCGCACGAGCCAATCGCCGCGCCCGCCGGATCACACGTTCTCGCTCCTCGAGCGACAGTTGGCTGAAGCTGGCGCCGCGCTCGATGTCCTGCGCATGACGGGACACAAACCGTTCCACGCTGGATCGCAGGAATCCCACGCGCTTGCGGGCGCCGAACTTGAACCGCCGGCTCACCAGCCCGCGGTCCCGCCAGCGCGACACCGTCTTTGTCGACACGTTGAAGCGCTTGCTGACATCGTCCACGGTCCAGACTTCTTCGCCCGCCGACTCGGCCGGCAGGTCGATGCTGTCCGACATGTCCTCCACGAAACAACGCAGGTCGTGCGCTGCCTCCTCCCCAGTGATGAGCAGGTCCGGGTACAGTTCCGAGCGGTACGCCGTAATCCGCTCGCACAGTTCCGGGTAGCGGTACTGCTGCGACGGGTTCAACTCGTCGAGCAGCAGTTCTGCCCGCTCCAATTGCGTCAGCCGTACCTCGCGCGGCGCGTACCGGATCTGCTGGTCGCGGAGTTGGCGGATGGCCGGGTTGCGGTACTGGGACATCGTAAGCTACCTCCGTTCTGGGGCTGCCAGCGCGACAGGCCGCAGAGGTCGATCATAAGCCAAGCAAGTTCAGTGCCGGGTGGCCGTCACCCAGGCGACCGTGCTCGGCCGGAGGCTCAAACGCTCTAAAGGCTTTCTTGAATGGAGACAACGGACATCTCTGGGGTTCGGATGAGTCCGCGCTGGGGCAACCTCGATCACCTCAGGAATTCCGTCGATATCCACCTATGCAACCTGCAACAACGATTGAAGTTGCGAATTCCGTGCGACTCGGCCGATAGACCCCTTGACGGGAACTCGTCAGGTGTCCAAACAATCCTCCTGTTTGTACTTACGTAGACTCTCCCAAAAACTACGGGAATCTGCCTGTCGATTTCGCGACCTTGCCATCGACGCAGTTCATAAAAACTCTTAACAATATTTGTAGTATATACTTAAGAAAAACATAGCGAGCAGCGTCGGGAAATCGGGCAGAACTGCATTGGTCGGTGGGGCACCACTCCAGACAGTGATAGACAATCCGACAAACTGACCGGAAATCGATCAACTGCGCTGCTCCACCGATGCCTGCCGAGAGGTATTCGATTCTTGTCGCAACATCTTGGAAGCATTGACCTTGAGATAGCTCGAAATGGCCACAATGACCGTCCCAAGGAGCAATAACACAGGGAGCCACAAGCCCACCTGCCGTCGCAGACCGGCAAATACGGCCGACCGCCCCACCAATGCTGACGCCAGGAGAAACACCGCCAGGGCGATCAGGATTTTGATACCCATCAACGGGTGATAGCCCTTCCACGTCTCCCACACCGGCCGCGCGACCCACAGATAGTTGTACAGCCCCGTTGCCAGCAGCAGCGCGATTCCCACCATCACGATCTTCCGCCAGCGACCGAGCACAAGTTCCCGGAGTTTGTCGTGCTCGGCGTCCGCCAACTGCCTGGCCGCTGGCCGCAGCACCAGCCACTGGAACGCGGCGCCTCCTAACAACACAATCGCGGTCGCCACGTGCAGCCAGCGGGAGAGAACGTCAACGATGGTCACGGTTGGTCCTTTGGGTGGAGGTCTTATTGAGCGGTCCGTTAGTTCAGTTCGACCGCTTCTTCCCAATGTTCGTAAAGGGCGGCCAGCTCCTTCTGAACCGCGTCGTATTCGTCCATGATCGCCCGCAATCGAGTGTGGTCGCGGTGGACGTCCGGGTCCGCCAGGTCCATCTGACAGCGCTCGGCCTGCGCTTCCTTGGCTTCGATGTCCGCTTCGAGGTCAACGATTTTGCGGTAGGGGTACTTCCGCTTCCGATGCACGGATTTGGGAGGCGCGACGGAGGTCTCTATCGAGTTCGGCGGACGCGAATCCAGTTCTGCCGCGCGGTTCTTCAGGAACGCCACGTAGGCCGTGTACGTGCCGGGGAATTCCCACCACCGGTCCTGCTCGAACACCAGCAGGTGCGTCGCCACGCGATCCAGAAAATAGCGATCGTGGCTGACGAACAACACCGTACCGGCGAATTCGCGGAGCGATCGTTCTAGCGCATCGCGCGACCACAGGTCGAGGTGGTTGGTGGGTTCGTCGAGCACGAGCACGTTCGGCTCCAGCGCATACAGCCGGGCCAAGGCGACTTTGCTGCGTTCGCCGCCGCTCATGGCACCCACGCGCTGCAGCGCCAGTTCACCCTGCACGCCGAACCGCGCGAGGATGTCGCGAAGCTGGCCGTCGGAAAAGCGGGCCACGTCGGGCGGACGGATGGCGTCGAGAGCCGTTGCGTCGGGATCGACGCTGTGCAACTGCTGGTCGAAGTAACCCACCTTCACGTTGGTGCCGAGACGTACCGTCCCGGCATCCGGCGCGATCTCGCCCAACAGTGTGCGAAGGAGGGTCGTCTTGCCGCAGCCGTTCGGTCCCAACAGCCCCCAGCGTTCGCCGCGCTGGATGCGGAGGCTGAGGTGGTCGAACAGAGGTCGGAGGTCGGAGGTCGGAGGTCGGCACGAGGCGGACCGACCTGCGACTTCTGACCTTTGACCTCCGACCTCCGACTTCCGCTCGAAGCCCTTCGACAACTCCACCGCGTCCACCACCCAGTCTCCGGTTCGCGTCGGAGGTGCGAAGCCCATGGCCGGGCCGCGGATGT
>Ga0073934_10005796_pt1 | contig 18659 bp, 12 predicted proteins | sample LarsenN4metaG_FD_76834 | JGI IMG/M metagenome (GOLD analysis project Ga0073934, IMG submission 76834) | Hot spring sediment bacterial and archeal communities from British Columbia, Canada, to study Microbial Dark Matter (Phase II) - Larsen... ... | reverse complement strand
TCAGTACGACTACCTGAAGGGCAAGACGCCCCCCCGCGCGATGGCGCAGGCGTTCGTGAAAGCCGTCCACCGCCTGGAGAAGGAGCGCGGCGCCGAGATCGGGCAGTGGCGCCACACCCAGGGGGAGATATCCTTTGCTCCCCTGCCCTCCATTCCGCGCACGGACCGGGGCACCTACATCCAGATTGTGGAGTGCGGACCCGGCCGGGTGCGGGGGGTGAGCGTCCTGCCCCCGGGGCAGAGCGAGCGCCCGGATTCTCCCCACTTCGGAGACCAGCGCGAGCTTGCCGGGTGGTGGCAGTTCAAGCCGATGCTCACAGGGCGCGCGGAGATAGAGGCCTCGGCTGCCGCCCGGAATCGCCGCCCCTGACCTACCGCCGCCGCAGGAGAAGGTTGAGCAGGATTGTAAGGATCAGGCTCAGGAGCAAGCTGGTGGCCAGCGGGAATGCGAAGGTGAACCCTCCGCGGCGGATCACGATGTCCCCCGGAAGACGGGGGACTCCCAGCCGCGACGCCAGCAGAATGACGGCGCCCACCAGCACCATGGCCAGCCCGCCCAGAACCAGCGCGCGTCCCAAGTCACCCATCTGCACCTCCACCTCCGGCCTCCGTGCCGGCCGGCTCCACCCGTCAATACGCGAATCGCGCCGAGCCAGTGGCACGCGGCGTTGCGGGCCCCAGCGCAGGGAGCTGCTGGGCCGCCGGACCGCTCGCTTCACCCCGGCAGCCACAATCCAGCCGCCCGAGGCCGTATAATTGTTCGGTGGAAGCCACCGCGGGAGGGCGCTCTGGAGTGCATGGCGGCCTCCCTGACACTAGCCCACGGGAGACCCATGATACCCATCCGCAGCCTCGCGCCCACCGCCCGCCTCTCCGCCATTCTGGCCGCGCCCGCTCTGGCACTGGGAGTGCTGAGCGCGCAGGCCGGCCCGGGTCCTGCGAAGCCAGGCGCGGAGATCTACCGCCAGAAGTGCGTCTCCTGTCACGGCGCAAAGGGGGAGGGCAGCAAGGCCTATCGCAAGCCGCTCACGGGCACCCGGTCCGTGGGAGAGCTGGCCCGGTTCATCCAGCAGTCCATGCCGCCCGGCGCCGCCCGCCGGCTCTCGGCTGCCGACGCGCGCAGCGTGGCCGCCCATATCCACGCCGCCTTCTACTCCCCCCTGGCCCAGGCCCGAAGCCGCCCGGCGCGCGTGGAGCTGTCCCGCCTCACCGTGCGACAGTACCGAAACACGCTCACAGACCTGATCGGCAGCTTCCGCCCACCCGCCCCCCTGGACGACCGGAGGGGCCTCCACGGCACCTATTTCAAGACCGGCCGCCTGCGCGGCGGCGAGAAGGTGCTGGAGCGCATCGATCCCGAGATACGCTTCGACTTCGGCACGACCGGACCCCTCAAGGAGCAGGACGACCCCTACCAGTTCGCCATGCGGTGGGAGGGGGCCCTGCTGGCACCCGATACGGGCGAGTATGAGTTCGTCGTGCGCACGGACCAGGCGGCCCGGTTGTGGATCAACGATCTGCGCCGGCCCGTGGTGGACGCCTACGTGAAGTCCGGGAGCGACAACGTCTATCGCGGCACGCTCTACCTGCTGGGCGGGCGCGCCTATCCCCTGCGGCTGGAGTTCGGCAAGGGCGTGCAGGGAGTGGACGACCTCTCCAAGCTCAAGAAGAAGCCGCCACAGCCCGCCTCCATCTCCCTGGAGTGGCGCAGGCCGAAGCTGGCGGAGGAGGTGATCCCCCAGCGCTGCCTGATGCCGGTGATGACGCCGGAGGTATACGTCTGCTCCACGCCGTTCCCGCCCGACGACCGCAGCGCCGGCTACGAGCGCGCCTCCTCGGTCTCCAGGGAATGGGATTCGGCGGCCACAGAGGCCGCCCTGGACGCCGCCGCCTACGTGGCGGAGCGCCTGCCCGAGCTCTCCGGCGCACGGGAGGACGCCGCCGACCGCGCAGACCGCGTCCGCGCCTTCTGCGCACAGTTCGTGGAGCGGGCCTTCCGCCGACCCGTTCCGGGCTCCGTGGCCCGACTCTACGTGGACACCCAGTTCCAGGACGCCAAGGACCTGGAGACGGCCGTGCGGCGCGTGGTGATGCTGGCGCTCAAGTCGCCCCGATTCCTGTACCGGGAGGCGGGCCTCGCGCGGGACGATCCCTACGCCGTCGCCTCGCGCCTTTCGTACGCGCTCTGGGACTCTCTGCCAGATGCGGAGCTCCTGAAGGCCGCCGCGACCGGCGCCCTCGCTGCGCCGGATACGGCCCGCGAGCATGCCCGGCGCATGACCGCCGATCCCCGGGCAAGGTCCAAGCTGCGAGACTTCTTCCTCCAGTGGCTCAAGGTGGACCACTTTCCCGACCTGGCAAAGGACCAGAAGCGCTATCCCGGCTTCGACGACCACGCGGCCACGGACTTGCGCACCTCGCTGGAGATCCTGCTGGACGAGATCATCGCGGGGGAGAAGGCCGACTTCCGCGACCTGCTGCTGGCCGACCGGATCCATCTGAACGGCCGCCTGGCGAAGCTCTATGGGGTGAACCTGCCGGAATCCGCCGGGTTCCAGCCCGTCGCGCTGGATCCCGCGGAACGGGCGGGCGTGCTCACGCATCCCTACGTGCTGGCGAGCTTCGCCTACCTGGATGCCAGCTCGCCCATTCACCGGGGCGTCCTCGTCGCCCGAAGCCTCCTGGGGCGCACGCTCCTGCCGCCGCCGGTGGCGGTGGCGCCCGCGCCCGCCAGCCTGCACCCGGGCCTGACCACCCGTCAAGGCGTGGCGCTCCAGACCCGCCCGCCAGCCTGCATGTCCTGCCACGACCTCATCAATCCGCTCGGGTTCACCCTGGAGCGCTTTGACGCCATCGGCCGCCTGCGCCAGGCCGACAACGGCAAGCCCGTGGACTCCTCCGGCAGCTACAAGTCCCGTTCAGGCCGCGTGGTGAGGTTCAGCGGAGTGCGCGACCTGGCGCGCTTCCTGGCCCAGAGCGACGAGTCCCACGGGGCCTTCGTGGAGAAGCTCTTCCAGTACCTCATCAAGCAGCCCGTGCAGGCCTACGGGCCCGAGACGCTCGGCCACCTGCAGAGAGCCTTTGCCCAGGGGCAGTACAGCATCCGACAGCAGACAGTGGAGACCGCGGTCGCCGCAGCGCTTCCGCCCCTCTCGGCCCGAACTGCCCGCGGTGTGGCAGAGTAGGACCGCTGGCCCCAGAGGCCCGGTGGACACGGCGTGATCCCCGGAGAGGAAGACCGGCCGCCGGAAGCGAATAGAACGGGATGCGGAAGAAGCGCCCCCCGGGGGAGAGCCTCCGCGGGCCGTCCGAGGAGGATTCCACCCGGGGCGGGGGATGCGGCTCGGACGCGAACGACCCGGGCGTGCGGCTGGGCGCGAGCTTGGCCGGCGGCGTCCGCAGGGGAAACGGGCGTGCCGCCACGGAAATGACGAAAGGGAGAGAGCACGTGGACTACCCGAACACGCGACGCGAGTTTCTGAGGAATCTGGGCCTGAGCGCGGCGGTCCTGCCGTTCGTCACCAACCTGCCCTGCCTGGCCGACCCGAAGGCCGGGCGGCGCCAGCGCCTGGTCATCCTCTTCAGCCCGGACGGCGTGGTGCCCGGCACCTTCTGGCCCGACGAGCAGGGCGAGGCCTTTGCGCTGAAGGAGAGCCTGAAGCCGCTGGAGCCCTTCAAGAGCCGCACGCTCATCCTCCATGGGGTCTGCGACCGCGTTCGGGGTGACGGCGACAACCACATGCGCGGCATCGGGTGCCTGCTCACCGGGATCGAGCTCTACCCCGGCAACATCCAGGGCGGCTCCGACACCCCCGCCGGCTGGGCCAGCGGCATCTCCATAGACCAGGAGATCAAGAACCACCTTCAGAAGAGCGCCGCCACGCGCACCCGCTTTGGCTCCCTGGAGTTCGGAGTCCTCGTTCCCGAACGGGCCGACACCTGGACCCGCATGTCCTACGCAGGCCCCAACCGGCCCGTCGCCCCCATCGACAGCCCCTACCAGATGTTCAATAAGCTATATGGCCGCGCCAAGGACCAGGAGAACCTCAAGAGCGTCCTCGACGAGCTCAAGGCCGACCTGGACCGCGTGCGCCAGAGCGTGGGCCGGGAGGACCGGCGGATCCTGGACGAACACACCGCCATCGTGCGCGAGATGGAGCGGGAGCTCAAGTCCGCCCGGGAGGCGGAGGTGGGCCACGCCGTGCCGGAGATCGAACCGGGCGTGCGGGAAGACAACGACAACATGCCCCGAATCAGCCGCATGCAGATCGACCTGCTCGTCAACAGCTTCGCCGCCGATTTCGCCCGGGTGGCCACGATTCAATACACCAACTCGGTGGGACAGCCCCGCATGCGCTGGCTCGGCATCAACGAGGGCCAGCACGACCTCTCCCACCAGCCCGACAACAACGCCGACGCCCAGGACAAGCTCACGCGCATCAACCGCTGGTACTGCGAGCAGATGGCCTACCTGGTCAGGCGCCTGGCAGAGACGCCGGAACCGGGCGGGTCCGGCAGCCTGCTGGACAGCACCCTCATCGTGTGGACAAACGAACTGGGCAAGGGCAACTCGCACACGCTGGACAACATCCCGTTCGTGGTCGTGGGCTCCGCCCCGGGGTTCCGCATGGGACGCTCGCTGAAGTTCCCGCGCGTGCCTCACAACCGGCTGCTGATGTCCCTGGCCCACGCCTTCGACCACCGCATCACCCGGTTCGGCAACCCCGACTTCTGCGGCGACGGACCCCTGAGCCTGACATGAGGTCGGACGGACCGCGGTGGGCATGGGAGCGTGTCACTGTCCGGCACAGCTCCGGACTGACCGCACCGGGTGCCCCCGTGCCGCCGTGGAACCGAGTGCCAGCATCAGGCGACGATTGGTTCGAACCCGGATGAGCGGACCGCCCCGCGCCTGGCATGGGGTGGGTGCCAGCACAACTCGAGCAGCCTGTGCTCCGACCAGTGCCTCGGGAGCTGTACCCTGCGGTTGTGCGCAAGAGGCCAACACCCGTGAGGCGCCGTTTCGCCTGGCCAAACCTGTAGAGATAACGTGGAGGTTCAAACGATGAATACAGCTGAGCCGCATGTCCCAACCCCAAGCTTGTGTTCCGAAGTGCAGACATCCTCGATCCTGACGAGAGCCTCGACTGCCAAGGCAGTATCACACTCCCGAGCCGCCGTCGCCTGTCTGTTTGCCGCTGCCGCCCTCGCCCTAGCGGGATGCTCTAAGCCTACAGCCGGTTCCTCGATACCTGCCCGACCGTTGCTTGTGATCGCGCTTGACCGTTCGGGGTCAATGGCACAGGATGAAGTCCGCTTCGCACAGTTCGAAGCACTGGACGCCTGCACGAATCATGCTCTAGTAAAGCATATGCCGACAGCCGTCTTCCTCTTTGATAGCGAGCCCATGGAAGTCTACGGTCCCCGTGTGCCGCATTCGGAGGAAGACATGTACAGCATCAAGCAGACGCTACTCCACCCAGGCGGCCGACGACGCTATACCAGACCGGCTCGCCTCCTGAGTCGGCTCTTGACTGTCGTTGAGAAGAGGAGCAGCCAGCAGGTGCTGGCCGTTCTTCTCACGGATGGTGACTCAGAACTCGCCCGAGACGAACCGCTCTTTCGTGACGTCGCCTCAAAGCTCCGTAACGCACCGGGTCTTCGGATGCTCGTCGCCGGCATCCGGCCGGAGAACCGCCAGAGGTGGAGGACGGCTTTTGATGGGATGGACGATCGGCGCCTCCGCCTCGCCGGTCCGGGACCAGAGATGTCACAGGCCGTCCCCGAGTTCTTGCAAGCCGCTGAGTAGGGGGGGACCCCAGGCCCTTCACGCCGAGATCGAGCTGTAGATGCGGGAGACGACAATGCAGAACGAACCGCGGTACCGTCGAGCAACGGATATTGGCGCGGATCCTCCGGTTGTGCGTCCGGAGGCGTCGCGATTCTACTTCCGCCGGGCGCTCCAACGGCCTGCTGACTACCCGCCCGTTCTGGGCGATGTTCCGGCGGGCGGGGATGTGGTGCCCGACCCAAGTCAGTTCCCAGAGCCCTTAGAGAAGGCGATCCAGCTGGCGCGCCAACTCTATCCCATGCGTGCAGCGCGAGTGGCCGAGTTGCGGGACCGGGTGCGCACTGCGGTGGCCACATATCGGGACGTGTTCAGGGAGGAAGAAGAGAAGCTCCAGAACCACAACGAAGAGGCCCGGCGTGCCGACATCCGCATCGACGAGCAGATCCGCGAGAAGCAGAACCAGTACCGCAGCGAACTCCAGCGCCTCGAAGATGCCCACAGCAGGGACCTCGAAGAGTGGGAAGCCACGCGCAAGAAGATCGCGTTGCTCAGCGCGAGATACGGCATCCAGTGTGACGGAGACTCCGATTCAGACGAGGACGAGACCGACTACCAGGCAGACGCTGACGCCGCCACAGAGCCCGCCACTCCGCGGACCGAAGCTGACAGCGCCAGAGGAATCTCGCGACTGTACGAACGCGTCATGCGTCCTGTGCGCCAGGTCGCCAGCGGACTCCGGAGTCGTTCGGGGCCAGCGGCCCCACGCGGCGGGACAGCCGACGCTGTTTCTCACGCACCCGCCTCATCTCAGGATTCGGACGCGCAGCGTGGCGCAGGGGAACACACTTCGTCGCCCGTCGCCTCCGGAACAGGAGGCATGCCTGCAGCCCCAGCGGCCGATGAACGTGCCGACAAGGGCCTCGGCCGCGCGCCCACTGGCGAAGATGCCGAACATGAGGGCATTCACAACCCGGACGTCCCCGAAGACGGACAAGTCAAGCGCGTCCGGAGGCGTGTCTACTTGTCTACGGAGATGCCTATTGCGGAGGCACAGGCACGGGCACCCTCGATCGCTGCAATTGCCTCAAGGCACGGGCTGATCTGGTCGCCCGATTCAGACGACCATGTCCGTCGCCAAGCGCTCCTCCACTCGGCGGGGAAGCTTGCCTCGCTAGTGGTCTTCGGCGCGATCTTCGGCTTCAGCGTCGGCATCCTGCTTGGCGTATTGAACGTGAGCATACTGAAGATCCACTGGCTCCAGCAGTGGTCCGCTGTAGCGGTGTGCTGCCTGATGGGTGTATTCGTCTTTTGGGCGATCGGCAAGGCGGTCACCTCTCTGGTGCAAACGGTTTGCGAGTACGTGTACGGGAGGCTGCTGGCTTCAGTAGAGGAGGGGCGTCATGTGTCGTTTCGATTCTATGGTCTGGCTCGCCTCTGGGCGGCACTCGCAGCTATTGTTCTGGTGGCTGGGTTGGTTGCCATCGAAGCCCTGGTCGAACGGTATGGCATCGTCGAGGCGTTCGCCTCGGCACAGAGGAACCGCATGCTCGTCTCAAAGGGAGCATTCCAGGGGCCGCACGGTCCGGGTGACTGGGAGTACATCGCCCTCTCACTGATCGCCTCAGTGCCCTTTGTGACGCTGTACGCGAGCACGGCCTGGCGGGAGGCGCAGGCGCGCGCCGTCGGCGCCTTCCTGCAGAATCGCCGGGAAGAAGAGGTGCATAACCTGGCTGTGGAAATACACCGGTCCCGCCACCAAGCGTGGGTAGCCTTGTACGGAGGCGAGGTGTTTGTCGAGGAGCCAGAGGTGGCTGCACCACCACGGCCCCTTCACTGGGAACAGGCGCAACGACAGGAGCATGCCAGGTCGACGATGCCGTGGGCCGACCCGTCATCTGCCGAACAACTTCCGGTGCCCTCGGGTGAGCACCGTAGCTGGGAGGACCGGACGCCCGAAGCGTCTGTACTCGATGCCAGCGCCGGCGTTCAACCTCGGAGGAGTCGCGACAGCGGCTTGCAGTTCGACATCAACGCGCCAGGGGGGGACGCGCGGGTCGAAGCAACGGCCGCTGTGCGCGAACTTATCGTGCACAAAAAGAACCTGAGGTTGCGGCTGAACCGTTATTATGAGGAGAGGAAGGCACTGCAGCGGGAGCACGCGGAGCGCCTCGAAGCATTGAAGCGACATCGAACGGACGAGATAACCGCCATGCCAGAAGCCGCCCTCAGGCGCCTTCATGGTGCCTACTCCCAGTGCCAGGAAGCCACGCGGACCTTCTACGCGGAGTATGACAAGCTTGCCCGCGATGTGGAGCGGAAGCTCGCCGACAAGGGCGTGTGGAGAAGGCTCGGCGAGATCGTTCACGGCACGGAGGAGAACCGCGAGCACAGCCTTCGGCGGAACGGCGACGTCCCCGGCAGCGGATAGGGCACCGCGCGGGTCCAGGATTGGCGCAATTCACTCGAGCGCACGCGGGCCTTCCAGATCCCAATTGGAGGATGCCAGGATGGAGGAAGCGTACCTGCTCGCCCAGCGCGCAATGGCGGACTTGAAGGGCGCGGTGTATGCCGCTCTGGTGGCCTCCGGCGGGACAGGTCTTACAAATGCCGAGATCGGCCGGGCACTGGGGATATACGCGGGACACGATGGACACCAGGGCCACATCCCACGGACGATCCTGGCACTGATGCAGCAGGACGGAACGGTTGAGCAGGATCCCGCCTCCAAGCGGTGGCGTGTGCGGCCGTTGCCGAATGCAGCCTAGCCTACTCATGAGCAGCCCTTGCCGCCGTCCAGTCCCAACGTGAGTGAATCCCTCCATGCCGGAGTACCGTGGGAGGCGTGCTCCTGGCGGCTTGTCCGGAAGCATGGCTGGAGATTCCATCGTTCCCTGGTCATCCAGGTCTGAGTTGGCCTCTGACCAGTGGCGATTGTGAATGCCGCTCGCATCGGCGTGGACGAATCCAGAAGATCCGGGCACATCGGCGCAACCTGCGTGCCTGATTCTGGCGCGATGGAGTGACCTGGAACCGTTTCGCTCTCCGCGGCGACCGCCGAACAACCCGCCGTCGGGCGGTGTTGCGCGCGCTCCTGGGCCCGCGAGCCACGCGGCAGATTCCCCAGATGCTGGCGCCCGCATTCGAACACGGGTGACTCTGGCGCGCTGCGCGCAGCAGGCAGGAATCGGCGGGGCAAACCGCGCATAGCATGCACCGCGCGGCAGCAGCCCCGAAGGGAGGTGAATCGAGCGGTGTTCGTCCCCTTCGCCCAACAGGGCTTCCTGTGAGCAGGTTCTGTTCAACGACGGCCGGTTCGGTTCGTCCACCATGCCCACAAGGAGGGAGCCCATGCGTTCCACCAGGTCGGGAGTGCTCAAAGCGCTTCCCATGCTCGTCCTCGCCAGGACCGCCAGCGCCGATGGGCCAGTCCCAGCCGCCCCTGCGCCTCCCACGCCTGATCGAACAGCCCCCACGCGCCCCCAGGACCCGGTCCGCGACGACCTCCAGCGCCAGATCGACGAGTTGCGACGCCTCGTGCAGGAGCAGGCCAGGGAGATCGAGCGCCTGAAGGCCGACCGCAGGCCCGCCCAGCCGGCGAAGCCGCCCGCCCCCCCCTCTACCGCCACCCGCGAGCAGGCGGGATTCTACGGGTTCGCACGGCTGGATGTCATCTCCGACAGCAACCAGACCAGCAACGCCCAGGCGCCCTTCTTCGTCCAGTCGCCGAGCAACGGTGGGGTAAGAGACACCAGCAACGGCACGTTCGCCATGCACCCCCGGCTCACCCGCCTGGGATGGAACCTGGCCGCCCCAGCCGACACGCTGAAGGGCACCAGGGTCACAGGCAAGATCGAGATGGACTTCCAGAACGCCCAGGGAGTCACGGCCGAGTCCAGGCCCGTGCCGCGCCTGCGCCACGGCTACCTCCAGATCCAGCGCGGCGCCTCTACCTGGCTCCTCGGTCAGACCTGGGACCTCATCTCCCCGCTCTTCCCCTCCCCCAACGACGACACGCTCATGTGGAACGCCGGCAACCTGGGCGACCGGCGGCCTCAGATTCGCTGGACACATGCACCCGCCGCGGCGCCCCTCTCCTTTGCGGTGGCCCTGGGCCTCACCGGAGCCATCGATGCCAAGGACCTGGATGGCAACGGCGTGCGCGACGGCGAGGACAGCTCCATGCCGAACATCCAGGCCCGCGTCGCCTGGAAGAACGCCCGCACGGCGCTGGGCTTCTGGGCCCACTACGCCGAGGAGGCCCTCAGCGGCGCCTTCGCCGGCCAAAGGCACATGGCCAGCCACAGCTTCGGGCTCGACTTCGCCCACCGGTTCGATTCTCGCTGGGACCTGCGCGGGGAGTACTGGGCCGGCCGGAACCTGAGCGACTTCCGAGGCGGCATCGGCCAGGGAGTCGCCGCCGCCACGGGGGCCGAAATCGACAGCCGCGGCGGTTGGCTGGAGCTGGGAATCCAGACATCGCCGACCCACCGCCTGGCCCTGGGCTACACCGAGGACAACCCCAGCGACGGCGACGTTGCCGCGGGAGGGCGCATCAAGAACTACGCCGTCTTCTTGCACAACCGCGTCCGCCTGCCAGGTAATATGGAGCTGGGGGCGAACTATCTTTACTGGCTCACCAGATGGAAGGGACTGGCGACGGGAATCGGCCATCGCCTGAACGCCTTCATCCAGCACAACTTCTAGTTGGAGGAGAGAATGAACCGAGTTGCCGCGCTCGCCGCGGGCGTCCTGATCCTGGGATCGCTCGCCGCCTTCGCCCGCGAGGACGAGAAGGCCGCCCTGCCGGAGTCGGTGCCCTGCGCCGTGATGACGGATCACACCGTCAACATCAAGGAGGCAACCGCCAAGAAGCTCTACGCAGACCACGAGTACACCCGCTACTACTTCTGCTGCGCGGGCTGCGCGCCCCAGTTTGAGAAGTCTCCCGAGAAGTTCGTCAAGAACGCGGGCGTGCCCCTGACCCAGATTGACATCCCAGCGAAGGTGCACTGCGCCGTGAACACCGGGGCCGAGGTGGACGTGAAGACAGCCACGGAGAAGGGCCAGTTCGCCGACTACAACGGCCGGCGCTACTACTTCTGCTGCGGCGGCTGTCCGGCGGCCTTCAAGAAGGAGCCCGAGAAGTTCGCCAAGAACGACAGCGTGGCGGTGGGCCAGCTGCCCCTCCCCAAGGAGGTCGCCTGCGCCGTGATGACCGGCAACCAGGTGAACGTGGCCAAGGCCCTTAAGAGCAACATGTACGCCGACTTCAAGGGCCATCGCTACCTGTTCTGCTGCGGCGGCTGCCCGGCCGCCTTCAAGGCCAATCCGGAGAAGTTCGCGGCGAACGCCAGCATCCCATCCCCGAAGCGGGAGGTGAAGAAGACCGAGTAGCCTTCCTTCGCACGGCGCTTCCGCGCACGGCCCCGGGATCTGCCGGGGCCGTGCGCGCGCCACAGCGGCCCGGCCCCTCTTCTCCTCGCGGTCTGCCAGGAAGCCCACCGTCCCGAGACGAGACACCACCGGCACGCGGGGGCGACTCCCTGGCCGCGATGCCCGCTCGCCAGTATTCAGGGCGATGTCCATCCCCCACCTTCACCCGCCAGACCCGCCGCCCCTGAACCCCGCCGAGTGCCAGGCAGTGCACGCGTGGCTGCGGGACGGAGCGCCGCCCGGCAACGCCGCTCTGCCATGGGCTGACCTGCTTTCCGAAGCCGACCGTGCGCGCCTTGAGGCCGACCTGCGGCTCGTGCTCTCGGAGCCGGACGCCACCGGTGAGCCGTTGGACGCCCGTGAGCTGGCCAGAATCCTGGCGGAGTATGCGGAAGTGGCGGGATGGTCGGGCGCGGCGGTCCTTCCTGATCCTGGCGCCGAGGCACGCTTTCGGCTGGAAGTGCCGCCCCGCCTTGTCCGGGGGCTGCGGCGCGCCTCGCCCGCCGTTCAGCGCGCGGCCGCCGCTCTGCTGGAGTGGATTCTCCCGCACCACCCCCTGGCGCTGGGCACGCAGACGCCCTCCCGCCTGAAGAAGCTCGCCGACCGCGGGGTCTGGCAGACTCGCCTCCCGGATGGCTGGCGACTCCGCTCCGTGCTGGACGAGCGCGAGGGCATCGTGCACGTGGTCTACCTGGGTCCGCACGCAGACGGAGACGAGGCCGGCCGCGAGCGCGCCGTCATCGCCCGCGTGAATCGGAGGGCAAACCGCAACGCGTAGGGGCCCGCCAGCCTCGCGGCCGGCGGCCTGTTGCCTCGGAGCGCGAATCACCCGCAGACTCTCCTGCCCGTGTGTCCGTACGGTGTGGGCCGCCATCCCCTCCACCCGCTGGATGCTCCCCGCGAAAGTGAACAGGGTACGGGCGCTGGCCATCCCCACCGGGCACCTGGCCCACTGGCCCGCCCACATCGCCGCGCAGCGCCACGGCTCGGTGACCAGCGCGCCGGTGACAGCGTCCTCCTCAAGCAGAGCGACCGCGGTCGTTTGGCCCCCCCCCGTCAACCGGGAGCCCGACCGCGACCGTGGACACCACCTCATACTCGGCCCACTCCTCGGCGAAGCGTCAGAGCAGCGGCCGGCAGCCACGGGCGCGTTCCGCCACCGGCTGGGTGACCGCGGGGGAGAAGCAGAAGACTAGTCGCCCGTCGATCGGCTTCCGCATCCAGCGCCAAAGCCGGACCCGTTCGCTGAACAGCCCTGCCAGGCCCGGCCTGCCAGGCTCGCACACAACCGAGCCATTCGCCGCGTGTACGCGGTCCGGGTCGCTCCGCGGCACCGTGAACCGGGCACCTGTCCTCCGGAGGAACACCTCGGCGGGCACAATGCGGATGCGCAGCCGGAGCTCGGCCAGGCAACCCGGTCTTCGCCGGGTCATGCCGGCCGCGCCTCCATCCCGCCCCCCCAAGGCCTCCGCGAAGACGAAGTGACCCGTCCGCTGTGGCAGGTCGCCACCGATCAGCACCACCCCCTCACAGCTGGCTGACGCCGGACGGGGACGCCAATCCCGTCTACGCCACCGATCAGCACCACCCCCTCACAGCGCCACCGCCCGCGCAGGAGATCGCACAGCACGCTCTCCCAGGCTCCCGGAGCCGTTCATCCGCACCTCGCCACCGGCTCGGCCGAGCGGGATTCAGCGGGGCATCCTTGAAGCCATCGCCTCCTGCCGCGCGCGCACGCCGCGCATGTCTCCTTCCCGGTGAGGAACGCTCGTTGCGTCGCTCCCTCCTGCCACTGCCACATTCCTCGCCGGACTTGCCTTCGACACTCAGATGCCGGCAGAACCACTGGGCCCCCTCCTTCGCCCCATAATGCGAGAAGATCTCAGTCGTGAATCCCGATGAGCAGTCTGCTCCTTTGGCGAATGCTCCATCTGTCGGACTTCCCCACGTCGTAGCGGAATAAGCCGTCCGACAGCCTTCAAAGACAGCTAGCAATACGACCTCCAGCGGGCGCCCGGCGAGCTCGTCCAGCGCAGCGATCCGGTCGGCCGGCACGCCCTCGCTGAGCAGCGTGTCGCGACCCGCCGTCTTCTGGACGAAGTAATGCCATAGTCCACCTGACCAGACTGTCTGATACGACCGTTGGAAGGACGCCCCTCCATGCCCGAACACGAAGAACAGTGAAGATCCCTGCAACTGCCCGAGTGCGTGCAGAGCCGTCTGATTGGTGTACCGCCTCTGGTCGGTGAAGTACCCGGTACCGTCGAACAGCGGGCCCTTCTGGTAATCCCCCACCGTGTTCGCATAGGGGCTTGTCGCCGCAGGTGGCGGGCGCGGGCAGCCCGAGAAGTCGTAGTCGTCGGCAGGTGCAGTCAGCAGAACGCTATAGGTGCAGCAGGCCTGCAGCCATCCTCCTGTCTCCGAAGCAGACGATACTGCAGTCTGCGCGGACATGGTGACAGTCGGCAAGGTGATGGCGCCACTCCTGCCATCCTGCCTGCTGGCGCGGTTGCCATGGCTCTCCGCAGAGTGCCCGTCCGGTGCCAGAATGCAGGGGTCCCCGAACGCATCAACTGCGCTTCCGACTGGTGTTGGGCGGGAGGTCTTTGTGCTGTCCAGCCGGAAGGTTCGAGGCACCTCAACCACAAGCACGCCTTGCGGAGGGTTCGGCGCCGGGTTGCCGGATGCGTCTACCCATCGCAACGTTGCCGCTACAGATCCTGCAGAGTGGCCCACGCCGCGTGGCCGGCGCTGCAGCGCACGGACGCGATGGGCATCTGCGGCAGCACCCAGTCGGTGTGTGCAATCTGCCCGCCTGTCTCTCAGGATTCACTGGCGCCCTGACAGGTGTGGCAAACGGCCCGGTGGTTTCCCGATTGAGCGTGCAGCCGGCCGGACGCCAGCGCGCAAGCAATCGCCACAACGAGGGGCTGCCACGAGGGTCTGGCCATGCACCCGGTCCTTTCCGGCGCTGGTTGGGGCCACGAAGGAGAATGGGGGCGCTGGATCAATGTTGGCAGTGATCGGCGGGCGCGACATCCCCTTTTTCGCGGATTCTGGACGCCCGGCATCGATCGGGGGACTGGCACGGAAGTTTGCTCGGCGCGCTCCGCCACCAGCCATCGGGCAGGCGGGTTCAGGCACTGCTGCCGGAATGGAATCGGACCGCGGCCACACGGGCAACGGAGCGCCGTTCGGGCTGGGACGGCGCTCCGTTGTCACTGCGTCTGGCTGCGTCGACCTGCCTACCGGCTCACGACCAGCTGACGGGGCGGGGAGACGGCGGCCTGCTCCGGATTGTAGTAGGGATAGGCCCGGCTCAAAGGCGTGCGGGCCCGGATGGGGAAGCGAGCCTTGATCCGGAACCGAATCTCCACCGTGGAGCGCGGGTCCAGCTTCTCCAGGTAGACGATGATCTGCCGGGCCGCCAGCGTGTACTTGCTGATCCGCTTCGCCTTCACCGCCTCCTCGAGCAGCTCCGGGTCCACCGTGAATCCGGGCGGCACACCCAGGTCGATCAGCGGCATCTCCGCAACCTTGTCGGTCAGATTGCGCACAGTCGCCGTCACCGTGGCGGTGTCGTCCTGCGCCAGAGTGGTCTTGTCATACTCCACCTTGATGGAAAGCGGCCCCTCCACGGGTACCTGCGCGCCCCAGGGCACGTAGTGGCGCGAGGCGATCTGGTAGAGCAACGAACCCTCCCCCTCGTAGACGAGCTTCACCTCGTTGCGCTCAGCCTTCAGGTGCTCCCGCAGGTCGATCTGCCGCATGACGTCGCTGTCCTCGGGCGTGATCTTGATGGTGGCTGCCTTTGCGCCGTTCGCCCACACTGTCACTGTGCCCTGGCCGCCGCCAACCCCATTGGAGCTGGCGAAGAGCAGGGCCTTCATCGCCCACACAGTGCCCTGGGTGGTCTGCCACGTGCCGAAGCTGTCCTTGGACTGCACCAGGTAGGTGAGCGCCTTGTTCACGAATCCGGCGTTGCGTCCCCACCGGGCCAGTCCGTAGGTCGCCAGTCCGGTGGTCTCCAGGTCGGCGCTCTCCGCTTTCGCGCCAGTAAAGGTCTGGGTGCTTCCCTCCCACCAGGCGGAGTTGGCGTTCTGCTTCGCCATGCCGATGAGCTGGTTCGCCACGTTTGCCGCAGCCTCGCCGTCCTTCTCCACCCGGGCCAGCAGATTCAGGATGACAGCCAGCGTGTAGGGGTCCTTGGCCTCGCCGCGATGGGCTTTCACGTACTCCACCGCCTTGCCGACGGCCGGGCCCTGGAACCCGCTCTCGGCCAGGGCCCAGCCGATGTAGGCCGTCCGGCGAAGAGCGCCGGTCTGGCGGTTGATGATTCCCTCGGCGATACCCTGGGCGTCCTCGGGCCAAGTGCCGTCGGGCTTCTGCCGGCCGGCCAGCCACTGCTGTGTGCGGGAGATGAGCGCCGCGTCCACATCGTGGACCCTGGCCATGTCGGCGAACTCCATGAGGCCGTAGGCTGTAAGGATCTGGTGGGCGGGCTCGTCGCCGAACCAGGAGAAGCCGCCCCCCTTGCACTCAAAGGTCACGAGCCGCTGGTAGCCCACGTTGATGTACTGCTCCGCCTTCATCTGCAGCTCGGGGTTGATCTTCTTGGTGGCCCTCAGATAGTCGGTCACGAGGATGTTCGGATAAGTGGCGGAGCTGGTCTGCTCAAAGCAGCCGTTGGGCATGCGAAGGATGCCGTCCAGGCCTTCCACAACGGTGCTGAACGCGCCGGGATAGAGCTTCACCCAGAGGGAAGTGGCCCCGGGGATCGCGTTGCCCGGGAAGGCAACGGTCTTCTCCACCTGCTTCTCAAGCCGGTCGTTGATGGCGCCGCGCACCTCCCGGCCGTCCGGCGTCACGTCAATTGCGCGCTGAATGGCATCGGAAAGCTTGGTGCCCCGTGCCACCACCTTGAGGGAGTGACGCCCCAGCGACGTGACCGTGAGCGGGAAGTGAACCACCTTCACTTCGTTCCTGGCCATGCGCACCGACCGCTTGGCGGCGCCCTCAAGCTTGAACCAGGGCTGCTCTTCCAGCGTCAGGCTCACCTCCTGCTCCCCGGGCAGGTAGTTGTAGACGGCCACGGGGATCTCCACCCGGTCGTTCTGGGTCAGCGAGACGGGCAGGTCGATGTCCACGAAGAAATCCTGGAAGACCTTGATGGGCGCGGTGGCGCTGCCGAGCTGTCCCGCGGCGCTGTTGGCGAGCATCGTCATCCGCCACGTCGTGATGGAATCGGCCATGGAGAGCTTCAGCTCGGCGCGGCCCTGGTCGTCCGTCACGAGCTCCGGATTCCAGTACATGGTCTCCGGGAAGTACTGGCGCACCCGGGGCTCGGCGGCGCTGCCGTTCTGGGAGCGGGCCGGCGCGGCAGGGGCCGCCAGACGGTCCTTAAAGACGGCACCCTCGGCGGCGGGGGGCGCCATGGCCATGTCAAACCGAACGCCGTCCCTCGCGAACGGAAGGGCCTCCTCCATGACGCCGAATGCCGCTCCCCCAAGTCCCCCCGGGCCGCGGCCGCGCCGCCGTTCCGCGAACAGCTGGCTTCCCATCACGTCGTCCGTGGTGCCCCACCGGCCGTCGGGCCCCGCGCTCTTCAGGGAGAAGTAGCCGTCAAGAGTGCCGTTCCCGAAGGTCTCCACCTGATAGGGGCGGCCCCACGGGTCCAGTATGTCTCCGGGCCGGAGGTAGCGCTTGTCCACCAGGGTCTGGAGTCCCGTCTCGGCCGGGAGGGAAGCGCCTGTGTCCTGCCGGTGCTTCTGAGCGGCGCGCTGAATCCGCTGGAGGGCCTGCAGCATGACCTGGGCCACCTTCTGGCGCACGGCCATCCACCGGACCTGATAGGTGTTCGTCCGGAAGTCGAACTCGGGCGCGGCCGGGGCGGCGGCCAGGATCAGTGCTGCGGCCCGCTGGCGCTGGGGCTCCGCGACCTCCAGGCCGCGCCGCAGCACCAGGTCCGACGGGCGCAGGCCGTGGATCTCGTACTTGGGCTCCATCAACTCTCGCTCGAGCATGAAGTAGACCTTCTCCAGACCGGGCTGCATCTCCGAGAGGGCGAACACAGACTCGTCCACCACCGCCAGGGCGATGGCCGCGGCAACGGGGCGGCGGGCCTGGTCGCGCACGGCAAACCGCAGGAGGGCCTCCTGCCCCGGCCTGTACTCCGGCCGGTCGGTGGTGACGGTGATTGTCAGGTCGTTGGCCGGGGAGACCACAACCGTCCGTGTGTCGCGCACGATCTGCTCGCTGGGAAGGATCTTGTAGGCGTGGATCTCCAGCGTGCCCGCCATGTCCGGGGTGAGCGGAATCCGCAGGTCCGCCCGGCCGTTCCGGGCGGCCTCGGCCCGGGTGAGAATCGTCTGCTTGTTGCGGATAACATCCACGTAGATTGTGCCGGACTTCACGGACGAGACCGCCGTGAGCTGGAGGGCGTCGCCCACGTTCGCCAGGGTCTTGTCGGTCCGCAGAATCACGCCGTCTTCCATGGGGGCGGCGGAGAGCAGCAGGGAGGCTGTGGCGCTATGGCCGTCCGTCCCGGCGACTCTCACACTGACGGTCACGTCTCCGGCCCTGGGGGTGAAGGCGAACGTGGCCATGCCCAGGGAGTCCGTGGTGACCTTGGCCGGGTCGCGCCCCTGGCTGGTGGAGACCGTCACCTCGGCGTCGCGCACGGGCGACCCGTCCGGCGTGGCACAGGCGATGTAGACGCGGTTCTCGATGCCGGGCACAGGCTGGCGGCTCTCCGGCACCAAGGCCACCAGGATCGGATCCTTCACCACGGGCACGCTCAGGCTCTGCAGCTGCTGGTGGTCGGCCGTGTCGGTGACGCGCGCCTGGAACTCGGCCACCGCCTTGCCCTGCTCGAACGGCTGCCCCACGAACGCATTGGGGAGCTGGTACTCGAACTTCCACGTGCCGGACGCGTCGGTGGTGCCGCTCAGTTCGGCCAGCTTCGTCACGCCGATGTCCAGCGTGTTCACGATGACGGACACCTTGCCTCCCGCCACCGGCTTGCCGAAGAAGTAGTCGGCCTGCACAGTGCCCTTCACAAGCTCGCCGGGAAGGTAGTAGGGCCGCTCGGTCGTCACAGCCACCTTGAACTTGGGCAGGACGTAGCGCTCCACCCGGACCTTCTTCTCCTCCTGCCCGGTGGGCAGGATGGCCCGGAGAGTGAACGTGCCCATGTTCACCTCGTCGGCGAGCTGGAAGTCCACACCCGCCACGCCGAACCTGGAGAGGGCCTCCTTCTTCTTGAACACCTTGTTTCCCCGGGCATCCTCCACCTCGAAGGTGATGGGCTGGCCCGAGACTGCCCGGCGGTTTGCCAGGTCCAGCGCCAGGGCGCGCAGGTGGATGATCTGGCCTGGCTGGTACACGGGCTTGTCGCAAGTGAGGAGGATTCGCTCCGCGGATTCCAGGCGGATCT
>Ga0073934_10005795_pt1 | contig 18661 bp, 13 predicted proteins | sample LarsenN4metaG_FD_76834 | JGI IMG/M metagenome (GOLD analysis project Ga0073934, IMG submission 76834) | Hot spring sediment bacterial and archeal communities from British Columbia, Canada, to study Microbial Dark Matter (Phase II) - Larsen... ... | reverse complement strand
GACAGAACCCGGCTTACAGGCTCCCTCCGGCGCCTCTTCTCTTCTCCCATAGCTGCGCGGATACCTCTCACCGGCCTCGAGACCAGGCAGCCGGAAAGCAGCCTCAGAAGAGCGTGAGGTAGGTGTCGAGCTCCCACTGGCTCACCGTGTTGTGATAGCGGACCCACTCCTGGCGCTTGACCTTGAGGAACTCCTGAGTCAACTCTGGCCCCAGCGCCGACTGCACGACGTCATCCTCCTCGAGCGCCTGGAGCGCCTCCGGCAGGCTCTGCGGGATGAATTGCAGCTTCCGGGCTTTGGCCTCCTCGAGCGAGACTTCGTAGAGGTTACCGAGATTCGGCTCCCCGGGGTCGAGCTGCCGCCGGATGCCATCCAGGCCCGCCGTGATGAAGGCCGCCAGCCCGAGGTACGGGTTCACCGCCCCCGAGATGACGCGGCACTCGAAGCGCCCGGGCTCGGGCGTCCGAAACATCTGGGTCCGGTTGTTGTCCCCGTAGCTGATGCAGGCCGGCGTCCACGTGAAGCCCGAGGAGACGCCGGTGAGGAACGCCCCCACGGACAGCCGCTTGTAGCAGTTGACCGTCGGGGCCACGACGCAGGTGAGCGCCCGCGCGTGCGCGAGGAGGCCGCCCAGGAAGTGATAGGCGAGCGGGGACATCCCGAGCCCTCGTCGGTCGGCGTCCCCGACGAAGAGGTTCCGCCTCCCCTCGACGTCCCACAGCGAGACATGAAAATGGCTGCCGCTCCCCGTGAGGTGGGCGAAGGGCTTCGGCATGTGCGTCGCGATCGCCCCGAAGCGGCGCGCGACCTGGCTCGTCATCATCTTGAAGAAGGTGTACCGGTCCGCGGTCGTGAGGGCGTCGGCGTAGCGCCAGTTGATCTCGAACTGGGCGTTGGCGTCCTCGTGGTCGGACGCATAGGGTTCCCAGCCGAGCTCATCCAGGTACCGGACCAGCGTCCGCAGGTACCCCATGTTGGCCGCCAGGCTCTTGAAGTCGTAGCAGGGCTTGGCCATGGTGTCGACACGGTCCGGGTCGAAGGGGGCGACGGACCCATCGTCCTTGCGCTGCACGAGGAAGTGCTCGGCCTCGACCCCGACCATCATGGTGTACCCTTCGCGCCGGAGCTCACCCACGCTCCGCCGAAGGGCCGTCCGGGCGCAGTAGGGCCAGGCGACCCCGTCCACCTGGATGTCGCAGGCGAAGCGCGCGACCCCTTCCTCCCACGGGACGCGCGTGTAGCTCGACAGGTCGGGCACGGCGATCATGTCGTGGGAGTGGGGGCCCTGCCCCATGCCCCAGACCGCCGCCCCGGCGAATCCCGCGCTCCCGTTGACGAAGTCGTCGAAGGCCCGGGCGGGCACTCCCTTGCAACGCGGGGTGCCGTGCAGGTCCACGTACTGGGCGAGGACGTAGTCCACCTTGTCCGTCTTGAGCCGCCCCCTGGCCTCTTCCCTGGTCATGGCCGCCTCCCCATCTCCGCGCGCCCGGGGACCCAGGCGGTCCCCACCAAGGGAATCCCCGTGATGGCGGCCGCCTCGACCGTCAGGGCCCGGAGGTCTTCCGGCTCGAGGTCGTGGACGTCCGCCTTGCCGCAGGCGCGCGCGAGCATCTGGATCTCGAGCGTCATGGCGTGGAGGAGGTTCGCCACGCGCTCTGCGGCCTCGTCGATGGGCAGCCGCTTCATGAGCTCGGGATCCTGCGTCGTGACGCCAACCGGACAGCGCCCCGTATGGCAATGGTGACAGGCATACGGCTCGGTCCCGAGGGCGTGGTAGTCCTCGAGGTAGATCGGCTTGTTGCAGTTCAGGGCGATCAGCGCGGCGGTCCCGATGTACACGGCGTCGGCGCCGAGCGCGAGCGCCTTGGCGGCGTCGACCCCCGACTTGATGCCGCCCGCGATGATGAGCTGCACCTGGCCGTAGAGCCCGAGATCCTGGAGACCGCGGCGCGCCTCGCACACGGCCGCCAGCGTCGGGATGCCCGTGTGGTCCTGGAGAATCTCGGGGGAGGCCGCGGTCCCTCCCTCCATGCCGTCAACGACCACGACGTCGGCGCCTGCCTTCGCGGCGAGCTTGACGTCGTCATACACGCGCGTCGCGCCGAGCTTCACGAAGACCGGGACCTCCCACTCCGTCGCCTCCCGAAGCTCCTCGATCTTGATGATCATGTCGTCCGGCCCGAGCCAGTCCGGATGGCGCGCGGGGCTTCGCTGATCCACCCCGATGGGCAGCTCGCGCGCGGCGGCGATCTCATCCGACACCTTGGAGCCGAGCAGGACCCCCCCCGTCGCCGGCTTCGCCCCCTGACCCACCGTGAGCTCGATGCCGTCGGCCTGCCGCAGGTGATGCACGTTCATGCCGTACCGGCTGGGGAGCACCTCGTAGATCAGCACCTGCGAGTGCTCCCGCTCGGCGGGGAGCATCCCGCCGTCCCCCGTCGTGGTAGAGCTGCCCACCCGTCGGGCGCCCTTCGCCAGCGCCACCTTGGCGTTGTAGGACAGCGCGCCCCAGCTCATCCCCGTGATCATGACCGGCGTTTGGAGCTCGATCGGGCGCTTCGCGTAGCGGGTCCCCAGCACCGTCCGCGTGCCGCAGCGCTCGCGGTAGCCCTCCAGCGGGATGCGCGTGAGGGAGCACGTGAGGAACGTGAGGTCGTCCAGCGACGGGAGCGGTCGGGGCCTCAGGGTCCCGAAGCCGCGGAACCGGTAGCGGCCCAGCTCGGCCTTGACGTGGATCTCCTCCATGACGTCCGGACGGTAGATCGGGCTGTACCGGAGCGGTCTCAGAACGCGGCCCTCCATACGTCGAGCTCCTTCTTGTCGTAGTTCCACAGCTTGCGCCCCGAGACGATCTTGCGGAACCGACCCGGCCCCCGGATCCCGTGCTGCGTGAGCACCGCCCGCAGGTCGGCCAGCTCATCGGCGCTCGCCTCGGCGACCACCGCGTCGTTGCCGAGTGCTGCGATCTCGCCGCCGACGTAGATCACGCCCTCGTACATGGAGTCCGCGACCGCGGGGCCGGCATTGCCGCACACGACGATGCGACCACGCTGCATCATGAAGCCGGTCATGTAGCCGCAGTCCCCGCCGATCAGCAGTTGCCCGCCCTTCATCGCGATGCCGGCGCGGGCCCCGGCGTGGCCGCGGATCGCCACCGTGCCGCCACGGATCGAGGCCGCTGCCCCGTTGCCGGCGTTCCCCTCCACGACGACGGTGCCGGACATCAGGCACTCGGCCACCCCCCAACCGGCCGAGCCGCGGATCTCGAGGCGGACGCCGTCGCTCATCCCACCGCAGTAGTAGCCGACCGGGCCGTCGATGGTGATCCGGACACCCTCGAGGATGGCCACGGCCAGGTTGTGGCGGGCGCCCGGGTGTCGCACCAGGATCTCCGTCTCCCCGCCCGCGATCGCCCGCCGGATCGCCCCGTTGACCTCCCGCAGGGAGCGGCCTTCGCAGTCGATGACCGTCATCTCAGCACCCCGGGGCCGTCGAGGCCCCTCCCGGCGATCTCACGCCGCCCGGCGCTTCGCCCGGCGTGCCGGGCCCGCCGCGGGATCGCCCAGACCCCGACCGCCGCCGCGCCGGCCTCGCGCGCGCGGTAGGCCCCGGGGAGCGCCGCGTGGATCGCGATCTCCTCGTTGGCCAGCGCGACGGCCTCGTCACGCTCGCCCACCAGCAGAGGCTTCAAGCAGTACGGGTCCTTGGCGTAGCCGAACTCGTCGGGCGTGGCGGCGAGGTAGCTGAAGCTGCCGTCCAGGTCGCGCACGGACGCCTCGAGGGCCTCCTGGAGCGACGCGCCCCGAGCGAGCTGGCGGGCCAGGTAGACTCCGATCACCTCCGAGTCGTTCTCCGTGTAGAAGCGGACGCCCTCCTGCTCGTAGCCCCGCCGCAGGCGGTGATAGTTGGTGATGTGGCCGTTGTGGACGACGGCGAGATCCGGGGTCCCGTGGGCCCAGAATGGCTGCGAGTGCGAGAGGTCGACCCGGCTCTCGGTGCTGAGCCGCGTGTGGCCAATCCCGTGGGTGCCGGTCATGTGCGACACGCCGAACTCGGCCTCCAGGTTCGTCGGCGCCCCGACGCGCTTGACGATCTGGAGCTGCCGGCCCATGCTGACGACCTCAACGCCGGACGCGACCGCCTCGATGGCCGCGGCGAGTGCTCCGGCGTCGGCCTTGGCGATCTCGAAGCGGATGATGCTCGCCCCCGTGGCGCGCGCCTGGACGCGCCCATGCCGGCCCGCGAGGCGCAGGATCTCTCGCGCCCGCGCCGGATCGCCCTGCTCGCCGACTTTCACCCGCAAGACCAGGCCCTCGGCGGGTGCCCCCCAAAGGGCGATGCCCGACGAGTCAGGGCCGCGGCAGGCCAGGGCCTCCAGCATGCCGAGCACCTTCGCGCCGACGGGCGCGTCAACGGAGCCGGACCGATCGAGGTAGCCAACGATTCCGCACATGCCGGATCTCCTCCGGGGCTACACGGTGGCGGAGACGACGCGCGGTGGGGTGAGTCCGCGCCAAGCCCATGAGGGCCACAGTGTCCAGCAAACAGCCCGGAAAGGCAATCACGACCGCCTTGACTGTCATCACCCGATGCCGGTACGCTCCCGAGGGCACCGCGGGCAAGGACGGGCACGGATGACACCCGATGCGCGAGATCCGGCGACGGAGGGCTGAGGATGAACACGCCGCCCCAACAAGCGAGTGTCGTGGTGATCGGCGCGGGGATCGTCGGCAACAGCCTTGCCTACCATCTGGCGCAGCTCGGCCGACAGGACATCGTCCTCCTGGACAAGGGCCCGCTGCCAAGCCCCGGGGGGTCCACCGGGCACGCCTCCAACTTCATCTTCCCGGTGGACCACTCGAAGGAGATGACCCTGTTCACGCAGGAGAGCGTCAGGCAATATCGGGCGCTCGGCGTCTTCACCGAGAGCGGAGGGATCGAGGTGGCCCGCACCCGAGAGCGCCTGGAGGAGCTCAAGCGGCGGCTCGCCTCCGCCAAGGCCTGGGGGGAGGCCGCCGAGCTCCTGACGCCGGCCGAGGTCAAGCGGCGGGTGCCCTTCATCAACGACACGATCATCCTCGGCGGCTTCTTCTGCCCGGGGGTCGGCGTGGTCGACTCCCTGCGCGCCGGCACCCTCATGCGCGAGCGGGCCCAGGCCGAGGGCGCGCTCAGCGTCTTCGCGAACACAGAGATCCTCGGGATCGACGTCGCCGGGGGGCGGGTGCGCGGCGTGCGCACGAGCCGGGGGGACATCCGCGCGGACGTGGTCGCGATCTGCTGCGGCATCTGGAGCCCGCGTCTGGCCCGCATGGCGGGCGCGTCCATCCCGCTCAGCCCCGCCGTCCACCAGATGATCGACGTCGGGCCGGTGCCGCTGTTCGCCGGGACGATGGGCGAGATCGCCTATCCCATCATCCGCGACATGGACACCAACATGTACGAGCGCCAGCACGGCGCCGAGCTCGAGATCGGCTCCTACGCCCACCGGCCCATCCTGGTCGACCCCGATGACATCCCCTCGCTCGAAGCGTCGGCCCTCTCGCCGACCCAGCTGCCCTTCACCAAGGAAGACTTCGACCCTCAGATGGAGCAGGCGCTCGAGCTGATGCCGGACATCCTGGCCGACGAGAGCGTCGGGATCCGTCTGGCGATCAACGGGCTGCTCTCGCTGACCCCAGACGGCTCGCCGATCCTCGGCGAGTCGCCGGAGGTGGGCGGCCTGTGGGTCGCCGCCGCCATCTGGATCAAGGAGGCCCCCGGCATCGCCAAGACGGTAGCCGAGTGGATGACGCGCGGTGTGCCGGAGATCGACCCCCACAGCTCCGACATCGCGCGCTTCTATCCCCACGCTCGCACCAAGGCGCACATCCACGCGCGCACGGCCGAGGGGTACAACAAGACCTACGGCATCGTGCACCCCTCCGAGCAGTGGGCCTCGAACCGCAACGTGCGCCTGAGCCCGTTCCACGCGCGCGAGCATGCGCTCGGCGCCGTGTTCTTCGAGACCGCGGGCTGGGAGCGGCCCCACTGGTACGAATCGAACCGCCGGCTGGTCGAGGAATACACGGATCGCGTGGCGCCCCGTCCGGCCGAGTGGGACGCGCGCTGGTGGTCTCCCATCATCAACGCCGAGCACCTGGCGATGCGCGATCGGGTGGGGATGGTCGACCTGAGCGCCTTCGCGATCTTCGACATCACGGGGCCCGGGGCCCTCGGCTACATGCAGCGGCTGCTCGTCAACCAGATCGACGTGGCCGTCGGCCGCGTCGTCTACACGCCGCTCCTGAACGAGCACGGCGGGATCAAGGCCGACCTGACGGTCATGCGGCTGGGCGACCGCCACTTCCGCGTCGTCACCGGCGCCGGCCTCGGCATGGTCGACAAGAAGTGGTTCCTGGACCACCTCCCGGCCGACGGGTCGGGGCACCTGTCCGATCTCACCTCCGCCTGGTGCACGCTCGGCGTGTGGGGACCCCGGGCGCGAGATCTGGTCCGGACCCTCACCGACGACGACGTCTCCCACGCGGGCTTCCCGTTCGCCTCCTGCCGGGAGATCACGATCGGGACGGTCCGCACGCTCGCGTCACGGATCTCGTACGTGGGCGAGCTGGGCTGGGAGCTCTACGCGCCGATGGAGCAGGGGCAGTGTCTCTGGGACTTCCTGTGGGAGGCGGGGCAGGCCCACGGTGTGGTGCCGGTCGGGATCGGCGTGTACGGCACCACCGGGCGGCTCGAGAAGAGCTACCGCGCGTACGGGAACGAGCTCGAGCAGGAGTACAACCTCGTCGAAGCCGGGCTCGACCGGAGGACGGTGAAACCCCAAGCGTTCATCGGCAAGGAGGCATACCTCCGCCAACGGGCCGAGCCCCCGGCTGCCCTCCTGTGCACGCTGACGGTCGACGACCACCGCGCCTCGTCCGGCATCCCGCGGTACATGCTCGGGCGCGAGCCGATCCTGACGCCCGACGGCGCACCCCTGGTGGACCGCCGGGGACGGCGGTCCTACGTGACCAGCGCTGGATCCGGGCCCTCGGTCGGCACGTACATCCTGCTCGGCTACCTCCCGCCCCAGTACGCGCGGGTGGGCACGCGGCTCGCGGTCGAGTACTTCGGCGACCGCTACCCGGTGACCGTCGCCGTCGTCGGGAGCACGCCCCTCTTCGACCCCGAGAACGCGCGGATGAGGCAGTGAGCGGACGCCGGAGGGGGGCGGGGGCGGCGGCGGGAGACCCCGAGTGAACGTCCTCGTGTGCATCAAGCGCGTCCCGGCGGTCGCCGGCAAGATCACGCTGACGCCGGACGCTCAGGAGATCGACACGAGGCACCTCGCGTTCGTCATGAGTCCCCACGAGGAATGTGCCGTCGAAGAGGCCGTCCGCCTCGTCGCGGCCCATGGGGGCAGCAGCACCGTGCTGACGCTCGGGCCCGCGGCGGCGATCGAGCAGCTCCGCGATGCCATGGCCGTCGGCATCGAGCGCGCCGTCCTCCTCGAGACGGACGGTCAGGAGTGGGATCCCGTGGCCACCGCCGCGGCCATCGTGGGAGCCGTCCGGGCCCAGCAGGCGGTCGGCCGCGCGTACGATCTCCTGCTCTTCGGTAACGAGGCGGCCGACAGCGGCGACTACCAGGTCGGCATCCGCGTGGCCCATGCCCTCGATCTGCCGTGCGTCACCGGAGTCAAGGGGCTGGAGGTCAGGGACGGGGCGGTCACCGCCAGGCGCGAGGCCGCCGGCGGTTGGGAGATCTTCGAGGTCCCGCTGCCGGCCGTCCTCGCGGTCAAGGAAGGCCTCAACCTCCCCCGCTACCCCTCGCTCCCCGGCCGGCTCAAGGCCAAGAAGAAGGCGATCGAGACGATCCGCCCGCAGCGGATCGGCGGTGGCCAGGAGACGCTGCGATTCAAGCCCCCGCCAGAGCGGGGCAGCCAGGTCGCGATCCTGGGCCGGGGCCCGGAGGCCGCGCCCCGGGCGGTCGAGATCCTGCGCGGCCTGGGGCTGATCGGGCGATGATCCTCGGGCTGGTCGAGCACGACGCCGGCCGACTCGACGAGCGGTCCCTCGAGACGCTCGCGCTGGGGCGGCGCCTGGCGCGCGCGCTGGGGCTGGCGCTGCACGCCGTCCTCGTCGGCCCGGATGCCCGGCCGCTCGCCGCCCGGCTCTCGGCGTACGGGGTCTCCGCGGCCCATGTCGTGGAGGACGAGCGCCTGCGCGACTACGCCCCCGGGGCCTGGGCGCGGAGCGTCGTCACGGTCATGGAGACCGAGCGGCCGCAGGCGGTCCTCGCGGCGGGCACCGATCGGGGCCATGAGGTGCTGGCGCACGTGGCGGCGAGGACTGGGCTGCCGATGGCCGCCAACTGCACCGAGGTCGAGCCGGCGGCCGACGGTTGGGTCGTCACGCGCCTGCGCTGGGGCGGGAGCCTCCTGGAGGAGGCGCGGCTCACGGGCGCGACGAAGCTCGTCACCGTCGCCCCGCACGCGGCCCCGGCCGACGAGGAGCCCACGGCCGGGGAGATCGCGGTGCACGCGATCACGCCAGCGTTGACCACCGCCGACTTGCGGGTCCGCGTGAGCGCGCGCATCGAGCCGACCCGTGGCAAGGTCTCGCTCGCCGACGCGCGCGTCGTCGTCAGCGGCGGCCGCGGGGTCGGGAGTCCCGAGGGGTTCCAGGTCCTGGAGGAGCTGGCCGAGCTCCTGGAGGCGGCCGTCGGGTGCTCGCGGGTGGCCACGAGCCTCGGGTGGCGCCCCCACGCCGATCAGGTCGGCCAGACCGGGACCCGCGTGGCCCCCGAGCTCTACATCGCCTGCGGGCTGAGCGGTGCCATCCAGCATCTGGTGGGCTGCAAGGCGGCCAAGCGCATCCTCGCGATCAACACCGACCCCGAAGCGCCCATCGTGGCGAAGGCGGACTACGCGATCATCGGCGACCTGCACAGGGTGGTCCCGGCCCTGGCCGCCGAGATCCGCAAGGCGAAGGCGGAGCAGACGCCGAGGGCGCGCCCGTGACGCGCCGGGCCAGGCCGATGCTCGAGGCGCCTCCCGGCGGGTCGCGCAGGTCTTGCCCCGCACGAACGTCTCCAGCCGCACGTCGGCGGGCACCGCGCTCACGGCCTCGCCGCCGCGGGTGATGATGGCGTGGACACGGATCGTGTCCTCGTCGCGGAAGGTCTCGCGCCGGGCGTCGATCGCCCCCAGCGCGATCTGAGCCGCGGCGTTGATCCCCAGGTGCGGCGCGCTGCCGGGGGCTCCGGGTGCCGCATGACGTGGTCGCTGATCGCGACGATCTCGTCCGCGCGCCGGTCGATCTCGGCGCGCACCCGGGTCTTCAGCTCGTCCTTCGTCGCCATCTCGCGGTCCTCCTCGTCGGGGTTTCGGGACGGGGATCCTCACGCCGGGTCCGCTGCCCGGGGTCGCGAGTGCGGCGAGCCCCCCGAAACCCCGGTCGGCGCCCCTACCCTGGCAGGAGCGCCGGGGGACGCGCAACGTGCGCCACGACGTTGCGGATCAGGCGGGCCCCGACGTCCGCCTCGAGGCTCAGGATCGACTCCGGATGGAACTGGACGGCGTGGAGCGGGAGCTCTGCGTGCTCGACGGCCATGACGACGCCGTCCTCGCTCTCGGCGGTGACGCGGAGCTCGGGCGGCAGGGTCTCCCGACGCGCGAAGAGGGAGTGGTAGCGCCCGGCGCGGAACTCCGTCGGCAGGCCTTCGAAGACCCGGCCGCCGAGGACCCGGATGCGCGAGGCCCGGCCGTGAACGGGCGCCGGGAGGACGGCGAGCTCGCCGCCGAGGTACTCCACGATGCCCTGGAGTCCCAGGCAGACGCCGAAGACCGGAGCGGTGCCCCGAAGGGCGGCGGCCAGCGTCCCGGCCACGTCGAAGTCGGCGGGACGGCCGGGGCCGGGCGAGAGGACGACGAGGTCGGGTCGGGAGTCGCCGAGCGCGCTCCGAGCGAGCGCCGGCCGCAGGGTCACGACGTCGGCGCCCGTCTGCCGCAGGTAGTTCGCCAGGGTGTGGACGAACGAGTCCTGGTGATCGACCAGGAGGATCCGCTTGCCCTGGCCGGGCCGCGCCATCTCCGGGGCGGCCTCGGCAGCGCGGCCCCGGGGGCGCCGGAGGGCGTCGATGAAGGCGGAGGCCTTGAGCACGGTCTCCCGCTCCTCTTCCCCCGGGTCGGAGTCGTAGAGGAGCGTCGCGCCCACGCGCACCTGGGCGACGCCGTCCTTGACCCGGATGGTGCGCAGCGTGAGACCCGTGTTCAGGTTGCCGTCGAAGCCGAGCAGCCCGACGGCGCCCCCGTACCAGGCCCGAGGCGACTTCTCGTGGTCCTCGATGAACTGCATGGCCCAGGCCTTCGGCGCGCCGGTCACCGTGACCGCCCAGGTGTGAGCCAGGAACGCGTCGAGGGCGTCGAGCCCCTCCCGAAGCCGACCCTCCACGTGGTCCACCGTGTGGATCACCCGCGAGTACATCTCGATCTGGCGACGGCCGATCACGCGGACGGTTCCGGGTCGGCAGATCCGCGACTTGTCGTTCCGGTCCACGTCGGTGCACATGGTGAGCTCAGCCTCGTCCTTCTCCGAGTTGAGGAGGCGCAGGATCTGCGCGGCGTCGCTCAACGGATCCTGGCCGCGCGCGATGGTCCCGGAGATCGGACACGTCTCCACGCGATCCCCCTCCACGCGCACGTACATCTCCGGCGACGCGCCGACCAGGTACTCGGCCTCCCCGAGGTTGATGAGGAAGCCGTACGGCGCGGGGTTCCGCTCCCGGAGCCGTCGGAAGAGCTCGGAGGGGGGCGCCGGGCAGGGCTCGAAGAACGTCTGGCTCGGAACGACCTCGAAGAGGTCGCCGCGGCGGAACGCCTCGCGGGCGAGCCGGACGCCCGCGGCGTACTCCCCGGGGAGGTGGTCGCCGCCGGTCGGCCCGCCCACGGCCGCCGCGTAGGTCTGCGTCCGCCCCGAGCGGGTCAGCCCGGCGGTCGGTCGGCCTCCAACCTCGAACTCGTAGCGTCGGCGCACCGCCCGCTCGCGCTGGTGGTCCACGACGATCAGCTCGTCGGGCAGGTAGAGCACGAGGTCGCGCTGATCGGCAGGCCGTGAGAGTCGCCGGCGGATCGGCTCGAACTGAAACGCCAGGTCGTAGCCGAACGCGCCGTAGAGCCCGAGGTGCGGGTCCTCCGGGCTGGCGAAGAGGTCGATCACGCCCCGGAGGACCGAGAAGACCGAGGGCTGTCGGCTTCGCTCCTCCTCGGCGAAATGGGCGCCCGGAGCCGCGACCAGCCCCGCCAGGTGACGCCCGCCGTCCTCGACCCAGGTCACGGCCCGGAGCCCCCGGAGGGCCCCGGCAATCGCCGGGAGCAGGATCCCGCCGCGCTCGTTGAGGGCCCCGATCCGGATGGTCCGGTCTCGCGCGACCAGCTCGAGGGGCGGGTCGACGAAGCCCATGTCCCACCGGGTGTACCGACCCGGGTACTCGTAGCTCGAGGCCAGCAGCACGCCGCGCTGGCCATCGAGCGCGTCGATCACGGGCTCGATCGCGCCCGCCACCGGGATGTCCTCGATCGTCCGGCGGACGGCGATCCCCCCGCCGGTGACGTAGCTGTCGCTCCTCATCGTGCCCCTCCCTCGCGGGAGCCGGCCCCTGAGACGCGAAGGACCGCGGCCTCCGGTCGAGGCGGCGGTCCCAGAAAATCCGCGGAGCCGCCTCGCCCTCAAGGCGGCTCCGTGCTCGAATGCGGACGACGCGTCCGGGGCCGCCTACTCGGGCGGCCACCACCAGCGCCGGGACGACGTCGGCCGAGCCATGGGCCCAATCTTCCAGGAGCGACCGGCGCCTGTCAAGCGCCGTCCGAGGGGTGTCAAGGGGTGCCGTCCCGGTGGGGCCGCGAGGCCCGGCCGACGGGGACGGCCCCGGGCCGGGGCTCCCTAGCCGCGCTGGGCCTTCTGCAGGAGGGCGGTGGTCCGCTCGAGCCGCTCGGCCAGCACGGTCATGACCTGCATGCTGATCTCCGGGCTGTGACGCACGAGGTCCAGGAACACCTTCGCCGCGATCTTGAACGTCACGACCGACCCCTGCGCCCGCACCGTCGTCGTGCGGCGGCCCCGGGACAGGACCGCGATCTCCCCGAACAGCGTGTGGGGCCCCATGGTGTTGACCTGCATGCTGCGACCGTCGGCGCCCTCCACCCACACCCCGGCTTCGCCCTCCATGATGATGTAGACGGCGTCGGCGAGGTCACCCTGCTGGACGATGACCTCGCCCGGCTCGAAGCGAACCACCTCGGCCGTGTAGGCGATGAGCTTCAGCCGCGGCGTCGGCAGGCCGTTGAACAGGGGGATGTTGCGGAGCGTCTCCACGTCTCGATCAAGCGGCATGCTCGACTCCCTCTACAGGCTCACGCCGGCCTGAACCGCGAGGTGTCGGAACAGCCCCTCTCGGGCCGCCAGCTCCTGGTAGGTTCCCACGTCGGCCACCTTGCCCGCGTCCAGGACCACGATACGATCATAGTACCGCGCCAGGTCCACGCGATCCACGACCGCGATGACGGTCCGCCCCTTCAGCGTGGTCGTCACCCGCTGGTGCAGCTCGGCGCGGCGGTCCGGCTCAAGGACGCTCACGGCCTCGTCGAGCAGCAGGATCTGCGGCCGCTTGATCAGCGCCCGCGCCAGCGCGACCCGCTGCCGCTGCGCCGGCGAGAGCCGGCTCCCCGCCAGCCCGACGTGGTAGTCGAGCCCCGCCTCCATCACCAGCTCCCGGAGCCCGTGGGTGGTGATGACCTGATCGACGATCGCGTTGACCTTCTTCACCGCGAGGCTCGAGGTCGCGAGCACCTTGCCGAACAGCATGTTCTCCAGCACCGTGCCGTCGGCGAAGTACCGCTCGCGGTCGTAGGGCACGAACGTCGCGGCGACCTCCGGGGGCAGCGTCTCGGCGAACCGCTGGCGGGCCGCCACGACCTTGGCGCGGAACTCGGTGTCCTCGTCGATGCGGCCCAAGCGGTGCCGGGCCGGAACCAGCCGGAGCGACAGCGCGACCAGCCGATCCTGGTCCTCGGGAGGCAGCTCGCCGGGCCCCGTCCGCTCGAGGCGCGACACGAGCCGGACGTACTCGGGGAGCTCGCTGGCCGTGATCAGGCTGAACTCCGCGAACAGCTCGTGGTCGGCCGGGATGTCCTTGAAGATCTCGACCATCTCCCGCGCGATCTCGGTGCCCAGGGTGAGCAGGGGCTCCCGCAGGCCGACCTCCTCGATCACGCGGCGAAAGTGCCCGTACCCGGCCAGCTGCTCCGGGACGAGGCTCCGCGCCGTGCTGTGGCCGAACAGGATGTTCTCCCCGATCGACGCGTACTCCGCGAACCGCCCGCGGTCGAAGAATTCCACCGCGGCCTCGCCCCCTTCGCCGGCGAACCGCGCCATCACCAGCCTGCGGGCCGCGAGGAGGCGCTCGGCCGTCTCGGGCTGCCGTCCCGGATCCACGGTCGCCCGGAGCCCGAGCGCATAGAGGTCGTCATCGAGCCCCACGAGCCGCGCCGCCTCGAGCACGTGGCTGATCAGCCCCGCCCGATCCGACACGCCGAGCGGCGTGGGGTTGAGCCACAGGTCGTCGTCACCACCCTCACCGTCGCCCGAGGGGCCCGGCGGCCGGTGCCGCAGCCCGTAGATCAGGTTGTCGAACACGGTCCCGGTGAAGATCCGGGCCTCGCGCCCGACGTAGGCGATCTGGCGGCCGGCGACGGCGTTCGGGAGCTGCGCCAGCTCCATCCCGTCCAGGGTCGCGTTCCCCGTGTACCCGCAAAGCTTCGCCAGCACCAGGATCAGCGTGCTCTTGCCGCTTCCGGAGGCGCCCACCACCGCCACGTGCTGACTGGGCGGCGTCGACAGCTGCAGCTGGTCGAGGGCCCGGGTCGTCCCGTCCAGGATCACGCTCGTCTGACGCAGCTCGTAGGCGCCGGCGAGCTCGGGGATCGGCTCGGGCAGGCGCTCGTCCAGCGAGAACTCCGGGCGGAGTCCGGGGGGATCGAAGTTGGCGATCACCTGCTCGTACTTGACCCGCGCGTTCTCCTTCTGCTGAAAGTAGTTGACCAGCTCCCGCCACGGCTCGTTCAGCTGGGCGTACGCCTGCAGGAACGCCACCAGCCCGCCGACGTCGAACGACTCGGGCCGGGTGATGATGAACCAGCCGCCGACGAAGAGCAGCAAGAATTGGCCGAGCTTCTCCAGCAAGTTGTTGATCCACTTGATCAGGTACTTCAGGTTGTAGATCCGAAAGCGCACCTGGAAGATCCGTCGAAGCTGGCCCGTGAACCCGCGGGACTCGAACGCCACGGTGTCGTTCGCGTGGATCTCCTGGATGCCGCCCACCGACTCCTGGATCTGGTCGGAGAGGCCACGCACCATCCGGACCCGCTCCCGGGAGAGCTGGCTCACCTTCCGCTGGAGCTTGCGCACGAGCCAGATCTGGACCGGGAACAGCGCGACGCCCATCAAGGCCATCCACGGGTTGTTGACGAGCATGAAGAGGATCGTGCCCACGAGCATGGCGCCGTGGAACGCCGGGGTCGACAGGGCCTCGCCGAAAAACGAGCCGAGGTCCTCGACCTCGCCGAGGATCATGGCGACCAGCTGCCCGGTGGAGGTGTTGCGGAAGTGCGGGAGGGGGAAGCGCAGGATCCGATGATAGAGCTCGCTGCGGAGGTTCCGCAGCATCGTCTCCGAGATGTATCCCTCCAGGTTCTGCTTGACGTACTTCAGCGCCCCGTTGGCGAGCACCGTCCCGAGGAACATCGCGCACAGCCAGACGAGGGCCTCGAGGTTTCCCTTGCGGACCGCGCTGTTGATGATCCGCTTGGACAGATCCAGCATCAGCGGGTTCAGTCCCAGCCCGAGCACGAAGCTGATGGCGATCAAGAGGAGCTGGGGCCGCAGGCTGCGCCGGACGATGTACCGGTACAGGTTGGTTTCCATCGCTCACTCGAGGCCGGGGCGGCCGCGCCGCATCACGCGTACGGGTCGGCCGCGTCCCGCAGGCCGTCGCCGAGGAAGTTGAAGGCCAGGACCGTCAGCACCACCATCACGACCGGGAGCATCAACCAGGGGTACAGGGCGACCGCGTTGATGTTCTGGGCCTCGGAGAGAAGGACCCCCCAGCTCGTGATGGGCGCCCGGAGGCCGAGACCCAGGAAGCTCAGGGCGGTCTCGCCGAGGATCATGTGGGGGATACTCAGGGTCCCCGAGACGATCAGGTGGCTGGTGAACGAGGGCAGGAGGTGGCGCCGGATGATGTAGGGCGGGGAGGCTCCCATGAGCTGAGCGGCCGTGGCGAAGTCCTCCTCCCGCAAGGCCAGGAGCTTGCCGCGGACGCTCCGCGCAAGCCCCGTCCACTCGATCACGCCCAGGATGATGGTGATCCCGAAGTAGATGAGGAGCGGATCCCACCGGGCCGGGAGGGCGGCCGACAGCGCCATCCACAGGGGCAGCTCCGGGAACGAGCGGATGACCTCGATGAGGCGCTGGATCGCGATGTCCAGCATGCCGCCGTAGTACCCGGACAGCCCGCCGAACACGAGGGCGAGGACGAAGCTCACCGTGATGCCGACCAGCCCGATCGTCAGGGAGATGCGGGCCCCGTGGATGATCCGCGAGAGCATGTCCCGCCCCAGGCGGTCGGTGCCGAGGAGAAACAGCGTCCCCCCCTCGTCCACGCCGACGAGGTGGAGATCCATGGGCCAGAGGCCCCACATCGCGTACGCCTCGCCCCGGGTGACGAAGCGCACCCGGTAGATCTGGGAGCGGTCTTCCCGGTACTCCCGCTTGAGGGTGTCCATGTTGACGGTCATCGTGTGCCCGTAGACGAACGGGCCCTGGAACGCCCCCTCGTGGAAGAAGCGCACGCGCTGGGGCGGGAAGTAGACGTAGTCGGGGTGTCGGGTCCGGAGGGCGTAGGGTGACAGGAACTCGACGAACGGGATGATGCCGTACAGCCCCAGCAGGAACCAGAACGAGCCCATCGCGAGCCGGTGCCGCCGGAGCCGCCACCAGATGAGCTGCCACTGCGAGGCGAGGTAGTAGCGCTCCTCCTCCGGGGTCAGCAGAGGCTCGTCGGCTGCGGGCGCGGGCAGGACCGCCGGAACGCTCACGCCGGCGGCACCCCGAGGGCGGCGGGCCGGTGCCTCGCGCGCGTGCCCGCAGCCGACCCCATCCGGCCTCCCCCGGCCCGGCGCCGCATCAGCGCGTCCCCCCGGCCCCCTGGCGGATCCGGGGGTCGAGGGCCGCCAGGGCCAGGTCCGAGAGGAAGACGCCGACCACCGTGAGGAGCGCCAGCAGCATGAGGAACGAACCCGCCAGGTACATGTCCTGGGTGCGGAGCGCCCTGAGGAGCATGGGGCCGGTCGTCGGCAGCGAGAGCACGATGGACACGATGATCGCGCCCGAGATCACCTGGGGCAGCAGGTTCCCGATGTCGCTCACGAAGGGGTTGACGGCGATGCGCAGGGGGTACTTCACCAGGAGCCGCCCCGGCGAGAGACCCTTGGCCCGGGCAGTCACCACGTACTGCTTCCGCAGCTCGTCGAGCAGGTTCGCGCGGAGCCGCCGGATCATCCCCGCCGTCCCCGAGGTGCCGATCACCACGACCGGGATCCAGAGGTGCGTGAGCAGGTCCGCGACCTTGGCCCAGCCCCAGGGGGCTTCCTCCATGTCCGGCGAGAACAGCCCCCCCACGCTCACCCCGAACCAGCTGAACGAGATGAACATGAGGACGAGGGCCAGCAGGAAGTTGGGCGTGGCCAGCCCCAGGAACCCGAGGAACGTGAGCCCGTGATCGCCCCAGCTGTACTGGTGGGTCGCCGAGTAGACGCCGATGGGGAAGGCGACGACCCACGTGAACACGACGGCGGCGAATGACACCACGAACGTCAGCATGAGGCGCTCGCCGATGATCTCGGACACGGGGCGATCGTACTCGAACGAGTAGCCGAGGTCTCCCTCGAGGAGCCCCGTCACCCACACCCAGTACCGGACCGCGACCGGCTGATCGAGCCCGTACTGCTTCCGGAGGAACTCGATCTTCTGCAGGTCGGCCCGCTCCCCGGTTGCCTGCAGCTCGCTGACGAGCGTCTCCAGGTAGTCGCCGGGCGGCAGCTCGATGATGACGAACGTCACGATCGAGATGAGGAGCAGGGTCGGAATCATGAGCAGGAGCCGCTGGATGGAGTATCGCAGCATGGCGGCGGGGCCCCTTCTACGAGGCGGCGGCTCCCCGGACGCGGGAGCCCCGCGGCAGCGGGGTGAGGTCGAGCTCCGCCACCCGGTGGCAGCGGGCGAGGTGGTGCGCCGCCACCTCGCGGAGCTCGGGCTCCTCAGCCCGGCAGCGCTCCACGGCGTAGGGGCAGCGGAGGGCGTAGCTGCAGCCCGGGCCGACCGACGGCGCCGCGGTCCCGTCCGTCGGGAGGCGCCGCGCCGCGAACCGGAGCTTCGGATCCGACTGGAGGATGGCCGCCAGGAGCGCCTCCGTGTAGGGGTGCCGGGGGTGCCCGAAGAGCTCGCGCTTCCGGGCCGTCTCGACGAGGCGCCCCGCGTACATGACCGCCACGCGGTCGGCGAGGTAGTCCACGACGGCGAGGTTGTGCGAGATGAACAGGTACGTCAGCCCCAGCTGCGCCTGGAGGTCCTTCAGGAGGTTCAGCACCTGGGCCTGGATGGACACGTCCAGGGCGGAGACCGGCTCGTCGCAGACCACCAGCTCGGGGTTCAGCGCCAGCGCGCGCGCGATCCCGATCCGCTGTCGCTGCCCGCCCGAGAACGAGTGCGGGTAGCGACGGAGGTACTGAGCGTTGAGCCCGACCATGGCCATGAGGGCCTTGACGCGCTCCGTGATCTCCGCCCGGGCGCCGTAGTCGTGGAGCTTGAGCGGCTCGGCGATGATCTCGCCCACCGGCATCCGCGGGTTCAGCGACGAGAAGGGATCCTGGAAGATGAGCTGGACGTGCCGGCGCAGCGCCCGGAGGGCGCGGCCCTCGATCTGGTCCACCCGGACCATCGTCGCCCCGACCCGGAACCAGATCTCGCCTCGGGTCGGCCGGAGGGCCCGCAGGATCAGCCGCGCCGTGGTCGTCTTGCCGCACCCCGACTCGCCGACGAGCCCGAGGGTCTCGCCCCGGTGGAGCGTGAAGGTGACGTCCTCCACCGCTCGGACCTGTCCCACCTGCCGTCGCGCGAGCCCGAGGAGCCACGGCTCGTAGAGCGGGAAGTGCTTGGTGAGCCCCCGGACGACCAGGAGCGGCTCCTCCCCGGTCGTCCCGGCGGAGGCGGGCGTCGTCTCCCGCGATGGACGGCCTTGGGGCCATGAGGCAGGCCGCGGCGCTTCGCTCATCCGCGTTCAGGCCAGGTCTGCGGCGTGCGGCGACTCCGGCGGAGAGCCCCGCCGGTAGCACGCCACCAGGTGGTCCGGAGCGAGCGCCCAGGACGCCGGGGCGGCCTGGCCACACACGCTCGGCTCCCCCTCCGGGCAGCGCGAGAGAAACGGGCAGCCCCGAATCCTGGCCAGGGGCGCCGGCACGGTGCCCGGGATCGCCGGCAGCCGCTCGCCCTCCTCGAGGCCGAACTGCGGCGTGCTCCGGAGCAGCGCCTGAAGATACGGGTGCTGGGGCGCGGTGAACAGGGCGTCG
>Ga0073934_10005794_pt1 | contig 18661 bp, 21 predicted proteins | sample LarsenN4metaG_FD_76834 | JGI IMG/M metagenome (GOLD analysis project Ga0073934, IMG submission 76834) | Hot spring sediment bacterial and archeal communities from British Columbia, Canada, to study Microbial Dark Matter (Phase II) - Larsen... ... | reverse complement strand
CGTCCTCCTCTCTGCCCAATGCCCCCACTCCCGCATGCGACTTTGACCGCGGTGAGCCGACATTGGGGCACCTCGAAGCGGCGGTGCCGGCTGTTGCGGAACGGTCGCGGGCAGTGATCCCACGCGTGCATTTCAGGGCCTGTTTCGGCCGGAACAGCGCGGGCCGGGGCGATCGGCGATCTTTGGCTCCAAGGACGGCCGCCGGCCGACCAACAAAGGAGCCAACGCCATGCAGGGTCACATCACCAAGTACCGGCCGGATCTGGGGGTCGGGATCATCGCCACCGATGACGGTCAGCGCTTCCGTTTCGCCGCCACGTCGGTCGTCAACCCGCACGGCGAACTCCTCGCCGCCGAAGTCGATTTCGAACGGGCCGATGGCCGTGCCGACGGCATCATCCTGCTGCGCGGCAATCCGTGGACCGTTTTCGCCGCCAGCCAGCGTGCGTGAAGCCAGCAATTCGAGGGATGTGCCATGACGCACGCAGCTTTCGATCCGACCGATGTGCCGGCCGTGACGCTGGCGGAGATGTGGCTCCCGATGCGCATTGCGCTCGACGGCGAGCGGGGCCTCGTGTTCCTGCGCGGCGGCGATCCGGCCGATATCGCCGCCATCGAGAAAACTTTCTGGCGCGCCTATCGCGGCGATGCCGCACGCGGCACGGCGATACTGCTGCGGTTTCGCCGACTGGCGGAGGCCTTCTCGGGACGGCGCTTGCGCAATCGTCTGATGCAGGACGGTTTTCAGGTTCTGGCACCGGCGCTTGCGGCCGCTGCCGAACTGCGCCTCAACGCGACCTGGGGTTTCCCGCCGCAGCGCCTGATGTGGGCGATGCTTCGCCGCCGCGATGAAACCGCAGAAAAGCAGAGCCGCGAGACGCGGTTCGAAATCCCCGCGCTCGCGGCCTGATCGTCTCGGCCGAAGTGGCCGTGGTTACTCGTCCTTCGGCTTCGGCACGGACGGAACGGTGCCGGAGCGCGGGCGACGCCCGCCACCGCCTCCACTGTCTTTCGGACCTGGCAGCGCCTTGCGCGGGGCGGCTTCGATCAGAGCCTTTTCGGGCTCCGGCGCCTCGTCGTCGTCCTCGTCCGAGTCGGAAGGCTTCGCCTTCTTCGCCGGGTCGGCCGGGAAGAACTCGAACGCGAGATTGGCCTCGGTACCTTCGCCGGTGACCAGAACCTTCACGGCGCCGCCGTTCTCGAGCTTGCCGAAGAGAAGCTCGTCGGCGAGCGGACGCTTGATGTGTTCCTGGATGACGCGGGCGAGGGGTCGTGCACCGAACTTCTCGTCGTAGCCACGCTCGCCGAGCCACTTCGTGGCGGGCTCCGTCAGTTCGATCGTCACGCCGCGATCCGCCAGCTGAGCTTCGAGCTGGAAGACGAACTTCTCGACGACCTTCTGAATGATCTCGGGCGTCAAGCCGGCGAAGGCGATGACTGCGTCGAGACGGTTGCGGAACTCCGGCGTGAACAGGCGATTGATCGCCTCTTCGTCGTCGCCTTCGCGCTTCGCACGGTTGAAGCCAAAGGCCGCGCGAGCGAGGTCCGACGCGCCCGCGTTCGACGTCATGATCAAGATGACGTTGCGGAAATCGACCTGCTTGCCGTTGTGGTCGGTCAGCTTGCCGTGGTCCATCACCTGCAGAAGGATGTTGAACAGGTCCGGATGCGCCTTCTCGATTTCGTCGAGCAGGAGGACGCAATGCGGATGCTGGTCGACACCGTCCGTGAGCAGACCACCCTGGTCGAACCCGACATAGCCCGGAGGCGCACCGATCAGCCGCGAAACCGTGTGCTTCTCCATGTACTCCGACATGTCGAAGCGCAGGAGCTCGACGCCCATGAGGTTTGCGAGCTGCTTGGCGACTTCGGTTTTGCCGACGCCCGTTGGGCCGGAGAACAGGTAGCAGCCGATCGGCTTTTCCGGTTCGCGCAAACCCGCGCGGGCGAGCTTGATCTGTGACGACAGCGCCTCGATCGCCTTATCCTGACCGAACACCAGCCGCTTCAGATCCTTCTCAAGTGCCGCAAGCACTTCCGCGTCGGACTTGGTGACCGTCTTGGGTGGGATGCGGGCCATCGTGGCGACCGTCGCCTCGACCTCTTTGACGGTGATCTTCTTCTTGCGCTTGTTCTCCGGCACGAGCATCTGCGACGCGCCGGTCTCGTCGATCACGTCGATCGCCTTGTCGGGCAGCTTGCGGTCGTTGATGTACTTGGCCGACAACTCCACCGCCGCCTTGATGGCATCGTTGGTGTACTTGATCTTGTGGAAGTCCTCGAAGTACGGCTTCAGCCCCTTCAGGATTTCGATCGAGTCCTCGACCGTCGGCTCCTTCACGTCGATCTTCTGGAAGCGACGGACGAGCGCGCGATCCTTCTCGAAGTGCTGGCGATACTCCTTGTAGGTCGTGGAGCCGATGCAACGCAGCACACCCGACTGCAGGGCAGGCTTCAACAGGTTCGACGCGTCCATCGCACCGCCCGAGGTCGCGCCGGCGCCGATGACGGTGTGGATCTCGTCGATGAAGAGGATCGCGCCCTCGTAGTTCTCGATCTCCTTCATCACCGCCTTCAGGCGCTCTTCGAAGTCGCCGCGATAGCGCGTGCCGGCAAGCAGCGCGCCCATGTCGAGCGAGAAGATCGTCGCGTTCTGCAGGACCTCCGGCACTTCGCCCTTGAGGATTTTGCGCGCGAGGCCTTCGGCGATGGCGGTCTTGCCGACGCCCGGATCGCCGACGAACAGCGGATTGTTCTTCTGCCGGCGGCACAGCACCTGGATGGTGCGCAGCACCTCCGGCTCACGGCCGATCAGCGGATCGATCTTGCCGTCGCGCGCCTTCTTGTTGAGGTTGACGCAGTAGGTGTTGAGAGCGTCGGCACCCGGCTTCTTCTGGGCCGCCTCGCCACCGCCCCCCTCGCTGTTGTTTTCTTCGTCCACGCCCCGCACCGGGCGCGGCTCGCTCATGCCCGGCCGCTTGGCGATGCCGTGGCTGATGTACTGCACGGCGTCGAAGCGCGTCATGTCCTGCTCCTGCAGGAAGAACGCGGCGTGGCTCTCGCGCTCGGCGAAAATCGCCACGAGAACGTTGGCGCCAGTGACCTCTTCGCGGCCCGACGACTGCACGTGCACGACGGCGCGATGGATGACGCGCTGGAAGCTCGTCGTCGGCTGTGCTTCCGACGGGCCTTTCACGACGAGGGACTGGCACTCCGTATCCAGAAACTCGGAGACCCGCGTGCGCAGCGCTTCGAGGTCGACCTGACAGGCCCGCATCACGCTCGACGCATCGCGATCGTCGATCAGGGCGAGCAGCAGATGCTCGAGCGTCGCGTACTCGTGCTTCCTCTCGTTGGCGTACTCGAGGGCACGGTGCAGGGCGGCTTCGAGACTCTGGGAGAATGAGGGCACGTGGATGTGTCTCCGATGGACGCCGTCTACTCTTTTTCCATAGTGCACTGTAGAGGGTGGCCGTGCTGGCGCGCGAAGTCCATGACCTGCGTCACCTTGGTCTCGGCCACCTCGTACGTATAGACGCCGCAAATTCCGACGCCCTTATGGTGGACGTGCAGCATGATGCGGGTCGCTTCCTCACGACCCTTCGAGAAGTACTTCTCGAGCACGTGCACGACGAACTCCATGGGCGTGTAGTCGTCGTTGAGCAACAGCACCTTGTAGAGCGACGGCCGCTTCGTCTTCGGCCGCGTCTTTGTGACGAGCCCTGTCTTGCCTTCCTCGTCGGAATTGCGACCCGGGCCGCCGCCCTTGGCCGCGGTGATCGGAAGCCGCCGTCTCTCCGCTTCGTTCACCCACTCAACCATCGTTCCTCCGCTCCCCTCGGGAGCCACCCTCTGCATCAAATGTCATCGCCTGCACGCGCGGGCGCGCCTGCAGCGGGATAGGCAGACACATGAAACTTACGCAACACTGGCCGATGTCGCAAAGGGTGCCGATGACGTCCCATCCCCTCCGGCAGTTACCGGAACGAGAGAACGCCTATGTGGGTTCGCCGTCGCGACAAAAAAGAGGCCCGGCCGTGGTGGCCGAGCCTCTTGCAGATCTGGCAAGGGTCGAGGCGTCAAGGGGCGAATGAGCGCTCCACCGGCTTCAGCGCCTGCTTGGTCAGGTCGGCCATCAGGCCATTGATGCGGTTCACCTGCTGCACGTAATCGTCGTAGACGCGCCGCGCGTGGGCCGTTTGAATTTCGAGGGCGTGTTCGAAGGACCGGGCGCCCAGCAGTTTCTCGACGAGCGCCGTGTTGAGCTCCATGGACCGCTTCGAGTAATCGGTCACTTCCATCGCGATGCTCTGCCAGCTCTTCGTAAGATCGCTGGCCGACCCGAGGGCCACGTCGAGCGACGTCTGGCCTGCCTTGGCGTAGTCGCCGTAGTTCTGGAAGAACATGAGTCGGCTCCGTGAAGCGCGGGACGGATGCCCGCTGTTGCACTGCACAAAAAGCCTATCAGCGATATTGCAGTGCGTCAAACCGCAGCCGCCGATACCGGCTCGGCCCGCTCGGGAGCCGCCAGCCACAGGGTAAGATCGGCGAGCGCGCGATGCGCCATCGCGCTCTTCTTGGCGAGACCGCGGTCCTTGCCCTTCAAGCGGCGCCCATCGGGACCCGTCTCGTTGGCGACGAGCGGCGGGAACAGCCCGAAGTTCACGTTCATCGGCTGGAATGATCTCGGCGTGCCGGCTGTCGCGTCCGCGTCACCGGCGAGATGACCGCCCGTGATGTGCCCGAGCATCGCCCCGAACGCTGTGGTCGGCGGGGGTGCCGCAAGCGTTCGGCCGAGCCGTTCGGCGGCCGCGAAGCGACCGGCGAGGAGCCCGCAAGCCGCACTCTCGACGTAGCCTTCGACCCCGGTGACCTGTCCGGCGAACCGGATCCGCGGCATGGCCTTCAGGCGCAGTTGCCCGTCCAGGAGCTTCGGGGAGTTGAGAAACGTGTTCCGGTGGAGCCCGCCAAGACGGGCGAACTCCGCGTTCTCGAGCCCGGGGATCATCCGGAAAATGCGCGTCTGCTCGCCGTGCTTCAGCTTGGTCTGGAAGCCGACCATGTTCCAGAGGGTGCCGAGCGCATTGTCCTGGCGAAGCTGGACGACCGCATAGGGCCGCTTGCCGCCGGCGTTGGGATTGGCGAGGCCGACCGGTTTCATCGGTCCGAAACGCAGCGTCTCTCGGCCGCGCTCCGCCATCACCTCAATCGGCAGGCAGCCGTCGAAATAGGGCGTCGTCGCTTCCCACTCTTTGAAGCTCGTCTTCTCGCCGGCCAACAGGGCATCGATGAAGGCCTCGTACTGATCCCGATCGAGGGGGCAATTGAGGTAGTCGGCGCCCGTGCCGCCCGGGCCCGCCTTGTCGTAGCGCGACTGCCGCCAAGCGATTCCGAGATCGATCGACTCGAAGTGCACGACCGGCGCGATCGCGTCGAAAAAGGCGAGTTCGTCTTCCCCGGTCACCCTCTGGATCGCGGTCGATAGGGCCGGTGAGGTCAGCGGGCCCGTCGCGATGATGACGCTCGACCAGTCGGCCGGCGGCAGGCCCGTCACTTCGCCTCGCTCGATGCGGATCAGCGGGTGGGCGGCGAGCCGCGCCGTGACCTCCGCCGAAAAACCGTCGCGGTCGACGGCGAGGGCCCCGCCCGCCGGTAGCTTGTGGAGGTCGCCGGCTGCCATGACCAGCGACCCGGCGCGGCGCATCTCCTCGTGGAGGAGGCCGACCGCATTGTGCTCCCAGTCGTCCGACCGGAACGAGTTCGAGCAGACGAGTTCCGCCAGCCCCTCGGTCTTGTGGGCCTCGGTCATGCGCACCGGGCGCATTTCGTGAAGGACGACGGGCACGCCTTGGCCCGCGATCTGCCAAGCGGCTTCCGATCCCGCGAGGCCCCCGCCGATGACGTGGACGGGTTCGAGGCCGGCATTCAGCAAACGTGTCATGGCGGCAACGCTAGAGGAAAAGTCGTGCAGACTCAACGTGCCGAGCCATCCTAATCGGTGGTCAATTGAGATACGAAGGGACGAATCACCTTAACGGACCAGGGATGTCAGCGAGCCTGCTCGAACCAGCTCTGAAACGCTGCCGCACCCTGTTGCTATCAGTGGTTGCGTTGAGCCTCGGCGCCTGCACGCACGATGGCTTCGGGACCGTCGACAACCACTTCGTCTCCTTCAAAGTCGAGCCGCCGACCGGCAACACCGTCAAGGTCTGCCATGCCTACGGCTGCCAGAAGACGACCCGCTACACTTTCTCCGCGGCCGACATGGCGGAGATCTCCAAGCTGATGGCCAAGACCAAGAAGTCCGATACGCCGGCCGAGGAACGGCGCGCCGTGGCGTGGGCGATCGGGTGGATGGAGACCCGCGTCGGCCAGGCCATCGGCACGTCCAACGACCGGCCGGGCATGGACTTCGCGGCATCGGGCGATCCTGGCCAGCAAGATTGCGTCGACGAAGCGACCAATACGACGAGCTATCTCACGGTGCTCGCCAACAACAATCTGCTGAAGCACCACACCGTCGACGTTCCCTTCTCGAAGGAAAACTTCCTGCGCGGCGTTTCAGGCTGGACGCACTGGACGGCCGTGCTGCGCGAGAACGTGGGCGGTCAGAAGTGGGCGGTCGACAGCTGGATCTACGCCAACGGCGAGAACCCGGCGATCGTCGAGACCGAGAAGTGGTACCTCGAGGACTTGGCGAGCCTGCCGAAAAGTCTACGCTGAGCCCATCGGGTTCTGGCGAACGGTGGCGGGATCAATGGACCTTTCGAACTTGAAGCCAGGGCGCGTCGGCCGCGCGTCCTTGGTCGTCGGCGACGAGCACACCGCGCCGCGCGTCGGATCTGGCCGCGTCGGCGTCCTGGCGACGCCCGTCATGATCAACCTCTTCGAGGCGGCAGCGCTGGCTTGCGCGGAGGACCTGCTGCCCGAGGGCCACCAGAGCCTCGGCATCCATCTCGACGTCCGCCACATCGCCGCGACGCCGGTCGGCATGGCCGTCCATGCCACCGCCGAACTGATCGCCGTCGAGGGCCGGAACCTGACCTTTCGGGTCGAGGCGCGCGACGAACGCGAGGTGATCGGGGACGGGACGCATGCCCGCGTCGTGGTCAACGTCGGGCGTTTCGTGGCCCGCGTGCAGCGCAAAACGGCCGGCGAACCGTGACGCTCCGGAGGGTGCAGCCAGACGCTTGCACCCGGCTCGGACATTTGTTACGGAAGCGGCCTCGTTCGGCGGGAACCGAACGGACGGCCCAGTCGCGTAGGCCGGATAAATCCCTGCGGTCGTGGCGGAATTGGTAGACGCACTACCTTGAGGTGGTAGCGGGGCAACCCGTGGAAGTTCGAGTCTTCTCGACCGCACCAATTCACATTGAGTCAGTCGCTCGATAGCGGCGTCAGCCGGCTTGGAAGAGCCGTGCCTGTCGGCGCGCGCGTCATGCTCCCGGTCACGGACCGAATATCAGGTTCGGCACGAACAGAACGACCGACGGCACGAAGACCAGCAGCAGGGTCACGGCCGAAACCGCGACGAAGAACGGCAGAGCCTCGCGTGTGTAGTCGGCGATCGAGACCTTCAGAATCGAGCACACCGCGAACATCGCCGCACCGACCGGCGGGGTGAAGTTTCCTATCGTCGCGGCGATGATGAAGACGAGACCGAAATGCACAGGATCCCCGCCGAGCTGTTGCACGATCGGCAGGAAGATCGGCGTCAGCATGATGATGATGATCGCGCCGTCGATGACGAAACCCGCCACGAGCACGAACAAGACGATGAGGACCATCACCGTGTTGAGGTCGCCCGTCAGACCGAGCATCCAGCGCGAGATGGTGTCGGGCACCTGCTCATAGACGAGACCGTAGGAGAAGACCGCCGCCAGACTGATGAGAAACATCACCGAGCCGACGTCGCGAAGGCTGCCTTCTAGCCCTTCGATGAAGCTCGCCCGGTTGAGCTGCCGATGGGCGACGAAACCGACCATGAAGGCATAGAACACCGCGAAGGCCCCGACCTCTGACGGCGTGAAGACGCCGAGCCGCAGGCTGATCAGCAGGAAAACCGGAAAGAGTAGCGCCCAGATTCCCTGCCGGACTGCGGAGGCGATCTCGCGGCGTGTCGGTGCTTTTTCGAGCACCGGATCGTAGTTGCGCTTGCGGGCGATCACCCAGACGATCGCTGCCATGGCGACCCAAAGCAGGAAGGCAGGAACGAAACCTGCCGCGAACAGGCGCCCGATGGAAACCTGTCCGACGGTCCCGTAGAGGATCATCCCGATGCCGGGTGGGATGACCGGAGTGAGCAGCGACGAGAACGAGATGATGCCGGCAACGAAGCCCGGCGCCATCCCGCGGCGGATCATGTTGCCACCGAGCATGCGCGCGGACATGGCGGCGTCCGCGATCGCCGATCCCGAGACGCCCCCCATCAATCCCGAAAGCGCCAAGTCGACCTGCGCGAGGCCGCCCTTCATGCGGCCTGCGAGCACCATCGCCAGCTGCAGCATCCGCTCCGTGATGCCGGATTGATTGAGATAGTTGCCGGCGATGATGAACAGCGGGATGGCGAGCAGCGCGAAATTCTGCGTTTGCGAGACCGTCAGCTGGATCGGGATCGTGAAGGGCAGTTCTGGATTGAGGATGAAGAAAATGCCGCCCGATATGCCGAGCGCGAATGCGACCGGCATGCCGATGAGAACGAGAACGAGAAAAGCGATGAACACGGTCAGCATCGCGGCTCGCTCCTCACGCCGCCGCGCCGTTTGACGCACCGCGCATGTGGGCCGCGAACTTCCGGATGGTCGTCAGCAGCAGGAGTATCCCGCCGACCGGCAAGCTCAGGGTGATGACGGAGTAGCTGACCTCGGCAATGCCCTGGAACGTCCGCGCCCGGCTCACCCATGACAGCCAGAGCCCCGCACCGATCACGTAGAGCAGGAAAGCCGTGATCAGCAGGTAGTTCAGTGAACCGAGCAGATGGCGGAGCCGTGCCGACAGCCGCTCGGTCAGCAACTCAACTGACATCAGCGCGTCGTTGCGCCAAGCGATGTTCGCGCAGAGGAAACACGCCCAGGCGAACAGGCAGGTGGCGACGTCGCCCGTCCAGTTCATCGGCCGGCCAGAAAGTCGCGCGATTCCGCCGATCAGAACGAGCGCGACCATTGCGAGCAGGCAGAACCCGGCGACGATGGTCTCGGTCCGGCAAAGGATCCGGTACGCCCGCTCCATCGCCGCCTCCCTGTCCGTCAGCGCTGCTTGCCGATCTCACGGTAGATCGTGTTGCGATCCTCGAGCAGATTGAGCTTCTGATAGGCCTGTTCGCCGGCGGCCCGGAAGGCCGCGAGGTCGATGTCCTGCGTGAACGTCATGCCGCGCTCACGCATCTGCTGCTTCACGGCAGCTTCCGACGCCAGGATGCGCTCCGACGTCTCGCGGCCCGCCCGCTGGCACTCTTCCACGAGGGCCGTCTGATAGTCCGCCGGCAGTTTGGCGAAGAATTGCGCTCCGACGACTTGGAAGTTGATCAGAAGGATGTGGCCGGTTTCGTTGACATGCTTCAGGACCTCCCAGAAGCGGCGCCCCGGGATGTTGTTGTGCACGAGTTCGACTCCGTCGATCGCGCCCTGCTGGAGTGCGGGGTACATTTCGCCGAACGCCATGGCGACGGGTGATGCGCCGAGGGCGCGGACCGACTCCTGCCAGATCGGCGCCGGCGGCGTACGAATACGCAGGCCCGCGAGATCGGCCGGCGTGCGGATCGGCTTGTTGGTGTAGACGTGCCGGAGGCCCTGCACCCAATCGAAGCAGACGACCCGCAAACCATGGCGCTCGGCGAGCTCCTGGGTCCACCGCTGGATGGTGGGCGACTGGCGTAGCTTGGCGACCTCGTCGAGTGTCCCGACGAAGTAGGGGCCGTTCATCACGGCCATACCGCGCACGTACGTGCCGAGCCGCGCCGAGTCCGTATTCTGGCCGATGTTGGCGCCTTGGCGCATCTGCTCGATGATGTCCTCTTCGACGCCGAGCTGGGCGCTGTGGAAGACCTGCATTTTCAGTCCGCCCTTGGTGCGCTCATCGACGCGGCGGGCCCATTCCTGGAAGCCTTGGTGGAACGGCTCGGTCGGCGCCAGCACGTGATTGAAGCGCAGCGTGAAGGTCTCTTGCGCGCGGAGAGGCTCGCTGAAGCCCCAGGACATCGTCGCGACAGCGGCCGCGATGGCCGCCTTGATGGTCGTCTTCATGGGTTCCTCCCTGAGTTTCTGTTGGGTCTTGCGGACGACGTCTGCTGGGCCGGCCGGCAGATGCTGTCGCGCCACAATGATTTTTGTATACACTAGACAATTATGGGCGGACGGCAAGAAGCGCAGCGAAAATTGTGCTGGATAGTCGGGCCGATCCCGCCGTCGGCTCCGTTCGGTGGATCGGCGGCTTTCACTGGGTCGACTTGGGCGGGCGATGGACGAAGGCTTGAGCGGGCGTGCGGGAAAAGCACCCCGGCTGTTCGAAAAGGTCTACCGGCTGCTGCGGGAGCGTTTGGAGTCTGGCGCGATTCCGGCGGGCACGGTCATGCGCGAGTCGGTCATCGCAGAAGAGCTCTCGATCAGCCGCGCGCCCGTGCGCCGTGCGCTCGAGCGCCTGCAATCGGACGGGCTCGTGGCACCGCATGGGGCGGCTCGGGTCGCTTTGAGTACAGGCCGGCGCTCACGTCCCGAGGGTCCAGCGGCGGGCGTCGCGCAGCCACTGACCTCCGAAGCAAGTTGGGAGCGCATCCTCGTCGATGTGGAAGCGAGCGTCGTGGCACGCATGTCGTTCGGGTCCTGGCGCCTGGTCGAGAGCGAACTCGCGCGCCATTACGGGGTGAGCCGAACCGTGGCCCGCGAAGTGCTGGCGCGCCTGCAGCAGCGCGGCATCGTCAAGAAGGACGCCCGCTCACACTGGTATGTCCCGGGCCTCGGCCCGTCCTATATGGCGGAACTCTACGAGCTCCGCTGGACGCTCGAGCCCGTTGCCTTGAAGAAGGCCGCATCCGCTCTTCCCGAGGGCCTTGCGAGACGCTCCCTCGCCAACATCGATCGGGCGATCGCGCAGGCCGACTGCCTCGACGGGCCGGCCCTCGACGCACTCGAAACCGAACTCCACGTGGAAATCCTGGGCTACTGCGGGAACGCGACCCTCGCCGAGGCCCTGCGGCTCTATCAATCGCTGCTGATCGCCCACAGCTTTCTCTACCGGACGGCACCGCGCGTTTTCGCGAGCGAGCCCTTCCTTCCCGAGCACCGCGCCATTCTCGAGCCGCTCGCAGCCGGTCATGCGGACGATGCCGCCAATGCCCTCGAACGCCACCTCCGCGTCTCGCTCGATCGCGCGGTGACACGCGTCCGCTTGGTGAAGCCCTTGATCGTTCTGGACGAACTGTCGTTCCTCGTCCAAATGGAAAGCTGACGGGACGGGCGCTGTGCCGGATCGAGCCCGGGCCTTGGGCGCCTCGGGAGTTCGCGGAAGATCAGACGGTCATACAAGTCGATCCGAGCCGGGGAGGAGCGCACATGCCGCTGGAACCACCACCTCGCGAAGCCTGGCCGCAGATCGCTCTGCACACGATCGGTGCGGGCGCCTTCTTCTTCGCAATGCCCTATTTCGCTCTCGGGCCGAGCCTCGGGATCAGTCTCCTCTGGTCGGTATGCTGTGCCGCGGGGGCTGCGGCTCTCGCCTGGTCGCAATCTCTGCGCCGTTGACGCCGGTCAACCAAGCCGGCGATGAATGATGCCGCCTTGCTTCGGCCTCAGTATGCTCCGAATTTGGGCCACAGAGCGGGATGTTAGCGTCGATGTCGGGGGGTTTTCGCGTGTTCGGGCGTAGCAGTAGCAGTGCGGCCGTAGAGAAGCCGGTCGAAGTCACCAGTGCACAACGGGCCGGCGCCGCGCCGCCGCCGGAACTGAAACCCGCCGGAGAGGGGATGTCGGTGATCGGCCGCGAGCTGTCGATCAGCGGTCAGAACCTGCGCATCGTCACGCGCGGCGGCGTCCGCATCGACGGCGAGGTGATCGGCGATCTGTTCGGCAGTGAGGTCGTGATCGGCGAAACCGGCCGCGTCCGCGGGACGGTGGTCGGCGAGCGCATCTCGATCGACGGCTGGGTCGAGGGCAGCGTCCACGGCCTGCGCATCGAGCTCCTGAAGCGAGCCCACGTCGAAGGCGAGATCCACCATCAGACGATCCGGATGGAGGAAGGCGCCTTCATCGAGGGGGCGCTGCGCCGCGTCTCCGATGAAGAACTCCGCGCCGCGATGATCGCGGTCGGTCGGAGCAATGAAAGCGCCGGCTGACCGGGCGCAGATCTAGTCTCCGAAGCTGTTGCCGAAGACGCCGCGGCGCCAGTCAGCGTCGTCGGCGCCGCGTCCGGATGGCGGCCTCTGGCCCTCGGTTGTCGGCGACCAGCCCTGGGTGATGGCTGGCGTCGGTGCGCCCGTCGCCGGTCCGCCGGAACCAGCCATAGGCCAAGTCACGGCACGTGGAGAGAGAGGGGCCGTCGCAATCACGGTCTTGCGCCGGCTCGCCTCTTGTGCGGCCTGCTGGTCGTACTCCGCGACGGTGGTCTGTTTCGATTTCGCCGTGAGATGCACCACCTTGAAGCCGCGTTGCTTCAAGGCATCGAGGATGCGCGGCAGGGCCGCCGCGGTCGACGGCTGGATGTCGTGGAACAGCAGGATGCCTTTACGCTTCTGGGCGAGGTCGGCCATGACACGCCGGAAAACCTGGTCGGCGCCACCCGGTCCGCGCGACCGGTAGTCGAGGGAATCGACGTCGATCGAGAAGGCCGAGATGTTGCGCTGGCCGAGATGGGCCATCGCCACTTTCTGGTCCGACAGGAAGGGGAAACGGAAGAATGGCGCGATCGGCTGGCCGAGTGCGAGCTGGATGGCGCTGATCCCGAGTTCGATTTCCTGCGTCGCGCGCTGCGGCGTCACCTTGCCGAGCTGGTAACGGTGGCTCCACGTGTGGCTGCCGACCGTATGGCCCCGCAGGGCCACCTCGCGCACCATCGCGGGGTCGGAGAGCGCCATGGTGCCGACCATGAAGAAGGTCCCCTTGGTGCAATGGCGTTCGAGCGCATCGAGCACGGCTTGCGTGTGGCGGCGCATCGGACCGTCGTCGAACGTCAGGACGACTTCGCCGTCGGCCAGGAAGTCATGATCCTTGTATTGCATCAGGCCGTAGCGCGGCCCACCGGTGGTATCGATCTCGACGGTGCGGGCGACGCCCAGCGTGTCGGAGCCGCACGTCTTCGCAGCCTGCACCGTTTCTTGCTCGGTCGCGGGCAACAAAAGGAACAGCGACGCCGCCCCGAGCGCGGCGAGTTTGGGCCACAAGCCCAGCCGAATGGCCATAGGTCGGTCCCCCTCGGTCGCCGCCTCCCCGACGCACGCAAAGCGGCGCGGCCTGCTTAGTACGAAGTTGTGGCGGCAAAGCGCAAGACCGAAGCGGGCAGCGTGGCTGACGTGCGACAGCGCCAGCTGCGGCGCATCGCGCGACGACGGCCAACTGGGGCCGGGCTTGTCCGCTCGCCGGCCGAGTCCCATTGTCTCGAAAGATGTCGCCGCGACTCGCGCGTCGGGGCGCCGGGACGGATCGGCACGGAGCCCCATGCGCCAGGAGACGAGACAGGACGTGGCCGACCGCGAGCCCGAAGTGGCCGCCGAACTGGTCGCGGACGTCGATCGGGCACTCCGTGAGGGCGACGGGGAGGGCCTCCGGCGCATCACCGCCGATCTGCGTCCGCCCGATTTCGCAGACCTGATCGAGCAACTGGAGCCGGATGAGCGCGTCCGCCTGATCGAGGCGCTCGGCAGCGAGATCGACTTCGAGTTCTTCTCCGAACTCGATCCGGCGATCCGCGATCAGCTGTCGGAGGCGCTGCCGAACACGACGCTCGCCCGCGCCGTCGAGGACCTCGATACCGACGACGCGGCCTACGTCCTCGAAAATCTCGAGCCGAGCGACCGCCGGGAAGTCCTCGACCAACTTCCGGCGAGCGATCGCACCGCGCTCGAACGCAACCTCGAATATCCAGAAGAGACGGCCGGCCGCCTCATGCAGGCGGACTTCGTGGCCGTGGCGCCGTTCTGGACGGTCGGCCGGGTGATCGACCACATGCGCGAAGCCGACGATCTCCCGGACACCTTCCAGGAGATCTACGTCGTCGATCCGGGCTTCAAGGTGCTGGGCTCCGTCGACCTCTCGCGTCTCTTGCGTTCCAAGCGCCACGTCCTGATCGCCGACATCATGGACCGCGACCGCGAGGTCGTGCTCGCCACCGACGACCAGGAGGAAGTCGCCCGCCAGTTCGAGCGCTACGGCCTGATGTCGGCGCCGGTCGTCGACGAGAACAACCGGCTCGTCGGCGTGCTGACGGTCGACGACGTGGTCGAGGTCATCGAGCAAGAGGCCGACGAGGACATCCGTGCGCTGGCCGGTGTCGGCGACGAGCATCTGACGGATACCGTCCGCAAGATCGTTCCCGGCCGGTTCTGGTGGCTGCTCATCAATCTCGGCACCGCGATCCTCGCCTCCGCGGTCATCGGCCTGTTCGATGCGACGCTCGAGAACATGGTGGCGCTGGCGATCCTGATGCCGATCGTCGCCTCGATGGGCGGCAATGCCGGCACGCAGACCATGACGGTCGCCGTCCGCGCGATCGCCACCCGTGAGATGAACCCCGTCAACACGGTCCGGGTCGTCCTCCGCGAAGCGGCGGTCGGCCTGATCAACGGTCTTGTTTTCGCGGCGCTGATGGGCGGCATCACCGTTCTCTGGTTCGGCGGCAGCGTGCTCGGCCTTGTGATCGGGTCGGCGATGATCATCAACATGGTCGCGGCAGCACTGGCCGGGATCTTCATCCCGATCGCGCTCGATCGACTCGGCTACGATCCGGCCGTGTCGTCCACAGTATTCGTGACGACCGTTACGGACGTCGTCGGGTTTTTCGCCTTTCTCGGTCTCGCGTCGCTGTTCTTGATGTGAGCGGCCTGCACGCTCGGCTTCAAAAGATGTACACTAGGTTTGGGTTGCTTCCGGGAAAATGGTTTCTCTTCATCGCTTTCATCGAAGATCAGGACGCATGATGAGCCGGACCTTGCGAAGCGCACCGATCTTTTTCGCCCTGCTTGCCGGCGGGGCGGGGAGCGTCGGCGCCCAGCCGGCGGTGCCGGCGCAGACGCCGGCCATTCCCGTCGCTGGGCTCAGCACGTCTCTGCCGCTGACCGAGGTGCTTGCGAGGGCGCGGGCCAATGCCAGCCTGCAGCTGCAGATCCGCCTTCAGCTCCATCGCGCCGAGCTGAAGCGGGAGGACGTGATCTGCCGCGCCACCGTGTTCGATCCGAAATGGTCGCAGCTCTCGGGTCAGAGCATCGGTCCGTACACGTGCCCGATCGGGCGGCGGACGCTCTTCCTGACGGGGACGTTCGTGTTTGCCGATGCGAGGGGACAGAAGCTCGCGGCGACCGACGCCGATCTGCAGACGCGGGCGGCAAAGGTCAGCGAAACTCGTTTCAAGTGGCACTGGACGACCAACGGGGGCCGATCGAAATGACCGTCGCGGTTCGGCGGCTGGTGGCGGCGGACAAGCCGCGCTGGCGCACGCTCTTCAAAGGGTACATCGAGTTCTACAAGGCCACGGTGGCGGACGAGGTCATCGAGCTGACGTGGCAGCGGCTGATGGCCGGCACCGATGATTTCCATATCGGCCTCGTCGCCGAGGTGGACGGTCAGGTGATCGGGCTGGCCCACGTGCTGTTCCATCGGTCGACGTGGTCACCGACCTGGTACTGCTACCTCGAGGATTTGTTCGTCGATCCGGCGGCCCGCAAAAACGGCATCGGTCGTGCGTTGATCGAGGCGACCTACCGGGAAGCCGACGCCCGCGGCTGCACGCGCACTTACTGGGCGACCCAGGAATTCAATTACCGGGCCCGCTCGCTGTACGACACGGTGGCGACCAAGTCGCCGTTCATTCAGTACCGCCGCTGACGGCGCGGGCGCGAAAGCGCCGCTGGAGGGCAGGACGCACCTTCAGGAAGCCGCGATACGCCGCTTCGGCGATCGGCGTGATCGGGCGGCGGGTGACGAGCCAGCCGAGCCAACGCCAGCGCGGCAGTGCCAGCCACATGGCACCGAATGCGGCGGCTCCGGAGACGAGGCGGCCCTCGCTATCCCGCACGTGGAAACGCGCCAAAGCGCGGTCGCGATCGAGGTCCGCCGCCGGCCCGCAGGCCTCGGCGCGCGCGACGTCGACGAAGGACAGGCGATCCGCGCCTTCAGCCGATTGGTAGATCGCGATTTCGCGCCGGCAGAGGGGACAGGCGCCGTCGTAGTAGACGGTAAGCTGGCCACACGGATCGGCGGGCACCTTCTCGGTCATCTGTCAGCTCCGTCCGGTCCGCAATGTTGACCGCCCGCCATCGACACCGATCACCTGCCCGGTCATCCAACCGGCCGAAGGGGACAGCAGAAACCCGGCGAGCGCCGCGACCTCTTCGGCCGACCCGAGCCGCGGAATCGGGTGCAGGCCCGCGATCGCTTCCGCCATCTTGGCATTGCCGGTGATGGGCTGGGCGAGCGGCGTCTCCGTCAAGCTCGGCGCGATGGCGTTGACGCGGACGCGTGGGGCAAGTTCGGCGGCGAGCGACAGGGTGAGACCTTCGACGCCGGCTTTCGCGGAGGCGATCGCTGCATGGTTGGCGAAGCCTTGCCGCGCCGCCACCGAGGAAAACAGAACCACCGCGCCGCCGGCGGCCGCGAGTGCCGGTGCCGCCGCCTTCACGGCCAGCAAGGCTCCGACGACATTCAAGCGGAAGGCGTCGAGCATATCGTCGGCGCTCGTGCGTGCCAGCGGCTTCAGCGGGATCGAGCCGACGGCGTAGACGAGACCGTCGAGTTTGCCGTCGACGCTCGCCGCGCTGACCGCGTCTCGGATCGAGGATTCGTCCGCCACGTCGACCGCTGCTGCCATCGCACCGATCTCGTTTGCGAGTGCCTCTGCGCGTTCGCGTCTGCGGCTGGTTACAACGACCTTCTGCCCGGCCGTCCGACAGCGCCGCGCGATCGCCTCGCCGATACCTCCCACGCCGCCGAAGACCAGAATGCTGCTCATGATGCGTCTCGCTGGCCGGGGATGAGTTTGATCGTTTCGAGAACGGATGGAATGCGGTCCTTCAGCGCGAAGAACCCCTTGGTGGCGTGCGGCCAGAATAGCGTGTCCCACCGCCGCCGGATTTCGACGAGTTCGACGCCCGCTGCCTGCAGCTGAGGGCGTACGGCCGCCAACGCTTCGCGCGCCGGTCCGATCGTCGGCGCGGGTACGACGACACGACGATGGCCGGACTGGGCCAGCAGAGCAGGGAGGTCGCGCGCGTGCAGCGTCGGACAGCCGAAATGCTCGCCGGCACGGCGAAGCGCATCCATGCCGAGTGCCGCGCGAAACTCCGTGACCTTCGAGGAGACGGAGCCGTCGGCGCGATCTTCCAGCCAGCTGACGGCGGCGACGTCGTGCCGAGGCAGGTCCAGCGTCTCGGGCGAGAGATCGTCCGAGTGGATCAGCAACACGAACGCGCCTTGTGGCGGACGCTCCGGCAGCGGAGCGACGGGGACGGCCGGCGGCGCGGACGGCTCCTCGACCGGCAGGGCCGATGCGGCGAGGCCCTTGGGCGAGAAGCGACCCTGGGTGTACGTCGCAATGTTGTCGGGGCGCGCGAGATAAATTTTGCCGCGCGTATGGAGGCCCGCGACCCATCGCCAGGACAGCGTGTTGGAGGCCGGATCGCCGTCGAGCAGGTGACGGAGGAAGAACGCCGCACCCAGTTCCCACGGCAGCCGCAGAGTGAAGATCCAGATGCTCGCGAACCACATGCGGGCGTGGTTGTGGAGGTAGCCCGTCTCGGTCAGCTCGCGCACCCAGGCGTCGAAGGCATCGATCCCGGTCCGTCCGTCGGTCGCCCGGGCCAGCAGTTCCGCAGTTGGTCCGTCGAGGCGCTGGGCGGCGGACAGACCAGCCAAGTACGCCCCCCAGACGGTAGGCCGCTGTTCGAGCCAACCCTTCCAATAGGTCCGCCAGCAGACCTCCTGGATGAACTTCTCCGCCGCGCCATAGCTGTGGGCCGACAGCACGCGCTCTGCGATCTCGGCTTCGGTCAACGCCCGGCAGCGAACATAGGGTGAGAGTACGGATACGGTCTGGCGACGGCCTGGGCCCTCGTCGTAGTTTCGACCGCGGGCGTAGATCGACCCGGCCCGGGGTGTGAAATCTGCGAGCCTCTGCAACGCGGCCGAACGGGATGGGATGAAAGCGTCCATGGCACGGTTACGCGGGGCGGGCGGGCCGGCGATCAGACCAAAAGCGCGGCAAGTCGCCCCACGCGGGCGGTGCAACCGAGGCTCGGTCACGCTCGTATTTGAGTTACGCGAATGGAGGCCCTGATGTTGCGCAAGTTCCTGTCGTCATTGTCGGTCGTCGGGCTGCTGACGGCGCCGGCCGTCGTTGCCGCGGGCGAGGTCCAGAGCGGGGCGGCGCATCAGTTTACGTTCCCCGCGATCGACGGCACCCAGATGCCGCTCGCCAACTACGCCGGCAAGGTCATGCTGGTCGTCAACACGGCCTCGTTCTGCGG
>Ga0073934_10005792_pt1 | contig 18668 bp, 16 predicted proteins | sample LarsenN4metaG_FD_76834 | JGI IMG/M metagenome (GOLD analysis project Ga0073934, IMG submission 76834) | Hot spring sediment bacterial and archeal communities from British Columbia, Canada, to study Microbial Dark Matter (Phase II) - Larsen... ... | reverse complement strand
GAAGAACACGAAGTATCCGCCCGGCTTTACGAGGCGGCGCGCGAGATCGAAGATGGGTTGCAGCCGCGCTAGGTGCTCGAGGACGTGAGAGGAGAAGAAGACATCGAAGGCCGGCGCCTGAAGGTCTTGCGCGAAGGCCTTGAAGTCGTCGACGATCGTCAGGCCGAGCACGTCGCGCGCGAATTTCCGATTGTTGGCCGAGATCTCGTAGCCGGTGACGTCGAAGCCGCCGGCTCGGAGTTGCGCGCTGCCGTAGCCCCAGGAGCAGCCGTATTCGAAAACCTTCGCTCCGTGGGCGCAGCCGAGCGCCTGCAGCACGCGCACGTAGTCCGAATAATCGCGCGGGCGCTTCAGGACCTCGAGATCGCGGTAGGTCTCGGGTGACCGATCGGACGGGGTATTGGTGTTGTCCGTCTGGTAGCTCGCCAGATAGAAGCCCGAGAGTTCACGCTCGGTGCTGGCCGGACGGCGGTAGAGCAATTCGCACTCGCTGCAGCGGGCGAGCGACGTGATCAGGTATTTCCGATCGATGACCGCCGCTGCCCGGCCACCGCAATTGGGGCAGCGGGCGTACTTCGGGAACGGCGTCTTGGCGATGGATGACGCGTAATACTTCGCTCGGTTCAGAAAGTTGGCCACCCTGCCCCGACCCCTACCCGTGTTCCGGACGGGGCCGTCTTAGCCGGAGACCGCACCGCCAGCAATGGCCGAGGCAAATCACTCCAACCCATAGAGCTCGACGACGGCCTCGCCGCGGACGCTGGGGAGGCTGCTGTCATTGACATTTCTGCTTATATGACCATAGTTATGACCATGGTCAAAAAAGTCCGCTCATTCACCGCTTCTGCGTTCAAAGCACAGTGCTTGGCTTTGATGGACGACGTCGCGCGTACCGGCGAACCCGTCGTCATCACCAAGCGCGGCAAACCGATCGCGCAGTTGGCACCCGCTACCGGTTTGGCAGGGGCACGACGGTCCGCCTTTGGGATACACAAGGGCATGGTCATGCCCGTCGGTGACGTCGATCTCAACGAGCCTGTTATCGATCCGGCAGAGTGGACGGCGGACGAAGAGAACGTGCGTGCGAAGCCCTGATGTTGCTTCTCGACACCAATGCTCTGCTGTGGCTGTCAGGCGGCAGCAGTCGCTTAGGGCGCTCTGCGCGATCAATGATCAAAGGAGCCATCGATAGCGGGAGCGCTTTCTTCTCGGCGATATCTGTTTGGGAGACGGCCGTTCTAGTGCGTAAGGGGCGCTACATGCTCGGACAGTCCGTCGACGCGTGGCGTGCAGATTTGCTCGACGTGGGGCTGTCCGAGGCTCCGCTCGATGGGCGCGTTGCAGCGCTGGCCGGCTCGCTTGATGGCCTGCATCCTGATCCCGCAGATCGCTTCATCGCGGCGACAGCAATCCGCCTGCATGCAAAACTTTTGACATCCGATGAGCGCCTTATCCAATGGGCGTCTGCACCCGGCGGCCCCGGATGCTTCGACGCTTGCAGATAATGTCGGAAGCCGTCGTGTCCACGTTGCCGCGCTACTCTAACCCATAGAGCTCCACGACGGCCTCGCCGCGGGCGTTGGGGCGACTGCGGTAAGTCAACTCGACGCGGTCGATGGCGCGAGCCTCGCCTTTGAGGTCGAGCGGCGGCGTCTCCTCGCCGCGCCGGATGAACCGGCGGACTGGAATGTCGTCGACGGCCCCGTTGCCGTAGACGACCCGCAGGTCGACCAGTTCGATGTCATTTCGCGAGACCCTGAGGAGGATCTGGCGGAAGCGACCTTCCTGGCGGCCGACGCTGATCACGTCGCGGTCGCCGAAAAGGCCGACCACTTGCCGGCCGAGCAATCGCGGCTCGCGGGCGGCAGGTGCACCGCGCGCAGGCTCGCCGTAGAGCGTGACGAAGGCCGGCCCGCCGCCCGGACGCGCGCGGTAGACGAATTCCACTTCGGAGAGGAAGCTCCGCTCGCCGCCGAGGTCGATCGCGAGGGACTCGCCGGGTCGCAGCAGGCGGTCGGCGCGAAGCTCCTCGGAGTACCCGTTGATGTACGTGACCCGTGCGCCGGCGACGTAGAGATCACCGCGTTCGGTGGTCAAATGAAGCGCGCGGAAGCGGCGATTGCGAAAGAAGTCCTCGCCCTGGCCGATCCGGATGACGTCGCGCTCGACGCCGGCGCCGACGGTCCGCGTGCCGAGCCTTACCCATGCCGGATCGATGGCGAGCTCCGGGTCGGGGCCGCCGGGTCGCGGTGAGCCGAGCAGTGATAGCCGCCCAGCGCCGCCGCGCGGATCGGTGCGCACGTCGACCGCGACTGTCTCGATCCGCCGCCGATAGCCTTCGATGTCGATCGGCCGCGAGAGACTTCCGGGGGCAAGCGCGTCGGAGACGTCGATCACCTGGGTATCGCCGTTCGAGAAGCGGTCGGCCGCCCGGAGCAGGCGTACGGGCTCTCCCGCCGCGCGGAAGGCAATTTGGCCGAAGGAGCCGTCACCTCGGCCGGCGGAGAATACGATCCGTTGCGTGCGGCGGTCGAAGATCTGCGTATCGATCTCGTTCCAGCCTGCGACGGCGGGGGGCGGCAGCGGGACCGGGCGCCCTCCTGCGAGTTCGCCGTAGACCTTGACCTCGGCGAGGCCACGCAGGCTGAACTCGGATTTATACCGCATCATCACTTGCTTCAGAAAACTGCGCTCGCCCCTGAGGTCGACGGCGAGGCTGGTGCCCCGCCGGATCTTCCGTCGCACCGTCAACGTCTCGGAGTGGCCGTTGAGATAGGTGACCGTGATCTCGCGAAGTTCGATGTCGTTGCGTTCGACGACGAAGTGGAGCGCGCGGAATGCGCGGTTGCGGAACCACTCCTCGCTCTGGCCGATGTCGATGGCGTCGCGATCGGTGCGGAAGCCGACGGTTTGCTCGCCGAGGAGCACCCAGTTTGAGGGTCGCTGAGCGGCGGCCGGCTCGACACCGAGCGCAATGAAAGCCGTCAGCAGAAGCGCTGCAAAGAAACGCATGATCATCCCCCGAGGAGCCAGGGAGACGGACGACCCGCCAAACCCGAGCGCACAATTCGGTGAAGCTAGCGTCTCTCTCGTGTGCGGGCAAATGGGCAACGCGCGTGCCTGCTGAGTGGCCGTCGACCAGCACTGCCCATCGGCACCCAAGATTCCCGTTGCCACCGCCCCTCTGTCGAAGCCTTACAGTGCGCGCAAGATGCAACTTCAGGGTGCTCAAACTGGGGTGAGAGCCGATGTCTGAGGCCGAGACGATCGAGTCGCTGAGGCGACGAGTCAGAGAACTCGAGTTGAAGGTCCAGCATCAGGCTGAGCTCATTCAACAGCTATCGGAACCGAAGATCACCCGTCGTCTGCTTGCCGTGAAGCTCAACAATTACTCCCACTACCCGCCGCGGCCGGTTTCGATCCCCTCCCATTACGCCTCAACCGCATGGCCCGATCCTCCGCCGCGCATCGGGATCGTCATCCCGTCCTACATGCAGGGTCGATTTCTCGGACTCACCCTGGAGAGTATCCTTGTTCAGGGTTATCCCAATCTCGCGGTCTGGGTCCAAGACGGCGGATCAACTGACGAGAGCGTGAAGATCCTCGAGAGCTACGGGAGCCGCATCGGCTGGGAGAGCAAGGCGGACCGCGGCCAATCTGATGCGATAAACAAGGGCCACGCTCGTGTCTCTGCCGACATCATGGCCTACCTGAACAGCGACGACCTGTTGCTGCCGGGCTCATTGGCCGCCGTCGCCCAGGCATTCGCCAGGAACAAGGATCTGGACCTCGTCTACGGCAACAGAGTGATCGTCGACCCAGAAGGCCTGGAGATCGGCCGATGGGTGCTGCCCCCGCACGACAATCGTGTGATGCGCTATCTCGACTATATCCCGCAGGAAACGCTCTTCTGGCGACGGAGGGTCTACGACGACCTCGGCGGCTTCGACGACAGCCTCTATTTCGCGCTGGATTGGGACTTCATCTTGCGGGCGATGGCGAGAGGATTTCGGTTCAGACGACTGCCCCGCTTCCTCGCATGCTTCCGGGTGCAGCCGGAGCAGAAATCAATAGCGGCCGCCGAAACCGGACGACAGGAGACGCTGATGCTCCGGCGGCGGGAATTCGGACGTCACGTCGAAGGGCCAGAAATCCGGAAGGCAACCCGGTCGTACCTGTACAAACATGCTCTGCTCAATCGTTTGTACAAGAACAGGCTCGTCAAGTACTGACCCGATCGCAAAGCCTCTGCGATCCGCTCGTGACCGACCGAAGTGGCGCCTTGCTCACCGCAGCGCGACCCAGGCGGCGGCGCCGGTCATGGCGGTCGCGGACCCGCGGTTGACCATCCGCATGGCCCTCGGGCTGGTGAACATCAGCCGGGCCCGGGCGGCGAGGCCGATGTAGATGCCGAAGACCACCGCGAGCACTGCCAGCGTTGCGACGACGAGTTCCGCGTATCCCAGCAGGGAGATCGACGTGAGGTCGAGGATGGTCGGCAGGAGCGCGAGGTAGAAGACCATCACCTTGGGATTGCCCATCGTGACAGCGAGACCGGCCAGAAACAGTCCGATCTGACTTTCGCGCCGTGTGTCCGCGGAAATGGACTGTGCCTCGACCGGCGCCGACCAGAGCTTCCACGCGAGATAGAGAAGGTAGGCGACGCCGATCCATTTCACAACCAGGAAGACGACGTGGAAGGTCTGGGCGAGGACGGCGAGGCCGCACACAGCGAGCGTCAGCCAGACCACGTCACCGACGGCGATCCCGATCGTGAATGTCACGGCTCCCTTCGCGCCGCGCCCGAGTACGCGGGCGACGATGGCCGCCAAACCGGGGCCCGGCGATGCCGCTGCCAGAAAGAGCGCCGTGCAAAAGATAAGGAGGCCGGAAAGTTCCATGGTCGGCGGTCCCCGATGCTCTCGGTAGGGTCGTCTTCTGTAACGGGATCCTCCGCGCCGGCCAAGTTGGCCGACATCCGCATCGTTGTTGTCTGCGGTTCAGCTTGCCGCCGAGATGCTGCCACGCGACTCGCCGATCCAGGTTTCGTTCGGCGATGTGGCGTAGCGTAAAGGTACCGAACGAAAAACGGCCCGCTCTGCGTCAGCGTATCGAGCGGGCCGTCGCTTTTTGGGCGCCCGCCCCCTCCCTCGCTCCGCGTCCCGACGCTCGACAAACTTGTCGCGCAGACAGCTTCGCCATGTACGATGGCCCGTGGTGACGGCAAACCCGTGGGAGGTGTTCGATGTTTGGAGCGGCCGCGCTGCCCCGATGCTTGTTGATTTTCGCTGCGCTGACCTGGAGTGGTCTCGCAGTTGCCCAAACGCCGGCCATGCAGATGTTCGATCCACCGGGCGGCAAAGGGCGCGGCGTTCTCGTGGTGTCCGGGCAGAGCGGTCCCAAGAACTACGCGGCCGTCGCCAAACAAATCGCCGACCTCGGGTTCAACGTTGCGCTGATCGACGGCAACGACGTCTTCAAGAAGGACAATGCGGGGCTGCCGGCCTTCAACGCGGCGGTCGCTGCGCTCGAGGCGTCGCCAAAGACGACACCCGGCAAGATCGCCGCGGTCGGCTTCTCTCTCGGTGGTGGGGCTGTGTTGACCTACGCGACCCGTGCGCCGGACCGTTTCGCGACCGTCATCGCGTACTATCCCTTCACAGCGTTCATCCAGAATCCGGATACTTTCGCCGGCCAGATCAAGGTGCCGACCCTGATCCTGGCCGCGACCAAAGATACGTACAAGGATTGCTGTAAGATCGACACGGCTCGCAAGCTCGCAGACGCCGGCAAGAAAGCTTCGCCGCCCGTGCTCGAGCTCGTCGAGTACCCGCAAGCCGACCACGCGTTCATTCTGCCGGGCCCTCAACTCAGGGCGGGAGACACGGCGGACGCATTGAAGCGGGCGACGGCGCACCTGCGCGCAGGGCTCAAGTGACGGCCTGACGGCGCAATCGGACGCGCTGTTGTCGGCGGTTCAGGTTGTCGCCGACATCCTGCCATGCGACTCGCCGATCCAGGTTTCGTTCGGCGATGTGGCGTAGCGTAAAGGTACCGAACGAAAAACGGCCCGCTCCGCGTCAGCGTATCGAGCGGGCCGTCGCTTTTTCAGGGAGGTCGTGCGACCCAAAGCGCCGTCTTCTCCCGTCGGCATAAGCGATCACCTCGCCAAGCCGAACTGTCGGCAGAGCAGCACCAGCGCCTCGTAGATGACGTGGGCGCAGAGATGCGCGGCCATGTTGTTGACGTCTTGCGGCGGGCTGACGGTGTTGAAATCGATGGCCGCGAGGTTGAGGCCGGTCAGGCTGCGCAGAAGGTCGATGCCTTCGCGCGCCGACAAGCCGCCCCACGACGGCGTGCAGACGCCGGGCGCGCACGACGGATCGAAAACGTCCATGTCGAAGCAGAGGTAGACCGGGCGGTCGCCGGCCTGGTCCTTGAACTCGGCCATCCGTTGCGCGAAGCCGCCGCGGACGAGTTCGTCGAGCGACATCACGCGGTAGCCGAGGCTGGTCGTGCGGGCCACGACTCCCTGCGCATAGGTCGTGCCGCGGATGCCGACGTGCCAGGACCGGGTCGGATCGATCAGGCCTTCCTCGGCGGCGTGGGTGAACTGGGTCGCCGCGTTGTACTTCTCCGCTTCCGCGTACGGATAGGCGTCGGTGTGCGAGTCGATGTGAAGCGCCACCATGTTCTTGTGGCGCTTGGCGGCGGCGCGGGCGACCGGCACGGTGATCGACCCGTCACCACCGATGGTGATCGGGACGGCCCCCGCTTCCACGATGCGATCGACGGCTTGCTCGATGCGATCGAAGGCGTCGACAATGCGCGATGGCGTGAGCTTGACGTTCCCGCAGTCGACGAGGCCGAGCGCCGTCACCGGGTCGAAGTCGGCGTGGGTCGGATTGTAGCGGCGCATCAGCACAGACTGCAGGCGCACCGAATCCGGCCCGCCGCGGGCGCCGATGCGTGTCGGGTGCGTGCCGCAGTCGAACGGCAGGCCGAGGATGGCCGCGCGCGACCCCGGATCTGGACGACCGTAGGGTGCGCCCATGAAGGTGGTAGGCAGCGTAAAGAGTTCTTCGTCTGTGAAGCGTGGCATGTCTCTCTCCGCTCGATCTAGCTACGCGGCGCCGGTGAGGAAGTCGAAGGCCGCGAGCGCGTGCACCTTCGCGACGGCGACCATTTCGTCAACGATCACGTATTCGTCCGGGCCACCCATGTTGTAGGGCGTCAGGCCGTAGACGACCGTCGGCACACCGAACATGCGGTACCACCGCGAATCCGACGCGCCGACCCGCATGTTGACTGCGGGCTTTCGGCCCAGCACCTCGGTGGCGGCGCGCTCGGTCGCGCGGATGATGGCGTGCGACGGCGGCGTGAAGCTCGGCTCGAAGCGGCGGATCGCGCGCCAAGTGACGCCTTCGAGCGGCGATAGCCACGTCGTCAACTTGTCGATCAGCATGTCCGTGGTTACACCGACGGGAAGGCGAATGTCGGCGCGCGCGATCGCGTGCGAGGGAACGAGATTGGGTGAGACGCCGCCCGCGATCGTCCCGAAGTTCACCGTCACTCGCCCGAGCGTCGCGGCCTCGCCGACGCCGGAGATCGGCTCGGAAATCGCGCGGGACTCGGCGATGGCGGCCGTCACTTCCGCCGGCGCTTCGACGGGAAGCGCTTCGAGTTGGCGGACCTTCGCGACCGCTTCCAGCAGCCGGTCGATGGCGTTGATGCCCTTGTGCACGTGGGCGCCGTGTGCCGGCTTGCCGACGGCGTCGACCTCGATCCAGAGCAGTCCCTTTTCGCCGAACCGGATGACGTCCGGAGAGCCGACGTCGCCGCAGATGTTGGCGTCGCCCTTCGCGAGTGGCACGTGCTCCAGCAGCCAGCCCGAGCCGAGCGAGCCCATGTTTTCTTCATCGCCCGCAAGCGTGACGACGATCTCGCCGGGCCAGGTGTTGCGGCGCTCAGCGAGCAGGCGTGCGGCAAGCAGCGAGCAGGCGATGCCACCCTTCATGTCGGAAACGCCGCGGCCGTAGAGGCGACCGTCCTTCATGACACCGCCAAGCGGCGGCACGGTCCAGCCGAGGTCCTCGCCGATGGGGAACGTGTCGAGATGGCCGTTGAAAATCAGGCGTCGGCCGGGGCCACTGCCGGCGATGCGCGCGACGACATTCAGGATGCCCGGCGCCGATTCGACGATCTCGACTTCTGCGCCTGGAATGGTCCGCAGCAGGTCGGCGGCGACGGGCGCGATCGCCGTCGTGTCACTCGGCGGATTGGGGGAGGCGATCGCCACCAAGGCGCGCGTGACGGCGACGAGATCGTCGCGCGACGAGTCGACGGCTTTCGCCAGATCGCTTCTGGTCGAGGTAGTGGTCACGGTCGGCCTATTGGTTTTGGAGGCGCCGCTCCCAGAAGCGGATCGCCATGGCGAGCGGCCAGCAGATGAAGAAGTAGACGACCGCGATGAACGTGAAGATCTCGAGCGGCCGGAACGTCGTCGCGGAGAGTTCCATGCCACGGCGGGTGATCTCGCTGACCGAGATGACCGCGCCCAGCGAGGAAAACTTGATGAGCTGGACGAAATTCGAGGCGAGCGGTGGCAGCGTCATGCGGATCGCCTGCGGCAGGACGATCCGCCGGAACGACTGCACGGGCGTGAGGCCGAGGACTTGAGCCGCCTCACGATGACCTTTTGGCACGGCCTGGATGCCGGCGCGGTAGACCTCGGAGATGAAGGCCGCCTGGTACACGGATAGTCCGATGATCAGCGCCGTCAGCGCGTCAATGCGCAGACCGAAGACGATCGGCAGCACGTAATAGACCCACAAGAGCTGCACGAGGATCGGCGTGTTGCGGATGATCTCGCCGAAGCCCACGCCGATCCAGCGAAGCGGCGCTAACTTAGACATGTCGAGGAGGGCCAGGAACAGCCCTCCGACCATGGCAAGCACGAGCGTCACTGCGGAGACGATCAGCGTCATCTGCAGTCCCGACATGATGAAGTCGAGGCTGCCCCAGACGACGTCCCAGCGGAATGTATACTTGAACATTCGATCGCTCCGCAGCCAGCCGTCTGATTACGGCGCGACGATCGGGTCGAGCTTGTGCTTCTTGGCGTACATCATCAGGCGGCCGTCGAGCTTGATGGTGTCGACGAACAGGTTGACGAAGTTCAGCCAGATCTGGTCGCCCTGCGGCACGACGTAAGCGTAGGGAGTCACCGCGAGCTTCTCGGCTGGCAGGATGTAGGTTGCCCAGTCGAACTCGTCCGTGACTTTGATGGCGGTCGGGAAGTCGGTCATGATGACGTCGACGCGCTGCGCGACGAGTTCGCCTTCACGCGTGTTGGGCGGGGCGATCGAGACCAGTTCTGCGTTCTTCAGATACGTCTTCATGAAGGTTTCGATGAAGCTGCCGAGCGAGACGGCGACTTTCACGCCCTTCTTGTCGACGTCCTCCCACTTCTTCACCGTGCCGTCCTTACGGGTGACGGCGTAGATGTTGGTGATCAGGTAGGGCTTGGAGAATTCGACCGCCTGGGCGCGCCGCAGCGTGGCGCCGACACCGAACATGCCGATTTCGCACTTGTTCGCCTGCAGGTCGGCGATGAAGGACGCGAACGAGGACTCGACGATCTCGAGTTCCGCGCCCAGTTCCTTCGCGAGTTCCTTCGAAAGATCGGCGTCGATCCCCTCGATCTGGCCGGTCCTCGGATTGCGGAACGAAATCGAGTAATAGAGCGGGAACTGGCATACCCGCAGCTTTTTATTCTTCGTGATCTCGAACAAACGCGATTGCGTCTGTTGTGCTTCCGCGCGATCGACGGGCGCGAACGCCACGGAGCCGACGACGGCCGCAGCCGCCGTGAGTGCCGCGAGAACTTTCCTGATACGCATGGTCTTCCCCTTCCGCTAATCCTCGAACTGCTGCAAGAACCGCTGGGCCCGCTCGGTGGCCGGCGCGGTGAAGAACGTGGTGGGCGCGGTATCTTCGACGATCTCGCCGCGATCCATGAAGACGAGCCGCTTGCCGACATGGCGCGCAAACCCCATCTCGTGCGTCACCACGAGCATGGTCATTCCCTCGGCCGCGAGCTGACGCATCACCAGCAGAACTTCGCGCCGAAGCTCCGGATCGAGCGCCGACGTCGGCTCGTCGAACAGCATCACTTGAGGCGACATCGCGAGTGCGCGAGCGATCGCCACGCGCTGCTGCTGACCGCCCGAAAGCCGTGTCGGGTAAGCGTCGCGCTTTTCCGCGAGCCCCACCTTCTCGAGCAGCCGTTCCGCCGTGGCGATGGCTTCGTCGCGCGGCGTGCGCTTGACGAGAAGGGGCGCTTCGATGACGTTTTCGATGACCGATTTGTGCGGCCACAGATTGAAATGCTGGAACACCATGCCGATGTCCGGCCGCACGGCACGGGCCGCCTTGCGCACGGTCGCATCCGGCTTCGGCGCGGAGATCACCGTGCCGCGCATGCGGATCTCGCCCTCAGACGGTTCTTCCAACATCGCGAGGCAGCGGAGCAATGTCGTCTTGCCTGATCCGCTCGGCCCGACGACGCACACCACGTCGCCCGCATTCACATCGACAGAGACCCGCGTCAGCACGCGGTTGGTTCCGAAATCCTTCGAAACCTTGTCGGCGCAAATGATGGGCCGCTCGACCATGCTGCCACTTTCATGCGACCTTGCCTCATAAATGAGCTGAATGCTCATTCTGAAATCAAGGATGCAAACACCGCCTTCGCGCTTGCAAGCTAAGCATCGGCGGCTCAGAATTGCAATAACGGAGATTTATGTCGTAATGGATATTCGGCTGCTTGAGACATTCCGCATGGTCATCGACCAGAGTTCGGCGACAGCCGCGGCGGCCGCACTCGGACTGACGCAACCTGCCGTCAGTTCACAGATTGCTCGATTGGAAGATGCGGTCGGCTTTCCGCTGTTCGAGCGCAGCGGCGGACGACTGCGCCCGACACCGGAAGGACTTCTCTTCTACGCGGAGGCGGCGAAGGCCCTCGATGGCTTCGATCGCCTCACACACGCGGCCGAGCAGATCAGAAGCGCAACGGCCGGCCGTCTGGTCGTCGCCAGTCATCCGAGCGCCGCCATCTCCTTGCTGCCGCCCGTCGTCTCGGCCTTCGTCAGCGAGCGTCCCGGCGTGCTCGTTCGGCTCGTGACGCGCGCGTCCGATGTCGTCAGCCGGCTGCTGCCGAGCGAGAGCTTCGAGATCGGCATTGCTGAGCCGCCGATCGACAGCGTGTTGTTCGCGGTCAAACGGTTTCGCTTTCGCTGCGTCGCCGTGCTGCCCAAGGGCCATCGGCTTGCGCGCAAATCGACCATCACCCCCGCTGATCTTTCGGGCGAACCGTTCGTCGCGACGTGGCGCGCCTCGCTCACCTATCAGCGCACGAAAGAGATTTTTGCGGCGACCGGCGCCGATCTCGCCATTGCTGCCGAGACGGAGTTTTTTGCAAGCGCGCTCGGCCTCGTCTCAGGCGGCGCCGGCGTTGCGATCGTCGATCCGCTTTCCTCCGCCGCGCCGGGGCCTGCCGTCGTTGTCCGCGAGTTCGCGCCGGCCATTCCCTACGAAATCTGCGTCTTTCACGGGCGTGAGTTGTCCCTGCTCGGCCAGGCATTTCTCGATGTGCTGCTGGCTCGGCTCGCGACTCACGCTGAGGAGGTCACCCGATGAGACTTGCGCCCGACATCGCCGCCCGCGTGACCGCGGATCAGAACCTCGCCGAGGATTTTGCCCGGCTCTGCGATTTCGGCGGTCGTCTTGCCGGCACGGAAAGCGAACGGCAGGCGCTCGACTACGTTCGTCAGTCCGCCGGCGCCGCAACGGGGATGTCGGTTCGGTCCCTGCCTGTCGCCTATCGCGGTTGGTCCGCCCGCTCGGCGAAGCTCGTTCTGCCCGGGGGTAAAGCCCATCGCTGCCATCCACTCGTCCGGACGATCGCAACGCCGCCGGGCGGCCTCTCGGCCGAGGTCGTGGACCTCGGACGCGGCACGCCCGAAGAGTTCGAGGCCTACGCCGGCGACATCCGTGGCCGCATCGTGCTCGTCCGCCATGAGTTGATGTTTTCGGCCGGCACGATCCACCGGCGTCGCAAATACGAGATGGCCCGCGCGGCCGGCGCCGTCGGCTTCCTGATCGCCTCGCCGCTTCCGAGCGCGCTCGTTTCGGGCTCCTCCGGCCGCGACGGTGACGCCGGCATCCCGGCCCTCGGCATCACGCCCGAAACGGCGGGTCTGCTCCGGCGCACGGCGACGGGGTGGCCGCGCGTGGAGATCGCGATCGAGACCGTCGAGGGTCCCGCTGAAACAGAGACGCTGGTGGTCGAGGTGCCTGGCCAGACGGACGAGTGGGTCGTCCTCAGCGCCCATGTCGACGGTCACGACGTCAACGAGAGCGCGATGGACAACGCGAGCGGCGTGGCCGCGGCGCTGTCGGCCTTACGGGCCGTCGCCCCCGCCTGCGGATCGTTCCGGCGCGGCATCCGGGCGATGTTTTTCAGCGTCGAAGAGTGGGCGCTCACCGGGTCGGCCATCTACGTGGCGTCCCTCAGCGACGCCGAGAAGAGCCGCATCGCGCTCAACGTGAACCTCGACTCGGTCGCGGGGTCGGCGAACCTTGCCGCACTCACCAGCGGGTACGCCGAGATCGAGCCGCTTCTTCTGTCGGTAGCCGACGCCAACGGCCATGCTCTGCAGACCATCCGGCCGCTGCTGACCAACTCGGATCACGCCAATTTCGCGATGGCCGGCATTCCCGCATTCCGGCTGGTGGCCGGCTACGATGATCCGACCGCCAATCTGCGTCTCGTGCTGACGGAGGCCGACACCCGCGACAAAGTGACGATCACGGAGCTGAAACAGGCGACGCATCTGACCGCCGCGATCCTCGCGGCCGCCTGCACTGCCGAGCCGGACGCGGCGCTACGCTGGCGCACACGCTAAAGCGCCGTGCGTCGCGACGTCAGTTCGTCTTGGTCTGCGACTGCTTCTGCTGCTGCTTTTTCTTGGGCGGCGGCGGCAGGTCGTCGTCATCGGTGAAGGCCGAGAACAGCGCCGACAGAGGCGCCGCGTTGCTGACGCCCGAATAGTTCGAGACGACCCGCACCGTCGTCCCGACGCCGGCCAGCGTCGCCAGGTGCGTCACGTGCTCGTTCATCATCCGGAAACAACCCGACGAGGAAGCGCGACCGATCGAGCGCGGATTGTTCGTGCCGTGGATGCGGTAGATCGTGTTGCCGAGATAAAGCGCCTTGGCTCCGAGCGGATTCAGCACGCCACCCGAAACGGTGATCGGCAGCCCCGGCTGGCGCTGGCGCATCTCCGGCGGCGGCGTCCACGACGGCCAAGCCGCGATGCGGCTGATCTTTTCGGTGCCGGTCCAGGTAAACCCTTCGCGCCCCACGGAAATCGGATAAGCGTAGGCCTGCTTGTTGGGGAGCGTGTAGTAGAGCATCCGCCCGCCGGTATCGACGATGACGATGCCGGGCGGCTCGTTCTTCTCGAGGTACACGACCGGCGGCTTTTCCGGCTTGATGTCCGGCTTGTCGCCGCCGTCCATGAACTTCGGATAGGTGACGTTGTAATTCTGCTGCAGTGAGGCGCGGCGCGCTTCGGCTTCCCGTTGCTCGCGCTCGATATCGCTGCGGAACACCGGGGCCCCGCCGCTCCAGCCGGTTTCCGCGCCGGCGCGCAGTGTCAGAGCGGCCAGCGCGACCGCCGTGGTCGCCGCGCCGATGACGGCCATCCGAACAGGGCTCATCCGTTCCCCCGATTCCGCACCCTCGATCGGTTTCACTTAAGTGCATGAGACGCTGCGGGCAAGCGCTGCAGCCCCTTGCGAACGAATTCTGGCCGTCCCGCGGGCTCTTGAGCCACGGCGGCAAACGTGTGAAGGCAACGGCGTCCTGCCAGCTCCCGAAGCCCGGAACGCATGTCTCCACAGCCCTCGACCTTCCAGCTGACGACGCGCCAGGGCCTCGTGTTCGCGGCGCTCGCCTGGGCAGCGTTCGGCTTCGTCCACATGCTGCCCCGGCTACTGCCGAGCAGCCTCATGGGCGCGGCGGACGGGCTCAGCATGGTCGCGGCGCAGCAGCTGCAGCTCGCCTATCAGGTCGGCCAGCCGCCGCTCTACGATTGGGCCGTCTGGGCGGTCCAGCAGGTCACCGGCCCGACCGCCCTCGGGATCTACCTGCCTAAGTACCTGTTCTGCCTTGCGGCCGGGATCTACGCCTACCTCGGAGCGGTCGCGATCGGCGCCGTCGCGATCCAGGCGGTCGTCGCGAGCGTCGCGCTCATGCTGCTGTTCAACGTCGGCATGACAATCCACGACCTCAGCACACACTCGGTGCCGATGCTCGCGGCCATTCCGGCGACGTTCTATCACTTCGTACGCGTCGTGCAGACGGGCCGCACGCTGCACTATGCGGCTCTCGGCCTTGCGATCGCCGTCGGCACCCTCTCGAAGTACGGCTTCCTGATCTTCCCGGCTGCGCTCTTCATCGCGGCCTCGTTCGACGCCTCGGCGCGGGCGCGGCTCGTCAATGCGCGCTTCCTGCTGACCCTGCTCATCCCGGTCGTCCTCGTTCTGCCGTTCGCCAGCTGGGTCTACGCCAACCGCGACGCGCTCGGCGCCCGTGCCGCGCGCACGTTGATCGCGGGCGAAAGTCGCAGCCATCTGATCCGTGCGCTCGATGGGCTCAAGGACATGGCCGGGAGCTATCTCGTCTATGCTTCTCCGGCGGTGCCGATCCTTTGGGCCGTCTGGCCACGTCTGCTCACGCTGCGCAGCCGTGCCGACTTCGGTCGCACGGATCTGCACGCTCTGTTGTGGCGGACGCTTGCGGCGACGGCGCTGCTGATGGCCGCCGGCATTGCCCTCGCTGGCCTCGACACCATGCGCTCGCGCTACATGCACGCCATCGCGTTCATGCTGCCCGTCGGCGTCGTCGCGCTGCTCGTCGCCACCGACTTCACGCGCCGCCGCGTCGTGATCTTCCTCGCGATCGCCGCAGGCCTGCAGATCGTCACCGCCGTGAGCCGGGGGATCATTCCGTTCGCCCCCGTGCGGCCGTTCTGCCGATCGTGCGAAGTGATCGAGCCGGTAGCGCTGCTGGCCGATCGCTTGACCGCGGAGGGCTTCGCCAAGGCGCGCATCCACGCCGGCGATCATCAACTGGCCGGCAATCTTCGACGGTTCCTGCCCGAAGCACAGATCACGACGGGCCTCATCACGGTCCACCACGGCCCTCTCGGGACGCGGCGGTGTGCTCTCGTGACCGAACGCGAGCCGCCCGCCGCGGAGCCCGGCAGCGGTCGCACCAAGCGGCTCGATGTCGACTGGCCTCGCGGCTGGCTAGGCCCCGCCCGTCAGACGACGTGGTTCGTCACGGAGTACGAGCCGACGTCGCCGCGCTGCCGCTCGGATTAGATCTTTCGCCGCCAGGGGCATCTTTTGTTGCACACCGACGGACAAGCTCTGGCGATGCACTTACTAATGCAGCGGTTGAAGCAGCTCGGCTTTGCAGACGTGCCTTGTGCGGGCGAGTAACTCGCAAATGCTAACCCGCTCGAAAGTACCAGCATAGCGGTCGATATCGCAATCTTTGGCACAAGAATTTCCCCAGAATGAGACGTACACGTCAAACTGAGGCTAGTTCTTCTCGATTTGTTCGAGCAAGACAGCGAATGCATAACTGTCTGTCTTAGGCCGCCTAACGGAACATCCGTGCGAGCAGTGCGCCACCCACTTCGTGGGCGGAGAAATCGGCACGTGGGCGGCCGTAGCCTTCGGCGTAGATCGTCCGAAGCATGGCGGCGCGAAGGTCCGGGTCGTCGGCGACTTCGACTGCGAACTCTGTCGGCAGTGCACGGACAATATTGCCGGGGACGTGCCGGCCGTGGAATTCGACCTCGATCTCGGATCCGGCCACCGCGGGTGGCCGGCCGGCAAAACGGAAGCCGGTCGCCGAGACGTCGATGACGAAGCGGCTCGTCGTTTCTTTGGTCGTGAACAGGCTCGTCGTCGCGAGCACCGGATAACGCTCGGCCTTGCGATAGCGCGGCTGTTCGATGCAGACGAGCGACGCGATCAGCAGAATGACGATATTGTACCAGCTCCAGAACAGCGCGATGGCGCTGGAAGCTTCTGCCCACCGATCGCTGTCCATCATGAACGTGACGACGACGCCGGCGAGTGCCAACACCAGGTAGCAGATGAACCACCGCAGCAGTGGCCACTGCACGACGCGGCGCGTCCGATCTCCGCCCTTGGCCGTGACCTTGAACTTCTGATTGGTTGGCCGCAGCAAGCCGGCCCACACGGCTTTCAAGATCTCGTGGACCGCGAGCAGCTGGCTGACGTCTGCGATGATCGCGAGCACACGGCCCTGCGTCAGCCACGCCATGCTGACGAGGATCATCACGTAATAGGGCAGAAAGTAACTGACGGCGTCGGGCAGTGTGGCGCGCACGGCCTCGATGCCGAAGATCAGATAGAGCGCCGGCACGATGAGACCCAGCACACGGAAGAGATGCTGCGCCGACCAGAAAAGAAATGTCTCAGTCAAGATCAGACGGTCCGCGAGGCGCAGACCGTTTCCAGGCCACCAGGGCCCGTCGACGCTGCGGCAGATCTGGACGAAGCCGAGGCACCAGCGGCTGCGCTGCGTCACGTATTCCTTGAGCCCCTCCGGTGCGAGGCCGAGCGATAGCCGCTCATTGAGATAGACCGTCTGGTAGCCTCTCTGGCGAAGCTTCAGCGAGACGAGATAGTCCTCGGTCACCGACGCCGTCGGGAAGCCGCCGATTTCCATCAGCCGATCGAACCGCAGGATCGACGAGGTGCCGCAGCAGAACGCGGCGCCCCAAGCGTCCTTGGACGGCATGATGACGTCGAAGAAGAAGCGCTGCTCGTCGGGCCAGGCGTGCGCAATCGAGAGATTGGCCTGGATGGGATCCGGGTTCGAAAAATGCTGCGGGGTCTGGACGACCGCCACGTTGGGATCGCGGAACAGCGTCATTGCGCGCGTCAGGAAGACAGGCGTCGGGACGAAGTCGGCGTCGAGAATGGCGACGTAATCCGGTTTCTCGTCCAGCGTCGCGAGGTGCTGGAGCGCATTGTTGATGTTGCCGGCCTTGGCGTGCGCGTTGTCCGGCCGGGTGATGTAGCCGCACATGTACTTGGCGGCCATCTCTTCGAGCCACGGACGCCGGCCATCGTCGCAGACCCAGATGCGCACGTTCGGGTACGTCGTCCAGAGTGCTCCGACGATCGTCCGCTCGAGGATGGCAGGCTCTTCGTTATAGGTGCAGATCAGCACGTCGATGCGTGGCATTTCATCGTGAGCCAGTAGCCACGGCATGTTTTTCTCGACCTCGGGCGTACGATTTACCGTCCGCGTCAAGAAGAAAAGCGAGAACGTCGAGCCTAGCGCCGCCAGGACTTCGACGGCCAGGAAAATGAACCCGACAGAGAAGTCGATCGGCTGATCGAGCGGCGGCAGCGTTTCGGTCACGCGCCACAGGATGTAGCGCCACATAAGAACGAGCGAGGCTGCCGTTGCGAGACCGCGGGCAATCGGCGAGGTGCGATCGCCGAGCGTGCAGATCAATAGGCAGAGGGCTCCGGCGACGGCCGCCGGAGCGAGAGCCTGGAGAAGGTCCTCGTTGAGGTAGGTCATCTGCCGGGCGCCGACGCGGCGCTGGCGTCGAAGGTCACCCGGCCGGTCCGCCCGATCGGGCAGGTACCGCCGGCCGCAAGACCGGGCACGGCGACGGTGACGCGATAGGGTTCCTTCTGAAGGTAGGACGGCGCGATCGCGAGGTTCGCCGCCACTTCCGCCTGGCCGGACATGTGCACGACATGGCCTGCGAGTTCGTCACGCGTGTCCTTGAGCCGGAAGGTGGCCGGAGCGCCGATGTGCAGCCGGTTGAAGACGCCTTCGCTGACCGTCGCGGTAACGAGCGGCGCCGAGCAGTCGAGCAGGCGCACGAGGTCTTGCCCGCGCCGCACCTGCTCGCGATCCGAGATCAGCACTTCCCACACGCTCGCTCCTGCCGGCGCCGTGAGGCGCGCTTCAGCCAGCAGCTCGGTACGCTGCGTTTCGCGCTCGAGCTCGCTGGCGAGGCGCGCGAGACGGGCGTCGCGCAGTGCGATTTCGGCTTGGAGTTCGGCCGCCCGCTCGCGGGCCTCCTGCAGGCGTTCCAGCGAACGCGGCCGATCGTTGTAGCTGTCGCCCACGAAGTACCCTTCACGGATCGCTTCGAGTTCGACGCCGACCATGGCCAGCCGGTCCTGGGCGGCGACCATGGTCTGCTCGGCCACCAGCTCGTCGCGCCGCGCGCGTTCGAGCTGAGCGGTCGAGCCAGCACTCTTTTGAACCAGCATTTCAGCACGGGCGCGCGCCGCGGCCAGTTCTTCACGTGTCGCGGCGGCGGCGCGGATCTCGGCGCGGATTTCGCTCATCCGGCTTTCGAGCTGGCGGGCGCGGGCGCCCTGGAAGCGAGCGACCTGGCGGCCGCTGTCCTGCATCTCGTAGAGTGCGGACTCACGCTTCAAACTGAGCGTCGCGCGTTCGTCTTCGAGCTGTTGCATCGTCCGGCGCAGGTCATCGAGGCGCGATCGATCCGCACGCGGATCTG
>Ga0073934_10005789_pt1 | contig 18672 bp, 18 predicted proteins | sample LarsenN4metaG_FD_76834 | JGI IMG/M metagenome (GOLD analysis project Ga0073934, IMG submission 76834) | Hot spring sediment bacterial and archeal communities from British Columbia, Canada, to study Microbial Dark Matter (Phase II) - Larsen... ... | reverse complement strand
GTACCAGCCGATCAGGCCCGTGCCGTCTGTGCCGCGGCGACCGACGGACAGCACGGAGAAGGCCGTCCGCGCCGCCGGCGACCGCGAGCCAGGTCTCCGCTCGGATCGTCGCCGGGGTCGGATCGAGACCGGGGCACTTCCCCATCGGCCCCGCCTCGATCCACTGGTAGGTCGGCTTGCCGGCGGCGAGCGCGACCAGCTCGCGCTGCATGTCGTAGACGAACGTGAGGTCCTTCGTACAGCGGGTCTGGAGCGGGTACGTGGAGAAGCCGATCATCTCGGCGCGCGAGATCAGCCTCGGGTAGACGCCCTTCCCGGCCGGCAGCGCGGCGGACCGGCTGGAGAAGTGGTCGGTCAGCGACACGAAGGTGACGCGCTTGCTCTCCCTCGAGGGCGGCAGCCGCGGCAGGTCGGCCAGCCCGAACCCGTCGGGCTCGTCCTGCTGGTACCAGCCGATCAGGCCCGTGCCGTCTGTGCCGCGGCGATCGACGGACAGCACGGAGAAGGCCTTCCGCGCGAGCTGTCCCAGCTGCGCGCCGGGGGTGCAGGCGTTGCCCATGAAGACGTTGATGCCGGCCGCGAGCGCCGACCCGTAGTACCAGTCGCACGTGTGGAAGACCATGCGCGGGAAGAGCGGCTGCCAGTCGACGAAGAGCGCGTTGCGCGTCGTCGTCGCGACCGCCCACGGGAGCATCCCGGCCGTCGTGAACGAGCCGGCGGTCTCGACGGTCGTGGTGCCGTCGCTTCCCACGACCCGGAAGCGATAGGTACGCGCCGGCTCGAGCGCGGGCAGCAGGATCTGCCCTGACGTCGCGAGCCGCGTCGGCTTCGTCCAGATCGCGTACTCGTCGCCGAGGCCGAACTGCGCGTACGCGCGAACCGGGCTGCTCGCCCGCCATGTGATCGCGGCCGAGCTCGAGCGCGGCTCGACCGACGTGACGCTGATCGTCAGGCTGCTGGTTCGCGCCTGGGCCGGCAGGAGCAGCACGAGCGCGAGGAGAGCCGGCACGACAAGCCTCCCCATCCTGTGCCAGGGTAGTCGGCCGGCGACCCGCGGCGAGTAAAGCCACGGAGCGGTGCCGAGCTTGCCTCATGCAACACAAAGCCCGAGGGTGCTGCGACCACGTGAGGCCTCGCCCGGCGAGAGCGCTCAGTAGGGGCGACGCGCGGCGGGCCGCCTCGGCGCCACGACGGCGTGCCGGGCGTGCGGTTCCGCGTCCGGTGGAGGCAGGCGGTGCGCGTCCCAGCACAGCCAGACGACGAACCCCAGGACCTCCCGCAGGACACCTCGGAAGCTCGGCGTCTTCGTCTCCTCGGGAACGTCGGCCCAGAGCGTGGTCATATGCTCGGTGTCGTCACCGAGGCGCGCGGCGGCGACCGGACCGGCCCGCACACCCGGTGCGGCCAACTACCTACCCATCGCAGGGGACGGCTCGAAGAGCGCGACCCCGTGCCTCGCGCCGAGTCCGACCCCGGCTCTCAGTCCCTGATCGCGCTCAGGGCTGCGAGCAGCTCCTGGTGACGTCGCTCCTCGTCGCTCGGCGGAGCCTCCTCGTCGCCGCGCGCCCGCCGGGCGAGGATCACCTGCACGGGCTTGACGACGAAGAAGAAGACCGCCGCGGCGACGCTGACGAACTGGATCGCGGCCGTGATGAACGCGCCGTAGAGGAAGCGCGAGTCGTTGATCGTGAACGTCAGGTCGCTGAAGTCGACCTCGCCAAAGATCGCGCCGATGATCGGCATGACCAGGTCGGCGACGAACGCGTTGACGAGCGCGACGAACGCGAACCCCATCACGAACGCGACGGCCAGCTCGATCAGGTTCCCTCTCGTCAGGAAGTCCTTGAACTCCTTCAGGACGGACGGCATCACGCACCTCCTTGGTGGGCGGCGAAGGACGCCGGGATCCTGAAGCGGGCGGTGCGCCCGATCAAGCGCAGCCGGTCGCGCCGGCCGAAGGCGTGGTCGTGTGCTCTCGTGGTCCGCGCCGCCCGCCCGGGCGACGGAGCCCGCCCGCACACGAGGTGCGGCGAACCGCCTACCCGGGCGAGCGCCCGACCCTTTCCTACGCCTGCCGCTCGAGCACGACCTCGAACGTGTCGACCGAGACACGGCGCATGCTGCCGCCCGCCGGCGGATCCATCGCGTCGAGGGTCTCGCTGCCCTTGCGGAGCTTCTCCTCGGAGTCGAAGCGGACGACGACCCTGGCTCGACCGCCGGCCCGATCGGCGAGCACGGTGATGGCCTTGGCCGGGATGTCCGGGGGTGCACCGCCGGACGAGTCGATCTCTCTGACGATCGCGTCGATGGCGTCGCCGTCCGCCTCGAAGTCCGCTACGCGCACGTAGTCCGGCATGTTGTCCTCCCTTCGTCGGGGTCGGGTCGAGCCTACCCGAGAGTCAGACCCGTGGCGGCGGGATCCTGGCACCCCACGCCGCCGCCCGTCAGGCGCCGGCGCCGTTTGACAGGATGTCCGCTACGAGTCATCGACAGAGGAGCAGCCATGCCGGGATTGGAGATCAAGAGTGTCGGGTCGCCCGACGAGACCCGCCCGTTCGCGGACAAGGGAAGCGCAGCCGTGGTGAACGTGAGCGGCCACCCCGTTCTGTACGGGACGTTCGAGCCGGGCTGGCGCTGGTCCGAGCACATCAAGCCGATCGCGGGGACGGACAGCTGCCAGGCACCGCACCTGCTCTACTGCATCTCGGGCCGCATGAAGATCGTCATGAGTGACGGGTCGGAGGGCGAGATCGGCCCGGGCGACGTCGCGTCGATCGACCCGGGCCACGACGCGTGGGTGGTCGGCCCCGAGCCGTGCGTCGCCGTCGACTTCGGCGGCTACGCGCAGTACGCGAGACACTAGGCGTGACGCCGCCGCCGGGCTCGCTCAGCCCGGCGGCGGGATGCTCGACTGGTCGGGGTCGATCCTGCGGTCACGCGCTTCGAGCGTCACACGCCGCCCGGCCACCTCGGGCGGCCGCAGGCACGCGCGCCCTCGTTCGCTGTGGTCTGGCCTCTCATGCCCGCCTCACACAACGCGACGGACAGCGACACCGGCTTCCAGGGTTTCGTCGACAGCGAAGGTTGGCGGTGGCTCGACGTGCGCGGGCCCGGCGGCCAGGTGCTCAGGTTCGAGGCCCGCGGCACGCTGGCGAAGCTAGGACTGACCGAGCTGTTCTTCGAGTCGGTCGGACGCGGTGACGGGCGCACCCGGGAGACCGATGAGTTTGCGACGCTGGTTCCGTCGAACACTCGGAACCCGAGAGCGGAGGAGCGAGCGATGCGAGTCGTGGTGAACGAGTTCATGAGCCTGGACGGCGTGGTGCAGGCACCCGGCGGCGCCGAGGAGGACACCGACGGAGGCTTCGCCCACGGCGGGTGGTCGATGCCGTACTTCGACCCCGAGGTGATGGGCCCGGTGATCTTCGAGGGCATGAGCACGGTCGAGGCGCTGCTGTTCGGCCGGCGCACGTGGCAGGGGATGGCCTCCGCGTGGCCCGGGCGGGCCGGCGACCCGTACGCCGACCAGATGAACGCGATCAGGAAGTACGTGGTCTCGCGGACGTTGACGCCGGACGACCTGAGCTGGAGCAACACGACGCTGCTGCCGGGCGACCGCGCCGTCGCCGACATCGCCGCGCTGCGCGCCCAGGAGGGCGGCGACCTGCTGATCTGGGGCAGCGTCAGCCTCGTCAAAACGCTGCTGGCCGAAGGCCTGGTCGACGAGCTCAACCTGATGATCGAGCCGATCCTGCTCGGCGGCGGCAAGCGGATCTTCCCCGAAGACGGCACCGCGCGGCCGCTGCAACTCGTCAAGTGCGTCACGGCCGGCACGGGCGTGCAGGTCTGCACGTACCGCTTCGCCTCGTAGACGAGATCCAGCCCTGCGACCGATCCGGCCGCAGGGCAGCGCGCCAATCCTTCTTATTGCGGATCTTACAACGTGCTAAGTATCGCCGTGTGCGCAATCCGCAGCTCAGTGAGGTTGGGGTCAGTCGGATCTTGCGATCGCGCACTCGAGCCTCGCTCACCAGACGCCGGCTTGGCGAGCCGCAGGCTCAGCGTGGTTCACAGCCAGATCTCTGTGTCGACTGGCTGCTCCGGTGTCGACGCGAGCATCGCATCGAGAGCAGCGATCAGAGCACCAGGATCGGTGCGTGGCCAGCGCTTCTCCGTCGTCAAGATCACGCCCGCATGGCCGCCTCCACCGGCGAGCAGCGCCTCGGCCAGCGGACGGTGGTCGCGAACGTTCTCGGTGACGAGGGCTCGGCCCTCGGACAGTGCGTGATCGAGCACCAGCTCGTCCGATGCGCCGGACCCGGGAGACTCGTGGACCGAGACGACATCGTGTCCCCGGGCTCGTAGCTCCGGGCGATACGACTCGGATACATCTCGTCGAGCAGGAGCTTCAAGAAGCAGCCTGCCGCGCGCGCGCCATGCGCTCAGCCGCTTCCGCTGCCTCCTCGTTCCGTCGAATCCACTCGTCGATGTCTGATCGGTGGCTGTCGTAGTAGCGCAGGGCCGTCTCGACCGCGCTCGCCGGCTGGTCGAGCCAGTCCGCTGTGCGCTCCACGTCGTCGAAGCTTCGAAACACGGCGACGACCTCCCACACGTCCGGGCCACCGGCGAGACCGGGTCGCCGGCCGGCTGGGCCCGACCGGAACACGATCCCGGGATGCTCGTCCATCTCAAGCCCTTCCGCGACATAGCGCTGGATGAGAATGGAGCGCGAATGCCCGTCGGCCTCCGCGCGCCGGTCGAGGCGGCTCAAGGTGTCCTTCGAATAGCGGGTCGACACCGGTGCCGGCGGCTTTCGCTCCATGCGCCCAGTGTAGTACCTGCGTGCACCGATGTAGCCACCGCAGGCGTTGCGCCGAACGAGAAGCGGCCGGCGTCCAAAGCGTGGGCATGGCTCGCTACTTAGCTCGCTCTGCGCAGAGCGTCTACGGCCGAATATCCAACGTGACCCAGCCGGGCAGGACAGCCGCCTGCTTCACCCACGCCGCCAACTGCGCCTCGTCGAGATCGTCCTCGTGGACGTCGATCCAGCGCGCGTCCTTGCTCTTGCCTCCGGGTGGAACGGGTCGCAGCGACGTGCCCTGGAAGAAGGTCACCTTGACGTAGCTCGTGAAAGTATGGAAGCCGACGAACCAGCCCTGGCCCTCGATGCCGTAGAAGGGCGAGTTCCACTTCACGGCCTTGCGCACGTTGGGCGCGTTGCGCACGATGAGCGCGTCGAGGCGGCGCCCGACGTCGCGCTTCCAGCCCGGCATGGCCTCGATGTAGGCCTGCACGGGCACGTCGCCCTCAGCCTTCGCGATCTGAGGGTTGCCGCCTGCGAGGAAGGTCGGCTTCGCGGCCACCGGCCGCTTGCGCTTGGTCGCGGTCGACGCGGCTGCGGACGCGTTCAGAGCCGCTGCGGCACGGACGAGAGCCACGAGGGCCTTCTCGTCGATCGTGTCGCCTTCGCGAAAATCGATGGCGCGCCTGACGTTGCCTTCCAGGCTCGAGTTGAACAGGCCCGAAGGGTCTTCCAGCGACGCACCCTTGGCGAAGGTCATCTTCACCACGCTCTTGTAGGTCTCGCCCGTGCAGATGATCCCGTCGTGAGACCACACGGGGGTGCCCGGGCTGGTCGCCTTCGCCCACTTCCACTCCTCGACCACCTCGGGGTCGGCCCGCTTGACGAGAGCACGAATCCGGGCGAGCGTCTCGCCCCGCCAGTCGCCCAGCTCCCTGATCCTCGCGTCGATCAACTCCGACGCGGACGCCGGGTTCTGCGGAGCGCCCTTCTTCACGACGGCCCTCTCAATACCACATTGATCCTCAAGGATGCACCGGCCTTGTGCCTGAAGGCTGGTACTTATGGGCAAGGATCGGGCGAACCGGCAGAACGAGAGGCGGGGTTCGCTGACCCGGAGTTGAATGCTTTGCACGTGTATCGGCGGGTGCTGGCCCGGAACCCGTGATCCAGCCAGCAGGACTGGGAACGCGGTCCGACGTCTCTACAAACCAGTGCTCGACGATTGAACGTCTTCTCCCCATCCAGTAACGTCATCCTCAGGATCCACCATGCGCATCGAACGACTGCACATCTCGAACTTCCGCGGTATCTCTCTGTTCGAGATCGATAGCCTCGCAACCATCACTGTCATCGCTGGCCCGAACGGCTGCGGCAAGTCCTCCGTGCTCGACGCCTTGCGTCTCTTGAAGTCCGTTTACGGGGGATATCAACAAGAGGAGTGGCGGAGATGGTTTGGTGAGTTTCAGATCAATCTCAGTCACAAGGACGAGTTAGAGCGACTCTTTCGCGATCCTTCGCGCGATGTCGAGATCTGGGCAGACTTCAGCCTTGCGGACGTAGAGCTCGAATACCTGAGATCGCACGCCGAGGCCGTAATCGAGCCGATAGCTTGGCAAGAAGTCGTAGGCCGCGACTTCGATGTTCAAGGATACGGGTCGCCTGCACTCGCCACAGAATTGCGTGTCCACGGTGAGCAGGTACGCACGATGACTGTGGCGGGAGCGAAGGAACTCATTTCAGGTCTGGACTCGCCACAGCTGCACGCCAGGATGGTTGTAACCCCGACGCTCGCAATCACGGTCGATCCGAATCGCGCACTTGAGGTGGTCTTTCGCACGTTCGACCCGCAGCATCTAGGAATCATCGACTACCACGGCCCGATGCGCTCTTATCAACGTGAGGTCGTCGGAGGGCTTACGCTGAACCTTGACAGCATTGAACAGCAGCGCCGGCAACGTTCTCTCTACGACTGGCAAAGTAAATACCAAAACGTCAAGACTGAGCTTGCTGGGAACTACGTCCGCGACTTGATCGCAAGCGACGCTGGCGTTAAAAACCCAGCCGCCTCAAGCCTGAACCAGACACTCTCAGAACTCTTCCAAACTTTCTTTCCCGACAAGAGCTACACCGGACCGAGACCAACGCCGGAAGGCGTTCCTGAGTTCCCGGTCAAGCTCGCTTCAGGAGAGGAACACGACATCGATGATCTGAGCTCCGGGGAAAAGGAGATCTTGTACGGATACCTCCGGCTCCGAGACTCAGCTCCCAAGAATTCTGTGATCTTGCTCGATGAGCCAGAGCTTCATCTCAACCCTAGTCTGCTACAGGGGCTCCCCGACTTCTACCATCGCCATCTAGGACGAGCACTTGGCAACCAGCTATGGCTCATCACACACTCGGACGCGCTTCTTCGACAGTCAGTCGGTAACACCAACTTCTCCGTGTTCCACATGCGGACCGCGACGGCTACGCCTAGCGACGTCAACCAGGCGTTGCCGGTACGGGCGGATGACGAGCTCGAACGGGCCATAATTGACCTCGTCGGTGACCTGGCCACGTACAAGCCACACGCGAAGGTGGTCATTCTTGAAGGAGCCGCATCTGAGTTCGACCGACTAATGGTCAGCCGACTGTTTCCACGGTTCGCCCAAGAGGTCAACATCCTCTCTGGCGGTGGCCGCGGTCGAGTGGAGGGCCTCTACAAGCTGCTTGCCGAGGCGAGCGCCACTGTGGGTCTGGGCGATCGGTTCTTCGCGATCGTCGATCGCGACACAGGGCCGCCTAAAGCGCCTGATGCCACAACGATCCACACGTGGGACCGGTACCACATCGAGAACTACCTCCTCGAGCCGAAGTACGTCCTCGCCGCCATCGAAGCACTCGTCACCTCGAGCCCTCTCTCAACGGTCGAGAACGTATCTGAAGCGTTGGCCGCATCAGCCAGGAAGGGGATCAACCGTCTCATACTCCAAGAGCTCATCACACATGCGAACCGCAGAATGGTCTCCGAGATCGCGATAGGAGCACCACGCGACGCTTCCAATCCAGTATCAGACCTTCGCCCATCGATCGAAGGTTCTGCCCAGCGTGTGGAAACCGCCGCTGCAGAACTACTGGAAGAAGGGCACCTAGACGAAGTGGCCAAGGCCGTCGCCGATGAGCTGGAAGCCGCCCTTCTGTCCGATGAGTGGGTGTCGCGCTTTCCGGGCCGAGCCGTCCTCAGCGACTTCGTCTCGGAGCATGTTCCCGGAGTGAGTTATGAGAGCTTCCGCAACCTCGTAATCGATCAGATGATCGATGATGCTTTCGAGCCATCCGGAATGAGCTCGGTCATCGAAGCGATCGACGCTGCCTGAGGCGGTTCGATCTGCCGAAGGTCGGCTTGGCCGTGGCCGGCCGGAGGCACGGACGGGACAGCGCCCGCTCCATGGCGGGACGGGCACATGGGGGAACCCGGCCCACCTGTCAGTCGGCCTCGCGTTCCTGGCGCGTCGCTGGAAAAGGAGGCCAGCGAGCGACGCGCAGGACAGTACTCGAGTACGGCCAAGCGGCGCGGCCAGCATCCTGCACCCAGCGACGCGAGCCTTGCGCGAGGCCCGGCTCCGCCGGGCCGGAGCGGAAGGGAAGTCCGTCACCGATGAGAGCGGATTCAGGCGGCGTGAAGCGGACACCCGGTGACCGCTGCAGGCAAGTGCGACAACAGGTCCGCCCCGGCGCTCGCGATGTCTATGACTGCTGCGCGGTAGTGGCGTCCGGGAAGATCTGCGCGGCGCGCGCCATGAGAACGATCAAGTACATCGCCCCATGAGTTGCCAGGTTGTCCGCCTTCTCGGGAGAGTCAAGATCCTTGCTGACCGAGTACGTCGGCTCGTTGCCTTCTTGCATGACGATGTTCTCCTGCGCACTCAGAGGATCGCCGTGAACGAGCGCGTTGTAGTAACCGGCGATCGTCCTTGCTTCGGCGAGGCTCGGATCGCCCGAGTCGACAGGTAGCTGCCCGATCTTCATGGAGGCCAAGAGATCCGGCAGCTTCGGCCGACGGGAGTAGGGCCAGCCCTGCTCCCAGAGCTCAAGCGCTTCGGGCGTCTCGGCCAGGTAACTGATCGTCGCCGCTCGCTCGACGAGAGGCCTAAGAAGCATGAGAGCGGGAAAGAGGTACGCCTGCCTGATCAGCTCGCGGATCCCCAGAGCGATCGAGCAAGCTCCGGGGACGATCTGACATGCAGCGGCCTGTAGCCGCGTCAGGTTGTCTCGGTTCCTGCGCGTCCACGGACCAATCGCACGCTGTTGCTCGAGTGCGGCGACGATGACGAGATCGAAGTGATGGAGCAGGGGACGCCCGAGGTACGGCTCGTCGTCCGGCGTGAAGATCGACATTCTCGTACGGTAGTCTCGGCTCCGGCCGCGGGCTGCGACCGGAGCCGGCGCCACTCCTACGATCACCGACAAGGCGTATGGCGCGACTTCAGGCCGTCTTTTCCCGAGCACTCGACGAGCGACCGCGGTCAGATCTTGCGATGTGCACCGCGACCCGCCGCACCGGGCCGGCTTGGCCGGCCGGAGGCACAGGCGCGTCAGCGCGGTGTACGGCGGGAAGTAACCCGAGCCGCGGCGGGCCTCGCGTTCCTGGCGCGTCGCTGGGAAAGGAGGCCAACGAGCGACGCGCAGGACAGCACTCGAGTACGGCCAAGCGGTGCGGCCAGCATCCTGCACCTAGCGACGTGAGCCTTCCACGGGGCCCGGCTCCGCCGAGCCAGAGCGACCTGAGCGGCCGCCGGCCTCGCTCCGCTGACGGCCCGCTCGCAAAGGAGGCGAAGCCCGAGACGCGAGGACAGTACAGAGACGTACGGACTCGCGGCGAGGGCGAGCGGCGCAGCCCGGCTTTGCCGGGCGGGAGCCGCCGCCGCTCAGCGAAAGCGAGGTGGGCGGAACTCGGCGGTGCGCAAACCACGCGGTGCTCGTGGGCGAGCCGATCGCGGTCGGCTGAGGAAGACGTCCCTATCCGATCTCCGGCGGGTGCGGGTGAAGCGCGGCATAGGCCTTGACGACTCTCTCGTCGAAGCTCTCGAGGCGAACGTCGTCGTGGCCGCGCTTCTCGGCGTGAATCGCAGTGGCGAGCGCGTACGCGTCTGGCAGCTTCAGCCCGGTCCGTACGCGAACTGCCGCGGCACGGCGGGCGAGCGCGAGGTCGACCGGAACGGTCTCGATGCCGAAGCGGACGAGCATTGCATCGACGGTGTCGGCGCCTGCCGGACCCGCATGACGAAGTGGCCCGATCAGGACCTCGGTGTAGTTGACGGCCGACACCAGTCGACGCGTCCCAGGCTCGAGCGCCTTGCGCATCCGGTCGACAGCCGCGCTGTGGTTCGCATCCTCGCGGCCGAGGTAGGCGATGAGGACGTCGGCGTCGAAGACGGCTACGGCCACTCGCGCCGCAGCTCGTCGAGGTAGCCGTCCGGATAGACGCTGGCGTCGAACACACCGGCGTACTCCTCGACGAGTTCGTCCGCGCGGATCAGCTCTAGGCGGCCCGGTCCGACGACCTCGACTCGGACGTCGTCGCCCGGCTCCAGGCCCGCTGCACGCAGTGCGTCGACCGGCAGGGTGACCTGGTTCTTGCGAGAGATCACGCTCATCCCTTTACTCTAACAGGAGAAAGGTAAAGGGAACTCGGCGCGTCAGCGCACGGATTGCTGGGAAGCGACCTGAGCGGCCGCCGGCCTCGCTTCGCTGACCGCACCTCGCAAGACGTCTTTCACCGCCGCAGGCCGGCTTGGCCGGCCGGAAGCACAAGCGCGTCAGCACTCTCTAGCTGGTGGGAAGGGGGCTCGCGGGGGAAACCGGCTGTTTCCCCCGCGTTATGGGCGGTACTGGGCTCGAACCAGTGACCCCCAGCTTGTCGAGCTGGTGCTCTCCCAACTGAGCTAACCGCCCCAACGCTCTGCGAGGACGGCGCCTCGCAGCCGCGTCATCGTAGCTCAGGCGGCCGCGGCGGAGGCCGTTCGCCGCGCGACCCCGGACGGCTGACGCAACGCCGAACCTAGTCGGCTGGCTGCGCGACGGGCTCGCCCGGCGACTCGGGCGCGAGCACGACGAGCGCCACTCCCCCGACGGCGAGCGCGATGCCGCCCAGCACGACCGCCTCGGGGTAGACGCCGCGCATCGCCTCGATCGCGACGGCGACGACGGGGACGAGGATCGTCGCGGCCGAGACGACGGTCGCCGAGAGCCGCTTCAGCGCCGCGAAGAACGCGATCGTCGCGATCGCCGACGCGCCGACGGCCATGTACGTGACGGCGCCCCAGAGGTCGGCCGACGACCAGCCGGTGCCAGAGGTCCCGTCGACGGCGAGCGCGATCGCCAGAATCAGCGTCCCGCCGATCAGGTACTGGATCGTGGTCAGCCCGATCAGGTCGAGCGCGGGGTCGGCCTCGGTCATCCGCTTGATCACGATCGTGCCGATCGCCCAGCCGAGTGCGCCGGCGAGCGACCAGGCGATCCCGATCGCGAGGTCGCTGCCCGCGTCGCCGAGCTGCGGCCAGACCATCAGCACGATGCCGCCGAAGCCACCGACCAGCCCGAGGATCCGCATGGCGGCCAGCCGCTCGGCCAGGAAGACTCGCGCGAGGACGGCGACGAAGAGCGGCGAGGTCGTTGTCAGCACCGCCGCGTTCCCCGGCCCCGCGCGCACCGTTCCCTCGACGAGGCCCTCGAAGAAGAGCGTGACCATCAGGATTCCGGTGACCGCCGACCACAACGCGGCGCGCCCGCGCGGCAGCCGCACCCGCAGGATCGGCACGATCGCGACCAGCAGCAGCGCGGCCGCTCCCGAGCGCAGCCCGGCCACCATCGTCGCGGAGGCGTGGTCGCCGGCGACGGCGGTCGCGCGGTACGCGCCACCCCAGAGGAAGACCGGGAACGCGAGCAGCGCGTACGCCGTCATCGTCGTCGACGCGCCCAGGGCGCCGCTCGACCGAATCAGCTACGCCTCCCCCACGTCCGGTGCTCTCCTCGCCGCCGCCGACGCTCCGACCCGCGAGCCGCGCGATCGTACAGCAGCGCCCCCTGCCGACCGATCGCGATCCGTCCCGGAGGGGCGCGATATCCTCCTCCCCGTGGGCGGGGCGCGACAGGCGAACGGGCTCCGTGGCTGAGATCGTCAGCCTCCGCGAGGCGGTCGCCGAGCTCGTCCACGACGGCGACGTCGCCGCGCTCGAGGGCTTCACGCACCTCATCCCCTTCGCTGCCGGCCACGAGATCGTCCGGCAGGGCCGGTGCGACCTGACGCTGATCCGGATGACGCCCGACCTCGTGTACGACCAGCTGATCGGGATGGGCTGCGCGCGCAAGCTCGTCTTCTCGTGGGGCGGCAACCCGGGCGTCGGCTCGCTGCACCGCTTCCGCGACGCGGTCGAGCACGGCTGGCCGGCGCCGCTCGAGGTCGAGGAGCACTCGCACGCGGGGATGGCCGCCGCGTGGGCGGCCGGCGCGGCGAACCTCCCCTTCGGCGTCCTCCGCGGCTACACGGGCACCGACCTCGAGCGCTACACGACGGCGACGACGATCACCTGCCCGTTCACCGGCGAGGTGCTCGCCGCCGTCCGCGCCCACCGGCCGGACGTCGGCATCGTCCACGCCCAGCGCGCCGACCTCGCCGGCAACGTCCAGCTCTGGGGGATCGTCGGGGTGCAGAAGGAGGTCGTCCTCGCCTCGGCGCGCTCGATCGTCACCGTCGAGGAGGTCGTCGACGAGCTGGAGCCGCGGCCGGGGGCGGTCGTGCTGCCGACGTGGGCGGTGACCGCCGTTGCACCCGCGCCGCGCGGGGCGCACCCCGCCTACGCCCACGACTACTACGACCGCGACAACGACTTCTACGTCGCCTGGGACCCGATCAGCCGCGATCGCGACACGTTCCGCGCGTGGATGGAGCGGCACGTGCTCGGCACGGCGGACGTCGACGAGTACCACCGCAGCCTCTCCGCGGCGAAGACCGAGGCGGCAGCGTGAGCGCCGACCTCGGGTACACCGCCGACGAGATGATGGCGGTCGCGGCGGCCCGGCGGCTGCACGACGGCACCGTCTGCTTCGTCGGCATCGGGCTGCCGAGCCAGGCGGCCAACCTGGCGCGCCGCACGCACGCACCCGGCTGCGTCCTGATCTACGAGAGCGGCACGATCGGCGCGAAGCCGACGCGGCTGCCGCTCTCGATCGGCGACGGCGAGCTGGCCGCGACCGCGGACACGGTCGTCTCGGTGCCCGAGATCTTCGCGTACTGGCTGCAGGGCGGGCGGATCGACGTCGGCTTCCTCGGCGCGGCCCAGATCGACCGCTACGGGAACCTGAACAGCACGGTGATCGGCGACTACGACCGCCCGAAGGTGCGGCTCCCCGGGGCCGGCGGCGCGCCGGAGATCGCCGCCTCCTGCCGGGAGACGTTCGTCATGCTGCGGCAGTCGCCTCGCACGTTCGTCGAGCAGCTCGACTTCCGCTCGAGCGTCGGCTACGGGGACGGGCCGGGGACGCGCGAGCGGCTCGGCTTCACCGGTGCGGGCGTCACCGCCGTCGTCACCGACCTCGGCATCCTCGAGCCCGACGCGCAGACGAAGGAGCTGACGCTGACCCACGTTCACCCGGGCGTCACGGCCGACGAAGCGGTCGCCGTCACCGGCTGGCCGCTCCGGGTCGCGGCGGCCTTGGGGACGAGCGAGCCGCCGACCTCCAGCGAGCTGGAGACGCTTCGAGCCCTCACGTCGACGCTCGCCGCAGTAGGCTCTTGAGCTGTCGCGCATCCAGCCTGTCCCCGACCCGGAGCTGAAAGGAGACGCAGTGCCGCACCACGACCACGCCGCGGCCGGCGCGACGCCGGGCGTGCAGCCGATCGCGGGCTACCGGCGCGAGCCCGACGCCGACCCGCCGTACCTCTACCCGGACTACGTGGCCACTCGGCTGCGGGCGCCGAAGCGTCCGCTGATCATCCTCCCGCACACGCTGTCCGAGATCACCGGCCCCGCCTACGGCCACGAGGCCGTCGGCGAGCTCGACCACGACCTGACGCGCCAGCACCAAGGCGAGCCGATCGGCGAGCGGATCATCGTCGCGGGCCGGGTGCTGGACGGCGACGGCAAGCCCGTTCGCAACACGCTGATCGAGATCTGGCAGGCGAACGCGGCGGGCCGCTACATGCACAAGGTCGACCGGCATCCCGCCCCGCTCGACCCCAACTTCAGCGGGGCCGGCCGAACGGTCACCGACGACGACGGCAACTACCGCTTCGTCACGATCAAGCCCGGCTCGTACCCGTGGGAGAACCACCACAACGCGTGGCGCCCCGCGCACATCCACCTCTCGCTCTTCGGCCGGGCGTTCGCGACCCGGCTCGTCACCCAGATGTACTTCCCGAACGACCCGCTCTTCGACCTCGACCCGATCTTCAACTCGGTCCGGGACCCGAAGGCGCGGCAGCGGATGGTCAGCGCGTTCGACATCGACCTGACCGAGCCGAGCTGGGCGCACGGCTACCGCTTCGACATCGTCCTGCGCGGGCCGAACGCGACGCCGATGGAGGAGCACTGAGATGGCCCACGGGATCACCCCTTCGCAGACCGTCGGCCCGTACTTCGCGATCGGCCTGATCGACGGCGTCGCGCGCACCGAGCTCGTGCCGGCCGACTCGCCCGGCGCGATCGTGATCGAGGGGAGCGTCTTCGACGGCGCAGGCGATCCGGTGCCGGACTCCATCGTCGAGATCTGGCAGGCAAACGCGGCCGGCCGCTACGCCCATCCGGACGACCCGCGCGACGACCTGCCGCTCGACGAGGGCTTCACCGGCTTCGGACGCTCCGGGTGCGAGCCGGACGGCCGCTTCCGCTTCGTCACGGTCAAGCCTGGGCCGGTGCCGTGGCCGGAGGGCGGCTTCCAGGCACCGCACGTCGTCGTCGGCGTCTTCGCGCGCGGCCTGCTGAAGCGGCTCCAGACGCGGATCTACTTCCCGGACGAGGAGGAGGCGAACGCCGCCGACCCGGTCCTCGGCCTGATCGCCGACGCCGACGAGCGCGCTACGCTCGTCGCGCGAGAGGAGGAGGACGGCGTGCTGCGGTTCGACATCCACCTGCAGGGAGACCGGCAGACCGCGTTCTTTGACGTCTGACGACCTGTTCACGCCGATCTTCGTCCCGCAGGCCGTCCGCGACGCGGCCTCCGGGCGGGCGTGGCTCCAGGCGTTGCTCGATGCCGAGCGGGCGCTGGCCGTCGCGGAGGCCCGGAAGGGAGCGATCCCGGCGGCCGCGGCCGAGCGGATCGCCGCCTGCTGCGAGGCGGAGCGCTTCGATCCCGCGGTGATCGCCGAGGACGGCCGCCGCGTCGGCAACCCGGCCGAGCCGCTCGTCCGCGCGCTGCGGGCGGCGGCAGGCGACGAGGCCGGCCGCTACGTCCACTTCGGGGCGACGAGCCAGGACATCGTCGACACGGCGGCCGTGCTCGTCTCCCGCCGCGTGCTCGAGCTCGTCCTCGCCGACCTCGACGGCGTCGCGGCCGCGTGCGCGGCCCTGGCGGAGCGACATGCGGCGACGCCGATGGTCGCGCGAACCCTGCTCCAGCAGGCGCTGCCGACGACGTTCGGCCTGAAGGCTGCGGGCTGGCTCGTCGCCGTGGTCGACGCGCGGCGCCGGCTCGCGGAGGTTCGCGACCGTCTGCCGGCCCAGCTCGGCGGCGCGGCCGGGACGCTCGCGTCGCTCGGCGAGCGCGGGCCGGAGACGGTGCGGCTCTTCGCCGCGGAGCTCGGGCTGCGCGAGCCGGACGTGCCGTGGCACACGGCCCGGACCCCGTTGGCCGAGCTCGCCGGTGCGCTCGACCTGGCGGCGGGGACGCTCGGCAAGGTCGCGCTCGACGTCGCGCTGCTCGCGCAGACGGAGGTCGGCGAGGTGGCCGAGGGCGACGAAGGCCGCGGAGGCTCCTCGACGCTGCCGCACAAGCGCAACCCGCTCGGCGCGACGCTGACGATCGCCTGCGCCCGCCAGGTGCACGGTCACGCGAGCGTGCTCGCCGGCGCCCTCGTCCAGGAGCACGAACGGGCCGCGGGTGCCTGGCACTCGGAGTGGCTGGCGCTGACGGGCGCGCTCGAGCTGACCGGCGGCGCCGCCCGCTGGGCGCGGGAGACGCTCGAGTCGCTCGAGGTGGATCCCGCGCGGATGCGGGCCAACCTGGACGCGACCGGCGGCCTGATCATGGCGGAGGCAGTCGCCTTCGTCCTGGCGGACCGGATCCGGCTGCCGGAGGCGCAGCGGCTCGTCGGCGCCGCGTGCCGGCGCGCGGTCGAGTCGGGGAGACCGCTGCGGGACGAGCTCGCGGCCGATCCCGCCGTCGCGGCCGAGCTCTCGGCGGCCGAGATCGACGCGGCGCTCGACCCGACCCGCTACGCCGGATCGGCGGCCGCCTTCGTCGAGCGGGCCTTGGCGCGCTTCCGGGGAGACTCGGCGTGACGGACGAGGAGCGCCACGCGGAGGGGATGCGGGTGCGCCGCGAGGTGCTCGGCGACGCGCACGTCGACCGGGCGGTCGCGCGCACGACCGATTTCACGGCCGATTTCCAGGACCTGATCACCCGCTACGCGTGGGGGGAGATCTGGACGCGGCCAGGGCTCGACCGGCGCACGCGGAGCTGCATGACGCTGACCGCCCTCGTGGCGCTCGGCCGGTTCGAGGAGCTGGCGATGCACGTGCGCGCGGCGCGGCGGAGCGGGCTGACGCCGGACGAGATCAAGGAGGTGCTGCTGCACGCGGCGATCTACTGCGGGGTGCCGGCCGCGAACTCGGCGTTCGCGATCGCTCAGGAGACGCTCGCCGAGGAGACGGCCGGAGAGCCGGGCGGGACGCAGGACGCGGAGTCGGGCGGCACGCAGGACGCGGAGCCGGGCTAGCCTTCCTGACCGCGCGCCTCGCGCTCGGCGGCTGCGATCTTCGCCTCGTAGTAGGCGATCCGCTCCTGCAGCTTCCGCGTCGGCTCATCGCGGCGGCGCAGCTCCTCGGCGCGTTCCTCAGGTGTCCTCTTCCTCCGCCTCGGCATCGGCGTCGTCCTCCGTCAGCAAGTCGATGACCTCGTGAACGCCGGCTCTGCTATCGAAGAGAGCCTCCATGATCGTCGTGACGTCACGACCCTCCACTCCTCGAGTGGTGCCCGAACCAGCGGTCGGCAGCAAGACGGCCGTTCGGGACACGGGCCGGCTCGCGCTACCTGCGTCGAGCGTGATCGCGTGGACGAATTCCCACAGATCCGGCACGCCTCGGTCACCCCCGCGTGACACCTTCCTGGTTACGCTGAAACCGGGAGGAGGCACGGGGTGGCCCCGGTTGCAGGAGGCCCCGAGGCCGAGACGGCGCGCTACGAGATCCGCGCGTCGTGGAACGCGTGACCGACGCGCAGCACCATCTCCTCGTCGAAGTGCCGCCCGACGATCATCATCCCCACGGGCAGCCCGTCCGACATCGCGCACGGCACCGAGAGCGCCGGGTGGCCGGTGGCGTCGAACGCCGACGTGTTCTCGAGGTTGGGGTTGGCCGCCTCGAGCACCGCCGCGGTCGTCCATTCGGTCGGCCGCTCCCTCGCCTTCATCGCGGTCGTCGGCAGCACGAGCACGTCGACGCGCCCGAGCGCCTCGTCGTAGGCGGCGCGGAGCGTTCGCGACACGTTCTGCGCCTTCGCGTAGTAGCGGTGACCGTACCGCTCGGTCATGTACTCGCCGATCAGCAGGATCATCCGGCTCGTCGGCGCCAGGCTCGCGGCACGCTCGCGCCGCGCCCGGCTGTAGAACTCGACCAGCTCCGTCAGGTAGTGCCCGCGCCAGTTCGTCCCCATCAGGTCGCCGCGGAACATCTGGTACGACGCGCCCTCGAACGCGATCGCCGTCCAGATCGCGTACGCGTCGCGGTGCATCGGCACCGAGACCTCCTCGACACTCGCCCCTTGCCCCGCGAGGGACTCGGCGGCGGCCCGGACCGCCGCGTCGACGTCGGGCTCGGACGCCGCCAGACCGAAGCCCTCCGCGAGGATCCCGACGCGCACGCCCGCGAGATCCTCGGTCAGCGCCTCCGAGTACCGCCCGACACGGACGTCGACCTGGCGCGGATCGAGGCCGTCCGGCCCGGCGATCGCTTCCAGCAGCAGCGCGCAGTCTGCCACCGTCCGCGCCATCGGGCCGACGTGGTCGAGCGTCAGCTCGATCGGGACGATCCCGGTGTACGGGACGAGCCCGTAGGTCGGCTTCAGCCCGCAGCAGCCGCTCCAGGAGGAGGGCAGCCGGATCGAGCCCGCCTGGTCTCCGCCGAGCGCGAGGTCGACCTCGCCGCTGACGACGAGCACGGCGCTGCCGCTCGACGATGCGCCCGGCAGCCGGCTCGGGTCGTGCGGGTTGACGGGAAATGGCTCCGGGTAGCCGGTGACGTGGGTGCCGTCGGTGCAGAACGCCGGGACCGCGGTCTTGCCGACGATCGTCCCGCCCGCGTCCAGGAGGCGCGTGACGACCGTCGCGTCCTGGCGCGGCACGAAGCCCTCCATGATCGGCGAGCCGTTCAGCATCGGGATCTCGGCGACCGAGATGCAGTCCTTGATCGCGACCGTACGACCGGCGAGCGGGCCCGCGCTCGCGCCCTCGATGCGGCACTTCCAGGCCCAGCCGTTGAACGGGTTGTCGTCCCCGGTCGGCCGGTACCCGAGGTCGGTGCGCGGGTAGCGGACCGGCAGCTGGACGTCCGGGAGCTGGTCGATCCGCGCGTACGCGCCCATCGCCGCCGCGGCGAAGACGCCGAGGCCCTCGATCTCGTCCTCGCTCAGCTCGAAGCCGAACCCGGCGGCGATCCGCGCGAGGTCGTCGGGCG